>Ga0193743_1000755_pt1 | contig 25253 bp, 25 predicted proteins | sample L2c2metaG_FD_143038 | JGI IMG/M metagenome (GOLD analysis project Ga0193743, IMG submission 143038) | Soil microbial communities from a riparian zone of the East river system, Colorado, United States - L2c2 | ecosystem: Environmental > Terrestrial > Soil > Riparian zone | place: USA: East River...
CCGACCATCGACGTCAATGTGAACCAGAACGATACGCTCTCGGCGGTCCGCTACGACAACAAGTACGAGGTTTACGGCGGGCTGGGATTTGCTCACCTCAAGTCCGGAGCCGGGCTTTTCGAGGGTGCGAACCTGGGCGGTTTCGATGTGCAGGGCACATATTGGCTGTGGGGCCGTCTCGGCGCCACGGCAAACATTCGCGGGTATTACGGCACGCAGGGCGTGAATCCGAATCAGTACGGAATCAAGGGGCCGCTCGTTTTCGAACACATGTTTCTGGGCGGCGCGACCTACCGGCTGATCGCGCGCGAACATGCAGCACTGAGCGTGCACGGCATGGTTGGCGGCTCCGATGGCGTCTTCAGCCACGCGTTGGGGACTTCGCCTCTCGATCCGAGCTATAGCGTGCAACCGCGCGATGTGGGCATGTACAACGATGGACTGGGTCTGGCATCGACGATTGGAGGCTCGCTGGACCTGAACCGTTCGCCGCGGCTGGCCTTGCGCATCTCGCCAGACTGGATCATGACGCGCTATGGCGGTTATGACACGCCGACGAATGTTCCATCCGCGTTTGTTACGCATAGCCAGAATGAGTTTGGCATCTCGGTGGGGATTCTGTACCGCTTCAAGATGGGCAAAGGACCGCGCTACCACTGAGGACTGTGCGGAAACAAAAGGGGACGGCCTGGCCGTCCCCTTTTTTCGCTACATCTGAAGCTGGTTTATGGGACCTGGACGGTCACGGACTTCTTCACGACGCTTCCGTCAAATCCACCGGAGAAAAATGAGACCGTGTGTTTACCCTTCGCCAGGGCAAGGCTTACGTCTGAGAACCCCTGGTTGGCGACGACGTGGTACGTCTCGCTCTTTTTCGCGCCGTCTACCCAGACCTCCATCTTGCGAATGGGATAGAAGGACGTGGCGCTGAAGGAGAACTTCACCGGGCTGGCGGAGCTGGCACCGGGTGAGCAGACGTTGATGCCGATGACGGGCGCCGCACAGTTGCCGACGGATTTTGCGCCCGTGTTGAGCAGGAGATCTGCGCTGTTGAGATGTGTCTGGGCGGTACTGTCATCGGTAAAGAGCGCCACGTCGGGCTTGCCGTCGTGGTTGTAGCTACCTATTCCGTACGCGATAAAGGGCAGAGCGCCAAAATAAGTTGCGAATGTGTCGACAGCGGAGAAAGAGCCGAGCTGCCAGGTGTGCGAGGGAGTCTGGTATTCAGCTTGAAATCCAAACTGACTACTGGTCGGCCCGAAAGAGGCAGCCACAAAGCCAATATCCTTCTGACCGTTGCCATCGAAGTCAGCCAGCAGGGGTGGATAGTTATAGTAGCTCTGCTGCAGCGGGGGGACTGACATGACGGACTCGGAAAAGGTGCGACCAGCATTGCTGCGGAAGGAGTGGATGGTCTGGTCCACATCTGCGCCAACAAGGTCAGTGCGTCCGTCGTCGTTCATATCCGCCGCGGAAAAGACGATTTCGCTTGGCCGATGCGTGAACACGGCCTTCGCTGTGAAGTGAGCGGCTCCGTCGCCGTAGAGGATGAAGAGATTACTATCCAACGGGCCTTGCGGGCTGGTGTACAGGTAGCGCAAAGCGACATCGGCATGGCCATCGGAATCGTAGTCGCCGAGCAGGAGATCGAGCGCTGGTGTATCGTCCCATGGAACGCCACCCTGGGAGGCGGCGGGCAAAACGTAGCTGTAGATGTTTCCCTTATCTGTGAAGCCGTTGCCGTTGTTCAGGTATAGGCGAACGTTGATCGTTATATTGGGAGCTTCGCCGCCCGCACCCACAAGGTCGGCGAGGATCAAGTCCGGGCGTCCGTCGCCATTCACGTCGGTGGTCTGAGCAAGGACATAGCCCACGCCGCCGGTTACAAAGCCGGGGAGATTCGGCGCCGACTTGGTGGTGGGGAAGTTGCCCGCTCCATCGCCATATGCGACGACAAAGAGTTGATTGCCGCCCGTGAAGGTGTGGAAGAAGACATCATTTTTCCCGTCACCGTTGAAATCGCCCGCTGCAAGCGGAAGAGCGCCGCCAGTAAGGGCACTGGATGAGAAATGATGGACCACGTATTTACCGCTGGAGGCAGACAGCAGGACCTGGTTGCCCTGGGTGGCAATGAAGTCGGGGATACCGTCGCGGTTGAGGTCGGCTTGGAGTATGGGGCTGGGTGGTGGCTCGATGGAGTTTGGTTGCTGGCTGAAGGCGGCGTACTGGGGGCTGAAGGTGGTCTGAGCCGATGTGACAGATGTGAAAGCGGCCGCGAAGAAAAGAAGCACGCTCGCGGTGGGGACCCTGGGTGTGAGCATACGGGGAATCTCCTGCGTGACGTTTGATCGAAAATCGTCACAGCCGGAGTTGTACACCTAAATACACCGGGCACGCCCGATAAGAAATTGCCAAACAGATGTACGGAAAGCGTGCGTCCACCGGACCCGTTTGGATCAAATGGACGCTATCTCAGTGGACGCTACCTCAAAGATGCTCTTTTTAGACGAGCTCAAGACCGGCAAAGAAGTAGCCGATCTCGAAGGCGGCGGTGTCTTCTGCGTCGGAACCGTGGATCGCGTTCTCTTCGATGGAGCCTGCGAATTTCTTGCGGATGGTGCCCTCTTCGGCGTTGGCTGGATTGGTGGCGCCCATCAGCTTGCGCAGGTCGGCGATGGCGTTTTCCTTCTCAAGCACGAGCGCAATGATGGAGCCCGTGGACATGAAGGTGGTCAGCGAGTCGAAGAAGGGCCGCTGCGCGTGGACGTGATAGAAGCCCTCGGCCTGCGATTTGGAGAGAAAGAGCTTTTTGACGGCGAGGATCTTGAAGCCGGCCTTGTCGAACTCGGCGAGGATGGCTCCGGCGTAGCCTTTGCGGATGGCGTCCGGCTTGATGATGCTGAAGGTGCGTTGCGAGGACACTACTGTCTCCTGGGTATTTTCTGAATTGATGTCAGTGTAGCGTGCAGCCGCTGCTGGAGCGGCGCACACAATGATTGAGTTATGCCTTGCCCGTCATGCTTTGCCTATGACGCGTGCCAGCGTTTCGCCGATCTCGGCCGGCGACTGCACGACGTGGATCCCGGCTTCTTTCAGCGCCTTCATCTTGTCTGCGGCGGTGCCCTGCCCGCCGGAGATGATGGCGCCGGCGTGACCCATGCGGCGGCCTGGAGGCGCGGTCTGGCCGGCGATGAAGCCGACGACCGGCTTCTTCACGCTGGCTTTCACGTAGGCTGCGGCCGCTTCTTCCGCGGTGCCGCCGATCTCGCCGATGAGGATGATGGATTCGGTCTCGGGGTCTTCGTTCAGCAACTTAAGTGCGTCGACGTGCGTGGTGCCGATGATGGGGTCACCTCCGATGCCGATGGCGGTGGACTGGCCGATGCCGCGTTGCGTGAGCTGATAGACGGCCTCATAGGTGAGGGTGCCGGAGCGCGAGACGATGCCGACTGAGCCTTCCTTGTGAATGCGGCCGGGCATGATGCCGACCTTCGCCTTGCCGGGCGAGATGACGCCGGGACAGTTGGGTCCGACGAGCCCGGACTTGGAATGTTTGAGCTTCGACCAGACGCGCACCATGTCATTGACCGGGATGCCTTCGGTGATGCAGATGATGAGCGGCAGTCCGGCATCTTCGGCTTCGAGGATGGCATCTGCTGCGAAGGGCGGGGGGACGAAGATAACGGTGACGTTGGCACCGCTCTTCTCTACTGCATCGGAGACGGTATTGAAGACCGGCCAGCCTTCGTGGGTTGTGCCACCTTTGCCCGGGGTGACGCCGCCAACAACCTTGGTGCCGTACTCGGCACAGCCTTTGGCGTGGAACGTACCCTCTTTGCCGGTGATTCCCTGCACTATCAGTCGCGTGTTCTTATCAACCAAGACCGCCATTAGCGAGCCACTCCCTTCGCCGCTTTCACTACCAGATCGGCTGCATCCTTCATGGTGGAACCGACTTCGAAATTGAGTCCGGATTCCTTCAGAATCTTGCGGCCCTCTTCCACGTTTGTGCCTTCCAAACGCAGAACGATTGGCAGCTTTACGCCAAGGTTCTTCGCCGCGGCGACGACACCTTGCGCGAGGACGTCGACGCGGAGGATTCCGCCGAAGATATTGATGAAAATTGCTTTCACATTGGGATCGGAGAGGAGAATGCCAAATGCCTGCTCGATCTGCTGCTGGTTCGCGCCGCCGCCCACATCTAGGAAGTTCGCGGGCGAGCCGCCAGCGTACTGGATGATGTCCATGGTGGCCATGGCGAGGCCGGCCCCGTTCACCATGCAAGCGATGTTGCCGTCGAGCTTGATGTAGTTCAGCGCGTACTTGGATGCCTCGACTTCGAGCGGATCTTCTTCGGCGACGTCACGCAGATCCTTCAGTTCCTTGTGGCGGAACATGGCGTTGTCGTCGAAGTTGATTTTGCAATCGAGGGCAAGAAGGCGATCATCGGTGGTAGTGATGAAGGGGTTGATCTCGAGCAGCGACGCGTCGGTCTCGACGTAAACCTTGTAGAGACCGGTCATGAACTTGACCGCTTCGTTGATCTGGGTTGGCTTGAGGCCGAGCCTGAAGGCAAGATTGCGCGCCTGATAAGGCTGGAAGCCGACGGCGGGATCGATGTACTCCTTGTAGATTGCGTCGGGATCCTTGGCTGCGACCTCCTCGATCTCCATGCCGCCAGCCTGGGAAGCCATGAACACAAGCTGCGCCTTGGCGCGGTCGAGCACGATGCCGAGGTAGAGCTCGCGGTCGATGGGGGCGGTCTCTTCGATGAGCAGGCGCTGCACCTTCTGACCCTGCGGCCCCGTCTGGTGCGTGATCAGTTGCATGCCGAGAATCTTCTTCGAGTACTCCTCGGCCTCGGTGAAGCTCTTCGCTACCTTGACACCGCCGCCCTTGCCGCGTCCGCCGGCATGGATCTGCGCTTTGACGACGACGCCTTTGGCGCCATTGATGAAAAGGCGGCGCGCGACTTCGAGTGCTTCATCGAGGGTGTTCGCCACCTCGCCGCGCGGCACGGCAACGCCGTACTTCGCAAGGATGTCCTTCGCTTGATATTCGTGGATTTTCATAGATGTCCGGGAGGCAACTTTCCATAGTAGCAAGCTGGAGCGCGGAGGACCATGCAGCGACCAATTAGCATGGACGAGATGCAAGACCTGCGCCCGCTGCTGAAGAAAATCGTGGAAGGTGGCCGCACACTGCGTGCTGAGGAGGCCCATGCGGCGATTGGCGCCATGCTGGATGGTGACGTGGCGGATGTGGAGATTGCCGCACTGCTGACCGCGCTGGCGCAACGCGGGGAGACCGTCGACGAGCTGACAGGCGTCGTGATGGCGCTGCGCGAACGGCTGATGCCGTTGCCTGTGACGGAGGCGGAGCGCGCGGAACTGGTGGATACATGCGGCACGGGCGGCGACGGATCGGGTACCTTCAACATTTCGACCGCAGCGGCGCTGGTGGCCGCCGCAGCGGGCGCGAAGGTGGCGAAGCATGGCAATCGCGCGCTGACCTCGCATTGCGGCTCGGCCGATGTGCTGGAGGCGCTGGGCGTGCCGGTGGATCTTACGCCGAACCAGGCGGTAGCGTGCCTGCGTACGCACGGATTTGTCTTCCTCTTCGCGCCGACCGCGCACCCGACGATGCGTCGTGTGCAGCCGGTACGGCGAGCGCTGGGCTTCCGGAATACATTTCACCTGGCAGGGCCTCTCAGTAACCCGGCGGGCGCGCGGGCGCAGTTGATGGGCGTCTTCTCGCGGGAGAAGGTCGAGCTGGTGGCGAAAGCGATGGCACGGCTCGGCGTGCGGCACGGCATGGTAGTGCACGGCGCGGATGGACTGGACGAGCTGACGCTTACCGGTCCGACGACGGTTGTCGAAGTGCGGGAGGACCGTACGCGCATGTATGAGGTCACTCCGGAACAACTGGGGCTGGAACGCGCGCCGGGCGAGTCGTTGAAGGGCGCGGATTCGACGGCGGGCAATGCGGCAATACTGGAGACGATCCTGCGGGGCACAGACATGAGTCCTCACGCCCGCGCGCGGCGAGATGTGGTTGCGCTGAATGCGGCGGCCTGCCTGGTGGTGGCAGGAGTAGCTGCAGACCTGCAGGACGGAATAGCAAGGGCCGCGGCTGCTTTGCAGGCTGGCGCGGCAGCGGGCCTGCTGGAGGGACTACGGGCCTTTGGCCGAGATAACGCGACCGTCCAAGCCGGATCGCATCCAAACAACGAAGCTTCTGAGAGACGGAGCCTTTGACCCCTGCGCCCGATAGGATTGCCGAACGATGCCTGAGTACAAATACCGCGATTTGAAGCCGACGCCGGAGGCCGAGGAGGTCTACCGCCGCTGGCTGCGTTTCCTGAACGAGGAGTTCACCAGGCACAAGGAGCCGAAGCTGCGCTCCGAATTGGTGCGCGACACGCTGCATCAACTGTTCTTTGCGCGGCCACATGGCGGGAAGCTGAACTTTCAGCTCACCACCGAGCTGCCCTTCAACTGCGTGGAGCTGTCGCTCGACCCGATGAACGTCACGCTGGAGCCGGAGTACTACGGCGACATCGACGAGCAGAAGTATGCCGAGCGAAAACCCCTTATTTACCTGTGGCAGATGTTCGACCGTTCGCCGCTGGCGCTGAATCACTGGCTGGGGTTTCGCTTCCGCTGCGTGCTGGGCTCGCACATCTTCAAATCGCTGGGCAAGAATGTGAAGATGTTTCACGGCATCGAGTTCTCGTTCGGTTACAACCTGACGATTGAGGACAACTGCACCATCCACAAGTACGTAATGCTGGATGATCGCGGCGAGATCATTCTGCGCAACGGCACTTCCATCAGCGACTATGCATCGGTGTACTCACATGCGCATCACGCAAAGAATTCGCAGGACATCGACAATCGCCGCGTAGAGATTGGCCCGCGGGCGCGCATCACGTATCACGCCTCCGTAATGGCCGGTGCGAATGTGGGCGAGGATGCGATTCTGGGCGCGATGGGAGTAGCAACGCACAACATCGCAGCGGGCTCAATCAGCGGCGGCGTGCCAGCAAAAGAGATCAAGAAGAAAAGCGATGTACGCGGCGAAGGGTGGAAGCGCAGCGACCGGGAGTGAAGCAGTGCTCGCGTGCTACCATCGGCTCATTATTGCCGCATTCAATGTTTTCTTTGCCGGGGAAGCTAGGCCGCTGAGAGTCTTATGGATCCGCAGTTCGCAGTAAAAATCTTTGAGTTTATCGTGCTGCTGTTTGCGCTCTCGTTTCACGAGGCCGCGCATGGGTGGACGGCGTCGCGGCTGGGCGATCCCACGGCCCGGATGCTGGGACGCGTCACCTTGAATCCCGCGAAGCACATCGACCTCTTCGGCACGATCCTGCTGCCGCTCATCACGCTTTTTACGCCCTTCTTCGGAGGCGGGCTGCTCTTTGGTTGGGCGAAGCCGACGCCAGTAACGGGCCGAAATTTCCGCAATTACAAACGCGACGACATGCTGGTGACCCTCGCCGGGCCGGCGAGCAATTTTCTGTTGGCTATCGCCTCGTTCGTCGTGCTCTTGCTGATGCAGCGCTTTGCCCCGCAGGGGCGCGAGTGCCTGCACGGTTTGCTCACAGGAGCCATCAACCCGGAGCTGATGTCGACTGCGCCCGTTGTTTTCCCTCTGACCCTGATTTTTTATTTCGGCATCGCGCTGAACCTGGTACTAGCCGTCTTTAACCTGATGCCCTTTCCGCCGCTCGATGGCAGTCATCTTTTCCGCCACATGATCTCCGGCCGGTTCGCTGCGATCTACGACAACCTGGGCTGGTTCGGCTTCATCCTCGCGTTCATCGTCGGCGGATGGGTGACCATGAAGATCGTCTCGCCGATTCTGGCCATTTTTCTAACGCTCCTGCTGCACGGCTGAATCGACAGGGTGAACGCCCGGTACAATCGGCGAAGCACCCCCATGGCTTCGACGACTGATTCCGCGACATTCTCCAACACACCTCGATCCACTCACGCGCCCCGCATACTGAGCGGCATGCGCCCTACCGGCAAACTGCACCTGGGCAACTATATGGGTGCCCTGAAGAACTGGGTGCGCCTGCAGCACGAAACGAACGATGACGGCTCGCGTAAATACGAGTGCTACTTCGTCGTTGTCGATTACCACGCGCTGACGACCGACTACGCCGATCCGCGCAACGTGACGCAGAACACGCTCGATGTCGCACTGGACTGGCTGGGCGCGGGGCTCGATCCGGAGATTTGCACCCTCTTCGTGCAGAGCCATGTGCCGCAGCACGCGGAGCTGCATCTGCTGTTGAGCATGATCACGCCGCTGGGATGGCTGGAGCGCGTGCCCACCTATAAAGAGCAGCAGGAAAACCTGAGCGGCAAGGACCTGACCACGTATGGCTTTCTCGGATATCCGCTGCTGCAGTCGGCAGACATCCTCGTCTATCAGGCGGATTTCGTACCGGTGGGTCAGGACCAGGTGGCGCACGTGGAGCTGACACGCGAGGTAGCGCGGCGTTTCAATCAGTTTTATCCGCCCGCCGGATACATTTCGCCGACGCATGCCCAGCTCAAAGAATCTCTGGTGGGTGAAGGCGGCCGTATGAATTTGCAGGGCGGCGTAAGACCGATTCTGCCGGAACCGCAGGTACTGCTGACGCCTTCGCCCAAGCTGCCGGGTACCGATGGGCGCAAGATGTCGAAGAGCTACAACAACACCATTCTGCTGACCGATCCCGAGCCGGTGATCCGGCAGAAGCTGCGTACGATGGTGACGGATCCGGCGCGCGTGCGGCGCACCGATCCGGGCGATCCAGACAAGTGCCCGGTGGGCGATCTGCACAAGGTCTTTTCGACGCCGGAGACGATGGCGAAGGTGTATGAGGGCTGCCGCAGCGCTGGGATTGGCTGCATCGAATGCAAAGGGTGGGCTGCGGATTCGATCGCCCGCGAGCTGGAGCCGATCCAGGAGCGGCGAGCGCGATTCAACGAAAAGAGTGCTGTCGAGATTCTGAGCGATGGCGCTGTCCGCGCTCGGAAGAGAGCCTCGCAGACCATGGCTGAGGTGAACAGAGCCATGCATCTGCTGCCCGACGTTGGGCAATGGCAGGAGAGTACGCAATGACGGAGGAGCGCGCATCGGGACAGACTGAGCGGCCGCAATCTGCTTCTACGAAAGATGAGGCGGGCAAGCCCGCGCGCAGGAAGGATCAGGTGGAGAGCCTCTCGCCTTTCTCTGTTGTCGTGGGGCAGGTGTATGACGGGCCGCTCGACCTGCTGCTGGATCTGATTCGCAAGCAGGACATCGACATCTACGACATTCCGATTGCGAAGATCACGGCACAGTTCCTGGGCTATGTTGAAGGGCTGAAGCAGACCGATGTGGATGCGGCCGGAGAGTTCATCTACACCGCGGCGCTTTTAATCCATATCAAGAGTCGCATGCTGTTGCCCCGCAGCCCGGCGGAGACTGCCGAGGAGAGCGACGATCCGCGGCGCGAACTGGTAGAGCGGCTGCTGGAACACGAGCGCTTCAAGAACGCGGCACAGATGCTGCGACAGAAACAGCAGATTGAAGAGGCGACGTGGTCGCGTCCGGCACTGCGTGAGTTCCAGGACGACGAAGGGACCGAGCGCGAGATCGCCGCGGATACGGTGGACCTGGTGCGTGTCTTCCGCGAGGTGCTGGAGCGGGTGAAGCAGCGGCCGATCCTGAATGTAGATGACGAATCAGTGACGGTGGGCCAGATGATCGACTACCTGCGGCGGCGGCTCACCATGGAGGATGCGCCGGTGCCCCTGAGCCAGATGCTGCGCAATGCGCGCTCGGAGCGCGCGGTGATTTGCATGTTTCTGGCGCTGCTTGAATTGGTACGCCTCCAGGCCATTCTGTTGCGCCAGGAGCGCAACTTCGGCGACATCCTGGTGAAAAAGCATGCCGCCTTCGAACAGGTGATGAATGATACGCTTGCCGCGCGGGATGATTGGCGATAGCTCGGTCGCTCGCTTTCCCCTGGCTTCCCCAGCCTGGTGACGCGTTTTCCTACTTCGTTCATCAAAAATTCACAATCCGCTGGTTCGCCTTAACGCTGCATCCACCCTTCCGCTGATAGTTTCGGAGAACGGACATGGAGACCACCTGCATGAATGACATCTCCCCGCTCCTCTCCGCCACTCAGCGGCAGTTCGACACCAGCGCGACAGACAAGCAGTCGGGGCCGGGCAAGGGCAAGGTTGTGATGATCTCCAGCCATCCTGGCTGGCCGGCGCAGCGGGAACTGCGCGGCGACGGCGGGGGCGAAGGCGAGATTGCAGCCGACACGGTGCACCTTACACGCGTCTTTCACGAGGTGCTGGAACGGGTGAGGCAGGGACCGGTCCTCAACATGGAGGATGATTCTGTCACGATCGGACAAATGATTGACAAGATCTGGCAGCGATTCGCACTGTGGGATGGGCCAATTCGCCTGAGCCAGATACTGCGTCATGCACGATCGGAACGTGCGACGATCTGCATCTTTCTTGCGCTGCTGGAGCTGGTTCGGCTGGATGCGGTTGTATTGCGGCAGGACCGCAACCTTTCGGACATCCTAGTCAAGAGAAATTCGGCTCTAACCGGGTGATGCTCGAGAAGGTCTGCCTGCCGCTGCAAAAGCTTGCAAGCGGGCAGGACCTTTCTCTTTGATGCCTTCCCCCTTCTTTCATCCGAAATTTACATTGCGCTGACCTCCCTTAACGCTTTCCGCTGGTAACTTCTCGGAACCGAGATAGGAGCCGTACGCGTATGCAAAGCAGCACAACAGTCAAACCAGAAGTCCAGAAGCTCAGCACGAGCGTGATGGACCAGAAGCTTAGCCGCAGCCCGGGCAAGATCGCCATGATCGTCTTTGGCTGCGCGATCGCCGGCGGCATTATCTACGCCGGGCTCAAGCTTGGCTCAGACCTTGCCACTACCCACTATCCGACGGTCTGGCCTTATGTACTGCTCGGCGTCGCGCTGTTGATCGCGCTTGGCTTCGAGTTTGTGAACGGATTCCACGACACAGCCAACGCCGTCGCGACCGTTATCTACACGCATTCGCTGGAGCCGCACGTCGCGGTGGTGTGGTCAGGCATGTGGAACCTGATCGGCGTTCTCCTCTCATCGGGCGCTGTGGCATTTGCAGTGGTATCGCTGCTGCCGGTGGAACTGATTCTGCATGTGGGGTCCAATGCCGGCTTCGCGATGGTTTTTGCGCTCCTACTTTCGGCCATCCTGTGGAATCTGGGCACATGGTGGTTGGGTCTTCCAGCCTCCAGCTCGCACACGCTGATCGGATCGATTATCGGAGTCGGACTTGCCAATCAATATCTCGCCGCCAAAGCCGGCGCCGGGACGGGTACGAGTGGTGTGGATTGGGCGCAGACGACCAATGTCTTCAAGGCACTCTTGATCTCGCCGCTGGTAGGCTTCTTCCTTTCGGCGCTGCTGTTGCTGCTCTTCAAAGCACTCATCAAGGACCCCCGCTTGTATGAAGCTCCGAAGGGCGCTGAGCCACCGCCATTCTGGATTCGCTTTCTGCTGATCGGTACCTGCACCGGCGTCAGCTTTGCGCATGGATCGAATGACGGCCAGAAGGGCATGGGTCTTATCATGCTGATCCTCATCGGCACCGTTCCCACGGCCTACGCTCTTAACCATGCCATCGGCTTCAACCAAGTGCAGGATTTCGAGGCGGTCTCCCAGCAAGCGGTGACCGCACTGCAGGGTTATGTGGACCCATCCGGGAGCGTGGGCGATCCGCGCGCGGACATAGTGAGATACCTGCAGACGAAACAGGTTGGACCGGAGACGGTGGCAGCCGAACAACAGTTGATCCGCGAGATCAGCCACGAAGTGGGCCTGTACAAATCGCTTGCCGCGGTTCCCGCGGATCAGCAGTCGAACGTCCGCAATGACATGTACCTTGCGAGCGAGGGCATCCGGGTGATGGGAAAGACCAAGGCTCCCGCGTTCAGTGCTGCCGACAACAAGGCACTGACGAACTACAAAGGCCACCTGGACAAGGCCACGAAATTCATCCCCGGGTGGGTGAAGCTTGCAGTGGCGCTGGCGCTGGGGCTTGGCACGATGGTGGGCTGGAAGCGCATCGTGGTCACGGTGGGCGAGAAGATCGGTAAGGAGCACCTGACCTATGGCCAGGGCGCTGCGGCGGAGCTCGTGGCCATGGGGACGATCCTGGCAGCGGATAGTTTCGGCCTGCCTGTCTCGACCACACACGTGCTTTCATCGGGTGTAGCCGGCACCATGATGGCGAACAAGAGCGGTCTACAACTCAGCACCGTGCGCAACATCGCGATGGCCTGGATCTTTACGCTGCCGGCGGCGGCGGCTCTCTCCGGAGTGCTGTTCATGGTCTTCCGGTCAATCGCGAAGTAGAACCCTTGCAAAACACAGTGGCGCCGGAGATCCCGGCGCCACTTTTCTTTAGAACGCGCTATTGCTTCGCGATTTCACCTGCGGCTGTTGAATGGTGACGTGTGTGCAGTTCGCAGGCGGCGGGCGGATTGGTCATCTGCTTCTGAAAGACCGCGAAGCTCTGTGTTCCCGGCTGGAGCGTGGACCAGTAAGAGGTGGGGCTGAAGATCGGCTTGTGCTGATCGATGATCTGGTGGGAGAGGATGCGGATGCCGCAGGCGAGGTTCCGCTCCGGATTCAGGATGGTCTTGTTGGCGTCGTGCGGGGGCAGGTCCTTGTCAGCCTGCCAATCGAAGGCGCAGCCGTAGCGCTTGCTGTCTTCGTAGCTGAGTTGCAGCAGTCCCTCCTGGTGCACGATTCGACCAGTGACGTAATCGGGTACTGCGACTTCCGGCTCTGTGTGACGCACATTGGTGGTTGCATTTAAGCCGGCCTCGGCTGCGGCCATGGCCTGGAAGAGATAGGCCCACCAGGCACGCTTGTCCGTTTCGCTCATGGTGTAGAAAGCGGGGCAATAGCGGCGCACATCGCGGGGTACGCGATGGGTGAGCAACTCTTGCGGGAGCGAGCGCTCGATGAAGATGTCCCACTGTTTGTCCCAGGTGGGACCACCGAGTTCCTCAGCCTTCACATTGAGCGGGGTGGATGGTGCGATCTTGACAGCAGGGGGTGGTGGGCCAGGGTCATGCTTGTTGTCCGCCTGGGTTTGGTGACAGCCTGTGCTGGCAAGGGAGAACTGCGCCGCCATGCAGATGAGGAAAACCGCTCGGTACACCAGATGGGACCACCTGACTGCGGGGGAGGCAGCTTCGGGGGAGTTGGGGAGGGCTCATTGCTCAGACGCCGAAAATACGCGACGCGTTGCCGGCGTGCCGCTCCGATAGTATGAAGGCTGGAGTTTGAAAGGCTGATTGGCACCGGCGCGGCGACGCGGCGGCCCGTAACGTGATGAGTCTACGAGCAAAGATCGAAGCAGTAGTGTATGCCGCCGAAGAGCCGGTGACCCTGGCACAACTGGGCGCCATATTTGCTCCCGAAGTCAGGGAGATATGGCAGACGGAACAGAGCGAGGCCACGGACGCGGCGTCCCCGGCAGGCGATGGAGAGTCAGCGGAGCTACCGTCATCAGAGGGAGTTTCGGATGCCCTCTCCGAGGCTAGTGAGACCACAGATGCTAGGCCGGTAGTGGAGGGTGCGAACCCCGAGGTTGACGCAGAGACAACAGCCAAGCGTGCGGCACGCAATGAGGATCGCGCCATCCGCGAGTATCTGCGCAAGGTGCTCGATGAGCTGATGGCCGAACTCGATACAGGCGACCGCGGGGTGGAGATTCGCGAGATCGCCGGCGGCTACCGCATGGCAACCAAGCCGGAGTATCACGACGCGATCCGCTCCTTCGTGAAAAGCCTGAAGCCGCCGATGAAGCTGAGCCTGCAGGCGCTGGAGACACTGGCGGTGGTGGCCTACAAGCAGCCGGTGACCGGGCCGGAGATCAGCGAGATCCGCGGGGTGGAGACAGCCGGGGTGCTGGGCAGCCTGCTCTCACGCAAGCTGATCACGACCGCGGGACGCAAGCAGGTGATCGGCAGGCCCATCCTCTACAAGACAACCAAGGAATTTCTGCTGCGCTTCGGCCTGAAGGACCTGAACGAGCTGCCGAGCATCGAGGAATTTGAAAAGATGGCCGGCGAGCTGGCAGATGCCGATCTGGAGCCCGCGCACGAAGGCGGCCTGACGACGAGCGAAGCGGAACGGTCTTTGAATGAAGAGGACGAGGACGACGAGGCGGTCGAGGGCGAGGCTGTCGATCCGGTGGTTGATTCTGCCGCGGCAGAACCTGGGACAGACCAGCCTGTGATGGAAGAGCAGAAGGCGGGCGAGGCATGAGCCTGCCTGAGCCGGACAGGTCGCAAGGCGCGACCCAACGGCTGCAGAAGATCATTGCCGCTGCCGGTCTGGCCTCGCGCCGCAAGGCGGAGACGCTGATTATTGAAGGGCGCGTTCGCGTGAATGGCCAGGTGGTAACGGAGTTGGGCGCCAAGGCCGACCCGGCGCGGGACCACATCCGGGTGGACGGCAAGCTGCTGCATGGGCCGGAGCAGCCGCGCTACTACATGCTGAACAAGCCAAAGGGATATGTGACGACCGTTTCAGATCCGGAGGGACGGCCGACGGTGATGAAGTTCTTTGAGCGCACGGGCACGAGAGTCTTCCCGGTAGGACGCCTCGACTACCAGAGCGAGGGTCTGCTGCTGATGACCAACGACGGTGCGCTGGCCAATGCGCTGACCCGCGCAGCGGCGCGGGTGGAGAAGACCTATCTGGTGAAGGTGAGCGGGCGGCCTACGGAGTCTGCGATTGAGCAGTTGCGCCGCGGAATCATGATCGAACGGGGCAAGCCGGGCGGTGGCGCTGGTCGCGTGCTAACCGAGCCGGCGACGATCCGGTTGATGCGGGATGCGGAGAACCCATGGTACGAAGTTGTGCTGAGCGAGGGGCGAAACCGCCAGATCCGCAAGCTGTTTGAAGAGATCGGCCATCATGTGGAGAAGATTCGTCGCGTGGGCTACGGGACGCTGGTGCTGGATGTACCTCCGGGCGAGGTGCGTGAGCTGGAGCCACGCGAAGTGGCAGCGCTGGAGCGTGCCGGACGGCCGCACAAGAAGGCTCCGGAACCGCCGCGGGCTCTGCGCAAGGTGGAGGAGCGGCATTTGCCTGTAGCACGGCCTGCACGAAAACGGATCTCGAAACGTCCTAGCCCGAAGCGCGTGAGCCGCTGAGGATCACCAGCGCATCGAATGGAAGGGAGTGAATCATGGAAAAAGCAACATTTGGAGCGGGCTGCTTCTGGGGTGTGGAGGCACGCTTCCAGCAGGTGCCGGGAGTGGTGGAAACAGCGGTGGGTTATGAGGGCGGATCGGTCGAGAACCCGACGTACAAAGACGTCTGCTCGGACCGCACCGGCCACGTTGAGGTGGTGGAGCTGACCTTCGATCCGCAGAAGGTAAGCTATACAGCGTTGCTGGATCTATTTTTTGAGTTGCACGATCCGACCCAGGTGAACCGGCAGGGACCAGACTGGGGAACGCAGTACCGCACCGTTGTCTTCTTCCACTCACCAGAGCAGGAAGCGGCAGCGCGCGATACGATCGCGCGGCTGGACGCGAGCCACAAGTATGCAAAGCCGATCGCCACGCAGGTGGTGCCCGCGAGCGCTTTCTGGCGTGCGGAGGAGTATCACCAGAAGTATCTGGAGAAACGCGGCGCCGTTTCCTGCCACATCTAAATCACTCTAAGACGCATTCTTCCTTCCAGAACACGAGGATGCGCACCGCGATAGCGTGCTTCCAGTGCCCGGAAATCGCCACATTCAACTATCCACTTAGCGGGGCGGTTGTGCCAGATTGGCACCCGCCCCTTCTGCAACAGTCATCTGATAGCCTGAGGGCCGGACGACTGTGAAAGAGACTGACGGACAGAGCCACGGGTCTGTACCCTTTGCCAGGTTGCAGGCGTTGACGGCGCGCTTTCCATCGCTGGGACTCTCCATAGAGACAGCGGTCTGCTTTGTCTTCACGGCGTTCTTCCTCTTCTACGGACTAGTACCGATCTTTGGCGGCGACGGCCTGGGGCTGGTGGGCGCAGACGAGCCGCGGTATGCCCAGATTGCGCGCGAGATGCTGGGCCGCCACGACTACATCACCCCCATGCTTTACGGCAAGCCGTGGCTGGAAAAGCCGGCGCTCTACTACTGGCGCGCCATGTTCTCCTTCAAGGAGTTCGGGGTGCACGACTGGTCCGCGCGACTGCCGTCTGCCAGTTTCGCCTTTATTCTCATATCGCTGATCTATCTGCACATCCGGCGCTTTCGGCCCGGCGGCCAGCTGGATGCGGCGCTGATTACGGCAAGCTGCGCGGGTATCATCGCCTTCGCGCGCGGGGCCTCCACGGACATGCAGCTGGCGGCGCCGTTCTGCATCGGCATGCTGGGCTGGTATGCGTGGTATGAGACCGACAAAAAGTTCTGGCTGTTCGATTTGTACTTTTTCAATGGTGCGGCCACGCTGGCAAAAGGCCCGGTTGCGCCGTTTCTTGCGCTGGCCATTATCTTTGCGTTCATTGCGTTGAGGCGCGAGTGGTCGCTGTTGCGGCGGACCATCTGGGTACCCGGCATCCTGCTCTACCTGGCGATGGTGCTGCCCTGGTATATCGCCGTGACTCGACGAAACCCGCAGTTCCTGCGCGTCTTCTTCCTCGAGCACAATCTGGAGCGATTCGCCACCAATCTGTACGAACACCAGCAACCCGGCTGGTTCTATCTGATTGTCATGTTGCTCGCGCTGATGCCGTGGACTGTGATCGCGATACGTGCCCTAGTAGACGCGGCCATCGAATCTGTGAACGAATGGCGGGCCCGGCTGGCGAAGAACCGTTATGTGAGCCATGCGCGTTGGGGCGATGCCTTCCCCGAGTTTCTTGTTCTGTGGGCTCTCCTCCCTATCTTCTTCTTTTCGATGTCCCGCTCCAAGCTGCCCGGCTACATCCTTCCCTCGATTCCCCCTCTCACCATCTTGACCGCCGACTATCTGAACCGTTTGCGGCAGGAAGAGAAAGCCATCAGGCCATGGTTGCTGGTGCTGCATGCCTTGCTCGCCGGCGTCACGGTAACGCTGGTGCTGCTGCTGCCGTGGTTGATCTTCCATGCGGCGGGCGGCATGCCTCCAACCCGTGTCATGATCTCAGCAATCATCACGGGCGTCGCCACGATCATGCTCATCCTGGTCATTGTGGGACGATTCGGGGTGCAGCGGCTGCGGATCGCGACCATGGTGCCGCTGATCGTGCTGGTCTTCTTCCTCTTCGGAGTGGGGCCATTTTTCGGTCTGCCTGCAATCCAGCAGACCAAACACACGATCCAACTGGTGGACCTTGCATATTCGGCGCGGCCGCTGGCACGGCGGCTCACCCAATTGACACCGCACAATGAACCGGTCGCGGTTCTACGCGTGCGCCGGGATCTGGAGTTTGGACTCTCGTTTTACCGCGACAAGAGGGTGCTGGACTACGACACGGACGGCGTCCCGGAAGAGGCGCACATCCTGGTGGTACGCGATATCGCCCTGCCACAGCTCACAACGTTGCTGGCAACGCGGTCCTACCACCCACTTTTTGCCTATCCTGCGCAACATGTTTCTGTGTTTCAAGTAGATGCGCTCGGCACCGACGATACACCTGCATCACCACACAAGTAACACTCCGGGCCTGTTTCTCTCTTTGCATGTGCCGGAAGGGCACGCTTACACTCGCAGGTACCGGTACGAGACCCTTTCGCTGCTGCGTGTATTAGCCTGATTTTGCGACGTGTGACTGTTCTTGACGGAAAAGTCACACGGACCGTGGCGCCTGGGCATACACCGACAGCGAAAATGGTCCAGCACAGCGGGGAGAGCACCGTTTGGCCGCGTCATTGTCGTCCAGAAGTGCGATAGTTCGCCAGGATGTGCTCGACCTGCGCCATTTTGCCGCCTCGTCATTGCGGGAGCTGCTGACGGAGGAAACCGAGCAGTGGCAGCGCCGCCTGCGCTGGGACTACCGGACATCGGCACAGCTTCTCCTCGACTATCTGGACTCGCGCATCCTGCCCGGCTTTGTTGCGACGGAGGATGGCCGGGCCGCCGGTTATGTCTTCTGCGTGTATGAGCAGCACAAGGCCGTCATCGGAGATGTGTTCGCCACAGCGCATGCGCGAGAACGTGCAAACCGCATCGAGGCACGGCTGCTAGAGCATACTCTGGAGCTATTGCAGAGCACCCCTGGCACCGGGCGGGTGGAGACGCAGCTTCTGTTGCATCCCAAGGGGCAGTTCCGGGAACTGTTCGCGCGCAATGGTTTTGAAGTCTATCCCCGCGTCTTCATGGAGCGGCAACTCCGCCGCGAACTCTCTTCCGCGACCGTCGCGGTGCCCCCATCGCTGTATTTGCGGGCCTGGCGAGAGAGCGACTTCGCTGCTGCGGGCCGGCTGATTGCGCTTGCCTACCGTGGACACCTGGACAGCGTGATTAACGATCAATACCGTACGACTGCCGGCTCGATGCGTTTTCTGCACAACATCGTGCGCTTTCCCGGCTGCGGGCAATTCGATCCGGCGACCTCGCTGGTGTTGGCACACCGCGACAGCGAGGAATTGGCCGGCATTGTGCTGTGCTCGCGGGTCAACGTCGATACGGGCCACGTCACGCAGCTTTGTGTTGAACCCGCGCTCCGCCACGCTGGCCTGGGACGCCTGCTGCTGACCCAGTGCATGCAGGCGCTCTCCGCGCTGGGGCTCAGCTACATATCCCTCACGGTGACAGAAGGCAACCAGGAAGCGTTGCTTCTTTACCGGCGCATGGGATTCAAATCCAGGCATATGTTTGATGCCATGGTGTGGCAGCGGAATTAGCCATTCGGGCAACGGCGCCTGCGGCGTGCCTTGCAGGTTTCCCCGGTCCTCAGCGGTGAATGAAGTACATCAGCCAGCTCGCGATGATGACGGATCCTGCGAAGAGCACGAAGCAATAGACCCCGTAGCGCATCATGGCACGCGGTTCGCTTCGCTGCGTGATACCGAAAACGGTGGAGGCAAAGAGCGCGAAGAGCAGGATGGCCGTGAAATGGGAGGGGGCGAGGATCACGACTTCCTCCCGATGCGGATGTTGTGCGCATCCACCGCAGCGATGACATTCAGCAGACCGGCTACAACGATGAACTTAGTGCCGTAGTCGGCTGTCACCACCTGGACGGGGGTCTGGCCGACGCCGAAAATACGTCCGCCAATGTACATGAGCCCGGAGCCAAGATCGCCGACGAAGCCCAACAGGTCGAGAGGGTCGCCCGAATTTGCCACGTAGAGTTTGCCCTGCATGAGCAGACCGAGGATGAACATCAGGCCGATGGAGGCGAAGAGCAGTCCACCGCGCACCCAGCGGCGACTGAGCAGGTGACCCGCGCCCGGAACAAGCCAGCCTACGAGAAGCGCGGTGGAAAACAGCGGACTTTTTGGCTCCGATGCCTGGATTTTTTTGCTGGTTGTGGCGGCCTTGGCCGGCGGGGTGGTTGCCATGGAGACTCTCCACCAAATATACCGCAGGGCCTACCTGTTCTTCGCAGGGCCGTCGCCGCAGCTTAGACCCGGACCAGGTCCGTCTGCAGGCGGCCGGTGACGCTGGCTTCGTGATCGCCAGTGATCATGTTCACTTCGCTGCGAACGCCGAATTCTTTGAGGTAGATCCCAGGCTCGACCGAGAAGCAGGTGTGCGGCAGTAAGAGACGCTCGTCGTGGGTCTCGAGGTTGTCGAGGTGAGCGCCGCTCCCGTGTAGTTCGGTGCCGATATTGTGGCCGGTGCGGTGGGTGAAGTATTCCGTGTAGCCGGCGTCACGAATGACGGCGCGAGCTGCATCATCTGCCTCCCAGCCGGCGATCGCCTTCCCCGCTGCAAAAGCCTCCTGGACCCTCGCAATCGCAGCATCGCGGGCATTGCGGACGGTATTAAAGACGGCCTGCTCCTGCGATGTGGGTTCACGATCGACGACCCCGGTCCACGTGATGTCGTAAAAGATGGTGGATTCGCGGTTAGGGCGAGCCCAGATGTCGATCAAGAGAAAATCGCCGGAGCGAATGGGAGCATGCGCGTCCGCAGTCGGCTCGTAATGCGAATCGGCACTGTTGGCATTTACCGAGACATTGGGACCGTGCTCCCATACCAGGCCCGCGTCGGCCATGGCGTGTTGCAGCCACTGGACCATCTCGTACTCGGTGGTGCCAGCGCCGGAACGGGCTCGGCGGCCAACCTCGCGAAAGCCGGCTTCGAGGATCGCGTCGATCTTGCCCTGCGCCTCGTAATGGCTCTTCTCTTGCTCCGGCGTCAGGACGGCCTCGAAACGGCTGACCAGGTCGGCGGAGCTGACGATGGTCTTGCCCAGCTCGCGCAGGACCTCGATGGTGCCGGCATCCACCATGGAGACATACATGATGGCGTTGCGTGGCGAGTACTGCATGGCGATGCGCTCGGCGCCGCTAAGCATATGCCGCAGACCCGCCTCCAACTCCTGCCAGGAGCTGTAGGCTTGTGCCTTGCCGGGCAGCGGGTCGAGCCGACCACTCTCAATGCGATGTACCAGCTTGCGCGGCTCGCCCGTCGCGGGCACGAAGTAATACCAGCGCCGCGTGATGAGCAGCCCTTCGCTCAGGCCGAGGATGCGGTACGCGATTGGGTCGCGATGATGATGATCGTAGAAGAGCCAGCCATCGAGCCGGGCCTTACGCAGAGCTTCCTGGATCGCATCGAGTTGCATATCTCTGCTGATTCTATTCCCGATATTTCATAGCAGATGCCGGTCGCGCTCCTTCTGGCCAGACGCTAGACTGAAGCGGCAAGGAGAGAGCATGCGTGCAGGCGGTATCCATCATGCAGAACTGATCCTGTTATTGCTGCTCTTTCTGGTGGGTGCGCTTACAACGCTTTCGCGGCGCTTTCAGACTCCCTACCCCATCGTGCTGGTGATAGGCGGCCTGCTGCTAAGCTTTATCCCCAACCTGCCGCAGATCTCGCTGAATCCGGACCTTGTCTTTCTGGTTCTGCTACCCCCGCTGCTTTTTGCGGCAGCATTCAATACTTCCTGGCATGACTTCCGCTTTCACATGGTGAGCGTGCTGCTGCTGGCCTTCGGGCTGGTCGGCTTCACCGTATTGGGAGTTGCGGCCGCGAGCGAGTATCTATTGCCAGCCAGCTTTGACTGGCGGCTTGGCCTGGTGCTGGGAGCTGTTGTGTGCAGCACGGACGCGATTGCCGCTACGTCCATCGCCGCCCGAGTCGGACTGCCCCGCGCACTCGTAGATATCCTCGAAGGCGAGAGTCTAGTGAACGATGCGAGCGCGCTGCTTGCTTTGGAGTTCGCCGCCGGTCTGGTCGTCAGCGGCCAGAATCCGGGGTTCAGCCAAGGTCTGTTCCGGCTCCTCACACTAGTGGGAGGAGGACTCGTCGTGGGTCTCATCGCAGCGTGGCTGATCCATCGGCTGCAGTTGCGTCTCACCGATCCGCCAATCGAGATCACGCTGAGCCTGATGGCGCCGTATGTTTCTTACCTGCTGGCGGAAAGCATGCATGTCTCCGGTCCGCTGGCTACCGTGGTCTGCGGACTCTATCTCGGCCACAAGAGCTCCGAGGTATTCAGCACACAGGCCCGCCTGGAGAATACGGCCGTCTGGAACACGCTGGACTTTCTGCTGAACGGCGTGGTCTTCATCCTGATCGGGCTGCAGCTTCCTTTCATCCTTGGCGGCATCCGCAATATCGGACATCGCGAGCTGTTATTTGATGCTGCCATCTATACCGCGGTCGTAATCGCGCTGCGCCTCTTTTGGATGTATCCCGGGGCATGGCTGGCGTATTGGATACGGACACGGCTGCTCAAGCAGAGCTATCCGCCTCCCCAGGCGCGAGCGATTTTTGTGCTGGGCTGGACGGGCATGCGTGGAGTGCTGGCATTGGCCGCCGCCATCTCACTACCGCGCACCATCAACAACGGTTCGCCCTTTCCGCAACGCGAGGTCATCATCTTCCTTACCTTCTCGGTCATCCTGGTGACACTGGTCGTCCAAGGGCTAACGCTGCCATCCCTCATTCGCGCGCTTGGCCTGTGTGAAGCTGATCCGCTGGCGACCATCGAGCGCGAAGCGCGAAAACGGATGCTGCGTGGTGCATTGGACTACCTGGAGTCGATCGAGTCCGATGGGAACCGCGCTGACGAAGCAGTGTGGCTGGACGTAATGCAGCACTACAAGGAGCGCTACGCGATGGTAGACGGAGCTCCTAAGGATTTGAAAGACCCGACATCCGGGCAGTGGGCTCAGATGTACGACCTGAACAACCAGGTTCGCGCAGCCGAGCGGGCTACGCTGGTAAAGATGCGTTATGAGGACCGCATCAGCGATCATGTGCTACGCAAGCTGGAGCGGGAGTTGGATCTGCTGGATACGCGATTCAGCTAATTCAGGAAACCGGCCTGCCTTTCCAAGCTGCTCTGCCCGCGCTACATTGAATGGACGGTATTTAAAGCATTTCCCCTGTAGGTGTATACCGGTTGGAGAAGCTAATGTGACCTTTGACTCCGCTGGCGTACAGCATCAGAAAAAATGCATTAGGGAGCAACCGGCTCCAAGGAGTATTTAGCGATGACCTGGGTGGGACAACCGATGACCTGGATCCTGATTGGTGTGGCGGGCGGAGTGATACTCGGCCTGATCTGCATCCTCTGGGCAACACAGGGTAGGCCCTTGAGCGAGAGTCCGCATCACGACGAATACTGAGTACAGGTGCTGAAAGCGGGGTTTCTAGCGCTTCCGCGGTGGCATCTTCAGCCACAGGAGACCAGCGAAAAAAAAGAGCGCCGAAACCGCCAGCGACATGAGCGCATGAGCGGGATGATTGTAGTGCACAGCCAGAGCAGCGCTGACCCACCAGACCGCAGCGCCGGCAAACCAGATCCAAGCTGTCCAGGACGTCTTTGACGCCATCCCACTCCTGACCGGTTCGGCACCGCGAGTCAAAGCTTCTCCCTCCGGCTGCGAACCATGCGGTTTAACAGTAAGGCTCCCGCTGTCAGACTAGCAGTCAGGACGGTAGGGAGATGTGAGTTCGTGGTTCCCGCCGAAGCGAGCAACCAGAGTACGGTACCGGCGGCAAGAACGTGATAGGTGACCATGTCCGGGAGCGTAGCAACGGCCGATAGAACGTCCCTATTCACCACCAGGGTGAGTGCCATGCCGCGGGTAATGACACCTGCACCGTTCCTCTGGCAACCTGTTCCGAAACGGGTCCAAACCCATCAAAAGTCGGCCACGACTGCTGCCTTACTCGTACGATGCATACCACCGCTCCCAGTGCATCTGCGACCTTAGTAACATTCCCTTCGGCACTGCCCCACCGCAGAATGTCCTCATGACACGCTTGGCGACAGAGCGGGTCCGGATGCTGGAATTGCTGATACCGACGCTTGATCGGTGGTCGGGACGCAAAACGCTCCAGCAGCAGGACAGCCATGCACATCTGACGCTGGGGGACCAGGGAGAAGAGGCTGTTTACTTCCACCTGCGCAAGAAGGGTTGCATGGTAGTGGCCCGGCGCTGGCGCTCGTCTCGCCAGCCAGGGGATCTGGACCTGGTTTGCTGGGAAGGCGACACATTGTGCTTTGTTGAGGTAAAGACACGCAGCCGGTTCGATGTAGCAACGGCTGAATCGGCCGTGGACGCCGACAAGCGGCGCATGATCCGGCGCATGGCCCGGCTGTACATGGGCAGCCTGCGCGAACAGCCCAAGCACGTTCGCTTCGATATTGTTTCCGTGTATTTCAATGATGAAGCTACAGCCGAGTTGCGCATCATTCCAGGCGCATTCGGCTGGACCGAGCCCGCTCACCGCTGGAACTAAGATTGCTCCGCCGCACCTGATTCCCAATTGACAAGTTGCCCCCTGTCCCGGAGCGGTGAGCCCAATTTCCGGCCGTTTCCTTATACTTTGGATCAGCACACGCGCTTTGCGGGCTGCCCGCGGCGTGGCGTCCCTTCGAGATTGAGACCACTCGTGAAAAGGATGACATGACCGCGACGGTCCTTGAAGGAGTCGGGCTCACGATGGTTGCCGGCATCATGTCGGGCAACTGCATGCTCCCCAGCAAGTTTGCCCGGAAGTGGAAATGGGAGCATCTATGGTTCGTTTTCAGCGTTGTGTCGCTGGTGATTCTCCCGTGGGGACTGGCTCTGCTTCTGGTGGACCATCTGTTCACGGCCTACCGCGGACTTGCCGCTGCGGAGTTTGTTACTCCGCTTGCATTCGGAGCAGGTTGGGGCGTGGCGCAGATCCTCTTCGGCATCTCGGTCCGAAAACTTGGCCTGGGCATTGCGTATGCAATCATCGTAGGACTTGGCGCCGTTCTCGGCACGCTGATCCCGCTTTTCTTCGGGCCTCCGATCCATATCTCGCATGCCACCCTGTTCAAGATACTGGCCGGCGTCGTCGTAATGATCGTGGGCGTCGCTCTGACCGCGGTAGGAGGCAAGAAACGAGAGCGCAGCGACCAGGACGAGATTCGGGATGAACGCGGTTACGTAACAGCGATCCTGCTTGCCATCCTCTGCGGCGTGATGGCGCCTATGTTGAATTTCGCCTTCGCTTTCGGGCAACAACTCGCCCAGCAAGCAGTCCGCGTTGGGAATTCGCCGGTCCATGCGGCGTATGCGGTGTGGCCAATCGCTTTGCTCGGTGGCTTTGTTCCGAATATTGCGTACAGCGTTTTCCTGCTGTGGCGAGGCGACAGCTGGCACATCTTCCAGCGAGATCGCGCGGAAGTGATCTGGCCAAGCATGATGGCAGTGCTGTGGATGGGAGCTTTCGCTCTCTATGGGATGAGCGCTGTATTGCTTGGAACACTCGGGGTTTCCGTGGGGTGGGGGTTGTTTCAGAGCTTCATGATCATGACAGCCACTATCTCTGGAATTCTTACGGCGGAATGGAAGCGTGCTTCACGGGGCGCGACGATCTTGCTCACACTGGGACTGGTGTGTCTCCTTCTGGCAACGCTGTTGCTGTCCATGGCCGGGCACTAATTCGAGGTTTCAGCACTGGCCAATCGAGGCGCGTCTATCTCCGGGTGCCTAGGCCTTTCATACTAGGTGTTTAGTCCCGGCATTTGATGGTGCATACTTTTCGCGAGAGTGGAAGGAGGCACTATGGGGCAGGTTTTACACCGGGGCGCCACCACGACAG
>Ga0193743_1000756_pt1 | contig 25213 bp, 21 predicted proteins | sample L2c2metaG_FD_143038 | JGI IMG/M metagenome (GOLD analysis project Ga0193743, IMG submission 143038) | Soil microbial communities from a riparian zone of the East river system, Colorado, United States - L2c2 | ecosystem: Environmental > Terrestrial > Soil > Riparian zone | place: USA: East River...
GGGAGGCCCGGTCAGAATCTTGGAGGTCGCCATAAACGACTCGAGGTCCTTGAACTTGATCACGGGCGGAGCCATCAGCTTTGCCATGCGATCCAACCGGTCGAACTGCTTGCTCTGGTTCTGCGAGGACATTGGTCCCGTGCCAAGCTGCTCCAGGCCGCCGCCGGAGAAACGATCCGCCTTGGTTGCCTGGCCCTGCTGCTCGTAGAGCGTCGCACCTGCGCCCGGAACATGCTTGAGAGCATCCTTCTCCGAGCGGTCGATGGTCATGTGGTAGTCGCCGCACATGCAACTGTCGACAAACTCGATGTCGATGTTATCGCCCACGCCTTCGAGATAGCGATAGTGCCAGGTCTCGAAGGGATAGGTGGAGGTATTGCCGCCACCCTCCTCCATCGGCCGCTGGTAGTTGCCGCCGCTGGGATGAGATTCGATGCTGTCCGGCTTGCCGTACGCAATATAGATGTGGCCGCGGTCGGTCTTCCCTCCCGGCTTGCCCGCGGCAAAGTGCTCGTTCGCGTAGGCGATGCGGGCGTAGTGCTCTTCCCTGAACTCATTCTCCGGCGAGTCCGGATTCGGATTCCGGCGTAGCCAGAACTGCTCGATGAACTGATCCCGCTCTTCGTCGTTGCTGAGATGCTTAAAAGCTTGCATCTCCTGATCGGTGATGATCCAGCGAACGTCCTGATCGAGCCAGACCTTGTAGGTTCCGTGCAACTCGCCCTTCAGAGCCTTCTGCTGCGCAAACTTCTCTTTGTCGGACAACTTCCGCTTCAGAGGGTCGGGCTTCTCTTCCGTAACGGGGCCTTTGCTCACGCCATCGGGCGTTTGACCCGCCGGTGCGCTGGTCGCATCCTGAGCCGGTAATGCACGTGCTCCCACCATAGCGAGAAATAGTAGAGCCGTTCCAGATACAAGATGCCGCGACGTCGTCATAATGAGGGGTGCACTCCTGATGCCAAATCACATTGTAGAGCGGTTATATCCCCGGGACAAGCGGTTCAATCATACTCCGACCCTGATATCATCTTCTGCACTAAGACATTTACCCGCAAGCTCCCGTCAAACCCTCAGGGAACGGTGGTTTGCGACCCAAACTGAGGGGCTTACGGAACGTTAGACGTTTCATCTCCGTAATGTCTATCAGACGGATCAAAAACTTTCCACGATGCGCCGCCCCGATTCCTGGGGGTCGCAAAGAAAGCAGCAATGAGCGCGAAGAAGATTGTTCTAATTGTCGTCGCCGTCCTGGTTCTGGCAGGCATCATCGTTGGTTCCATCCTTCACGGCCGGTCCTCCGTTACGAAGGTCGCGACCGGCAAAGTGATGCGCCAGGATCTAGTCTCCATCGTCAACGGCACAGGCCAGATCAAGCCAAAAACCTACGTTAACGTGGGTGCCACCGCCTTCGGGCGGATCACCCATCTCAACGTGAAAGAGGGCGATCACGTCAAGGCCGGAACCACTCTGGCCACGGTCGAGAACGTCCAGCCCACGGCGACCGTCGCAGCCCAGCAGGCCGCTATCGCCTCCTCTCAGACGGACGTCAACAGCCTTCTCGCCGCCGAGAAGACTGCTGAGGCGAACATCGCCCAGGGAAAGGCCGATCTCGAGCAGAAGAGACTGGACTTTGAGCGTTCGGAGTCTCTCTACCGGGAAAAGTTGATAGCGAAGCAGGACTTCGACGCTAGAAGAGCGGCCTTCGACATGGCCTCCGCCACGTTGGCTCAGCGCCAAGCTGCTCTCGCTCAGGCACTTGCCCAGACCGCCTCGCAGCGCGCCCACGTCAACCAGGCCGTCGCCAGCCAACGAGCCAACTACGATTCTCTGGATAAGACGGTCAGCCGCGCCCCCTTCGATGGCCTCGTCACCAACGTGCCCGTCCGCGAGGGTGAGACCGTGGTCGTCGGAATCCAGAACGCCGGCGGCTCCACCATCATGACGCTGGCCGATATGTCCGTCATCACCGCCGAGGTCAAGGTCGACGAGACCGACATCGTAAACGTTCGCATGAATCAGCCCGCGGACGTCACTGTCGATGCCCTGCCGGGCCGCATCTTCAAGGGCCACGTCACCGAGGTCGGCGATCAGGCGCTGCTGCGCACCACCGGCCTCTCGACGACGCAGAGCACGACCGGTACGGAAGAGGCCAAGGACTTCAAGGTCGTCGTCACCCTCGATACCGCCTCGGACGAGCTCCGCCCCGGCCTCTCCGCCACCGCGAAGATCACCACCGCTCATAAGATCAACACCCTGAATATCCCGATCCAGGCTCTGGTTCAGCGCAGCGTCTCCGCCGAGAAGGCCTTCGCGGCCAACGCCGGCAAGCGCTCCTCGGGATCTTCTGCCGAGGCCCAGACCACCCCCGCAGCCAAGAGCCCATCCGTCCAGGGCGTCTACCTGCTGCAGCCCGACGGCAGGAACAGGAAGAGTCTCCGCGCCACGTTTGTTCCCGTTACCACCGGCATCACCGGAGCAACGGACATCGAGGTGCTCGGCGGCCTCAAAGAGGGCGATGAGATCGTTACGGGACGCTACAAGATACTGCGCGCACTAAAAAGCGGCACGGTCGTCAAAAAAGATAACACTCCGGAGTCAACCGGAGACGCGGATAAGTCGTAAGATCGTCGCAAGGCGCTGCCCGCTACGCCTTGACTACGGGGTGGATGCAGGCTATCGCCACGGAACCATCTCGTCGGCGTAAACGTACTATCCTCAAACCTGTACGAACCGGAGAACCGGATGGCTATCGAAACCGCAGTTGATACCGCAATCAGCAACGCCTCGGGACCCGCAGACGGCGATGTCATCGTCACCGACAATCTCTGGAAGACCTACGAGATGGGGGATCAGCAGGTTCATGCCCTCCGCGGTGTCAACCTGCGCATCCGGCACAACGAGTACGTCGCCATCATGGGCCCGTCCGGCTCCGGCAAGTCGACGCTGATGAACCTCATCGGCTGCCTCGATTCGCCCTCTCAGGGCAAGTACTGGCTCAACGGCCACGATGTCTCCGAGCTGAACGACGACGAGCTCGCCCGCATCCGCAACAAGGAGATCGGCTTCGTTTTTCAGACTTTTAACTTGCTGGCCCGCGCCACCTCGCTCCACAACGTCGAGCTGCCGTTGATCTACAACGGTACCCCCGCCGCCGAGCGTACGGAGCGTGCCAAGGCAGTGCTCGAGTCCGTGAACCTGGGCTCCCGCATGATGCACAAGCCAAATGAGTTATCCGGCGGTCAGCGCCAGCGCGTGGCGATTGCCCGCGCCCTGGTGAACAAGCCCTCGATCATCCTCGCTGACGAGCCTACCGGAAACCTCGACTCGAAGACCGGCGACGAGATCATGGCGCTGTTCGACGAGCTCCACGCCAAGGGCAATACCATCATCGTCGTCACCCACGAACCCGACATCGCCGAATTCGCCCATAGAATCATTACCATACGCGATGGTGTCATCGCAGGCGACCACCTCTCCACCCGCACGCGGGGCCAGCAGTAGCGAACCGTGCACCCGTTAGTACCGTACCCCCGAGATTATCCTCAGCCGTCTAAAATGGAACGATGGTAAAGTTTCCCGGCCGCCTGCGCGGCGCTGGCATCTTCATTGCGTTCCTCCTCGCCTGCCCTCTGTTGCAGGCGCAGGCCGCTCGTTTTGACCTCGCCGGTCCCAAGGTTGAGGTCCACGTCACGCGCGCTGGCAAGACCCTGCCCATCGCCTCAGTCCCCAATCTCCAGGCGGGGGACAAGGTCTGGCTGCACGCAGACCTCCCGCCCACCCAGTCCGTCCATTACCTCCTCGTCGCTGCCTTCCTCCGCGGCACAACCAACCCGCCACCCGAAAAATGGTTCATCAGGATCCCGACGTGGGAGCGCAAGGTTCGTGAAGAGGGCGTAACCATCACCGTCCCTGATGAGGCCCAGCAGGCCATCCTGTTTCTTGCGCCCGAAACCGGAGGAGACTTCGGCACGCTGCGCTCCACGGTACGCGGACGTCCCGGCATCTTTGTACGCGCCTCCCAGGACCTCGCCGAAGCCGGCTTCGAACAGGCCCGCATTGAGAAGTACCTGGCCTCCATGCGCCTCGTTCCACCGTCCGACCCGAAGGCGCTGCTGCAACACTCTAGCTTGCTCGCTCGCACCCTCAACCTGAAACCCAACGACGAGTGCTTTCAGCGGCCAGTCGATATGCAGTACAACTGCCTGACCCAGACGGGCACCCAGAGCCTCCTGGATGACGGACACGGCCAGACCGTCGTCGCCACCCTCACCAGTGGCTCCAACTCCGACCTGATCAACGCTGCCAGCTCCACGGGACTTGCCGGCGGAGGCCTGTACAGCGCCTACGTGGGCGCTGTGGTCGATCTCGTTCGCGTCATGAGCGGCCTCCATACCGCGCACTACCAGTACATTCCCGCCATCGCCTTCCCCGATGGCGAGAGTCTGAACCTCCGCCTCAACATGCCACCCTCCTTCAACAATCCCAAGTCCGTGATCGTCATTGGGCTTCCCGCAATTCAGGTCTCCGTTCCGCCGCCCTTGCGGCCCGCAGACCCCAAGGAGGTCAGCTGCCTCCTCAAGCCTTCGCTGGTTCTGCCGGTCGAGGGCGCTCCGCTGGTCTTCTCCACCGGCTTCGCGCATGACCTCACGCTGCACATCAACGGAACCGCCCAGAACACCGATATCCCGCTTCAGCCCGACGCGTTTCAGGGTGGGCTCGTGCTCGCGCATGTCGCCAAACGCAAGGTGCTGCCCACCGCCTCGGATGAATCCGATCCATCTTCCCCTCCACCGAACCCATCCGCGGCGCCTTCGTCTGTACCCGCCGCATCGCGCAACAACACCGTCACGGGAACGGTCAGCGGTTTTTGGGGTTTCGATGCCTTCACCGGGCCAACCTTGCAGCTACAGGACATTCCGGGCAAAGACTGGAAGCTCGCCGCCGGCGATATTCTGATCGCGGGCCGCGAGAACCACCTCTCGCTGACCTCCTCGGGAACCGCGTGCATTGAAAACATCACACTGGACAATGCGTCCGGGCAACAAGTCAAAACCCAATGGAAGCTGGCCGACAAGCCCCATCTCGTCGATGTCACAGTTCCACTTCAGTCGTTTGATCCTGGCGACCTTCATCTCTCCGTCCGCCAATTTGGCGAGTCCAAGACCGACACCGTCGCCGCCCAAACCTACTCCGAACCCGCACGCCTGGCCTCTCTTCAAATCCACGCCGGCGACACAACCGCCACACTCACCGGGACCAGCCTGGATCAGGTCCAACAGCTCTCGCTCAGCGGCCTCACCTTCACTCCGGTTCCGGCTAATCCAGACTCCGCCACCGGTTCTACGGGAGGTTCAAACTCTACCCTCCAGCTTGCGCTTCCTCCAAATACCGAGGCTCCCAAATTTCGATCCGGCGACAAGCTCACCGCGACGTTCACCCTTAAAGACGGCCGCAGTCTCACCCTTCCCGTTACCATCGCCGCACCGCGCCCTTCCGTCTCTCTTCTCAGCAAGAGCATAGGCCAGACGAGCAGCTCGCCGATCCATCTTGCCAATCAGGACGACCTGCCGGTCAACCAGCAGCTCACCTTCTCGCTGCGCTCCGCCACTCCCTTTCCTCGCACCGGGCAGATTGAGATCAGCAACGCCGACGAATCGCTTCACACCATCCTTAGCGTAGCCTCAGGCACTCTTGTCCTGCAGAACCCCCACACCATCCTGGCCACGCTGGATCCGCTCAAGACCTTCGGCACCTCCGCCTACGGCCCTCTGAGCCTTCGAGCCGTCTCTTCCGATGGAATCGCCGGCGACTGGCTCCCTCTTGTCACCCTGGTCCGTCTTCCCTCTCTCAAGGACCTCCACTGCCCACCTGAAGCGGCTAACGCCTGCACCCTCACTGGCACCAACCTCTATCTCATCGACAAGATCGCCACAGACGCCGACTTCACCACCCCCACCGAAGTTCCCGAAGGCTTCGTCGGCACCACCCTCTTGCTGCCTCGCCCGAGCAAGACCGGCTTCTACCTTCGATTGCGCGACGACCCCACCGCCGCAAACACCGTAGTCATGCCCATCCTGCCCCTACAGGCTTCGACAGCAACCGAACGCAGAGACGCCCAGCAGTAGCCGGGCGTCTCCTTCTACTACCTCTTAACCTCTTCCGGCAGGCCTTTGGCCGCTAGCCTTACCCTGCTGTGCTTCACGCTATAGCTGAAGTAAACAACCAGGCCGATGCCCAGCCAGACGATCAGTCGCGCCCAATTCAGCCATCCCAGCTTCACCATCATGTAGCCGTTGAACAGGATGCCCATCATCGGCACGAACGGAACCCATGGCGTACGGAAGGGCCTCGACTTCTCCGGATCAGTCTGCCGCAGAATCATGATCGCGATGCAGACGATGACGAAGGCAAGCAGGGTTCCAATATTCACCATCTTGCCGATATCGTCGATCGGCGTAAGCGCCCCGACGATTCCTGCCAGCGTTCCAACCAGGAAGGTGTTCTTGAACGGCGTCCTGAACCTCGGATGCACCTCCGCGAAGAACTTCTTCGGAAGCAATCCATCGGTGGCCATGGCATACAGCACACGCGTCTGCCCCAGCAACATCACCAGCATCACCGAGGTGAGTCCAGCCAGAGCACCCAGCGTGATGATGTCGCTCGCCCATCCCAGGTTGCGATCGGCAAATGCCCGCGCAATCGGCGCTTCGATGTTCACCTGCTGCCACGGCACCATGCCCGTCAGGACGGCTGCGACTCCTATGTACAGAAGCGTGCAAACCGCCAGCGACGCGATGATCCCGATCGGAAGATCCCGCTGTGGGTTCTTCGCCTCCTGGGCTGTTGTCGAGACTGCGTCGAAGCCGATGTACGCGAAGAAGATGTAAGCCGCTCCAGCGCCGATGCCCCCAAATCCATACGGAGCAAACGTGTGCCAGTCATGGCCCCAGTTCGCATGGCTTACGTACTTCGAGCCAAGCCCGAGCACAAACAGAACCACCGAAACCTTCACGACCACAATCGACGTGTTGAACTTGGCGGACTCCTTGATTCCGATTGCGAGCACCGTTGTCACAACCAGCGCAATCAGGAACGCCGGAAGATTGATTCCAATCTCATGCCCGAACAGTACCGGCGCGCCAAGAACTTGATGCGCTCGCGTCAGCATCTCCGCTGTCGGCGCTGCCTTGAGAGCGCCAAGTTGAGCAATATAGTCCAGCGACCCTGGTACGAGCGTCGTATAGGTCGACGCCATGATCTGCCGTCCCACCGTGTCCACGGCCACGCCCAGCCCGGTCCAATGGTCATACGCCAGCCAAAGCGGAAAGTTGATATGAGCGATGCTCATCAATTCGATGAAGTGGTTCGACCAGCCGGAGCTCACCGTACTTGCGCCCATAGCGTATTCGAGCGTGAGGTCCCAGCCGATGATCCAGGCGATCAACTCGCCCAGCGTCGCATAGGCATAGGTATAGGCTGAGCCGGCGAGCGGGATCATCGCCGCGAACTCCGCATAGCAGAGTCCTGCGAACGCGCAGCCAAGGCCGCTCAACACGAAGGAGAGCATCAGCCCCGGCCCGGCGTAGTGGGCTCCCAGGCCGCTCAGCACAAAGATGCCTGCTCCAATCACGGCACCGACGCCGAGCGCCGTCAGTTGAAACGGCCCGAGGCACCGCTCCAGCGTCCCCTCGCCCTCAGCCTTAGCCTCGGCCAGCAGAACATCCATTGATTTCTTAGCAAACAGCATCGACATCGTTCTTTGGTTCTCCTTTACGTCCCGGTTACTTCCAAATCAGCCGCATCCACTGCAGCTGCAGTTCCCTGTCGCTTCCACACCATATACACCGGCACACCAAGCAGAACGATGATCAGGCCCGGCCACGTATATTGAGGTTTGTAACGCAATAGTACGACACAAATCCACGTCGCCATCACGATATACAGCCCCGGCAGAAGAGGATAGCCGAGCGCCTTATATGGCCGCACTGCATTCGGACGTGTGCGCCGCAGCACAAACAGCCCGGCAATGGTCAAAATATAGAAGATCAACACTGCGAAGATTACGTAATCCAGAAGCTGTCCATAGCTTCCCGACAGGCACAGCAGGCAGGTCCACAGGCACTGCACCCACAGGGAGTTCACCGGCGTCTTCGATCGCTCGCTCAGCTTTCCGACAGACTTGAAGAACAGCCCATCGCGGCTCATCGCGTAGTACACGCGCGCTCCCGCCAGCAGCATCCCGTTGGCGCACCCAAAGGTCGAGATCAGGATCGCCGCGGCCATCAGCTTCGCGCCATACCCGCTGAAGGCGCGCTCCATCACCGCCGTGGCCACGCGGTCTTCGGTGGCAAACTGAATGCCTCGCCCGGCAATCGTCCCGGCTGCCGGGTCGCCCGCCAGAGGTAGGACGCTCAGGTAAACGAAGTTGCAGAGCACGTATAACAGCAGCACGACTCCGGTCCCGATCGCCAGAGACAAGGGAAGGTTTCGTTTTGGATTCTTGATCTCTCCCGCCGTAAACGTGACGTTGTTCCATGCATCCGCACTGAACAGCGACCCCACCTGCACAATCGCGACGATCGTCAGCAGTCCGACATAATCCCCAGTCGTAGACCCTGCCTGCGCCGCATGAAGCGTATGCCAACCGGCCCCGGCCCAGAAGTTGTGCCAACCCGCTCCAAAATTAGCGGCCACCGCCGCCGGGTCTTTGACCAGAACCCCCACCAACACCACTGCCGCCAATGCCAGGACCTTCGCCGTCGTAAACAGGTTCTGCACTGCCGCGCCCATCTTCACACCCAGCGTGTTCAGGATCGTCAGCAGCACGATGATGATGATCGCAGCGAGATTGGCAGTGTTCAGGCCAAGCTCCATGTTCCCCAGCACCATCGGCCCCACATGCCACGCCGGAACATGCCCGATATGCCAAAGCCAGTTCTGCGCGCTCACGGATGGGAAGAACACGCCCAGGAACTTTCCAAACGCTACACCTACTGCGGCAATCGTCCCCGTCTGGATCACCAGGAATAGTGTCCACCCGTATAGAAATCCCCAGAGCGGCCCCAGCGACTCGCGGAGGTAGACATACTGCCCACCTGCCTTCGGCATCATCGCGGCAAGTTCGCCATAGCTGAGAGCCCCGATGATGGTCATCACCGCCGTCACCAGCCACGCCGCAATCAGGAGCGCCGGCGACCCCAGCGACCGCGACATATCCGCCGAGACGATAAAGATGCCCGAGCCGATCATCGATCCCATCACGATCGCTGTCGCGGAAAAAAGCCCCATCCCCTGCACAAACTGCGGCGCCGAGGGAGCTGCTGTTGTCTTGTCTACACTATTCACGTTCCGTCATTTCTACCGTAAAAGATCGAGAAAGTCTCCAACGACCTTTTCGACCGCCGCACCTTCCACTAATAGCTCGCTGATCACCGCCACGGAATCCGCCCCGGCATCGACCACACCCCGCGCATTCGTCCGGGTGATTCCGCCGATCGCGACCAGTGGCCTGGTCGTCAGCGCCCTGGCCCGCCGCACGCCTTCGAGTCCAATCACCGGCTCTGCGTCTGCCTTTGTGCTCGTGGCAAAGATGGGCCCTACCGCTATGTAGTCCGCATCGCTCAGCTCAGCGAGGCGGACCTGATCCTGCGTGTGTGTAGAGACACCGATCAATCGCGTCGGCCCCATGACTCGGCGCGCATCCTCCGGGGATAGATCGCCCTGGCCCACATGCACGCCGTCCCATCCTGCGAGCACGGCCAGATCGGACCGGTCATTCATGATCAGACTGCACTTGCGTCCAGAAAGCAATCCTTGAATCAGCGCCGCATTCCGCAGCACGTCCTGTGGGGTTCCATTCTTGTCCCGGTACTGCAACAGAGTCGCGCCCGCATCCAGAAGGGCTCTTGCAAACTCCTCCACCCCAACCCCTCGCGCCGCAAGCACCCCTGCATCCAGAATTGGATAAAGTCTGGGCAGTCTAAGAGAACGCACGCGCCTAACCCTTACTATTCTTCTGGCGTTCGAAGAACCGTTCCATGAACTTCGTGTCAAACTTGCCCAACCGGAACTCCTCATCCGCAAAGATCTTCTGATGCATGGGAATTGTCGTATGAATCCCCTGCACAACGAACTGCGACAGCGCGCGCTGCATCTTGTTCATCGCCTCTTCGCGATCCTTGCCATGGCAGATCAGCTTGGCGATCATGCTGTCGTAGTACGGCGGCACCACGCCCTCGGCATACTGCGCCGTATCCACCCGAACTCCATTGCCCCCCGGGACATTGAACGCCGTAATCTTGCCCGCACTCGGCGTGAACGTCTCCGGATGCTCCGCATTGATGCGGCATTCGATGGCATGGCCGCGAATGACCACCGGTTCAGGCACAATCGCGCTCAGCTTCTCTCCTGCTGCGATTCGCAGCTGCGCCTTCACGAGGTCGATCCCTGTCACCATCTCGGTGACACAGTGCTCTACCTGAATACGCGTATTCATCTCGATGAAGTAGATCTTCCCATCTTCATCCATCAGGAACTCGATCGTCCCGGCGTTCCAATAGCCGATATTCTCGAGCGACTTCTTGATCGTCTTGCCCAGCTCCTCGCGCAGCTTCGGAGTCACCATCAAGCTCGGCGCCTCTTCAATCAGCTTCTGGTGCCGTCGCTGGATCGAGCACTCACGCTCTCCCAGGCTCATCACATTGCCGTGCTCATCCGCCAGCACCTGGAACTCGATGTGCCGCGGCCGCTCGATGAACTTCTCCATGTAGAGGTCGCCATTGCCGAATGCATTCGCCGCCTCAGTCGAAGCCTGGTTGAACAGTGCCGGTAGCTCCTCGGCGTTGCGGCAGATACGCATCCCGCGCCCACCGCCACCTGCAACGGCCTTCAGGATCACCGGATACCCAACACTCCTGGCCCATTCCAGCGCCTCGCCTTCGCTCTCGATCACACCGTCGGAGCCCGGCAGAATCGGCACCTTGGCCTTCTTCATCGTCTGCCGCGCCGTCGACTTCTCACCCATCATCCGCGTCACTTCGGGCGGGGGGCCAATGAACTTGATATTCGATGCCCGGCACACTTCGGCGAAGTTCGCATTCTCGCTCAGCAGCCCGTATCCCGGATGGATCGCATCCACGTCCGCGATCTCGGCCGCCGAGATCACTGCCGGAACATTCAGGTAGCTCTCCGCACTGCGCGGAGGGCCAATGCAGATCGCCTCATCCGCAAACTTCACATGCAGCGAATTTCTATCCGCCTCGCTGTACACCGCAACCGTGCGGATGCCCATCTCCTTGCACGCGCTGATGACGCGCAGTGCAATCTCCCCACGATTTGCAATCAATACCTTACGAAACATAAACGCAGATGCCTTCCGTCGAGCTTACGTCACAGCTCCATTGCTTCCCTGTATTTGAAAAAGCTTTACCGCGCCCTGATGGCAAACAGCGGCTGCCCATACTCCACAGGCTGCCCGCTGACAGCAATCCGCTTCACCACTTCGCCGGCAACATCCGATTCGATCTCATTCATCAGCTTCATCGCCTCGACGATGCAGAGTACCTGCCCCACCTCGACCTGGTCCCCGATCTTCACAAACGACTGCGCGCCCGGAGACGGTGACTCGTAGAACGTCCCCACGATCGGCGACTTTACCTCATGCAAAGCCTCTTCAATCGGAGCAGCCAGAGCGCTCGCCGCCACCGGTGGAGCAGCAGCCGCTGGAGCAGAAGCAGGGACCGAAGCCATCAGCCTGCTCAAATGAGCCAGATCGATCCCACCTGTCGCCGCAGGCTCGCCGGCGAACTTGATCCGCACCTTCAGGTCAGCCTGCTCCATGTCGAACTCGGCAATCTCATTCGCCTTCAAAAACTCGACGAGTTCTCGCAACTCATTCAACTTATTTCCGTCCATCATGTCTCTTCCCGTGCCTGTTGCGGCACTGTGTTTCGTTTTTACAGTTCGATCCAGGCCTTCACACTCGGCGTCAGAATCTCTCCGCCCGTTCCCGTCACGAAAACCATATCTTCGATCCGTAACCCAAACTTCCCCGGCATGTACACACCAGGCTCAATTGTGATCACCATGCCTTGCTCTAAAACCTGCGTCTGTTTCGTCGCAATCCTCGGTCCTTCGTGAATCTCCAGCCCAACTCCATGCCCGGTCGAGTGGCTGAAGTACTTATCCAGTCCAGCCCCCCGGAGCACGCTACGGGCCGCCTCGTCCACTTCACCGGCAGTCACTCCCGGCGCCACTGCGGCGACAGCAGCTTCCTGCGCTTCCAGCACAAAATCATACACTTCCCGCTCACCATCCATCGCCTTGCCAAGGTGAACGGTACGGGTCATGTCGCTGCAATATCCGTCGAGCATAACACCGAAGTCCAGCGTCACGAACCCGCGCCGGGGCAGCTTCGCTGTCGTGGCGCGCCCATGCGGCAGCGCCGAACGCTCACCACTCGCGACGATCGTCTCGAACGACATCGCCTCCGCTCCAGCCAGCCGCGCCGCATGTTCCAGCTCGGCAGCCACGGCAACCTCCGTCAGACCGGGCTCCAGATACGTAAGCATGCGATCGAAGAGTCCACACCCCACCAGGGCGGCCCTTCGCATCCGTTCCATCTCCTCCGCGTCCTTTACCTCGCGCAGTCGAGCAACGAGCGAACCCACAGCGACAAACAGCCCACGCCGCACCTTCGCCGACACAGCCTTACGCATACCGTTCAGCGCTGCCACCGTCGTGTGCGCAGCATCAAATCCGCATCCTCGCACCCCGGCAGCTTCTATCCACTCGCAAGCCGCTATCACAGCCGGCTTCTTCGCGATCACCACCCGCGTCCCTTGCGCCTCGGCCTTGGCCTGTGCGGTATATCGGCCATCGGTAAACAGCACCGCCCGTCCGCCCACCAGCACAAGGGCCGCATAGGATCCCGTAAAGCCGCATAGATAGCGCACATCTGGCAGATGCGTCACCAGCAGCCCATCCACCCCCGTAGCCCTGGCCGCAGCCATTGCCCTCTTCTTCCGCGCACTCAAATTCATCACTCTCTGAATTCTACCCAACTGCACTGTTCTGTCCGTCTTTCGAACGCTCCACCCGCTATCATGGCCTATGCCCGGCTTTAAATCCGATCAGTCATCTCGCTTCACCCGCCGCAGATTTCTGATAGGCTCCGGAGTCGCCGCCGCCGGGCTCGCATTCTACTCCGGCGAGATCGCCCGTCACGCCGTCGACATCATCCACCGCCCCATCTCCATCCGCAACCTGCCCGACCCCTTCCACGGCTATCGCATCGTGCAGCTCAGCGACATCCATCTGGACGAGTTTACCGAGCCCTTCTTTCTCGAACACATCGTCCACAGGGTCAACTCCCTCAATCCCGACCTCGTCCTGCTCACCGGCGACTTCATCACCCGCGGCTCCCTCACCTTCGTCTCCTCCGACCACGCCGCTCACCGCTGCGCCGAGATCATCAGCACCCTCACCAGTCCCCTCCGCTACGCCATTCTCGGCAACCACGACGTCTCCGTCAGCGCCTCGCTGGTCGTCGGGGCGCTCACCAGCAAAAGCACCCCCGTCCTGGTCAATCAGCATGTTCCCATCGAACGCAAAGGCTCCCGCATCTGGCTATGCGGTGCCGATGACCCCGGCACCAGCCATCCCGACCTCAATCTCACGATTCCTGCCAAACCAGACGGCCCCGTCATCCTCATGGCCCATGCGCCTGATTACGCCGACAACGTCGTCCGACATCCCCGAGGCCCCCTCGTCGACCTCATGCTCTCGGGCCACTCCCACGGCGGCCAGATCCGTCTCCCCTTCGGAGGTCCTCTTATCCTCCCACCCTTGGGAGAGAAGTACGTCGAAGGCCACTTCCACTTCAACCAGATGCAGCTCTACGTCAATCGTGGCATCGGCACCGTAGGGCTGCCCTTCCGCCTCAACTGTCCCCCGGAGATCACCGTCATCACCCTCGAGCCAGCCTGACTATGACCAGCCCCGATAAAACCCGTCATACCCCATCCTCAATGGACGCGAACCCCACCATCGACGAGCGAGCCAGCCACTGCTTCGGCTGCGGTCCCGCCAACCCTCAAGGCCTGCGCCTCGTCTTCACGACAGACACCACCGATCCCGCAGCTCCCACCGCCACCGCTCCAATCAATCTGACCCGTCTCCACGAAGGCCCTCCCGGACACATTCACGGAGGCATCGTAGCCACGCTCCTCGATGAGGCCATGAGCAAGCTCAACCGCCCGCTCAACGTCCTCGCGATGACCCGCCATATGGAGGTCGACTACCTCCGTCCCGTTCCGCTCTACCAGCCGCTGATCCTTGTCAGCCGCCACCTCAGCCGTGAAGGCCGCAAGCTCTTCCACCAGGCCGAAATCCAGCACCCCGACGGCACTGTCCTCGCCCGTGCCAAAGGCCTCTTCATCGTCGTCGACGAAAAACTCCTCGCCCTGGCCGGCCTCACGCTACCGGAATCGTAGCCTTCTAGACCTCGGCCTCGCCCCAATACCCCTGATCCCGTAGAAAATACCCATCGTCCCAGCTATGCATCATGGTCTTGAAGAACATCCAGACCATTCGCCCATGCCCCAGTTTCTTGAATCGGCGATTCGTCGTCAGCACCTTGCCGCGCACGATCCGGAACCGTATCCGTGCCACACCCTTCGATAGCAGATAGTCCTCCGCGAACAGAGCGCGCTCATTGAACCCGCCCAACGCCCAGAACGCCTCCCGGTCGAACAGCATGAACATCCCTGTGGCGAACGGCTTCAGAAACGAGCCTATGTACTGCATCAGGTTGTTGCCCGCGTACAGCGCGTCATCGAAGAACCCGCCATGCCGGCAGGCGATATTCGTCGTCGCCAGATGCAGATTCCGTCGCCGCATCCTCCACAACGCCCGCCGCAACAGCGTAGGCTCCGGCAACTCGACATCCGCATCCAGAAACAGCACGTACTTCGTCGTAGCCAGCCGTGCCCCCGCGTTGCGCCCCACCGACGGCAACCCACCCGGTATCACCTCCACCGCCAGGCGATCTCTGAAGCTCAGCGCCACCTCCACCGTTCCATCGGTCGAACCTGCATCCGCCACCAGCACCCGGGTCGCGCTCATGCCCTCGTAGTCCTGCTTGCACAGCGACTTAAGCAGCTTCGGCAGCATCGTTACTTCATTCTTGGCCGGGATCACAATCGTCAACTCAGCGTCCATCCACACCTCCAGCGGCAACCTGCATACCGCCCCGTAAGCGCAGCTTGAGTGATTCACCCGATATCGCCGATAAACCGCAGTTGAATTTTCGACAAATTCATCTTTCCCGCCTCACACTCGTTAATGCCTGACCGGGAAATTCATCATCTGCCAATAAAGCTGCTAGACTTTAAATTCTCGCGGTCAATGAAATTCTCGCGGTCAATTGGAACGCACAGCTCCGCAACCGCGATTCCTAAGGAGATTCGTCATGGCAGACCACACCACCAACGGCAACTTCGGCTCCCCCTCCCTTCGGCTCAAGACCGGCCTGGCAGAGATGCTTAAAGGTGGCGTCATCATGGACGTCATGAATGTCGAGCAGGCCCGCATCGCCGAAGAGGCCGGTGCCATCTCCGTCATGGCCCTCGAGCGCGTTCCAGCCATGATCCGGGCCGAAGGCGGCGTCGCCCGCATGGCAAGTCCCAAGCTCATCAAAGAGATCATCCATGCTGTCTCCATTCCGGTGATGGCCAAGGCCCGCATCGGCCACTTCGCCGAGGCCCAGATCCTCCAGACGCTCGGCGTCGACTTCATCGACGAGTCCGAGGTCCTCACCCCCGCCGACGAGACCTACCACATCGACAAGCACGCCTTCACCACGCCCTTCGTCTGCGGAGCCCGCAACCTCGGCGAAGCCCTCCGCCGCATCGCCGAGGGCGCAGCCATGATCCGCACCAAGGGCGAACCTGGTACAGGTGACGTCGTCCACGCCGTCCAGCACATGCGTCAGATCGTCCGCGAGATCAAGGGCCTCACCGTCCTCGGTGACGAAGAGCTCTACAACGCAGCGAAGGTCCACGGAGCGCCCTACGAGCTCGTCCGCATGGTCGCCAAGGCCGGCAAGCTCCCCGTACCCAACTTCTCCGCCGGCGGCATCGCCACCCCGGCCGATGCCGCACTGATGATGCAGCTGGGAGCAGAGTCCATCTTCGTCGGCTCCGGCATCTTCATGAAGGAGCGGGCGACCCCCCTCGACGTCGAGAACGACCCGAAGGAGCGCGCCGAAGCCGTCTCCCGCGCCAAGGCCATCGTCATCGCCACGACGCACTACAACGACCCGAAGATCGTCGCCGAAGCCTCCGAGGCGGTCCTCGGTTCCATGAAGGGCCTCGCCGCCGCCGCCATCGAAGAGTCCCAGCTCATGCAGACCCGCGGCTGGTAGTTCGCCGTTACTCCAATCCGTCAAAGTTAGATGAAATTCAAGGCCCTCTTCCAAAAAAGAGGGCCTTCCATTTCATTTGGAGTCGCCCGTCATTTCCTCCAAGTAAAATCAAATAAACCATGTCAAAACCCCTCACCATAGGAGTCCTCGCCCTGCAGGGCGCATACACCGCCCACGTCAAGACCCTCACCGGCCTCGGCGCGACAGCGAAGCTCATCCGTGTCCCCGATGAACTCGCGAGCAGCGACGGTCTCCCGGCAATCGACGGTCTCATCATGCCTGGCGGCGAGTCCACCACCATGCTCAAATTCCTCGAGCGCCATAACTTCTTCGACACGCTTCAGGCCTTCGTTGCGACAACCCCCACCTTCGGCACCTGCGCCGGAGCCATTCTCCTCGCCAAAGACGTCGAGCACCCCACTCAGAGGTCCCTCGCAGCGCTGGATATCACGATTGAGCGCAACGCCTATGGCCGCCAGATCGACTCCACTATCCTCACCGCCCCCACCAAGCTCGAAGGCGGCCCTCTGGAGATGGTCTTCATCCGCGCCCCCCGCATTACTCGTACAGGCCCCGCGGTCGAAACTCTTGCCGCTCGCGACGGCTTTCCCGTCCTCGTCCGTCAGGGTCACATCCTTGCGGCTACCTTCCACCCCGAGCTGAGTCAAGATCCCCGTGTCCATCAGCTCTTCATGAACCTTATTCACAATCATTCGCGATAATCGCGTTATTGCCTTTGCTTAAGCTGCAAGGCATGATGAACCATGTCACGGCCACTTTTACGGAGTTTCAACGTGTCAAGACAATCTCTCTCGAAGGCACTCTTCTTAATCGGAGTGTCTTCGGGACTACTCTGCGGCACACTCTCCCCTGCTCGCGCACAGACGCCGGCTTCGCTCACCGCTCTCCTCAAGGACTGCACCGATAAGGCCAACGCAGCCGACAACACGGCCGCTTTTAACGCAGTCCTTAACCTGGCAGCGGCCTTGGGCAAGGCGTCACTGCCTGAGGTCAAGGAGGTTCTCCCCTCCATCCTGCAGGCAATCGATGACAAGAACCCCAGCGTCCGCACGCTTGCCCTCAGCAGCATCGTCGCCATCCAGAGCCGCTCCAACCCCGACCATACCCTTCGGGGCGACGCGCTTCTTCTTCTCGAGCCCGAAATCCCACGCATCGCGGCCCATCTCACCGACGACGACACTCACATCCGCAGCACTACCGCAACCGTCCTCGGAGGCTTCGGCAGCAAGTCTGCTGATGCGGTAGTCCCTCCCCTCCTTGCCTATCTCAGACGCGATGACGCCGTCTCTTCCGTCGGCTCCGGTGTGGTCTTCGAACTGGTACGCATCGCCCCCCAGCGACCGGCCGTTGCAGCCGACATCATTGCGTTCCTCGACCGTCCTAATCAGACCCCCGAGTGTCTCACCAGCTCAATCGACGCCATCGCTCATGCCCAGATCCAGAGCGAACAGATCGACACCGACATCGTCCATCACCTCGACACTGGCAACCCCACCGTCCGCGTCGCCATTATCCGTGACCTTCCTGAACTGCAACTGCCGGAAGAGGTCTTCACCACAACTCGAGCCCGTCTCCGTCAGATCGCCTCCAACGAGCAGGAAGACACCACCGTCCGCGCCATCGCCAAGACCATTCTTCCCTGCTGGGTCAACGACCGCCACAAGCCCTGCCCCACCTTCATCCTCCCGCCCCCATCGCCATCCTCTACCTCCGGGCCGGGGGAACAGAACGCAGCGCTCTAAAAGGTAAGACCAGGAGGTGTTCCGCTCAAGCGGCCACAACGCGCTATCCTGAGCTGTGACTCCGATCTTCCAGCAGGCGGCGCTCCTGTCCCCTCTTCCCTGGGGACTCCCAGCTGACGCCAGTGCTCATGGCTCTGCTCTCGATCGCCATCTCCTGCTCAACCTCTGGATAGCCCTTGCGCTCCTTGCGCTGGCCCATCTCATCCTCCTCTTTGGCCTGCTTGCCCGTGGCCACACTACCCAACCCTCGCGTCTCTGGCGCATCGAGTATCTCCCGCTCGCGGCCCTTGCCCTTCTCTTCGCCACGCTCACCGTCAAAGCAGAGCGCCTCTGGGCGGCAGCCCGCTACACCGGAGCCGACCCCACCGCCCTCCAGGTAGACGCCACCGGCATGCAGTTCGCCTGGTACTTTCGCTATCCCGGCACTGACTCTACCTTCGGCATCTCCAGACCCCAGCTCGTAGCCCCCGGCGAAGGCAATCCCCTGGGCATCGACCCCACCGACCCGCATGGCGCCGACGACCTCGTCACCTCCGAACTGGTCTTGCCTTCAAACCGCCAGGTCGACCTCCGGCTCGAAGCTCAGGACGTCATCCACGGCTTCTCTGTCCCCGAGATGCGTCTCAAGCAGAACGCCGTCCCCGGCCAGACCATCCATCTCCACTTCACCCCCACCACTCCCGGAACCTACGCCATCCTCTGCACCCAGCTCTGCGGCCTGGGCCACTACCGCATGAACGCCAGCCTGCGCATCCTTCCACCTGACGAGTTCGCCGAGTGGCTGGCCGCGAAACAGAAGACGGTGCAGCCATGAAGCGCAATCCACCCACTGAAGCCAGCCTGAGACCCGAGCCTTACACCCAGCGCTCTACACTCCGCAGTCGCCTCACCGACCACCGCACCATCGGCCTCCAATACCTCCTCCTCGCACTCATAGCAGTCGTCATCGGCACCACCCTCTCGCTGCTGATGCGCATCCATCTGGTCTGGCCAGACTGGCCGCTACCGCTGCACGGACCCATCCTGCCCGAAGACTACCTCGCCCTGGTCACCATCCACGGAACCGTCATGCTCTTCTTCGTGCTGACCACGGCCCCCCAAAGTGGCTTCGGAAATCTCATTCTCCCCGCCCAGATCGGCGCTCGCCACATGGCGTTCCCTCTGCTCAACGCCGCCAGCTTCTGGCTCACCGCTGTAGCTCTCGTCACGCTGCTCAGCTCCACCTTTGTTCCAGGAGGCAGTGCCATCTCCGGGTGGACGGCCTACCCGCCTCTCTCCGCCATAGCCGCAGCAGGCCCTGGCCAGGGTCTGGGGATGGATCTGTGGCTCCTCTCCATTGCCCTCTTCGCCATAGCCTCCACCATGAGCTCTATCAACACGCTGGTCACCATCATCCGCTGCCGCTGCGAAGGCATGACCTGGGACCGGCTCCCCCTCACCGTCTGGGGATGGTTCACCGCCGCTCTGCTCAGCATCATCGCCTTCTCCGTACTCCTCGCCGCGCTCCTGCTGCTCTTCTGCGACCGCCACGCCGGGACCAGCTTCTTCCTCCCGACGGGAGACCTCGTCAACGGCGTCCTCCATGGCGCTGGATCGCACAACGGCAGCCCCCTCCTCTGGCTCCATCTCTTCTGGTTCTTCGGACACCCGGAGGTCTACATCGCCATCCTGCCCGGCATGGGCCTAACCTCCATGCTGCTGGCCAACTTCAGCCACCGCCGCGTCTTCGCCTACGGGACGATGATCACAACGACGCTCGCCATCGGCCTCCTCGGCATCCTCCTCTGGGGGCACCATATGTTCGTGGCGGGCCTCAACCCCTTCGCCAGCTCCGCCTTCTCCATCTCGACGATGGCCATCGCACTGCCCGCCTCCGCGAAGGTCCTGAGCTGGCTCGCAACCACCTGGCGCAGCCGCCCGCAGTACACCACAGCCATGCTCTTCTCTCTCGGCTTCGTCTCGCTCTTCGTCACCGGAGGCCTCACCGGCCCCATCCTCGCCCAGCCAATTCTGGACGAATACCTCCACAACACCTTCTTCGTCGTGGCCCACTTCCACCTCATCATGGCGATGGCCGGCGTCTTCGCTCTCTTCGCCGCGACGTACTACTGGTTTCCTCTTATCACCGCCCAGAGCGGAAAGTCATCCCGTTTTATGTCCGAACCCCTCGGTCGCCTCCACTTCTGGCTCACCCTCATCGGAGCCTACGCCACCTTCCTCCCGATGCATCTCACCGGCCTCGCCGGGGAGCCTCGCCACTACGCCCAGCTCACCGGCGTACCCGGCCCCGACGGCTCCCTTAGCCCCGCAGGTCATCTCCTCGCAAACACCCTCCCCCTCAACCGCCATATCACCTACGCGGCTATCTTCCTCGCCACCTCGCAGATCCTCTTCTTCGTCAACCTCGCCCGCAGCTTCCGCCGTGGGAAGCTCTCGCCCGAGAACCCCTGGCAGGCCACCACGCTGGAATGGCACCCCGCCTTGCATCCGAACGCCCCCTCTGAAGCATCAGATGAACAAATCGTCGTTCACTGCGCTCCCTGTCAATACCGTTCCATGCTCACCGGAGACCTCTTCCGCCCTCAATGGATCCCCGAAGATACCCTCGGTGTGACCCCGACCATCAAACCGGAGTAAGCTGTCCACAACAAATGCGCTGAAAGTAACCTCCATGCCGCCGACCATTACGCCTCACACCGAACACGATAAGAAACACCGCGTCGAAGACCACGACAGCGGCCATGGACGTCGTCCACCAAACGACAAGCGTACCGGAGGCGGCGGCGACAACGACAACTGGAACGACCGCCCCCAGGGCCGTCGTGGTCCCCGCGAGAAGCTCAGCCGCTTCCGACTCGCTGTCTTCTTCGCCCTCTCCGGCGACCTGATGTTCTTCGTCGCCATCGTCAGCGCATTCTTCGTCTCGCAGACCACCGGCCACTACAACGCCTACAACCAGTACATCAACGAATGGCTCCCGACGGCCATTCCGCCAATCCTCTGGCTTAACACAGCCGTCCTCATCCTCAGCTCCATCTCTATCGAGATCGCCCGCCGCCACATGTTCCGCGAGAACGACGTGATGGACGAGTGGCTGGGCATAGGCAAACCCATCACCCGCCGCGCCATTCCCTGGGTCTCCACCACGATTGTCCTTGGCCTGGTCTTCCTCATCGGCCAGTCGATAGCATGGCGTCAGCTGGCCGCACAGCATGTCTTCTTCCGTTCGAACCCCAGTAGCCACTTCTTCTACCTCATCACTTACACGCACGCCATCCATCTCTTCCTCGGCATCGGCGCACTCGTCGGCACGCTCATCGGCCTCTACGCCTCGCGACAACTCGAGACAAGGCAGATCCTCGTAGACAGCACCGCATGGTACTGGCATGCGATGGGACTCTTCTGGATCTTCCTCTTCGTCCTCCTGGCCTTCTTCCAGTGAAGTTCCGCCACGTCACACTTATCCTTCTGCTCACTGTCGCATCCGCGTTAGCTCGCGCCCAGGGCTGCACCCAGTGCCGCGATAACACCGCAGCTACCCCGCCCGCCACGCAACGAGCCTATCGTCACGCCATCATCCTGCTCACCGTCACCGCTGGAGTTTTTTTCATCGGCACGGTCGCCATCCTGAAACGTCAACGCTAATCGAGCGCCGACTACACGAATCAAACCGGACGGCCAATCTTGAGGCCGGGACGATGATCTCTGCCTGTGTTTTAATTCAACCCCCTGTGTTTTAATTCAACCCGTGGACCCGCGAGATCCCTGGTTGCCTTCTACCTTGCCGCCCATCGATTCCAATCCGCAGCCCCAGCCATCGCATGGTCGAAACAGAGATCTGTTGATCCCCTGGTTGCTTGTAGCAGGCCTCTTCGCCATCTCTCTCATTACCGCCGTCGCGACGATGCTCCATGGCATGGCTCGCGTGGGAATCGGCAAGACAGACCTGCCCTGGTGGTTCCATCCCCTCACCCTCATCAGCGAGTGCGGCCTCGCCCTGAGCACAGCCGGCATCCTGACCCTTGCCATCGTGTCCTTCCGGCGTGCCCTCAAAAGCCAATGAGAAAGGGCACCGCACGAGGCGATGCCCTTTCCATTCCTAATGGTTCAACCGAGACTACGATTAACGCCCCTTCTTGACCACGGTCTTCGCGCCCTTTTTAGCGGGTGCGCCCTTGACAGGAGCCTTCTTCGCTGGAGCAGGTTTAGCCGGAGCCTTCTTTGCTGGCGACTTCACAGGTGCCTTCTTGGCGACAGTCTTGGCTGGAGTAGCTGGGGCCTTCTTCGCTGCAACCTTCTTCGCCGCAACCTTAGTCACAGCCTTCTTCGCTGGAGCAGGTTTAGCCGGGGCCTTCTTCGCTGGCGACTTCGCCGGAGCCTTGGCGGCAGCCTTCGCCGGAACAGCTGCTTTCTTAGCCGGAGCAGCCTTCACCGGCGCGGCAGCCTTCTTGGCAACGGCCTTCGCCGGAGCCGCCGGCGCAGCCTTTACCGCACCAGCCTTTCCAGGCTTAGCCCCTACCGATGCCGCAACCACTTGCGGCGTACCCTCGGCCGAACTCTCACCCTCAACCGCTGCCTCAACAGCCTTCTTCCGGCTCTTCGCTGGCTTGGCGTCCTTTTTGGGCACACGCGGCCGGCGCAGATGAACCGGCGGCGGCGGTGCCGGCGGCGAGTAAGGCTCAAGGTAAGCCTTCATCTCTTCCACAGTACCCAGCTTGTTATCCATCAGTTCGAAGAACAGCTTGTCCAGAAGTTCGTCGTACACCGGCAGGTCAGGAACAATCCGCATCTCCTGCATCAACGGATAAGGCAGCTTCTGTCGAGCCTGCGACCATTCCGTGTAGAAGGCCTTGAACTTCGCCTGAATCGGCCCACTCTTCGTCGTATGCGCTACCCAAAGCACCGACTCCGGTTTGGCCGAGTGCAACAGCTTCCACACCTGCGAGGGCAGAGCCGCGCCCTTGCCGGAGAGCTGCGCCGCAAACTCCTTCGCCTCACCCTCCAGCGCTTCGATCTCTGCCACAAAGCCCTGCCGCGCAAAGGTCTGCTTCAGAGCCGCCACTTCCTTCGGAGGCATCTTTGCCGTCAGCAACGGGAAATTCGCCGCCGAAACCTCGGGATGAATCCCCTGCAACTGCAACTGAGTCTGGCTCTCCCGCAACCGTTCCAACTCCGCCACATTCGCCTTCGCCGAGGTCAGAGCCGGGAACAGGTGCTTTATCCACCCCTCCGCCTCCAGCCGTCTCAGCACGCGCAGCGGATCCTCCTCGTGGAAGATCTCTTCTGTCTCATAGCCGCGATGAAAACTATCCATCGCCGAGATATACCCTTCCTGCTTGCCCGTCTCATACCGGCCCTGGGTCTTCTCGTCCATCTGCCAACCCAACCGACCCATAAACCGCACCACCCGGATCATCCTCGACGGGTCTTCGATAAACCCGTAGTTGCTCACCAGCCGCAACTCACGGTTCTCGATGTCGGCCACTCCGTTAAGCGGGTCCATCAGAAGACCGTAAGATCCCTGATTCAGCGAAAGCGCCATCGCGTTCGCGGTAAAGTCACGCCGCCGCAGGTCTTCGAGGATGTTTGCCGCACTGAACACCGGTTTACCTGGCTTCGGGTAAGTCGCCGACAGCGTGCTGCCGATCTCCATCCGCACGCCCCCGGGAAACCGCACGAACAGAGATTGCCCAGCCTCCCACTCGCCGACAATCACTCCGCCGATCTTCTCTATATCTTTCTTTAACTTAAGGGCATTACCTTGAACCGCCAGATCAAGGTCGCGCACCGGTGATCCACTGGTCAGGTCGCGTACTGCCCCGCCCACCAGAAACACAGTAAGTCCTTTGACACGAGCCACTTCGCTCACCTTAAGCAAAGCTGCCTGCTGTGCTATGGAGAGGCGGTTTTCGAGTAGGTACATATAATCGGCCATATTCTGCTGTATACGCTCCAAGCCGGTCTTAAACGGGACGCGCACTTCTGATAAACTAAGACGAATCAACCGTTTAGAAAGATCTGTCAAGCCAGACACAAAATGTGAATGTAACACAGCAGTGGCAAATTGACTACTCTTCGCTCACCTTTTTCGCTTCTTCCCCCTGCTGCATGCGACAATCCGCCAGACTATGTCCTCGTCGCACAAAAAGGTGATCGTACGCCGCTTCACAGGAGACACGCTTCCCGGCTACCTCCCTCTCTCCACCTTCGTCCGCAATAAATCCGTCGATCTCCTCGACCTCAGCGGTCGTGTTATCCCTCTTGCTCTCAATGACATCAAGTACATTTGCTACGTCCGTGACTTCAACCTGGGCGATACCGCTAACCCCGAACGTCTCACCCGCCGCACCTTCCTCGCCCGTCCCCGCACCGAAGGCCTCTGGCTCCGCCTCACCTTCCGCTCCTCATCGTCAACAGCGGATCAGCTCGAAGGTCTCGCCCCAACCGATGCCACCCTCCTCGACGATCTTCTCAATGACGCCGGCCTCTTCCTCATTCCGCCCGACACCCGTTCCAACACCCAGCGCCTCTACGTTCCGCGCACCTCGATCACCGATCTCCAGCTCATCGCCGTCATCACCTCTCCGTCCCGCCGCAAGCCCCTCCCCGCTGCCTCGGCTCCAACGATGCAGGAAGACCTTTTCAATACGATCATTCCGCCAAATATCCGCCCCAACTAACCCACCTGCCCCAACACCCCCAGCTATCAACTAGAATCCACCCCATGAAGCTCGCCGATTTAGCCCAGCATCTCGGAGCCACCCTCCAGGGCGACCCCGCCGCCCAGATCACCGGAGTCGCCGCCATCGATACAGCCGCTCCCGGCGACCTTACCTTCGTAGCCAATCCCAAGTACGCCGCTCAGGCCCGCACCACCAAAGCCACCGCCGTCCTCGTCGAACCCGCCTTTAGCGAGATATCCGCCGCCACCCTCCGGATCGAAAACCCCTACCTCGCCTTCGCCCATGCCATCGAACTCTTCTACCGCCCCCCCGTCTACGCCCCCGGCATTCACCCCACCGCCGTC
>Ga0193743_1000757_pt1 | contig 25191 bp, 28 predicted proteins | sample L2c2metaG_FD_143038 | JGI IMG/M metagenome (GOLD analysis project Ga0193743, IMG submission 143038) | Soil microbial communities from a riparian zone of the East river system, Colorado, United States - L2c2 | ecosystem: Environmental > Terrestrial > Soil > Riparian zone | place: USA: East River...
GACCTCGTCGTCCCGTCGGGCAAGGTCTTCGCCATGGGCGACAACCGCCCCGACTCGCTCGACGGCCGCTACTGGGGCTTCGTCCCCCGCGAAAACATCGTAGGCCGCCCCATGTTCGTCTACTGGTCCTTCATGACCCCCGCCGACCAGATCAACAAGCAGACTATCGGCGAGCGGCTCGCCTTCATGGGGCACATCCTGATTCACGTCTTCGATCAGACACGCTGGTCCCGTACCCTCCACATCGTCCGGTAGCGAGGCAGAATATTGTCCAATCGCAAGGGGTAATATTGTCCGGTAGCAACGGATAGATCATCACATCTAATTAGAAGTGTCATTCCGAGCGGGAGTGGAACCCCGCATTTCGATCAAGCTGCCACAAACATCAACCGGAGAACTCACCTCTCGAACACCTCAGGAATGTCCACACCAGACCCAGCCTGACACAACCGCAAATGCAGCCGCCCCACGCCATACCCGAGATCGAGCAAGTCGCACTATCCACCCCGGCAGCGCCGCAATCTCCCCTCCGCCGCCGCTCCTCTCATCTGCGCCGGTTCCGCTTCCTCTATCTCGGCGTTGTGACCCTGCTCCTGCTCATCTTCGTCCCTCCTCTGGTGAATCTCGGACGCTACCAGCGGCGTGTCGCCACCAGCATCGGCAACAGCCTCGGCCGCCCCGTCCATCTCGATCGCGTCTCCCTCACCCTGCTCCCCCTGCCCGGCTTCACCATCGAAAATCTCGTCGTCGGCGAAGACCCCGCCTTCGGCTCCGAGCCCATCATCCGCGCCAACTCCGTCCACGCCACCCTGCGCTTCTCCTCCCTCTGGCGCCCCCACGTTGAGTTCTCCACCATCAGCTTCACCGACCCCAGCGTCAATCTCGTCCACGCCGCCGACGGCCGCTGGAACATCGAAGGCGTCCTGCTGCAGGCCTCGCACATCGAAACCGCTCCCACCGCACAGCGCCACGCCGGCTCGGCTCCGCGCTTCCCCTATATCGAAGCCACTGGAGCTCGCCTCAACTTCAAACAGGAGCAGGAGAAGCTTCCCTTCTCCCTGGTCGATGCCGACTTCGCCCTCTGGCTGCCCGACCCGCACCAGTGGCATCTCCGCCTCCGTGCGCATCCCACTCGCACCGACCTCAACGTCTCCGATACCGGAACCATTGACCTCGAGGCCACCCTCGGTCCCGCCCCCTCCCTCACGCAGGTGCCGCTCAATCTTCAGGGGGAGTGGCACGACGCTCCGCTGGGCGAGGCGACGCGCATGCTCTTCGGCCACGACGCCGGATGGCGCGGCCAGATGGACATCTCCGCCAACATCCGCGGAACCTTCGGTGAGAGCGCCGTCACCACTCATCTGACCCTCACCGAGGCCCGCCCCGCCGACTTCGTCCCGGAAAAATCCCTCTCCGCCCAGGCCGAGTGCTACGCCACCGCCAGCGGACTCTTCCACTCCTTTGAGGATGTGCGTTGCAGCTGGCCTCCCGCAGTCTCGGCGCATAGCCCGACCATCGCCCTCACCGGAGCCATCCCCAACGTTCACCGGCTCGGCGAATCGTCCCTGCAGTTGGGAACCCCGGGGATCCCAGCCTCCACGCTCCTCTCCTGGCTCCGCGCCACCAGCCCCCACGTCCCCGCCCGGCTCGCGGCGACAGGGCTTCTCTCCGGCAGCATCAGCTACGACCCTCCGGATCGTAGCCAGCCGACCTCCGCCGCCAGCTACTGGCAGGGACAGTTCACCCTGAGCCACGCAACCCTGAAGGCTCCTGTAACCGAGATCGCCACAACTGCTCCCCCCACAGACGGGACCGCGACCACCGACGGAACTGCGACTACAGATGGGAAGGAGTCTCTGGCCACCCTCCTCTCCGAGGACATTCATCTCTACTCAGCCGACCGCGCACCCACCCCGCGCCGCCGTCCCGCGGCTCCATCGAACACGCCCACCCACGGCTTCCTGCTCGCTCCCACCCAGCTCCTGCTTGGAGGTCACGACCCGGCGGCCATCGACGGACACTTCGACGCAACCGGATACACGCTCCACCTGGCCGGGAACGCTACGATGCCTCGCCTTCAGGCCCTCGCTCAGGCACTCCCGCCCCTGGGAGACGGTCTCCTCAAGGCGCTCCCCGCCAGCCACCCGGCAACGGCTCCGTTCCATATCGACCTAACGGCAACCCGCCCCTGGCAAGGCACCCAGACCTGGACCGAACCCACTCGCTCGAATCAGTCCCCCTCCTCTCGTCGACACCTCAGCCACCGTTAAAACTCGGGCGATATGAAAATCGGCATAGAGGGGTGGAGGCAGAACGCGATCTTATGGGTTTTGTTGTTTTGGTACTCCCTGGCAAGACTCCTTCAGCTTTTCCCTGAAAAAGTCCCCGGTCTTCTCCTTGTCGTCTCCCATGTAGTCCCGCCTGCTCTTTTTGCTCTTATTCACGGGATGCGTCTCTACCGGTCTCGCGCCATCTGGATATTTATAGCGTTGTGTCTTGGAATTGGAAGCTTCTTTGAAAGCATTAGCCTCCGAACAGGTTTTCCATTCGGTCATTACAGCTTCACGGATCGAATGGGGCCAAAAGCTTTTCAACTGCCGATTCTGCTCGCGCTCGCTTACGTGGGAATGGGATATTTGTCTTGGGTTGTGAGTCTTGTAGGTCTGAAATATCAGAATGGTCCACTCTCTGGCCGCAGGCTTTTTACATTACCCTTGGTGGCCAGTTTTGTAATGACCGCATGGGACCTGACTATGGACCCTGTATGGGCCAACATTGATCGTGCCTGGGTTTGGAAAGATGGCGGTACCTATCTCGGAGTGCCTGTCAGCAATTTTTTGGGCTGGTTTTTCACAGCATATTGCTTCTATCAACTCTTCACGTTGTACGTCAGGAATCGGCCTGTCGTTTACGGAGCAAGCCCTCAATTTTGGAATCTTGCACTTTTGTTTTATCTCACAGCGGCAATCGGTAATCTCTTTGTGGTTGTTCCAGCATCCTTCGGATCGATGTTCATGGATGCCACTGGAAGGCAGTGGCATTATTCGACGATCCTTTGGTCATCACGTCTAGCCTCGATCTTTCTCATGGCCCCCCTCTGTATCGCCGCCTGGCTCAGAGGACGCCAGTCACCACATCCAGCTCAAGCCGGGTGCCCCACATCTCGATTTTGAGATGTGGGTTCGCAGGATGCCTCACACATGACTTAACTAACCCAGTCTCGATCCTTCAGGATGTAGTTTTTTCGTGGATCGCACTATTTGGCGTAGTTCCCGGTCTGGCAAGTGGTCAATTGGCGAGAGGCCATTCCTTCGTACTGACTGCATACTCCGGTGGAGTGAGAATTCCCAAAGATGTCATCGTAGGTGAAGGTGCTCGTCATCTTGAATTGCGCGTAGCCTGCATTCAGCGCATCGAGACAGTTTTGCGACAGATTTGAGATCTGCAGGTTAGCCCATTGTTCTACTGCGCTTGGGGCGAGTGCAGACTCCGTATCGTAGGGAGGTCTTGCCTTCAACATCACCTCACAACCGTGACCACTGAAAGATAAATCGGTTCTGGCTTTGAAGTGCAAAGCGGGCGAGGGCCCGAAATTCTTGGCGACGAAGGTTATTTCCGTCGCCTCTGTAGGGCTAAATGGGTGCGGAATGCTAATTTTTTCGACCATGACCCAAGCCCTCTGCTGACTCCTGAAGTTTTCGTTAGCGTCCGCCCACTGGCGGTAAGCGATAAAAGCATAGATCATAGCCGACACGAAAGCGGCGACCTCTATGCGAGACTTCCACCATTGAAAGGTTCGGTGCCACTTCTGATCGGGGCCATTCTTTCGTTCAGGGCTTGGCCTAAGATGAAGAGGGATGAGTTGCTTCCCCTGACTGGCATCGTGTTTGCTTTCGGCCTGATCATTGTTCTTCCCTGATCCGTGAAATAGCTTTGGGAAAGAGTTCAAAGTTCTGTTGAGATGCTCTAACTCTTTGATAAGCCTTTCGGCGTAATCTTTTGCTGCGTTATCCATAGGGGTGGTTGTGATCAAAGAATCTGAAAACACGATCCCTTGAGGCTCTACCGAGCATACTGATGCCTTTGCCCATGCGCTATCGAAAATAGCTAAGGCAGATGCGGGTTCCTCCCGGGCCGCAATCGAGGCCGCGAAAGTAACGAAGCCAGGTGGCGGAATGCTTGATCGCTTCTGGGTACGCCAAGCCTTCAGGCTTGGCTCTCTAAAGACTTCGCCGTTGAAAGCGGCGTACCGCACTGCCGTAGGCTGGAGCGAAGTCCGAAGGACGAAGCGACCCATTGTCCGCTGCAACCGAAAATCCCTGTCAAGCCAAAATGCCGGATGCCCTATTCATGCGGTCTCATCGCATGAGTGGGCATTCGAGCTTCAGCTCGAACCCGTTCTTCCTCAGCCACTCACAGCTGTGTCATTTCGGGCGTGTAGTGGATACCCCCTGCATTCAAGGCAAGATCGACATGACTAAAAGCGACGAGTACTCTCTTTGCATGAGACGTTCATGGCATGTCTTCACGCTCGCTCTACTCACGTCGTGCCTGATGCATTCCGCACATGCACAAGAGATACCATTTGTCGCAGAGGTGCATGCAACACACATGGGCATCGAGATTCTGAGCGATACAAAGGGTACCGATCTCTCCCCGTATCTAAAAACTGTCGCCTCAGAATTGAAAAGCCATTGGCTGCCTCCCGTCGCGGCTCCAGGGCAGCAGCAGGCGAAACCGGACGAAACGTTGATTAGTTTGACCATCGCTCCGAACGGCCAGGTCTCTGCGATGCATCTCGATCACCCGACAAATGCAGCTCAGGACAGGGCTGCCTGGGCCGCAATAACATCAACTCACTATCAGCCGCTACCTTCGGGATTGAAAGACTCGTCTCTGAAACTGCGCGTCATCTTCCCGGCCCACTGAGCCGGGTGCCCCATATATGACGCGGTTTCATCGCGGCATGTGTGGGTTCGCAGGCGCAAGTCTAGATGGAATTGCTCGACCGCTTCTGGGTACGCCAAGCCTTCAGGCTTGGCTCTCTAAAGACTCGCCGCTGAAAGTGGCGTACCGCACTGCCGTAGGCTGGAGCGAAGTCCGAAGGACGAAGCGACCAATTGTCCGCTGTAACCGAAAACTCCTGTCAAGCCAAATTCTTCCTAAACAAAACAAATCAAACAACATAGAGTTGCCGATTCAATACCCCACCTTCGCTAGAATTGAAGATAGGAACTCAAAACTAAAGCGAGGGATCGGAACATCCCGAGAAGGGGCATCTTGCGAAAGAAGGCGTTTCTTCTCCTCGTAAATTATTGAAAACAGATATTTTACATGTAATCAATTTGTTTTCAATACTTTGCACACGAAGTCCAGGGATAAGTTCCATCTATCCAAGACTTTGCGCAAGAATGGGGGGAGGGGGACTACCCCTGAACCGAGATCCCCGAGAAGGTCATGATGACCCGGCTCCGCACCGGGGCTCCGAAGACCCGGGCAGGCTCGAAGACGCTGAGCATCAGCTGGTCGATCACCTGGCTCCGAACGGAAGCCTCCATCGGACCGGAGACGATGTTGTAGTCATAGACCTGGCCCCGGTCGTTCACGAAGGCCTCGACAATAATCGCCGCCTCGTGGTTCGTGATGACCGGCCTCGGCACCGCGGAGTAGAGGTAATGCGCCGAGGTCATCGCGCCCAGCGGCTCATCGTTCGCCATCACCGCTTGAGGCGCAGCGAAGAGTCCCAGCAGAACCATGATGGTACCGACCAGCAGGACCGAGCAGGCCGCGCCCGCCGAAACCTGGACCGCCCACGGACGGATCGTGTTCTCCCACTTCAGGGCAAGCACGTCGCGCCAGCTTCGCTTGCTCGCGGCGATCTCATGCGAGATCGCGACCCGAAGGCGAGTTCCCAGATTCACAGGAGCTCTCGCCGGGCCCAGCGAAGCCAGCGATCCCTGCATCGACCGCAGCGATGCAAACTCCTCGCGGCACTCCTCGCATCCCTCCAGGTGCCCTGCGATGGCCTGCATCTGCCGACCATCGACTGCACCATCAAGATAAGAGGAAAACAGGGATCGTACTCTACCGCACTGTTGGGGGTTCATCTTGTCACCGTCTCCGGGCTGGAAAGAGCCTTGGCCTGAAGGTTGGATGGATGGGAGGTTGTGAAAGTAGCGGAATTGTTTCCATCCGCGACCAGAAGAGCACGCAGAGCCGAGCGTCCGCGGGTAAGCCGGGATTTCACCGTACCTATATTAACGTTCAGAATCTCGGAGATCTCTTCATAGGAGAACCCTTCGATCTCGCGCAGCACGACGACAGTGCGAAAGACCTCGGGGACCTGCCCAAGGGCAGCCTCCACTCGACTTCTCAACTCTGACTGCGCGGCATGGTCGAAGGGCGAGCCGCCTGTATCGGCCAGGGTGGCGGCAAGAGAGATACCTTCTTCCCCGGACCCTGACGACTCCAGCGTCGAATCGATCGTGAGCTCCTGCTTCTTGTGCCGCGACCACCAGCGACGCTGGTTGGAAGCTTCGTGCAAGGCGATCCGATAGAGCCAGGTCCTCAGGCTCGACTCGCCATGGAAGCCGCGGATGCTGCGAAACACCTTGATGAAGACTTCCTGGGTGATGTCGGCGGCGTAAGAGGAATCGGTCAGACTGCGAGCGATCAGCGAGTAGAGCGGCTGATGATACTGCGCGATGAGGATGCCGAAGGCCTCCTCACTGCCGGCCTTGAGGTCGGCGACAAGCGTCGCCTCTTCCGTCGTAATGCCTATCGCGCTGGTCAGGTTTCCCAAGAACGTGCCCGCCTGCATATCGGGTGACCTCTACACTAAAACTTTTGTGTAACGCATGGCAAATGCACCATTTCCGCTGCATCAAGCGAGGGAGAACAACGCCGCCGGCGACCGAGTGTCTCGCGCACTCTATACACTTAGACACCAATCGCTTACCCGAAGTTCCCATCGAGTTTGACGAATCCCTGTGGGTAGAAGAGAATAGACAGAGCCTTCCTGAAAGAGTGGGCCTGTGGCGCAGCTGGGAGCGCGCTTCCATGGCATGGAAGAGGTCATCGGTTCGATCCCGATCAGGTCCACCAAACAACCTCTTACAAATCAAATAGCTACAGGAAGCAGTCTCCCTCCTTCCCTCAGCGATTTTGTCGCATCCTTGTCGCAAATCTCTGACTGCTTCCATAATTCAGTCTTCCGCCCCTGCGGCGTCAGGTTCCCATCGCACTCCAAGACTTCGAAGCAGGGTGTCGTCCGCCTGATGCAAAGCAGGCGAAGCAACCTCCCGTGTCGAGGTTCCTCCCGAAGGATTGCTAGGTTTGGGTTGTAAGCCGGAAACCGTCCCATCTCCAGATCCGAAGAAGGGATTGCCCAACAGCTCGTCGTAGATCATGTTCACAGCCGTGCGCACCTCCGGCTCCAACGACTGCATGTAGACGTCAGTCGTTGTCGAGGCCTTCGAGTGGGCATGATGCCCTGAATGTCCTTGACGTGCCCAGGGTTGCGATGGTTCGCCGAATGACCTGGAAGTTCAGCTTCGGTAGATCCAGATCGTCCGCCAGCTTGTGCAGCACCCGCTTGCGATAGTTGCTCGAGTCCATCGGCATGCCGAACCTTCCCCCAAACATGAAGGCATCGGGAGAGGCGTCGAGACCGTTCTTTTGACGCTCTTTCCGGTATTGCATGATTTCGTTGCCGAGCACGTCGGCAACCGGAAGGGAGATAGTCCGACTTACTGGACAGACCGTCGAAGATGGAAACGTAAAGAACGGCACGGCGCCTTGCGCGAAGAGTGATCCCACACCCAATCCAGGCTCACGTTGAGGAGGCTAGCCACATCTTCCGCGGTGAGAAGCGGCTCCATCAAAGGCATCTGCGGAACGAGAGTAGCCAAGGACATACGGCATCTCCAGAGCGTGATGCATCGGCATTGTGAGATGCCGATCGTTTCCTTAGCCTGTCGTGGGAACGCGTCACTGTCTAATACGTTTCATTTATCGGGTGATAACTCGCAGATATCGGCCCGCTCTGAATTGCAAGCGTTCAACGCGCAAATTGCCTTGAGAGTAAATTTGGCCAACTGCACAATTTCTGTGGCTCGCCTGTGTTCTAGCTGTCAGGATTTCCATAGGGAGCGGCGCGGAATAGCACCTGTTCAGCTCCGCCCATCGCATCGAACGCTCTTTCTTCGCAGAGTAGGGAGCTATGTACGATTGGGCCGAACTTCGCCACTTCCGATACCTCCTCGTCATCCTGGAGAAGCAGGGATTCCGTGTTGCTGCGGAGGAGCTGCACACCTCGCAACCGAACCTCACAGTACAAGCCCGGCAGTGCAGGCACTGCGAACGGAATAAACCAACTGCTCCGAGAATCTGCGCGAAAACGAGCCTCACCTGACGCGCATAATCGCAAATGCACTCACCGACACCGGATTAGTACAGATATGTCGGCTTGTCGGAAGTGATCTCTGCTGCCCAGTGTGCGGTCAACGAGTTTCGTAACAGCCTCGTTCCTGCCCGCAACGTCTGGGATCGACTATCTGGCGAGTGAAAAGTGTTCGACGCCTATTGGGGCGAATCATCATCCGTCGCGACGTACCATGGGACTTGCTTCGTTTTGAAAGAGGTCTGGGTACCGCGCGGTGAGATGAGACAACCAGCCGACCGATACGGACATTGTGCTCCACCTCTTTCTCCCACCCCATATTCGCGACCGTCGATTTCGAAATGTGATTGGATATAGCTGTGATCTGTGTGTTGCAAACACCGCGATTTCTGGATGAGGATCGAAAGAGGCGATGCAAGTTCCCTATGCAAAGAAGTGGCAGAAAGAAGTGGATAAGCTCCGTAAGATCGCGCTTGACTGCGACCTGGTCGAGGAACGCAAGTGGAGCAAAGCCTGCTTCACTTTTTTGAAGAAGAATATCGCCATTGTCATCCCGCTTAAGGAATCTTGTGCTCTCTCCTTCTTCAAAGGCGCACTGCTCAAGGACCCTACGCACATTCTTGAGAAGATCGGAGAGCACGCACAGGCAGGGCGTTGGATAAAATTTACTTCGGTCAAGCAGATCTCGGCGTTGCAATCGACCCTGAGAAACTACCTCTACGAAGCCATTGCATTGGAGGAGTCCGGGAAGAAGGTTGAGCTCAAGAGGCCATCCGAGTATGCCATTCCCGAGGAGCTCCAGACCTTGCTGAACGAGAACTCTGTTCTCAGGACCTCCTTTGAGGCGCTCACGCCGGGGCGGAGGAAGTCCTACATCTTCCATATCGCGACCGCTAAACAGGCCAACACCAGGACAGCACGAGCAGAAAGATGCGTACCCATGATCTTGAGCGGACGAGGATTCAAGGAACTGCCGCGCTGAGGGCTCGAGTCGACTTGTCTACGGATCAGGTTGGCCAGTTGTGCGTGGGTGATTGGGTCTAAATCTGGAGGCAGCTTTTGCGCCTTATAGCCGTCATTTTCACCTACGGTGATCTTGACATAGTAGTGGCATCGGAGTCTAACCACCGCTCCGCTCTTGAAAGGGCAATTAAACGTACCCCCCACAAGAAAGAAGGTGCCATCGTGAGCACAGCAATATTCTTCAAGCGGTGTATGTTTAGCCTAGCGTCTTCGGTGGTTTTTTTGCTGGCACTGCCTCCACTTTCAGCCAACGCCACGTCGCTAGGCTGCCAAGTCAATCAGACAGATGGCGTGTCATTGAAGACCGGCCAAACCTTGATCGAGAACACTACAACCAAAGCGATCCCGAAAGGAACCGCCATTGATTTGAGTGTCCAAGTCGCACCTGGGGTAGGCAAAGTCCAGTTCGTTAAGACCAGAGTATCGACGTTTGGTACGCTTCAAAAGCACGATAAGATGTCTGGCGGCGATACTCCGAAAAACGCAAAGAGTTGCACTGCAAGCATTGCGCTCGGGCAAGCGTCACAAACTATCAGTGACAGGCCCGCACCGAGGTATAGCCCGCCGAAGTAAAGTAGTCTGGCCTTCGTCAGCGAGTGATATTTCGCACGCCGGTTGTTCTCCAACTCTCCCCACTAGGCCTCAATCCATGCCTGATGCTCTAGCCGATGCAGCGCGGGATAAAGCGCGCTCTGATTCACCCGCAGCAGCTTACGAGTTGACCGCAGTCAGTTACTCCGAATAGCCGTCAACGGATCGATCCGCGAGGCTCGTCGCGCGGGCAGATACCCTGCCATGAGTGCCGCACTGATCAGCAGCATAATCATCCCGGGAATGTTATTGGATCAGTGGACGTTGTCCCAAACAACATGGAGCTGATCATCTTCGCCACGGCAAACGAAGCCCCAGTACCCACCACGATTCCGATCAACGCAATACGTAACGTTTTCGAGATTACTCCCATCTGCACTCGCTCCCGCGTCGCGCCCAGTGCCATACGAATTCCGATCTCTTGCGTCTGCATCGACACCGAATACGAGATCACCCCATAAATCCCCAACGAAGCGAGCAACAATCCAAAGCCCGCAAAGACCCCTACCAACACCGCAAAGAACCGACGCGGCGAGATGGAGCGGTCAACGATACTCTGAATCGGAACGAAGTTCGTCGCGGGCTGGCTTGGATTTATCGAACGCAGCGTGCGCATGACACTAGGCCTAGGCTTTCAATGGGCAATCCCGAGCGCACAACTAGCTCCGAGCCGCTGATATCTCCGTTCTGGGTCACCGGCACGTAGACTTCAGGGTTGGGTGCAGTTTCGATGCTGCTCTCGTGAATGTTAGCTACAATCCCAATCACTGTTGTGTCGCTGTTCCCAATCCCTGTGGCCACTTTGCCAATCGGATTTTCTGCCATCCAAATCAGGAGAGATAAAGGCATGAACACCGCAGCTCAATGAGCGCATCGGCAATTTCGCACTCAGCGACAAAGAATAGCAATAGCCGTGCGTTCAGGCGTGGATCTGGGAAACGAGGCCCCTCTGAAAGCACGAGGATGACATTTTTCTATTCTGGTCCGCTAAATCTAGTCACATGGACTCAATTGGAAGAAGTACGAAGGTTTTCGTTGACAAATACGAATTAGTTCGTATATTGTCTCGCCATGATGAAGACTAAAGAAACAGTCAGGCCGACGGAAGGGGAGTTGGAGATACTTTCCGTCCTTTGGGAGCGGGGATCGGCTACGGTCCGCGAGGTGTATGAGGCGATCAGCGCCGAGCGACCGATGGTGTACACGGGCGTGTTGAAGCTGATGCAGATCATGGCAGACAAGGGGCTAGTGATCCGGGACGAGAGTGCCCGCGCGCATGTGTATCGCGCCGCGGTGGAGAAGGAAGAGACGGAGCGGCGTTTTGTGCGCGATCTGAGCCGGAGGTTGTTTGCCGGAAGCGCGGCGCAGCTTGCTCTGCGAGCACTTGAGATGGAGCCTGCCAGCGAGGAAGAGGTGGCCGAGATTCGCAAGCTGCTGGCGCGGCGGAGACAGGAGGCTGGCCGATGAGTGTGCTGAACTGGGTGCATTCGGGAGAGGTGGTGGCACTGGGGTGGACACTGCTCCACTTCTGCTGGCAGAGCACGATCATCGCCCTGCTGTATGCGTTGGTGGACCGCTGCCTCTTTCGTGCGACGACGGCGGTGCGGTATGGAGTGGCGATGACAATGCTGGCGTCCATGCCTCTGGCGGCGATCGCAACGTTTGTGGAGCAGGAGCGGCTTGTTGTTCATCTCGATCGGGGCGAGCAAGCGGTTGTCGCATCCCAGATTGGAAGTTTGCATACGACGATTGCGATGGAAGCTCCGTTTGTTGCTCCAGCGATGGCGGACAGCGAGCTTTGGATTGCAGGACATGCAGACCGGTTGATGCCGTGGATCGATGGAGCATGGCTTGCAGGAGTTTGTTTTCTGGCGCTGCGGGCTGCCGGCGGGTGGTGGCGGCTGAGGTCGTTGCGGCGTAATGCGCAGGTTGCGGTTCCGGAGCCGCTCGAGCGGAGCTTTGCCAAGGTGGTCAAAGAGCTTCGCCTGGTGCAGCCGGTGGTGTTGCGGGTGTCGCGGGACGTGATCTCGCCGATGGCGATGGGGATATGGCGGACGTCGGTGATCCTGCCGTTGAGCGTGGCTACGTCGCTTCCGGCGGAGCAGGTGGAGGCGGTGCTGGCGCATGAGCTGGCGCATATTCGCCGGTGGGACTACTTCTGCAATCTGCTGCAGACAGCGATTGAGTGTCTCTTCTTCTTCCATCCGGCGGTGTGGTGGATGAGCAGGCGGACGAGGGAGCTGCGTGAGGTTTGCTGCGACGAGATTGCGGCGCGGACCTGTGCCGATCCGGGGATCTATGCGGAGGCGCTGCTGCAGATGGAGGAGCAGAGGGCAGAGCATCTGCAACTGGCGGTCGCCCTGCATGGGAAGGGGGGAACGCTGTTGAACAGAATTCGAAGGGTGATGGGAGAGAGAACGATGGAGTACGGGTCAATGAGTGTGGTGCGTGTTGCGGCTGCGGGGTTGGTAGTGGCGGGTCTTGCGGCTGCGCCGCATGTGGCGAAGGGTCTGAAGGCGGAGCCGACAGGGGCGCGCATCTTTGCAGAAGAGAGCGATCCTCGAGCTCTATCCGCTCCGGCTCCCAGCAGAAACGTCGAGGCGACGACTCCAGCAGCTCGCAATGAGAGGGTAGGCGTAGAAGTGAGCCAGGCAGCGCCAGCTCCTGTACCGGCAGCTGTTTCGGTTGCGGCGGCCGTTCCAGCACCGATTGCAGCGCCGGCTGCGATGCCTCATCCTGCGCCGCGCGACGAAGAGGTTCAGGATACGGAGAACGCGAGCGGGCGGGATTATCTGCAGAAGATGCGTGATGCTGGGTATCCGCTGGATCTCAATAAAGATCTGGATACGATCATCTCGCTTCGCTCCGTTGGTGTGACGCCAGAGTATGCCAAGGCGATGGCGCAGGCTGGACTGGGAACTCCGACGTTGAAGGAGCTGGTATCGCTTAAGTCCCTTGGTGTGACGCCGGAGTATGTTTCCGGGCTGAAGGGTCCCAACGCTGCTCCCACGAACTTCAAAGAGGTGATTTCCGAGAAGTCAGTCGGAGTAACACCGGAGTATGCCAAGGCAATGGCAGCGACGGGGATGGGGACGCCGACGATGCATGACCTCGTCGCGATGAAGGCACAGGGCATTACGCCGGAGTACGTTGCGCATATGAAGGCGGGGGGCCTTACTCCTGAGAATTTGCATGAGCTGATCTCTCTTCGTGCGGTTGGCGTGACGCCGGAGTACGCGAAGGCGATGACGGCTGCGGGGATGGGGACGCCTACGACGCATGATCTCGTCGCGATGAAGGCCCAAGGCATCACGCCTGAATACGTGGCCCAGCTGAAGGCTGGAGGGCTTGCGCCTGCAGACCTGCATGAGCTGATTACGTTTCGCGCTGTTGGGGTGACACCGGAGTATGCGAAGGCGATGGCGTCGACAGGTTTTCAGGGGCTTACCACGCATGAACTGGTCTCCCTGAAAGCGCAGGGGGTGACGCCTGAGTATGTTCGCTGGATCAAGACGACGTTTCCGAACGCCGATCTTCAAGAGGTGCGTAACGCAGCGGTGTTTCACATCGATGAGGAGTTCATGAACAAGGCCAAGGCCCACAGCTTCAACAGCACCGATCTGGACAAGCTTGTGAAGCTGAAGATGACCGGCCTACTGAACTAATCACCTATCGAAGGAGAGAGTTCCATGCAGTCATGGACTGCATCAGGAGATCTTTGCGCCGAAATCAGCAATTTTGAGGAGAGGACATGAGAATTACTGCTTTCGCGGTGTTGTTGCTGGGATGCTCGACGGGATTTGCGCAGACGCTGTCGGGGCTTTGCATGTTGTCGCATCGCGCGGACCCGCCCCATAAGGCGCAGCTGATGCTGGCTCGGACCGACTGCGACAAGGGCTCGGATAGCTGCTCGGATATGAACAACTCGTCGATCGAATGGAGCCGGTGGACGGGCGTCTCAGCGGAGATGCTGCAGAAGGAGGGACCGACGCTGACGGCGCGGATGAGTGCTGAGCCGGGTGAGCTGACATGCAATGGCAGCGTCCATGATGGCGTGTTGAGCGGGCGGTACCAGTTCACACCGAACGAGGCGTTTGTGAAGGAGATGGCATCGCTGGGGTTCGACGGCATCTCGCCGAAGAGACAGCTTGGCTTTCTGATGCTGGATGTGACGACGGCGTGGGTGAAGGAGATGAAGGGGCTTGGAGTGACAGAGCTTTCGACGAACAAGTTGATGGGCTTGAGAGCGCTGCATGTGACTCCTGAGTACATCCGTGCGATGTCGTCGGCGGGATACCCGGAGCTGCGGGCGGGGAAGCTGACGGAGATGAAGGCTGTGGGCGTTACTCCGGAGAAGGTGCAGGAGGCGAAGTCACTGGGCTTCGCACCAACGGAACAGCAGCTAATCCAGATGAGCATTTTTCATATTGACCGGTCGTTTGTGGAGCGGATGCGTGCACGGGGTTTGAATGACCTGACGCTAGAAAAGTTGATCAAGATCAAGATCTTCAAGGTTGACGAATAGGCGACTTTCTTCAATGCGTTTTAGGAAGGGGAGCGATGATTGTTGAACGAACTGCTGCATATGTGCTTGCTGTTGCGTGTGTCTTTCAGACGCTTCGCCCTTCGTGGACTATCAAGCCACACTGCTGGCGAAGCATTGATGTACAGATTGGATGGCTTCGCGTGCAGGCAAGGAACGACGCCGATTCGGTCTGCTTCGACGAGTTGGCAGCTGAGCAAAAAGCCTGCGCATCGGCTACGCGGATGTCACTGCTGCATAGTTGGCAAAAGGAGCCCAAAAGGCTAAAGATCTGCATAAACGACAGCGGCTGCATAACGGCATGGTTGGACGGAACCTCGCATGCTTGGTTGATCTCCAAGGATAAGAAAGATCTCTTTGACGAGAGTGTGATGGGAATCTACGGTAGCGGAGAGTCGGCTTCTGGTGACTGACCTATTGCCGTCTATTCTCAATAGTTGCCAACAGGGCAATGCACTCATCGAGCATTCGACCGTTTCACTCACGCCGGTAGTGGAACCGGCGCATCTTAATGGAAAATGCATTTGAGTGGCCGAAAGTCGGCTAATCGAACATTCACACGAGGGCACCTAGGGAACTCCTCACGTATGAAAATTGTTGACCAATCGAAGAAAACCTTGACTCCGGCTGAACTGACCGAACGTCGCCGCGCCGTCGACAGCGCCCTGGGCTCGCTGCGCATCGAAGGCATGGAGCTAGAGCGGGAAGGGCGCGATATTCTCGAACGCTTCGCCTGTGGGGAAATGTCGTTGGCTGAAATGCGGAATACCATCAGAGCCTATACCGCAACCATTGTGTGAGCACCAGCCTTCTAAGCCAGGGCCGGCAAAACATTTTCGAGCGGCAGTGGAAGAGCGAATGGCTGCAGAACTGCTGCGGCCTCATTCGCGAACCTTAGGCTAAGCGGAGTTTAATGCCGCGTCGCCGCAGATTTAGCGTGATCACGCACCTAATAGAAGCTAATACGGCATAATCCAGGCATCGGCATTATGGATGTTATGTCGATATCGGCATAAAGTCCACAGCACCGGCCACTCCAGCCGCCTCGCCCGCACCTTTGGGGAGCGATTCGGAGATGAACTCTACAGTAAAGAGGAGCTGGTCGCGGAAACTGGTGCTGCTTTCCTCTGCGCCATCGCGGGAATTGCCACTCAGCACACCGAGCGGAATACGACCGCCTATATCCAGAATTGGATTAACAAACTTGAACAGGACAATCATCTCATTGTCCAAGCCGCCGCCAGTGCTCAGCGTGCCGTAGACCTCATCACTGGACAGAGCTTTGCCAACGATGAAGAGGAAGGGGAAGCCGGCGAAGCCGACTCCCCTGGACTTTCCCTGATTCCTCTAGCCGCCTAGCATTCCAACACGCTAGACGGCTAAGAGTTCAACTATCTACACTGCGAGAAAGGGGCCTGGGAAGTTTCACGAGTTGGCCCGAAAGGAAGTTTGTAAGTATGCCAACTGCGACTAAAACCACCCCCACGCCACCAGCCCGAAAGGACCCTAAAAAGAGCGCGCCGAAACTGGATAAGAGTAAGGATCCGGATTTTCGTCCGTCTACCGTCTACCTGCGAAGAAATACCCACGCAGCCTGTGATTATGAGCTCAGTACGCGGCGACAACCGCGATTTGTCCGAGCTGATTGAAGACTTGATGCAAGGATGGCTCCACAGCGTCAGCCCTTCTAAATATCCGGCTCCCTAGATTTCTTTTCTCGGTTATGTAACCTCCGCACCTGAATGCCGTCGATGGCGTTCCGAAGGGAATGTTGCACGTTCAGGAGTGCGACCTGTTCTTCCGGTGTGCCCGCATGATTGATTAGCACCTGGAGGTCATCGAACGCTTTCGGACGAGGAACGCCTTCGAGTCTGGATTTATATCCATCGTCAACGCAAGGAATGGGACGCGGAGAGCCGGACAATTCGCATCTACCAGCGAGGTTCAGATGGGAAATTCACTGCCACAACCCGCTCCATTGCCGGTGGCTGGGGATCCGTCGCTATCGGGCGGCTAACGGACGATCTGCGCAGCGCAATGATCACTGCCAACTCCGATGCTGGTTCCATCACGATTTACTTCTTGAACTAGGGAACGCATCCCGTGCTTGCGAGTAGACAATCGACGATCTTCAGAGCTCTCACCATCACGATGGGCGCCCCGGCAGCGGCTCGAACCGAGTTCAATGAGTGCATCGCCCTGATAGCGTCAAGCCTGCAGTGTCTTTCGGTTTTTAGGGGTGCACAACTGGGGTTCACGCCGCGTTGGGGCGCATTCACTGCAAACCGCTGGAACGTTTGTTCATGCTGCGGGAAGCTTGCCGTATGGAGGCAGGCCCTGAGTGAAGAGCACAAGGCGATCGGTCGCGGTAGCGGGCACTTTGCTGGTTTCTGTTTTCGGATCGGCAGCGGCCCAGACCACGTGTCGGGATGGCGTGCGTGTTGAGGGCACGATTACGGATCCCTCAGGGGCGGTCGTCGCGGGCGCACGAGTCGAGGATGAGACGCACATAGTTTCGCGGACTGACAGTGCCGGCCATTACATGTTCTCCTGCTTATCTGGGTCCTTCACGCTTCGGATACAGGCTGAAGGTTTCGCGGAAAAGACGCTCGCACACGACGCTGGACGACGGAATCCACTGACCCTCGACGTTCAACTTGAGCTGGCTTCCGTCGAGACCCAGGTTCAGGTGAGCGGAAACGACAGTGCTACGTTGGACGCGAATCAAGGACCAGATACCGTCGCGCTCGATAACCAGATGGTGAAACATCTAGCAGATGACCCGGACGACTTTCTGCGGCAGTTGCAGGTACTCGCATCCGAAGGAGGAGGCGATCCATCGTCAGCTCGTATCACCGTCGATGGCTTCCAGAATGCCACCGTCCTTCCTCCGAAGGGTTCAATCTCCTCGATCCGCGTCAATCCTGATCTCTTCTCTGCCGAGTACCGTTGGCCGCCCTTTTCAGGAGGTTTGATCGAGATCACGACAAAGCCGGGGGCACCGGCACTTCATGGAGCAGTCTTCTTCACCGGGAGTGACGGCAGTTGGAATGCCACCACGGCCTTCGCCCCTACGCCGACCCCAGCGGGTAAGCGGCGCTATGGTTTCGAGCTGAGTGGTGCGATCATTCCGAACAAAGACGACTTCTCGATGGCGCTCGAGAAGCGGGACATCGATGAATTCAGGGTGGTGAACGCGCAAACGTTGAGCAGCGACTTCACTGTGGTTCCGTTTCAACAAACGGTTTCTACCCCTCAGCGGTTGTGGATGGGCTCGTTGCGCAGCGGTTGGCAGCTTGGATCGGCCGACACCTTGACTGGCGTCTTCGCAGCCAAAGTAAACGATCTCGGGAATCAAGGGGTGAGCGCTCTCGTGCTTCCAGAGTCGGCCTACACGAGCATTACGAGCCAATACGATCTTCGCTTCTCGAATGCGTTGACCCTGGGGCCGAACCAACTTCACCAGACGAGAGTAGGTCTCACCTGGTTGAGAGCCCAGAATATACCGAACTCCACTGCCCCCTCGCTACAGGTCGCCGGTTACTTCACCAGCGGGGGCGCAGTGAGTCAAAACACCGACAATCGCAGCCTCACCCTCGAATTCGATCACGATGCGTTGTTCACCCACGGAAAGAACACCCTCAAAGTGGGGACCCAGGACCTTGCGATCTTCAACCACAACTACGTTCCGAACATCTTCAATGGCGCCTCTTTGTTGGGGGGCGGCAGCGCGCCGGCCCTGGACGGAAACAACAACCCCACCGGTCAGACAACGACGATCGACGGGATGGAACAGTATCGTCGCACGCTTCTCGGTCTTCCTGGGGGAACCCCGACTACATATCAGGTCACGACCGGGGACCCGAATGTGCCGTTTACCCAATGGCAAGAGACGCTATATGCGGAAGAGACGATCCAATTGGCGCCGCGACTGACGATGGCAGCGGGCCTTCGCTACCAGATGCAGACAGCACCGGACACCTTCGCGAACTTTGAGCCACGTCTTGGATTTGGCTGGTCGCCCGACAAACAATCGAAATGGATCTTCCACCTGCGTGCCGGAATCTTTCAGGATGCGCATTCAGTACGGGATGTGGCGGACATCTTTCGGCTGAACGGGGTCAGGCAACGACAGGAGACGGTCTACTCGCCGAGCTACAGCTCCCCGCTGGTGCCGACCGCCGATTCCATCGCGGTCACTACCGTGGAGCAGTTCGCTCCCTCCTTAACGCAGAAGGTGACCTTCGCGGCCTATTTCAACGGTGAGCGTGAATTCGCGCACCAATGGCACGCCAGGGTGAACTTCTATTGGGGCGAGGATTGGAAGACTCCACGGATTCGCAACATCAACGCGCCGATGGTGTCGACGACGGTCGGGGTCGCACCCGATCCAACGGCCGCTTTGCGAGCACCGAGGCCTTTCGGGGGAAGCGAAAATATCTTGCGCTATGAAAATTCCGGACATCTGGCCGGGAACGTGGTTTCCATGTCGCTCGACCAGCACAGCTACAAACGCTTTCAGTTTCATGCAAGCTACCGGCACATGAACTTCAAGGCTAACGGGGGAGATGGGGTCGTCAGCCCACAGTCCTCATACAGCGAGCAGGGAGAATCGGCCAGGGCGGACTGGCTCAAGTACAACGCTGGTTCGTTCTTTGGGAGCGTGTTTCTTCCCAGGAAGCTGGAGTTGTCAGCTCAGTTCGATGCTTCCTCCGGTGCGTCGTACACGATTACGACGGGGACAGATGCGAATGGAGATGGCATCGTGAACGACCGTCCGGCTTATGCATCGGCAAACACACCCGGCGTTCTCTATCACACGCGCTATGGTTTGATGACTGGGGATACCACGAACGGCAATGTGCCACGGAATGTTGCAACTATGCCTGCGACTGTGCACCTGGATATGAATCTCAGCCGCGACTTCGTCCTCAATCCCAAAAACACGGAACATCTGAGGACGGTCACGCTCAACGTCCGCAGTGCAAACGTTCTTAACCACACAAACATCAATGGGGTTGGGACGATCGTCTCGTCGCCAAGTCTGGACAAACCGTATCAAGCAGAACCTGCTCGCCGCATTGAGGCGGGAGCTCGCTTTTCTTTCTGAAGGAGCACATCATGAACGGGCTTCGTACAATGGACACAGTCGTCTCCCATGGAGGTTTACCTATGGGTTCCACCTCGGCATCAGTCGACGGAATCAATGGAGCATCAGCCCTTCAGAACGAGTCTTCGGGGTCTGCAAGGAATGGTTATGGATCACGGATGAGGGCGTGGCACATCGTTTTGCCTATGACCCTGGCCCTCACGTTAGTGACTGCCGCCGAGTGTCATTCCATCACGAGCCTGCCATCGCTCCGGTATGGTCTCGTGCTTTCGGGATGGTGGGGTGCGATTGCTCTTGTGGTGTGGCGGTTGGGCCAATGGAAGCCGCGGTATCTTCAAATCCAGCCAACCGTCCTGCTGGCGCATCTAGGGATTGCGACCGTTCTGGGTGTACTGCATCTGCTGCTGATGAGCGCCGTGGATTTTCTTACTCTCAGTGCTACGCGACAGGCTCAGATAGGTCTTACATGGCATCACTACCTGCAGCTCAACCGGTGGGGCCTGGAGATGCTCGTCTATGGCTTCATCTTCGGCGTTGCTGCAGTGATGGATCTTCACTTGAAGGCACAGCGAAGCGCGCTTCAGGCACTTGAACTACAACGAGAACTTTCCGCGGCACAGCTTCATGCGTTGCAGATGCAGGTGGAACCTCACTTCCTTTTCAATACGCTCAATGCCATCACCACACTCGTGGAGATGGAACAGCACCAGCAGGCCGCAGCGATGTTGAAGCATCTCAATGTGATTCTGAAGACAACGCTCAGGAGATCTGCGCCGGAGAAGATTCCTCTGGCGGAGGAGCTGGATGCGGTGGAGAACTACCTCGCTATCGAACAGATTCGGTTCGCTGATCGCCTCCGGCTGGAGTTCCGCATCGACCCATCTGCCCTGAACGCTTTGGTCCCCAGTTTTCTCCTGCAGCCGCTGATGGAGAATGCTATTCGTCACGGCATCAGCAAGCTGGAGGATGGCGGCATGATTCAGACCTCCGTCGAGAAGCAGGACGGAACGCTCCTGTTGCGTATTCAGGACAACGGACCAGCGGCCGGACCGCAAGCTGTTCAGGGACACGGTATCGGTCTGAAGAACATTACAACGCGGCTGCGGCACTTTTACCCTGAGTGCCATTCGTTTCAGGTCACAAAGCCCGAGAGCGGCGGATTTCAGGTCCGGATCGCCATCCCATATGAGACTGCTGGGGTATGAGCATCCGAACCCTGATCGTCGACGATGAGAAGCTGGCGCGCACAAGAATGGCGCGGTTGCTCGCGACGGATCCAGAGATACAAGTGTGCGGAGAGTGCCGCAACAGCCGGGAGGCGGAGGAGTTCTTAAGGGCCAATCCTGTCGACGTCGTATTCCTGGACATCCAGATGCCCGGCGAGAGTGGATTCGACCTCATACAGAAGATCGGCGTTCGTCAGATGCCGGTCACGGTCTTTGTGACGGCACACGGCCACTATGCGATCAAGGCATTTGAGGTCCATGCACTTGATTACCTGACAAAACCGGTCGAAGAAGAGCGCCTTGCCCTGACAATCGAGCACGTGAAGGAACGATTCGCTTCGAGAAAGAACGGTCTCGCGGAAGAGATGCTACGCACCATGCTGGAGACTCTCGGATCAACGCTGAAGCCTCCGGTCACCTACATGAAGCGGCTCGTTGTCCCTGACGGCGCTAAGACGATCTTTCTGGATGTCGACAAGATCGAATGGATCGAAGCAGCGGATTACTGCGTGTCGGTCCACTCGGGTCAAAGAGAGTATGTCCTTCGCGAAAGCATGAAAGAGCTTGCCAAAACGCTCGACCCAACACGGTTCGTACGGATCCATCGATCCGTGATCGTCAATCTTGCGCAGATTCGGGAAGTCTTTCGGGAAGGGCGAGGCGAGAGCACAGCGATTCTGAAGAATGGCCAACGCCTGCGTGTCAGCTCAGCCGGATGGCAAGCCCTCCTTGAGGCCGGAAAGAAATAGCTTCTCCTCAATTCGAATTCATCGATCGCTTGCGATCGAGGCGGTATGAAAAGGGCAACTCCCAGTTTCCGGAGTATTGTCATCAGGCAGTGCGTACTGCTTCCACTCCCGATTGCCTGGCTGTCCATAGAATCCGATATCCGGGTGGACGGGCATGCCGTCATACGCCAACATACGCTGGTGGATGCTCTTGCGGACGCTTGCGGCGATGGGTTTCGACGTGGTTGGGTCGATGAAGAGAGAACGTGGCTGGAAGATGAGAACAATGCCAGGGCCGAGGTTGCGGCTGCGCCGCCGGCGGTAGGTAGGAGAGGTGCCGACAACGAACATCTCGCTACGCCGGAAGGAGAACTCCCAGAGCGGATGGTCCGGAGTGCGCTCGGTGGTAGGGTCGGGATCGTGGTCGTGAAGGTACTGGAGCACCTGCCAGAAGCGATTGACGAAGGATGTGTGGGTGCTGATGGAAAAGTCGGGCTCGAAGAAGGCGACGAGGCTCGAGCGTTTGTAGTCGGGCCTACTGATGAGGGTGACGAATTGCTGCATGCTGGTGAGCATCTCACTGAGGCTGTGCTGCGGGATGAAAGTGTAGAGCATCTCACTGTGTGCTTCGCCGGCTTGGCCGAAGAAACAGGGATAATCACGGGCGTCTAGTTTGGCCTTGTACTTCTCGTATGCTCCGAACTTCCAGTCTTCGTTTGGGGAGATGCCCAGTGTGCCTTGTTGGAGGACCCGACTGGTCCAGCTTGCTGTTTCGGTACGGATCATGAGGCTGTCCTAATTGCTGTGGCTTTTTTGCGACAGCGGGCGAGGCGGATCATACGGCGGAAACCCGCGGCCTGCTGCTCGCCCCAGGAGCCGGTGACCATGGCCGGCTCGGCCCCGGAGTCGCCGGTTTCGACGGTATTGTCGTGGAATTTTGCGGTGCCGAAGAGGGTGTCCCAGAGGGACAGGGCCGTGCCGTAGTTGCAACTGCGGCGTCCGGCGGCGCGGAGGGCGTGGTGGGTTCGGTGGAAGCGAGGTGAGATGAAGATGTGGTCGCCGAACCAGCCGTAGCCGATGCGAGTGTTGGAGTGAGACATGCTGCCGATGAGGCGGAAGCCGAGGATGAGGAATGGGAACTGGAGGGACGGCACGCCGATGGTGAGGCCGACCGTGATGAGACAGAGGTAGGTGATCGCGTCTTCGAGGATGTGGGAGCGGTCGTCGGACCAGAAGGTTAACTGGTCTTCGGCGTGATGCAGGGAGTGGATGCCGTACCACCAGCCGTAGTGGTGGGAGAAGCGGTGACGCCAGTAGTCGGAAAGGTCGAGGATGGCGAAGTTGAGAATGAAGATAACTACAGGAACAGAAGTGAGAAATGGGAAGAGAGCGGTCAGCGAAAGCGGAGTGACGCCGTGAGCGAGCAGGAATCCGTCGACGGTAGTACGGAGCCAGTTGTATTCGAAGTAGGCGATGAGTGGAAACAGGATAATGCGGACGAAGAAAGCGTAAGTGACGTCCGCCGCTATGGGGTTGCGTTTGGGCCAGCTGGTGAGAGGCCAGAATCGTTCAAGCGGGGTGCAGATGAGGAAGGAGATGCAGAGCTCAGTGACACCGCAGGCGGCAAAGAAGAGCCAGAGCGAGGCGGTGTGGCTATGCTGCTGCAGGCCGATGTGGGTCAGAAACGATTGAAGGGAAGCGAGAATGCAGTCGATGCCCATAGCCTTCACTCTCCAGCCAGGTGTTGAGACGAATGAAACTCTGAGGCATGGCCGTTTCCCTGAAGGAGGAAGAATTCGAGGAATTGCATGGACAGTTCCATGCCCACAAGCTTGGACTCGTTGCGGAGTCGTTTTCCACTACTTTGCAGCCAACCAGTGAAAACTCGCTGGGAACGGGCGCTCAGCGCGGCTGAGGGATCAGACGAGCGGCAACCCTCCAGCGCGCATCTACGCCACGTCTTCGAGGTCTTCGCTATCGTTCATTGCGGATGTCGATCGGTTGCCGTAGCCCATCTCGGAACGGACCCGTCACTCCACCCGAGGCTAGGACTGGCAATTGGTGCCAATCGCCAATGCACTCACCGGACGATCCAACCGGCGCCATTGCAGGCTACCCCGCTGCTTAGGATTCTGGGCGGATCACGGGCAATCCGGAAGCAATTCTCAACTCGCGAGAACTGGGCTCCGCGTGAACTGATTCATGGTCAAGAGACAAATAGCGACCCCCAAATCGTCGGACCACACCTGCGAAACGCGTTGGTATTCACTCGTACCGCAACGTCACCATCGGATCGACGTGCGCAGCCCGCCGCGCCGGAAGATAACTCGCCGCCAGCGCCACTGCTGTAAGCAATATTGGTACCACCACGAACGTAATTGGATCCAGTGGAGCCGTCCCAAAAAGCAGTTTCGTGATCAATCGTACGAGAAATGCTGACCCCGCTAGCCCCATACATGTACCCACGCCGATTAATGTTGCGGCCCGGCCAAGTACCAGCCGTAATACATCGGTTTGAGTTGCACCGACGGCCAGCCGGATGCCGAACTCACGCGTCCGCTGAATGACTAAGTAGTTCTATAGGTATGGTGTGGTCGATCGCTGAAATGGCCCCTCGCAGCTCCGCTGCAGTTGCGACCGCATCGGAGTATAGCGGCGCAAACGCGATACCCCATACTTTTCCTTCGAGATACGGCCAGACTTCAGGAGGATCACCATCATCCAGAAAACGTGACTTCAACGGCTCCGCGGACACACCCGTTGGAACACCGTGTGCCAGAGAGCCTTTTAATGGCGGAAAGACATACTTGAATCCAAGAGACAGGAACTCCATCAGCCCCGACCGATTGACTCTCTTTTCACGATTGGCGAAGTGAAGCAGCCCTGACTCCACACTACGCTTCAGAGACTTCGACACTTCTGATGGAGAGATGAAGAGGCTTTCCGCCAAGTCTTTGGATTGGACTTGTGGCGCATTCTGGATGGCGAGTTTTAAGAGAGCGCAACGTCGTGTCCTTGCATGAGCCAATTGCAGGACATAATTTTCAATTTGGAAATTGGAGATTGGCTCTAAAGTTGCCTGTTAGGGGACGGAAAGGTGAGATGAGTTCAGCATTCTCTTTGCTTAAACCACATTCCGCGCCAGACCCACTGGGAAAGGCTTCCGGTGGGTTTTGTGCGAGTCTGCAGAGGTCCTTTTTCACGGCTGTGCGCTCCTCAAAAACCTTTCTAACAATTGGGCGTTAGCTTCGCTTTGCCTTCATCAAGAGGTTGCTGTACACATTTGCGAAGGTCCATTAAGGGTCCAATAAGAGCAAAATTCTGTGTGATGAGTCGCGTACAGTGGGTCTGTAGCGTTCTGTGTCAATGAGTTGCGTTAGGTTGCCGAAATGGCATTGAAGATGCTGCCACGTTTGTATACAACAACACCTGCCTAATGGCATCACCCGAGACGATGACCTGTATGAAACAGAAATGCGTGAGCTAATTCTTGGCCGCGGCGATCTCAACTAGTTGTTCTGCTTGCGGCCTTGTATTTGTGGCGAAGACGGCTCGCCCGGCAGTAAAAG
>Ga0193743_1000758_pt1 | contig 25187 bp, 24 predicted proteins | sample L2c2metaG_FD_143038 | JGI IMG/M metagenome (GOLD analysis project Ga0193743, IMG submission 143038) | Soil microbial communities from a riparian zone of the East river system, Colorado, United States - L2c2 | ecosystem: Environmental > Terrestrial > Soil > Riparian zone | place: USA: East River...
CGATCAGGTGGATCTCCTTCATGTTCGTGCAGGCGGACTTCTGCATCCTCTCGATGGCGCCCGGAGTCTGGTAGATGCCCCAGTCGCTCCTGCCCGAGATGAAGGTCGACGGCACGTCGATGGTGCGGCCGGTGAAGACTTCCAGCTCGGCAGTCACCTTGCCGCCCGTACGCACGCGATACCAGTTGAGGCCGCCCTGGAAGCCGGTGCGGCCGTACTCGTCGCTGTAAACTTTCAGCTCGCGGTCGGGCAGCCACTTGTTGGCTACGATCTCTGCTGCCGAAGGCATTTCCTTGGCCACCGTCTCGGCCATGCCGTCGGCCAGGTCCATGATGTAATAGGTCGGCATCTTGGCGAGTTCTTCAGCGACCCAGCCTTTCAGCTCGAACGGCTTGTTGGCTTTCCAGTCGGCGCTCTTGTGGTGGTAGTAGGCGCGCAGGAAATCATGCACCCCCTGCCGCGCCTTCCACATGTTCTCGTTGGCGGGCCGCGTCGAGTAGTACCACTGGTAGTGCTTGCGCGGCCGCGGCAGGACCGCGAGCGCGGCATGGATGTCCGGCGCCTTGTCGGCCGACGGCTTGTCCGCCGTGTCGAACGGCACGGCGGCCAGGCCGCCGAACGGAGCGCTCATCAGCACCATGCGCTTGAAGGTGTCGGGCCGCACCAACGCGGCGTAGGCAGCGACCGACGCGCCGAAATCGTGGCCGACGACCGCCTCCGCCGTACGATGGCCGAGCGCGAACAGCACGCCGATCGAATCGCGCAGCAGGTTCATGAAGCGGAAGCTTGCGACGTCGCCGTCATAGTCAGCGTCCCAGCCGGTGGTGCGGCCGTAGCCGCGATGATCGGGGGCAATCGCGTGGTAGCCGGCGGCGGCGAGCGCCGGCAGCACCTTGCGCCAGCTATAGGCGAGCTCGGGGAATCCGTGCAACAGCAGCACGGCCGGTCGGTTTTTTCCGTCGTGACCCGCCTCGAGCACATGAATGTCGAGGCCGTTGATGCCCCGCAGGATGCGCGAACGAACGCCCGTGGGCAGGACAGAGGAAGGGAGCGGTTCCATTGCGTCGGGTCCGTTGCTTGATCGTGCCAGGCCGTGAGCCTACGCTGTGGTTGTCGAAAAAGGCAGGCCGGTGTGGTTTAGTCCGGCGCTTCCGCGGTTTCGGCCTGCGGCAGTCCTGACGGGTGCGCAAGTGCCCTTGCCCCACGACTTCGCGCCCGCGCACTCCCGCGCCGGCGATACGAAGGGACGTGGATCATGCAGCAGCAGATTTCGGTCATTACGCTTGGCATCGCCGACATCGCGCGGTCGAAGCGCTTTTACGGCGACGGTTTTGGCTGGAAGCCGGTGTTCGAGACGCCGGAGATCGTCTTCTACCAGATGAACGGCTTGATGCTGGGCACGTGGCTTGGCTCGGCACTCGAGGCAGACATGCAGCGGGACCTCGCTCGGCCCGGCGCATTCTCGCTCGCTCACAACGTCTTCACGCAACAGGAAGTCCAGCCGTTGCTCGATCGACTCGCGGCGCACGGCGGTCGGCTGTTGCGCACGGCCGATGCGCCACCGCATGGCGGGTTCCGCGGCTATGTCGCCGATCCCGACGATCACGCCTGGGAGATCGCCTACAATCCGGCTTGGCCGATCGCACCGGACGGCCGTGTGACGTTTGGCCTGTAGGATCCAATATTGAACTGGCCGGGCGCGTGGGCGCCCGGCCAGTTCTCACCGTTTCCGCGCGCCCGCTTAGTGGGCAGGCGGCACGTAGCGGATCAGCGTTTTCCTGTTCATGCGCTGGTCGATCTGCGTGGCTTCGCACTGGTGAAAGCCCAGCGTCTCGGGCGACAGGCCGTACGACAGGCAGGCGGCGCGCGCATCCCGGGTCGAACGCGCCTGCATGTAGGCGACATCCGGCTGGCCGCGATCAAAGGCGCCGGCCGCGCGACTCACGCAGCCCTCGAAGGCGGTGGTGTGGGGCGTCACGCCGTAGTCGAGACACGCCTGCTCAGCGAAGACCAACGATTGGCCAGACAGCGCGTTGGCTGGCCGGTAAGGCGTCGAGGTGGCGATCGCCAGACCGCCCAGCAGACCAGCTGCTGCGATGACGAGCGACTTCTGTCGGAGCAGGGTCATGGCTTTCCGCCTTTCAGTGGAACCCCGTGTGAAGTAAAGAACGCCACTTTGCGTGGCGGGTTGCTCGTTTGATTGCGACGATTGCCGGTGCGAGCCGGCGCCGTGGATTACGGGTGATTTGCTATCTGCGGCCCATAATTCGGTTGCTCGTCGGCGAGGACCAACAGGCCACGCGCCGCAGTCTCCTTTTCGATGCAGGCCTTGAAGCCGTCGGTTTGCGGTTGCAGTCCGTAGCCCAGGCAGGCGTCGCGCGACTCCACGGCGACGCGGGCAAACCCACGGGCCAAGGTGGGCTCGCCCCATTCCAGGGCGCGCGTCGCCTGGGAAAGGCAATATTCGTAGGTCTCCGTCGGCGGCTTCACGCCCTCCTCGCGGCAGATACGCTGCGCCTGGTTTTGCGCCGACGCGGGCGGCACAGGCGGCAGGAAAGCGATGACGACACCGATGAGGAGCGTGGCGCCAATCGCGATTCCAGCGTGCGTCTGGCTATGGGTCATGGGAGGACCTCCAGGTTTCTGGAATTCTCTGTGCAGATGCAACGCCACACCGCAGGCCTTGGTTGCCTTTGTTTTGGCCTGCTGGGGCGCTCTTTCCTGTCGGAACCCGGCGTGGTTCTCTGCTGCCGCAAGGATCTTTTCTCAGGGCTCGTGAAGAATATAGAAATTTTCCGCCGCTGGCTGCGCGCCTGGATGCGTAAAAATCGGGTGCAGCTTGCGCTGACACTGCGCATGACGGTGGCGGCCGTGGTGGGCCTTGGGCTGGCGCAAGCACTCGCTTTGCCGCTGCCGTTATGGACCGTGCTCACCGCGCTGATCGTCACCCAGATGAGCATCGGCCGCTCTCTCAAGACGTCGATCGACTATTTCGTGGGCACGGTGGGGGGCACGATCTATGGCGCGGCGCTGGCGCTGCTGATTCCCCACCACACCGAATGGGCGCTGCTTGTGGTGCTGGTCCTCGCCGTGGCGCCCGTCGCCCTGGTGGCGGCCCTGAAGCGCAATCTCAATGCCGTTCCCGTGTCGTCGATCATCGTCGTGCTGATGCCGGCGCTCGCCCATGCCGGGCCGCTCGATTCGGCGATCTACCGCGTGCTCGAGGTCGGGTTGGGCGTGGTCGTGGGCCTGGTCGTGGCCTTCCTGGTGCTGCCCGCCGGCGGCCATCGCCTGGCGCGGCAAGAGGCGGCGCGCACGCTCGACCTCCTGGCGCAGGCGCTCGGCCGCGTGCTGGCCGGCTCGCTCGCTGCCGCCGACATCGAAGCCCTGGGACAGATCTATGAAAGGATCGGCCAATCGCTGACGGAATTCACCACCAGCGCCGCCGAAGGCGAACGCGAGCGCTCGGCGCGGCTCTCGGTCGAGCCGGACACCCAGCCGCTTCGTCGCACGCTGCTGCGGCTGCGCCACGACGTGGTGACGGTGGGCCGCGTCGCCCGCGGCGAGCCGATGCCCGAACCCGTGCAGGGACGGCTGGCGCCCAGGCTCGCCGCCATCGGCCGGGTCGGCAGTGACTATTTGAGGGCGTGCGGCATGGCCTTGGCGGCGCGCCGTTCACCGCCGTCCGCTGCCGAGCTCGAGCAGGCGTTCGTCGCGGCTTTGACTGAAATCACGGCACTGCGCCGCGAGGGTTTGACACGCGAACTGACGGATGAAGCCGTGGGCCGTTTCTTCACGCTGGCTTTTGCGCTCGAGGAGATGCGGCGGAATTTCCGCGACCTCGGCCACGACGTCGAGGTGACGGCGTTGGCTCCCGAGGCGGATTGATCCTCGCCGGGGCCTAATAGCTCTTGGGCAGGCCCAAAACGCGCTCGGCGACGTAGCACAGAATGAGCTGCTCGCTGACCGGCGCGATGCGGGCGATCATGACCTCGCGCAGGAAACGCTCGACATGGAATTCCTTGGCGTAGCCGTAGCCGCCATGTGTGAGGATGGCGCGCTCGCAGGCCTCGTAGGCCATCCGCGCGCCGAGATACTTGGCCGAGTTGGCTTCCGCGCCGCATTCCTTGCCGTTGTCGTAGAGCCAGGCCGCCTTGAAGGTCAGAAGATTGGCGGCCTCGAGCTGCATCCAGCTCTCGGCCAGCGGATGCTGGATCGCCTGGTTCTTGCCGATCGGGCGGCCGAACACGATGCGCTCCTTGGCATATTGCGTCGCGCGGGCGAGGGCGGCCTTGCCGATGCCGATCGCCTCGGCCGCGATCAGCACCCGCTCGGGGTTGAGCCCGTGCAGCAGATAATGGAACCCTTTGCCTTCCTCGCCGATCCTGTCCTCGAGCGGCACTTTCAGCCCGTCGATGAACACCTGGTTGGTGTCGATCGCCTTGCGGCCCATCTTTTCGATCTCGCGCACCTCGATCTTGGAGCGATCGAAGTCGGTGTAGAAAAGCGACAGACCGTCGGTCGAGCGCTTGCACTTGTCCTTGGGGGTGGTGCGCGCGATCAGCAGCATCTTGTCGGCGACCTGGGCGGTCGTGGTCCAGGTCTTCTTGCCGTGCACCACGTAGCCGTTGCCGTCGCGCTCGGCCTTGGTTTCCAGTGCGGTGGTGTTGAGCCCGGCGTCGGGCTCGGTGACGGCGAAGCAGCCTTTCACCTTGCCCTTGATGATGTCGGGCAGGATGCGCTTCTTCTGCTCCTCGGTGCCGAACACGACGATGGGGTTGGGCCCGAAGATGTTGAGATGCACCGCCGACGCACCCTGCAGCGCCGCGCCCGATTCGGCCACGGCCTGCATCAGGATCGCCGCCTCGGTGATGCCGAGCCCCGAGCCGCCATACTCCTCGGGCATGGCGATGCCCAGCCAACCGGCATCGGCCATCGCCTTGTAGAAGTCCTCGGGGAAGCCGCCTTCCTTGTCCTTCTTCAGCCAGTACTTGCCGTCGAACTGGGCGCAGAGCTTGGCCACGCTCTCCTTGATGGCGAGCTGGTCCTCGGAGAAGGCGAAATCCATGGGTGTGTCCTACCGGTTGGCCGCCAGCCACGACATCATGACGCGGTTGAACTGATCCGGCCGCTCGACATTGGGCAGGTGGCGCGCTTTGGCGATCCCCTCGTATCGGCCGCCGGGAACCTTGGAGGCGATCAGCTGGTTGCGGTCGGGCGGCGTGCCGGGATCCTCGTCGCCGCAGATCACCAGGGTCGGCGTCTTGATCGTCGGCAGCCTGCTTTCATAGTCGAAATTCTGGATCGCCGAGGCGCAGCCCAGGAAGCCGGCCGGTGTGGTGCCGCTGATCGTGTCGCGGATCTCGCGCCAGCGCACGGGATTCACTTTCTTGAACTCGTCGGTGAACCAGCGCTCCATGGTGCCGTCGGCCAGCGCCTTCAGGCCTCCCGACTTGCGCACGACGTCCTTGCGCTCGTCCCATGAGGCGGCCGAGCCCGGCGGCGTCGACGGCTGGGTGTCGCAGAGCGTCAGAGACAGCAGGTGGTCGGGGTAAGCAAGAGCAAAGCCTTGGCCGATCATGCCGCCGATCGAGAGGCCGATGTAATGCACCTTCTTGATGTCCAGCACGTCGAGCGCGCCTTTCACGTCGGCCGCCAGCACGTCCATCGTATAGTCTCCGTCGACCGGTGAGCTGCCGCCATGGCCGCGCATGTCGAGCCGCAGCACGCGATAGCCCGCGGCCAGCAGCGGCACGAGCTGCTCGACCCACATGCCGCCGTCGGAGTTGAGCGAATGGGTGAAGCATACTGTCGGCGCGCCCTGAGGGCCGGCGAGGTCGAAGTAGATCTTTTGGCTGTTGAGCGAGAGCAGCATTTAAATTTCCTCCTTCGTCACGACAGTAAATTCACATAGCCGAAATACCGCCGTCGATGATCACTTCCGAGCCGGTCATGAAACTCGATTCGTCGGACGCCAGGAACACCAGCGCCCAGCCCACTTCCTCCGGCCGCCCCAACCGCCCGATCGGCACCTGGCGACCCAGCTTCTGCTGCATGACATCGTTGCCAAAGCGGTCGCGGTACTTGTCGAGGATCGGCGTGTCGATGAAGGTGGGATGCACCGAATTGCAACGGATATTATAGCCCGACTTGGCGCAATGCAGCGCCACCGACTTGCTCAAAAGCCGCACGCCTGCCTTGGCCGAATTGTAGGCCGCCATGTTGGCGCCGGCGATGATGCCGGAGATCGACGAAATGTTGATCACCGAGCCGCCGAGCTTCCGGGTGTGCTTCTTGATCTCGGCGACGCCGTGCTTGCAGCCCAGGAACACGCCGTCGAGATCGATCGCATGCACCCGGCGCCATTCCTCGAGCGTGATGTCCTCGACCGTCTTGCTGAGTCCGATGCCGGCGGAGTTCAGCAGCACATGCAGCGCGCCGAACTTGTTGACGGTCTCGGCGATGACGGCCTGCCAGTTGTCCTCCGACGTGACGTCGAGCTTCGCGAAGTGGCCGGCCGAACCCAACCTGTCGGCGACTGCCTTGCCGCGATCAGCGGCGATGTCGGCCACCACGACCTTGGCGCCCTCCTGCACCATCAGCGACGCGGCGTTGGCGCCGAGGCCCGAGGCGCCGCCGGTGATCAGGGCCACCTTGCCGGCCAGACGATCCGTCATTTGCGTCTTCCCTCCGCCGTGCTTCCCGCACTATCGCCCTCGCTGGGCAATATAGCGGACTTGCCCGCGCGCGCGGCGGCGGTCAAGGCGCCGGTTTCGCTGGCCCGTCCAGGGTGACGCGGTAGCGGCTGATGGCGAGCGCGCTTACCGCGATCAGTATCGCCATCAGCGCGCCGAGTTCGGGCCGGATGTCGCTGAAGTCCGCCCCCTTCAGCATCAGGCCGCGCACGATCCGCATGAAATGGGTGGTCGGCAGCATCTCGCCCAGCGCCTGTGCCCACGGCGGCATGCCGCGGAACGGGAACATGAATCCCGACAGCAGGATCGACGGCAGCAGGATGAAAAACGAGGCCTGCATGGCCTGGAGCTGGTTGCTGGCGAGCGTCGAGATGGTGAAACCGATGGCGAGGTTGACCAGGATGAACAGGGCCGTGCCGAGGCAGAGCAGCAGCAGGCTGCCCTCGACGGCGATGTCGAACAGCATGCGCGACAGTACCAGGATCACGGCCATCTGCAGGCAACCGATGACGAAGTAGGGCGCGATCTTGCCGATCATGATTTCGATCGGCCGCACCGGCATGGCGAGCAGGTGTTCCATGGTGCCGAGCTCGCGCTCGCGGGTGACGGAGAGCGACGTCATCAGCACCATGGTCATCGACAGGATGATGGCCAGAAGGCCGGGCACGATGTTGCGCCGCGCCTGGCCCTCGGGGTTGTAGCGGCGGTGCACCACCAGTTCGACCGCGTCGGCGCGCCCGCCCAGCGATTCGAGCGGGCCCACCAGATCGTGGGAGAGCGCCTGGTCGATCGCCGGTTTCGCCGCAGCCAGCGGGTTGGCGGCACTCGTGGGATCGGTGGCGTCGGCGTCGATCAGGATCTGGGTGCGCTCGCCGCGGATCAGCCGGCGCGTGAAGTCGGGCGGCACCTTGACGATGAACTGCACCTCGCCGCTGCGCAGCAGCCTGTCGGCCTCGGCCTCGGTGGCGGGCCGGTGCGTGTAGGCCATATAGCCGGTGTTGGAGAGCGCCGACAGGACCGTGCGCGTGATGCGGCTCTGGTCGGCGACGACCACGGCGGTCGGCAGGTTGTGCGGGTCGGTATTGATGGCGTAGCCGAAGATCAGGAGCTCGAGGATCGGCATCCCGAACAGCATGGCGAAGGAGAGCTTGTCGCGGCTGAGCGGCAGGACCTCCTTGAGGATGATGGCGGCGAGCCGCTCAAGGAAACCGCGCAACCACATGGAAGACCTCAAGCATCCCGCGCGTTGTCTCGTGCCTTGCCCATCAAATGGATGAAGATGTCCTCGAGCGTCGGCTCGGCCTCCTGCCAGACGATGGCGCCGCCGACGCGGAACGGCGCAATGGCCGCGAGCAGCCGGTCGCGCTCGGGTCCGCAGACATGCAGCGCCGTGCCGAAGGCGGCGGCTGCGCTCACGCCCGGCGCCTCGCGCAGGCGCGACGCCAGGCGATCGGCGCCGTCTCCCGACGCGACGAAGGCATGCAGGCCCGAGTCTCGGACGACGTCGCTCGTAGTGCCGCGCGCCATCAATTCGCCGTAGGCGATATAGGCGATCTCGTGACAGCGCTCGGCCTCGTCCATGTAATGGGTCGACACCAGTACGGTCATGCCCTGCGCGGCATGGCCATGGATCTCGTCCCAGAAGGCGCGGCGCGCCTTGGGATCGACGCCGGCGGTGGGCTCGTCGAGCAGCAGCAGCCGGGGTTCGTGCAGCACCGCGGCGGCCAGCGACAGTTGCTGTTTCCAGCCGCCCGACAACGAACCGGCCAGTTGCTTCTGCCGCGCCGCAAGGCCGAGCTGCTCGAGCGCACGGTCGACCCGCTCGCGTCGCCGGTCGAGCCCGTGGACGCGCGCCACGAAGTCGAGGTTCTCGCGGATGGTAAGCTCGGCATAGAGGCCGAAATGCTGCGTCATGTAGCCGGTCTGGCGCTTGATCGCCTCGCGCTCGCGCACCAGGTCGTAGCCGAAGCAGGTGCCGCCGCCGCCGTCCGGCGTCAGCAGGCCGCAGATCATGCGCAAGGTCGTGGTCTTGCCCGAGCCGTTGGGACCGAGGAAGCCGCAGATGCGACCCTCGCCCAGGGCGAGGCTGAAGCGGTCGACTACGGTGCGCGATCCGAAGCGCTTGACGAGATCGTGCACGTCGATCGCCAGGCTCGTTGCCGGACTCATGGCTGGCTGTCCGTCAGCGGCTCCACGCTGACCGGCAGGCCGGCCGGCAGACGCGATTGCGTCGGGTCGGGCCGCGCCTCGACCATGAACACGAGCTTGGCGCGCGCGTTTTGCGAGTAGATGATCGGCGGCGTGTATTCCGCGCGCGGCGCGACATAGCTGATGGCGGCGGTGAGGCCGGCCGGGCAGCCGTCGCAGGAGAAGCGGACCTGCCGGCCGGGCCGCGCCCTGGCGACGTCCTCCTCGTGCACGAAGAAGCGCAGCTTCACGTTATGTTCGGGCAGCAGCGATACCACCGGAGAACCCGCCGATACCCACTCGCCGACATTGAAGAACGTGTTCTCGACCAGCGCCTCCTCGAGCGCCACCGGCATCAGGTCGAACAGGCGGTTTCTCGCCCGCGCCAGGTTGGCCTGGCTCTGTTCGATCATCGCCGCCGCCGCGGCGATCTCGCCGTCGCGGGCGGCGAGGCCGCCGACCCGCTCGCGGGCGGCAAGCGAGGCCGCGCGGGCGCGCCGCTCGACGACCTGGGCAACGGCCTGGTCGTAGGCCTGGCGCGAGGTCACGCCGCGCTTGACGAGGTCGGCCTCGCGCCTGAGATCGGCCTCGGCCAGGGCCAGGCTCGCGTCCACCTCGCTGTGCTGCGCGCGGATCACGTCCATCTCGTCTGTCCGCTTGCCGGTCATCATGTTGTCGTGCCGTGCCTGGAACTCGGCCAGCATCGCCGTGGCGCGCGCCACCTCGGCCTCGGCCTGCGTCGTGTCGATGATGTAGAGCCGGTCGCCCTTGTCGACCTTGCCGCCGCGCTCCACCAGGCGCGCCACCAGGCGTCCGGAGATTGGCGGCGCCACGAGCGTGGACTCGCCCTCGACATAGCCGAGATAGTGCTGCGGTGCGGGACCCAGGCCGAGCGCGGCAAGAACGCGCTCACCGGGACCGTAGGTCGCCAGCAGCGTGGCGGCAACGGTGGTGGAACCGATCAACAGGGCGAGCTTCATGAACGCTACTCCCGCAAAGCGCCTTGTCGAGGGGAAGGATGTTCATTGTTCGCGCCGCCTGCCGGCGGCTGCACGGCGCGGGTGAATTAGTCGAGCTCGACCCTACCCCTGCGCAAACTCTGGAAGATAGCTTCATTTCCGCATGTTTGTTTCCGATGTTTCTTCCTCTAGGGTCGACGGGCCGCAGGAAAGAGGTGGTTTATGGCGCGTCGCGGGATCTGGTTATGGATCGCGAGCCTTGTCGTGGTCGCAGGCCCCGTGGCCGCGCAGGACGCCTACCCCAACCGCCCTGTGCGCTGGATCGTGCCATTTCCGGCGGGCGGACCGACCGACACGCTGTCGCGCATCTTCGCCGCCAAGCTGGGCGAGCAGTGGGGCCAAAGCGTCGTAGTCGAGAACAAGGGCGGCGCATCGGGCGCGATCGGCAGCGACTTCGCCGCCAAGTCGGCGCCCGACGGCTACACGCTGATCCTGGGCACGCAGAGCACGCACGGCTCTAACCTGATCTTCTTTCCCAACCTGCCCTACGATCCGATCAAGGACTTCCAGCCGCTTGCCTTGATCGGCACGGCCTGCATGGCGCTGGTGACGGCGCCCAGCGTGCCGGCGAACACGCCGAAGGAACTGGTCGAGTGGATCCTCAAGCAGGATGGCGGCGTGAACTATGCCTCGGCGGCGCCGGGCAGCTCCCAGCATGTCGCCGCCGAGCTTTTGGTCAAGCGTGCCGGCGTCAAGGCCACGCACGTGCCATATCGCGGCAGTTCGGCGGCCATGCCTGACCTGATGAGCGGCCGCGTCACCTTCATGTTCGACAACCTGCCGTCAGCGCTGCCGCAGGCGCGTGCTGGCAAGGTCAAGGCGCTGGCCCAGACCTGCGCCACGCGCTCGCCCTCGGCGCCCGACCTGCCGACCATGGAGGAGTCAGGTTTCCCCGACTTCGCGATCGAGGGCTGGTACGGCATCTTCGCGCCGGCCAAGACGCCGCGGCCGATCGTCGACAAGCTGTCGGCCGACATCAACAAGGCGCTCAAGGCCCCCGATTCGATGGATCGCTGGAAGGACCTGGGTTTCGATCCCATCGGCAGCACGCCCGAGGCCTTCGCCGAGCGCCAGAAGGCGGATCTCGCCTATTGGCGGCAGATGATCGAATACACCGGCATCAAAGTGGAGTAGGGCGCGTCATGACGCATGACCTGAAGATCGTAGGCGGCGAGCCCCTGCCGCCACCGGGCCCTGTGCCGGCGCGGCCCACAGGCCGGCTGTTGCGGCAGCGCGCCGCGACGTAAACTGGCGTAGACTGAGGCATTCCAGGAGGTCGCCCATGGACAACGTGCTTGCGTCCCGCACTCTCGACCAGAAGCCCATCGCACCGGCGCTGTTCGCCCATTTCGTGCTGCGCTCGGCCAACATGCAGCCGATGGTCGACTGGTACACGACCGTGCTCAACATGCACGTCGTGAAGCGCAACGACTTCATCTGCTTCCTGACCTACGACGAGGAGCATCACCGGCTGGCGATCGTGAACATAGTGGGCCTGCAGGCGCCCGACCCCAAGAGCTGGGGGCTGGCGCACGTCGCCTATACGTTCCGCGATGTCGGCGAGCTGCTGTCGACCTATCGCCGCCTGAAGAAAGCGGGCATCGAGCCCTATCGCCCGATCCATCACGGGCCGACGCTGTCGATGTACTACCACGATCCCGACGGCAACTCGGTCGAGCTGCAGGTCGATTGCTTCAAGACCAAAGCCGAGGCCTCGGCCTACTTCCAGACCGAGTCCTTCACGAAGAACCCGATCGGCGTCAATTTCGATCCCGAGACCCTGATTGCCGCCTACGAAGCGGGCGCATCCGAGGCCGAGCTGCTGCGCCAGCCTGCCGGCCCGGCGGCGTCGCCGCAGGGGCTCGCCTAGAACAGCCAGATCAAGGTCGCGCCGCCCACCGCCACGACGGCGACCGAGGTCAGCGCCATGACCAGGCGCGGCGCGCGATAGGTCTGGCTATCGATGCTGTTGGCGACATGCAGGTAATGCCAGATGGCGCCGCACATGATCACCAGCCCCAGGATGACGAGGCCGACGCCGACCGCCTCGGCGTGCCGGTTCGACGCGCGCGCCTGCGGTTCGATCCTGTAGAACTCCATGAGGAACAGGCTGAAGCGGTTGATGGCGACACCGAGCGCGATCACCGAGATCGACGTCCGGATCCAGGCGAGGATGGTTCGTTCGTTGGCGAGATGATCGCTGATGTGCTGTGGCTTCGCTTGCGGGCTTTCCATTGGACCCTCCGTCCCTGAAGGATCGCGCCGCCACCAACCGAACGCAAACGACGAAGGCCGCCTTTCGGCGGCCTTCGCGTTCGTCTCGGTCCCCCGGGCGCAGTCGATCTTAGTTAGTTGTACTTGGCGATCTCCAGCCGGCCGACCTGGTCGCGATGGACCTCGTCCGGGCCGTCGGCCAGGCGGAGCGTGCGCTGGTGCGCATACATGCTGGCCAGCTTGAAGACCTGGCTGACGCCGCCCGCGCCATGCAGCTGCAGGCAGCGGTCGACCACCTTGGAGGTGATGTTGGGCACCGCCACCTTGATCATGGCGATCTGCTGGCGGGCTTCCTTGTTGCCGAACTTGTCCATCGCCCAGGCCGCCTTCAGCACCAGCAGGCGGGCCATGTCGATCTCCATGCGCATGTCGGCGACATGGGCCTTGGTGACGCCCATCTCCGAGATGCGCTGGCCGAAGGCGACGCGGCTCTTGGCGCGCTTGATCGCCATCTCGAGCGCGCGCTCGGCGACGCCGATGGCGCGCATGCAGTGATGGATGCGGCCCGGGCCGAGGCGGCCCTGGGCGATCTCGAAGCCGCGGCCCTCGCCCAGCAGGATGTTGTTCTTCGGTACCCGGACGTTGTCGTAGATCACCTCGGCGTGGCCGTGCGGCGCGTCGTCATAGCCGAAGACGTGCAGCATCTTGACGATCTTGATGCCCTTGGCATCGCGCGGCACCACGATCATCGACTGCTGGCGGTAGGCCGGCGCGTTGGGGTCGCTCTTGCCCATCAGGATGATGACCTTGCAGCGCGGGTCGCCCATGCCCGACGACCACCATTTGCGGCCGTTGATGACATAGTCGTCGCCGTCGCTCTCGATGCGGCACTCGACGTTGCGCGCGTCGGACGAGGCCACCGCCGGCTCGGTCATGGCGAAGCACGAGCGGATCTCGCCGTTGAGCAGCGGCTTCAGCCACTTCTCCTTGTGCTCCTTGGAGCCGTAGCGGGCGAACACTTCCATGTTGCCGGTGTCGGGCGCCGAGCAATTCACCGACTCCGAGGCGATCGACGAGCGGCCCAGCACCTCGCAGATCGGCGCGTATTCGAGGTTGGAGAGGCCCATCGTGCCGTGCGTGTCGCCGGTCTCGCGGTCGGCGGGCAGGAACATGTTCCACAGGCCGCGCTTCTTGGCTTCGGCCTTGCAGTCCTCGAGGACGGGCGGGAGCTGCCAGCGGTCCTTGGCCTTTTCCATCTGCTCTTCGTAGACGGGCTCGGCCGGATAGATGACCTCGTCCATGAACTTGCTGAGCTTCTCGACCAGCGCCTTGCTGCGGTCGGAGTATTCGAAATCCATACCTGCTCTCCCTTCGGTGCTGCGGCGGACTCTGGCCGAAAACCGGGGCGATGTGAACGGCCATTCAGCCGATCGGACTGCCCGCGATGCCGCCGTCGAGTTCCGGCGTGCGGGACAGGTCGAAAGCGGGACTATTCGGCCGCGAGTGCGGTCCGGCTCCGTCGCTCCGCGACGCGCAACGGCCGCAGCACGGCCAGCGCCATCACCGCCGCGATGGCATTCATGACAGCGGCGACGATGAACACGGCATGCCAGTCGCCGGTCGCCACCATCAGCACGTTGCCCAGCGGCACCAGCAGCGAAGCCGTGCCCTTGGCGGTGTAGAGCAGGCCCGCGTTGGTCGTGGCGTACTTGCTGCCGTAGACGTCGGTGCAGGTCGAGGGAAACAGGCTGTAGATCTCGCCCCAGGCGAAGAACACCAGCCCGCTCAGCACCACGAACAGCACCGGGTCGTGGCCGAACGAGCTCAGCGCCCAGATGCCGACCGCCTCCAGGGAGAAGGCGATGAACATGGTGTTCTCGCGCCCGATATGGTCCGACACCCAGCCGAAGAACGGCCGCGTGATGCCGTTCAGCACGCGATCGATCGACAACGCGAAGGTGAGCGCGGGCAGGGTGATGCCGATCAAGGTCACCGGCACGCCCGCGACCTTGAAGTCGTTGGCGATCGGGGCGAGCTGCGCCGTCGCCATCAGGCCGCCGGCGCCGACCAGCACGAACATCAGGTACATCACCCAGAAGATCGGCGTGCGCAGCATCTCGCCGGGCGTGTAGCTCCGCGCCGACTGCTGCACGAGCGTCGAGGCCGGCACCTGGCCGGGCCGCGGCGCGAGAAGCAGCCAGCCGAGGACGAAGACCACCAGGCCCTGGCCGAGGCCGAACCAGAAGAAGGTCGCCTCGTAACCCGAGCTGCGGATCATGGCCTGGATCGGGATGATGGTGAGCGCCGAGCCCGCGCCGAAGCCCGCGGCGGTCAGGCCGGCGGCCAGGCCGCGCTTGTCGGGAAACCATTTCAGCGCATTGCCGACGCAGGTGCCGTAGACGGCGCCGGCGCCGACGCCGCCGATCGCGGCGGAGACGTAGAGCATGGCCAGCGAACTCACATAGGCGTTCAGCATCCACGAGATGCCGACCAGCACGCCGCCGATCACCACCACGATCTTGGGGCCGTAGCGGTCGACGAACCAGCCTTCGATCGGCACCAGCCAGGTCTCGGTGAGCACGAAGATGGTGAAAGCGACCTGGATGGACGCCCGGTCCCAGCCGTGCTTCTGCCCGATCGGCCCCACGAACAGCGTCCAGCCATACTGGAGGTTGGCGATCATCACCATGCAGACGATGCCGATCAGCAGCTGCAGCCAGCGTCCCGACGGCGGCTGCGTGGTCGTGGTTGGGTACGACGTCATGGTTTCCTTCCCAGCACGCTCGTTCAGTAGGACGGCTGTTTCTTACCTTCTTTTTGCCACAGTCGGACTGCAATTCCCAGCCCGCGGTGTCGCCGGCCGCCGCCCTGCGGCGATCGGGCCCGGCCGGGCCCCAAGGCCAGCCGCAACGGCCGCAGCACGGCAATGGCCAGCACCGCCGCCACGGCGTTCATGAGCGCGGCGATCACGAACACCACGTGCCAGTGGCCCATTGCCGCCGCCAGCAGGCTGGCGAGCGGGACCAGCAGCGAGGCCATATAGAGCAGGCCGGCATTGGTCGTGGCGTACCGGGTGCCGTAATAGTCGGTGCAGGTCGCCGGAAACAGGCTGGCGACCTCGCCCCAGGCGAAGAAGACCACGCCGCCCAGCAGCACGAACATCAGCGGATCGTGGCCCCACGTCCCCAGCGCCCAGATGCCGACGGCTTCCAGGGCAAAGGCGATGAACATGGTGGTCTCGCGGCCGATATGGTCGGACACCCAGCCGCACAAGGGGCGCGTCAGGCCGTTGGTGACGCGGTCAATCGTGAGCGCGAAGGTGAGCGCCGGCAACGTAATGCCCAGCAGGCTGACCGGGACGCCCGCGACATCGAAATCGATCGCGATCGGCGCGAGCTGGGCCGTGAAGGTGAGGCCGCCGGCGCTCACCAGGACGAACATGACGTACAGCAGCCAGAAGAGCGGCGAGCGCAGGACCTCTTTCGGCGCGAAGTCGCGCGTCGCCGGCTGAAGGCCCGCGGACGGGGCCGGCGCCTGGCCCTGGCGCGGCGCCTCGAGCATCAACGACGCCAGGCAGACGACGACGCCTTGGGCGATGCCGAACCACAGGAAGGCCGCTTGGTAGCCATGGGCTTCGATCGTCCTCTGGATCGGAACGATGGTGAAGGCGGAGCCCATGCCATAGCCGGCGGCGGTCAGGCCGGCCGCGAGTCCGCGCCGGTCAGGGAACCATTTCAGCGCGTTGCCGATGCATGTGCCGAAGACGCCGCCGGCGCCGATCCCGCCCAGCGCGGCGCCGAGATAGAGCAGCGGCAGCGAGTCGGCGATCGAGTTGACGCCCCAGGCGAGGCCGACCAGCAGACCGCCCGCCAACACCACCCGCTTCGGGCCGAACCGATCGACGATCCATCCCTCGAACGGCACCACCCCGGTCTCGACCAGCACGAAGATGGTGAAGGCGACCTGGATGGCGGATCGGTCCCAGCCAAACCTTTCGCGCATGGGATGGACGAACAACGTCCAGCCGTATTGCAGGTTGGCGATCATCACCATGCAGGCAATGCCTGCAAGCAGCTGCACCCATCGATTGGCCCTCGCGCGGCCAGAATTGCTTGGCGGCATGTCCCCAAAACGCTCCCTTGCCCATCATCGGTTCCCACTCCTAAATCAGGGCAAGCCTAGAATACCGGGAGAAGCGCCGTTGGACAGCGTTATGCAGACGCCCTTCAAGCCGATCGAATTCCTGAGCCGCGACGTGAGCGTCGAGAGGCGGGATGACGGCACGATCCTGCTGCAGTCGAATCACGCCCTGAAGCCCTATGAGCGGCACGTGCCGGCCTTCCTGGCCAAGTGGGCGGCCCAGGCGCCCGACAGGATTTGGCTGGCGCAGCGTCGCGGGCCGGACCGCGACTGGCTGAAGGTGACCTATGGCGAGGCCAAGAGGCAGGTCGACGCGCTCACGCAAACGCTGCTCGACCGCGGCTTCGGCCCCGACAGGTCGGTCATGATCCTGTCATCGAACTCGATCGAATTCGCGCTGCTCAGCATGGCGGCGATGCAGGCGCGCGCGCCGCTGGCGCCGGTGTCGCCGGCCTACTCGGTGATGAGCCAGGACCACGCCAAGCTCCGCTACGTCTTCGACCTGATCAAGCCCGGCCTGGTGTTCGTGCAGAACGGCGAGGTCTATGCCCGCGCGCTGGCGGCGCTGGACCTCGAGGGCGTGCTGCTGGTGCATGTCGACAAGCCGCCACCCAAAATGCAGTCGCTGCCCTGGAGCGAACTGGTCGCAACAACGCCGACCGACGCGGTGGCGCGGTCGATCGAGCGGATCGAGCCTCGCACCGTGGGCAAGTTCCTGTTCACCTCGGGCAGCACCGGCATGCCCAAGGCCGTGATCAACACCCAGGAGATGATGTGCGCCAACCTGGCGATGGGCCAGATGGCGCGCACGCGCCGGCCCGACGATCCGTCGCCCGTCCAGCTCGACTGGCTGCCGTGGAACCACACGATGGGCGGCAACGCCACCTTCCAGGGCAACCTCGCCGAGGGCGGCACGACCTATATCGACGACGGCAAGCCGCTGCCCGGCCTGTTCGAGGAGACGCTGCGCAATCTGCGCGAAATCTCGCCCACCTACTTCGCCAACGTACCGGCGGGCTACGCCATGCTGGCGACGGCGCTGGAGAAGGACGACGCGCTCGCCAAGCGCTTCTTCAAGAACCTGAATTCGCTCGCTTACGGCGGCGCCACGCTGCCGTCCGACCTCTACGAGCGCATGGAGACGCTGGCGGTGAAGCACACCGGCTACCGGCTGCCCTTCGTCACCGGCTGGGGCTCGACCGAGACCGCGCCGACCGCGACCACCGTGCATTGGGCGTCGGAACGGGTCGGCCTGATCGGCCTGCCGTTTCCCGGCGTGCAGCTGAAACTCGTGCCGACCGGCGAGGCGGAGCGCTACGAGCTGCGCCTCAGGAGCGTGATCGTGACGCCGGGTTATCACCGTCGGCCCGATCTCACGGCCGAGATGTTTGACGAGGAGGGTTTTTACAAGATCGGCGACGCCGGCCGCTTCGTCGATCCTGAGGACCCGAGCTGGGGCCTGATCTTCGACGGCCGCGTGGTCGAGGACTTCAAGCTTTTAAGCGGCACCTTCGTGCTGGTCGGCACCTTGCGCACGACGGCGATCGCAGCGGCGACGCCGATGCTGCAGGACGCCGTGATCTGCGGTCAGGACCGCGACCATGTGGGCCTGCTGGGCTTCCCCAACATCGCCGCCTGCCGCGAGCTCGCGGACGACCGCGGCGCCAGGATGACGACGGCCGAGCTGCTGGCCCATCCCGCCGTGGTCGGCGCCTTGCGCGACGGCCTCGCCCGGATGAACGCCGAGTGCAAGGGCTCGTCGATGCAGGTGCGCCGCGCGCTCCTGATGACCGAACCGCCCTCGGTCGACGGCCACGAGATCACCGACAAGGGCTACATCAACCAGCGCGCCACGCTCGAGCGACGCAAGGCGCTGGTTGACAGGCTCTATGCCGGTGGCGAGGGCGTGATCGAGATCGTTTGATCATCCGGGAGGGAACATGCCAATAGCGACGAAATACCTGTTCATCGTCAGCATGGACGTAACGAAGGAGAAGGAGGCTCTGTTCAACGAGGTCTACGACACCGAGCACGTGCCTCTGCTGCTCGCGGTGCCGGGCGTCAAGGCGGTCTCGCGCCTGAAGACCGAGCCTGCCGCCTTCAATCTCGCCGGCGAGCGCAAGCTGCTCGACGGCGGCAGCGAGCCCAACTATGTGGCGATCTACGAGATCGACAGTCCCGACGTGCTGCTGAGCAAGGAATGGGCGGCGGCGGCGGAGAAGGGGCGTTGGCCCAGCGAGGTGCGCCCCTTCACCTCGAACCGGCGGCACATCGTGCGCAAGGTGATCTAGGGATCCGGAGCAGGGAGGACGAAGATGAATTTCCAGAACAAGGTGGCGCTGGTCACGGGTGGCGCCAACGGCATAGGACGCGCCACGGCGCTGGGCTTTGCCGGCCGGGGCGCCAAGGTCGTGATCGTGGATCGTGACGCAACGGGCGGCGAGGCGACGGCCGGCATCGTCCGCCAGCAGGGCGGCGAGGCGCTGTTCGTCCAGGCGGACGTCACGAGTGCCGAATCCGTGCAGGCCTATGTGAACAAGGCAGTCGGCGCCTTCGGGCGCATCGACTGCTTCCACAACAATGCCGGCATCGAAGGCAAGGTCGCGAACATCGCCGACTACGACGAGGCGATGTTCGACACGGTCATGGCCGTGAACGTGAAAGGCGTCTTCCTCGGGCTGAAGTATGTGCTGAAGCAGATGCTCGTCCAGAAGACCGGCGGCGCCATCGTCAACACCGCTTCCGTTGCCGGCCTGATGGGATCGCCCGGCATGCCGGCCTATGTCGCCTCCAAGCATGCCGTGCTCGGTCTGACCAAGACGGCGTCCGGCGAAGTGGCGCGCCACGGCATCCGGGTGAATGCGGTCTGCCCCGGTCCCATCGACACCCGCATGATCCATGACCTGGAAAAGCAGCTGAATCCGGCCAATCCCGGGAAGGTCGAGGCGACCTATCAGTCGTCCATTCCGATCGGCCGCTACGGCACCGCCGAGGAAGTCGCCAATACGGTCCTGTTCCTGTGCTCGGACCTGGCCGGCAACATCACCGGCGCTCATTATGTCGTCGATGGCGGCCGCACGGCCACCCCGGGCGCCGTTACTTCGATGAACAGGGACTAAGGTTTCCTCCCCATCGTCTTACGATGGGGAGGTGCCCGCGTAGCGGGCGGAGGGGTCATGGGCTTTCGCCTGAAGCGCATGACCCCTCCGGCCCTGCGGGCCACCTCCCCAGCTTCGCTGGGGAGGAAAATCAGTTCGCCGTCATGCCGCCATCGATCACCAGCTCGCTGCCAGTGACCCACGACGCCTCGTCCGACGCGAGGTAGAGGCAGCCGGCGGCGATGTCCGCCGGCGTGCCGAACCGGCCGAGCGGCGTCGCCTCCAGGCGCTTGCGCGCAACGTCGGGATTGGAATGGCCGGGCGCGGTCATCGGTGTGTCGACGAAGCCCGGATGCACCGAGTTCACGCGGATCTTTTCCGGCGCATACTGGATCGCGGCCGCCTTGGAGAAGATTCGCACGGCGCCTTTGGAGGCATGATAGGCGGCATTGGCGTGGCTGCCGACGATGCCGCAGATCGACGAGATGTTGACGATCGAGCCGCCGCCGGCGCGCATCATCGCCGGCACGGCAGCCTTCGTTCCCAGGAAGACGCCGGTGGCGTTGATCTCCATCACCCAGTTCCATTGCTCGAGCGTCTGCTCGGCCAGCCGCGGCCCGGCAGTGTTGCCGGTCTGGATGTTGAGCTTGGGATCGCGGCCTGAAATTCCCGCGATGTTGCACAGGATGTCGACCCGGCCATAGGCCTTCTCGGCCTGCGCCACGATCGCCGCCCACTGTGCCTCATTCCGCACATCCTGGTCCGTGAAGGCGGCCGTTCCGCCTGCCGACGTGATTTCCGTCGCGACAGTTTTGCCGAGCGAAGCGTTGCTGTCGGTCAGCACCACCGATGCGCCGTGCTGGGCGAATAGCCGTGCTGTTGCCGCACCGATGCCCGATGCTCCTCCCGTCACGATCGCGACCTTGCCTAAGAGTCTTTTGCCCGGCTCCATGGCTCGTCTCCTCGTTTCCTCTGATAATCTGGCACATCCGCAGGGGTTGGACATATGAACGTGATCTCGAGGACTCGTCCCGACGCCCAGGAGATCGCCCTTTCCTGGCTGAAGTCCTTCGCTGAGGCGCTGCAGGCAAACGATGCCGCCGCCGCGGCCAGCCATTTCGCGACCGGTGGTCACTGGCGCGACGTGCTCGCCTTTACCTGGCGGCTGCAGACCGCGAGCGGCGTGGCGGCGATCGAGGCCGCGTTGGCGCCGACGCTCGCGCGTACCAAGGCCGCTGACTTTCACTTTTCCGCCGGGCGCTCCGCCCCGCGCCGCGTGCGCCGCGCCGGCACCGATTGCATCGAGGCGATCTTCGAGTTCGAGACCGCCTTTGGCCGTGCCAACGGCGTGGTCCGTCTTGTCGAGGAGACCGACGGTGGCTGGCGGATATGGACGCTGCTCACCACGCTCGAGGAGCTGCACGGCTTTCCGGACGGCCGCCCGCCTGCCCTGAGCGAGGCCGAGCGCTTCTCGCGCGATTTCGGCGGCGAGAACTGGCTCGACCAGCGCCGCAAGGCGGCCGCCTATGCCGATCACGACCCGGCCGTGCTGATGGTGGGCGGCGGCCAGGCGGGCCTCGCGGTCGCGGCTCGGCTGAGCGCTCTCGGCGTCGACACGCTGATCGTCGATCGCCATGAACGCATCGGCGACAACTGGCGCAAGCGCTATCACGCGCTCACCCTGCACAACGAAGTGCATGTCAACCACATGCCGTTGATGCCGTTCCCGCCCACCTGGCCGGTCTTCATTCCCAAGGACAAGCTCGCCAACTGGTTCGAGGCCTATGTCGAGGCGCTCGACCTCAACTACTGGACGGGCACAGAACTGGCCGGCGGCAGCTACGATTCCGCGGAACGCCGCTGGACGGTAACGCTGCGCCGCAGCGACGGCAGCGAGCGCACCCTGAAGCCGCGCCACGTGATCGTGGCGACGGGCGTCAGCGGCATTCCGATCTGGCCGTCGGTCCCCGGCCTCGACGCATTCGCCGGCACGGTCATGCATTCCGGCAGCTACACCAGCGGCGAAGCCTGGAAAGGCCGCAACGCCCTCGTGCTCGGCACCGGCAACAGCGGCCACGACGTCGCGCAGGATCTCTGCTCCAGCGGCGCCCACGTCACCCTCGTCCAGCGCAGCCCGACCTATATCGTGAGCATCCGCGAGGCCCAGAAGGTCTACTCCATCTACAGCGAGGGCCTGCCCTTCGCGGATTGCGATCTGCTCGCCGCGTCGATGCCCTATCCGGTCCTGCTGCGCGCCTATCAGCTTTCGACGGCCGAGATGCGCGAGGCCGACCGCGCGCTCTTGCAGGGCCTGGAGGCGCGCGGCTTCCGTCTGACCTATGGCGAGGACGACACTGGTTTTCAGATGATGTATCTGCGGCGCGGCGGCGGTTACTACTTCAATGTCGGCTGTTCCGACATGATCGTCGACGGCCGGATCGGGCTGCTGCAATACGACGCTATCGAACGCTTCGTGCCTCAAGGCGTCCAGTTGCGTGACGGCACGACGATGCCGGCCGATCTCGTCGTCGTCGCCACAGGCTACGAGAGCCAGCAGGAGTTCGTGCGCCTAACACTGGGCGACGCTGTCGCCGACCGCATCGGTCCGGTGTGGGGCTTCGACGACGGTGGCGAGCTGCGCAACATGTGGACGCGGACGGCGCAGGACGGGCTCTGGTTCACGGCCGGCAGCCTCGCGCAATGCCGGATCTACTCGCGGTATCTGGCCTTGCAGATCAAGGCCCTGGAAGACGGCTTGCTGCGCTGACGTCAGCGGGAGAATTCGACCACCGTCAGATCCATCGGCAGAACGTTCGACTTCTGGGCCGGAGGATTGATCGGCGTCAGGCTCAGCGGCGAGCCGGTCGCCTCCGCCTTGTCGAAATCCGCCGTGCCGGCCTTGTCGATCGCGGTCATGCTGAAATGATTGATGATGTAGGGAATGCCGTTCGACTGGAGCGGTGAGGGGCCGTCCATGACGTGGAAATGAAGGTGGGGCGCCGAGGTGTTGCCGGTATTGCCAACCTTCCCCAGGAACTCGCCATATTTGACCTTGGCGCCGCGAGCCACCTTCACGCTGCCCGGCTGCATGTGGGCATAAAGCGCGAAGGCGCCGTTGCCGATGTCGAGCACGACGAAATTTCCGTCGGCCTGGTCGATGGGCAGGTTGTCCGGCAGCTTGCCGGGGGGCTGCTCCGGTAGGTCGTTGCGCGTGTCGATCACTGTGCCGTTTGCGACGGCAATCACGTCCTTGCCGAAAATCGTGTAGTTCTCGACCTTGCTGAGATCGTCTTTGACGAGCCGGTTCTGCTCGTCGAGCTGCTCCCAGTCGATGGCAAAGCGCTGGGCGAGGGCGAAGCGGCCATTGAGCGGCAGCAGGGCCCGCACATGCCGGATCGTATCGCAGCAGCCATCGCCCGCCAGATACCCCTTGCCGATGAGCGGCGGACCCAGCAGCACGGGGTTGGCGTCGATCACCGGCGTCTCGCCGATGGTGATGGTGAAGGGCGCGTCCGGCCGGCCTTGCTGAACGGCGACCGCCGAGATCCGATGGGCGATGCTGCGGGGCACGTTGGCGCCCGTCGCCAGCGGGACGTGCAGGAACAGGACGCCGAACTGTCCAACGGAGAGCGAGGTCGCTTCGGCGCCGCGCCGCCCGCCGATCGAGAAGCGCTTGCCGATGTCGGCGGCTCCGGCCTCGAGCAGGACCTTTCCCGTCGCGGCATCGATGACATCGACCTTCGCGAGATTGACCGCTGTCGGTGTCGGGTTGGATAGCCGCAATTCGTAGACGAGATGGCGCTGATCGTCGGACCCGTAGGCCAGCCGGGGCGCCCACAAGACGTCGCCGAGGAGGCGCGTGAGCACGGGATCGGCGGCGCGGGCCTCCGTCGCCGCCAGGGAACAGCCCCACAAAAGAGCGACGACGGACATCGCGAATACGCGCAGCTTACGGTCCATCACAATCGGCCTCTCTCGGATGCATGACTCCCCTGTCACAATGGCGCACGCTCGCTTCTCCAGGGGTACGCAACCATTGCGATAGAATATAATTTATGGTGCACTCCCGCTGTTGTCCATTTCAATGCGGGAGGGCTGAATGACAAGCCGGACTCAAATTGAGGATACGATCAGGGATCTCTGGGTCGCCCGTCTGCAAGGAGACCTGGAAGGGACGCTGAAAGGCGTCGCAGAAGGCGCTGTGTTCTCGTTGAACGCTCGTGGCACCGGTGAGAAGTCCATGAGCGAGCGCTCAACGGGCAAGGCGGCGATCAGGCCGGTTCTGCGGCAGCTTATCGAAAATTGGCGCTTCGACGACTGGAAGCAGATCTCCCTCCTGATCGACGGAGAGAAAGCGCTGCTTCATTGGACGGCCCGCGTGACCTGCGTGCCCACCGGGAAATCCGAGAATTTCGATGTCTTCGATCTCATCAAGTTTCAGGACGACAAGATCGTCGACTATCATCAAAGCACCGACACTGCCCTGCTGATGTCGCTCGCGGCGTAGGCGGACGGTCCTACTCCTCGACGCGCGACTCGCGGATCCGCCGCGTGCCCTGGAACACTGGCTTCAGCGGGTCCATCACGAAGCGGATGCGCGGCAGGTCGGTGTCGACGGTGCAGCAGGTGCCGATGATCGGGCTGGCGAGCTGCAGGTTGGGCGCGTTCCACGCCGCGGCGTCGAACGTCGTCACCTGCGGCTTGCCGCGCTCGGCCTTGTAGAAGGTGTATTTGGGGTCGACCTGGATCAGCATGGTCTGGGTCTGGCCGTCGAGCGGCGCGTTGGCCGCCGTCACCCAGTTGATGTACTGCACGTCGGTGCCCGACACCGGCTGCGGATCGACCAGCGCGCAGTCGAGGATGGTCTTGCCGTCCTTCTTGACGGTACCCATCACCCGGTCGTGGCGGCGCAGGAACTTCACGTCGCCCGCCTCGATCGGAAAGCCCCAGCGGTTGCGCAGTTCCTTGGCCGCCGCCTCGCTGCTCGCGACCGCGCCCAGCAGGAAGCCGCGCGGATGGGCGCCGGCGCGCGTGCCGAGACGCAGCATGGCGAGCGTGAATGGGCCGACCGGGCTCTCGGAATACTTGGTGACGGCCAGGATCACGTAGGAGGGCAGCGCAGGATGCATCGCCTTGGGCAGCAGCCCGTCGGTCGAGCTGCGCGGCACCTCGATCAGGAGCTGCAGCATCTCCGCCTTGGGCAAGGTCCAGGCCTCGGTGTCGAGATTGGCCAGCGTCGGCAGTTTCTTGGCGACGGCAGTGAGATCGAGCGTTCCATAGAGGGGCATGCCTGCTACTCCGCCGCAGCCGCTGCGACATTCGCCGGCTTCTTGGCGAACACGGGCATCACTTCCTTGGCGAACAGCCTCAGGCTCGCCATCACCTCAGCCTGCGGCACGACCTCGTTGGCGTTCAGGATGAAGTTGATGCAGTCGACGCCGAGCGATTCCCACTTCTTCACGGCGCGGATGATGCGCGCCGGATCGCCGTAGGCCATGCCCTCGGTCTGCTGCTCGTTGGCATCGGGGCCGGTGGCGGCGCGGCGCAGCGCCGGCAGCAGGCCGAGCGACTGGTAGGACGGCGAGGAGAAGACCTCGCGGGTCGAGATCAGCTGCGTCGCCAGGTAGTTGAAGGTGTTGCCCAGCCTCTTGCCCATCTCGACGCCGTATTTCTCGTCCTCGTGGCAGAACAGGAAGTTGGTGGTGGCGACCTGCTCGTTCACGAAGGCGCCGACCGGCTCGCACGACTGGATGCGCCGGCGGTACTCCTTGATCTTCTTCTCCTGCTCCTCGAAGCCCGCGAAGGAGAGGCCGAGGCTGCCCAGGCCGCGCTCG
>Ga0193743_1000759_pt1 | contig 25186 bp, 21 predicted proteins | sample L2c2metaG_FD_143038 | JGI IMG/M metagenome (GOLD analysis project Ga0193743, IMG submission 143038) | Soil microbial communities from a riparian zone of the East river system, Colorado, United States - L2c2 | ecosystem: Environmental > Terrestrial > Soil > Riparian zone | place: USA: East River...
GCAGGGGCGCTGCCAGCCCCGCGAAAAGTTGTTCCATGCGATGAGAGTCGATGCGGCGGCCCGCGACCAGCTTGCGGAGGGCACTTACTACCTCCACGTCCAGCAGATGAGGAACAATGAACGAGTCGCTACGCCCTGCCAGGTCGCGCCGGAGCGAACCGGCTAATCTGCCGTTTGTGAGTAGTTCGACAACTACCGACGCATCCAGGACAATCACGTCGCATCCCGCAATTTGCGTACTGCTTGCGCCGGACTGAGTTTCGACGAAAGAGGTTTCGCCTGCCGCGCGCGCTCCAGCCACTCCAGCATGCTCGGGCGCTCCGCCGTGCGCTCGAGTTCCCGCTTAATGAGATCAGAGAGACTCATCCCTTCACGCGCGGCGCGCGCTTTGAGCGTGCTGTGCACATTGTCTGGGACATCCCTAATCTGCACCATCTTGGACATGCTTCAAGCATATAAACATGTGCCCCACATGTCCACAGAGGCGCTTTGTTTGCCGGATAGTAGACAATGCGAGCGTTTGCCAGCCCCAAGCACGCAGCCGATCGGGCGGGGCTTTGCCCTTCATAAGCTAACTTAAGGTCCGGAATCAGGACGCCGGGCCACCTTAATTCGCTCGGAGCCAAATCATCATCGACATGCGGTGTCGCGGGTGCGTGTTTATCGCTATTGCCGCGCTTTGTATGATCCTCCTCGGGAGTGAAACGATGAACACGGACATCGAACCAGCGGCGGAGGTTACTGCACTATTTCGTGAATAACTCTCGAGGCTCCGGCAGCCTCGCAAGCGGTGGGGGAGGTTCGAAAGGAGCTCGCTGCGAGATGCAAAGCGGCTGGACTCACCCTGGAAGACGTGCGGCAAGCGGACGAGCAAGTCTTATTGAAATTGGGAATGAAATGCGGTCGGAAGGCTGCTATCCGCTATTCATATCAGCCGTAGCGGAGCGTTTGGCGATGAACGGTCCCAACTGCGTTCAACAGCAACGGAACAATTTCTGAGCCTAACGCATTACAAGAAATCCCTGAGGCATCCCGAAAAATAGTAAAAACGCCGACATCCAATGCGTTTACGACAGCGTCCCGCGCCGATAGACCTGGTCACGAGTTCAAGCAAAGGAAAGCGGGTTGGGGGTGGAAAAGAATCGCGTAGTCGCTAAAGCAATCTTTGTGCACCCGTAACTTGCGTACAACTTGAGTAGTCTCGAACCGGCGCCTATCGTTGGGAATGCAGGGTGCATGCGATGCACCCTGCGGGGAGTGGCGGAACCCAGCATCAGGGTTCCAGTGTGACGACTGGCAGCTCCACAAAACTGGCGTGTCCGGGCAATGGCGCCATCTAGCTGCGCGCTTTCAGGGTGCTGTGTACATTGTCCGGGACATCTCTAATCTGCATCATCTTGGACCTGCTTCCAGCATATGAACATGTGCTCCACATATCCATAGATATGTAAGACAGATGTGTAAGAAGGATGCTCTAGAGGGGCCAGTTTGTTCGGCCCCAGGCCATGAGGTTGGTGAAGCCGGAACCGCCGGCGACGACGTTGACCTTCTCGGTGGAGAACGGGAAGGAGTATTCCTCCTCTTGCCCGCTCACTACTCCGATCAGCCGCGGATCCCCGTTCCACCAGCTAAACAACGGCCCGCCGGAATTTCCCGGAGTCATGTCGCCTTGCGATTCGATTTCCAGACCGCCGTTGGAATCGCCATCGTCATCGATGACCGCTATGGAACTCTGATAGGAAGGCTTCTGGCCGGAAGCCACAGCCGAGGGGTAGCCGAGGAGAGTCCAATATGGATCGTCTTCCCAGTCGTCGTCATAACCGTTGTAGCCGAAATAGCCGAGTGAGTCGCCTAGCGGGGTGTACAAACGGCACACGGCAAAGTCATATCCAGTGACATCGCCGCTGGTGTTGTATCCCTTGCAGTCCGAGACGTATGACTGCACGCCCGCGCCAAACAGCGACGATCCGTTGTAGTAGGCCGGAACGAATTTCATCCACCAGGAACCCTGCGCGATGCTGTTCCAGGGCAGCATGTGACCGGCGGTCGCGATGAGACGTTTGCCGATCAGCGCGCCAGTCCCCATCTTGCCATCACTGTTGTATACCTTGCCTACCAGCCCCCAGGGCCAACTGGAATCCTGATACGGAACACGGTTATCCGCGCCGAACACGTAGAGCGGCTGGGTCGTCCGGCCATTGAATCGCCGCATGAGACGTTCGCTCTCATCGGCGGCCACGCGCGGCGCATGGAAGCTGTGGGCCCAATCGGGACGATGGCCATTGAAGCTGATCTTGGGATCGATCTCAGCCACAATCTTCTCGGGACGCTCCCGTACGGCAGTTCGTCCAGGCAGCGCGTCGAATGAGGCATCGGATATCTGCACGCGCCAGATGCGATCCTCCGTGTCGCGCACGCGCTCCAACTTAACCTCGGGTTCCGCATCCGCGCTCGCACTGCGCACGTAGTGCTCGCGTGTTTGGGCAAGACGGATCAGGTCTGCCGGAGGTTCCCCTTTTCCAATGATGGGGGGCCTGGCTTGCATTTCGCCTGGAAAAGAGGGCTTTGCGCGCTCTCCGATGAAATTCAAGAAATTGAGTGAAGCGTCGACGGGTTTATCGTAGGGTTGCTTCCGAATAGGCATCGAGTTGTCCTTTCAACGCAATAGTGTTGTTGAACTACCGAGCGTTTCAGCGTGGATGCTGAATGTGAGCGAAACTTTGAAGGAATGCGGCGATTGTCCCGATCGTGGATGTTCTCAGCGGGGCCTCACTGGGCTAGTAGTCAGTGGAGAGGCTGAGATCCTTCCATTTCCTGTCCAACTCAAGCTTCTGAAGCGCACTCTGTTCGGCCGCGTTATAGGAATCGCTCCCGAGCAAGAGCCGCAGAGGCGGGTCGGAGAGTGACGCAATATGCAGGAGCGCCGCAGCTGCCTTCGCGGGATCGCCGGGCTGTTTGCCGTCATAATTGCGTTGGAACCGCACTGTAGCGCCGACTGTGGCGTCATACTCGGGGCGACCTTCGCGAAGCTTGGTGGAGGAGCCCGCAAAATCAGTACGGAAGCCGCCGGGTTCGACGATTGTGACCTTTACGCCGAGCGGTCCTACCTCCTTGGACAGTGACTCGGAGAAGCCCACGACGGCGAACTTCGCGGCTGCATATGGTGCGCGCCCGACCGGCCCGATGCGTCCGCCAATCGATGTTACTTGGATGATGTGCCCGGCTCCGCGCGCGCGGAAGTATGGAAGCACAGCTTTGGTCATAATGATGACTCCAAAGAGGTTGGTTTCGATCTGAGCGCGAAAATCGGCGAGCGAGGTGTCTTCGACGGGGGATACATCGCCATAACCGGCATTATTGACCAGCACGTCGAGGCCGCCAAAGGCTTCGATCGCCGCATCAATAGCGTGCCGGGCTTGCACTTCGTTGGTGACATCCAGTGCGACCGCCCGCACGCCGTCACCATACTTGTTCACAACATCGATGAGTTGCTGGGGATTGCGGGCTGCCGCCACCACACGATGGCCGGCTTCGAGAGCCGCTTCCGTAAACGCTCTGCCGAGACCCCGCGAACTACCGGTAATCAGCCAAACCTTGGATACATTTCCCTGCATACCTTGATTGTCGCCGCTGACTCGGCCTGGCTTCCTCCACCACTACGCGCGCTCTGGGCGAGGCCAAATCCATCTGAGCGAGACATTTGCACGGAATCTTCTACTTGACTGGAACGTCGGGCGGCAGGGAGGAGTTGCGGTTTTTGAGCCACTCGATGGAAATGCTCTTGGCGGCAGCCTTGTGGGTCTGACGGTCGACGTCGGGCATGAAGATTTCGAGGCCGGCTTGCGCGGTCATCCGGCTGTAGCCGTTGACGAGCTGGGCCTGGTAGTTGACGAGGTCGAGGTCAAACCAAACGTCGTTGGAGGCATCGATGAGAGTGAGGTCTACGTGGCGCATGGTTAGCTTGCCGAAGTCGACGGTGCCGCCATCCAGCCGCAGGAAGTTATGCCACTGGGCGAGCTGCGTCTCGTCGCTTGGGGCGTTGCCGTAGATGAGGACGAGGTCGGGATTAGCAAGACGCACGTTGGTGAGCAGACCACGAATGTGAGGCGGCGGAAGGAGTTTGATGGTGTCGAAGAAAAGGTCGTTGCCGGAGACTTCGACGCCGGAGATGGGCGCGGAGCCCATCACGTCATCAATGGTTACGTGAAGTCCGCCGAGCAGGGCTTTGAGCGGAATCTTGAGTACGTTGATTTTCGTGATGTGGAGATGGATGCGCCCGTCCGGAGTGGCGGCGATGGTGCTGCGAATTTCGATGGGGAGAGGCAGACCGAACTTGTGCAGGGTGCCGGCGAGCTTGACCTGATCGCCATCGCCGGTGACGTTGATCTTCTTGAGAGGGAACTTGGCGGAAACGTCGGAGTTGAGGTAATTGCCAATGTCACCCAGATTGGCGCGGATAACGCCCTTTTGGATGAGCAGGATGAAGGATTCGGCATCGTCCAAGGAGGGGTTGACGTTGGGATTGGCGCGCAGCATCTGGCCGCGAATCCAACGGATGTATATGCGGAACTCCGGGCCTTTGCGCAGCATGAGATTATGCGCGGAGATGTTAGTTGGGGCAGTGGCGCTGCGTTTTGCAGCCGGGGCGGACTGCGCGGGCGATGCCGATGCGGGCGCGGTGTTGCTCGACGACAGAGCGGGAGCGCTGCCCTTGGGGCGTGCCATCCAAAGCCAAAGGATCGCGGCAAGGCAGAGGACGACGGCTAGGACTGCGGGAACAACGTAGCGGGTCCGAGGCACACTCTATTTTAGAGAGGTTTAAGCGAGGGGTTTTGTTTCACTTTGGCAGGGCGGCGAGAGTGGGTGCGCAATCCGTATCTTGATCGGGAAGAAAATCCAGCGGACCGTCCGGGCTGGATTTTCGCGAACCAGATCTCGACCTGACTGAGCCACGACGACTAAGCCGGTGTGAAGTGGAAACGCACTCGCGGATTCTGATCGAGGAACGCAGCCACGCTCTTCATCTTGTGGGCAGAGAGATTGTCCAGAACAATGTGGATCTCTTTAGACCCTTGAGTCCGCTCGGCAATCTGTGCCATGAAAGACAGAAAGTCTTCGCTGGTGTGCCGCCGGGGATTGTTCGCCGATCGCCGCAGCAAGGCTGTCTCGTGGAGTGGCCATAGCCGGCGCATCCTCTATGGGTTGAAGACAACGGCCGACGGATCTACGGTGTAACCTTCGTCAGCAGCGGTTTTGATCGCGGCACTTCGTAGCGTTGCTTCATCCGCATTTGTTGGTTTATTGCAATGACGGCGGATGACTTCCTCGCCTACTTGGATGCGAATCAACCAGCCGTTTTTTTGCTTATCCCGGGAGATTTCGACACGGTCTGCCTTCATGCTTCCAGGATGGCAAATCGCTAGTGAGCCACTAAACGGGCGCTTACGCTTCCCGCTCTGTTTCAGTGTTGTTTACGCCTTCGGCGGTGAGGCGGCCGCTGCTCCTGACCATCCACAAGCAGGTCGATGATTTCGCGCCTGCGGGGTTTAGCGATGGTGGTGGCGGCCCGTGGCATAGCGCAAAGCGAGCCGAAAGGTTACACTGATCGGAATACCTATGCGCTCTACTGTTCTTGCGGCCCTATGCCTGTTTGCCACGCTGACTCCCGCTCAACAATCCGCTCCGCCTGAGCCCGCCAACGATCCGATTGCGGCTATGGCGGGCAGCCTCAATTTGGAGCGCTATAAAGCGACGATTAAGGGCCTGACGCAGTTTGGCGACCGCCGCCAGGGTACAGACCGCAACCGCGCCGCCATCGATTGGATTGAAGCGCAACTGAAGAGTTATGGCTGTACAAATACGGAGCGCATTCGCTACGATTACCAGCCGCCGGCGGGGCGTCGGGCCGGCGGGGCGCGTCCGCAAGCTTCGCAGATTCTTGGTCCCGGAGGCGCGCGAAGGCGTGGCAACCGCATGCCGGAGAGCGTGAACAATGACCCCATGAAGCAGCCAGATGAGAAACTGCGTGAGTTAAACACGCCGCCGTCGGTTCCCGGTCTGCGCGAAGAGGTGTACTGCACGAAACTCGGAACAACGCATCCGGACGAGATGTATATAGTGGGCGCTCACATGGACGGGATCGGGTGGGGCGAAGCGGCCAATGACGATGGCTCGGGTACGGCGCTGGTGATGGAACTGGCGCGTGTATTCAGCAGTCCCGGGGTTCAAACGGAACGTTCCGTTCGCTTTGCGCTTTGGAACAACGAAGAGACGGGCTTGAATGGCGCCAGGGCCTACGTGGACCAGCGCAAAAATCTGCAGGGCATTGAATCACCGGCGGGTTCCGGTAAATATCCGGAGCCGAAGTGGCTGGGGATGATCCAGCACGACATGATGATGTTCGACCATGGCATGCCGCATAAGGACGGGAGCATGAGCAAAGAGCAGCGACCCGAGGCTGATGTGAACATCGAATACCAGATGACTTCGAAATTCGCGAACGAGGCGATGGTGCTGGCGCAGAAGTTCCAGCTGGCGAATGAAAAATATGCTACGGACTATCCGGCGAATATCGGGCCGCATATGACCAATACGGATTCGAGTCCGTTTCAAGATTTGACGCCCTCCATAAGTCTTCGCGAAGACGAGCGCGGCTCACAGATTGGTAATGGCTGGGACCCGCATCATCATCAGCCAACCGATGTATTTACGACGTTCAGCGACGACGATTTCCGGCTTGGGTTGAATGCCACGCAAACCACGCTGGGGGCCATTGCGCAACTGGCGGGAGCCAAGTAAGCTACACTGTCCTGAATCATGCGGGTTCTGTTTCTTCTTCTGCTTCCACTTCTAATTCAGGCTCAGCAGTACGACTTAGTCATTACAAACGGAAAGATCTTCGACGGCGCGGGCAATCCGTGGTTTGCGGGCGATATTGCGGTTCGCGGAGATAGCATTGCAGCGATCGGGCATCTTGGCGAGGCGCAAGCGGCCGTGCGGATTGATGCGGCCGGATTGGCGGTGGCGCCAGGGTTTATCGATATCCATTCGCATGGGCGGCGCGGCATTTCTTCGGTGCCTACAGCGGAGAATTACCTGCGTGAAGGCGTGACGACCATCATTGAGGGACCGGATGGAAGTTCGGCTGTCCCGCTGGGTCCTTTTCTACAGAAGGTGGCGCAGACTCCCATTTCGATAAACTTCGCGAGTTTTGTGGGGCATGGATCCATTCGCGCAGCCGTGATGGGATTGGTGAACCGGAAGGCGACGCCGGAGGAAGTGGAAAAAATGAAAACGCTCGCGGCGGATGCAATGCACGCGGGCGCGGTGGGTCTGTCGACGGGTTTGTTCTATGTTCCTGGCAACTACGCCACCACGGAAGAAGTGATCGAGATTGCGAAGGTGGTGGGGGCGCTGGGCGGCTTTCACGAGTCGCATATGAGAGATGAGACGGATCGCATTGAAGAATCCGTGAGAGAGACGATTCGGATTGGAGAAGAAGGGCACTTACCGACACAGATTACGCATCACAAGGTGATCGGGACGGCGAACTGGGGAAAGAGCGTGCAGACGCTGGAACTGGTGGAGCAGGCGCGGGCGCGGGGCGTGGACGTGAGCATCGATCAATATCCTTATACGGCTTCGAGCACCGGGATTGCAGCCCTATTCCCGCAGTGGTCGCTGGCGGGCGGGAACAGCGCGGTTGTGGAACGGCTGCATGCGGCGGACGCTCGCGGCAAGATTAAGGCCGAGATTGTGCACAACATCCGCGACGGGCGGGGCGGAGGCGATCCCAAGAATATCGTGATTGTGAACTGCACGTTTGACGCAAGCCTGGCCGGCAAGAGCTTGTCGGATTTGACTCGCGCGCGCGGCGCGGAGGTGACGAACGAGAATGCGGCCGAGACGGCTATGGCGCTGCAAGAAAAGGGAGGCTGCTCGGCGGTTTATCACGCGATTGACGAAGCAGACGTCGAACGGATCATGCGGTCGCCTTACACGATGATCGCATCGGATGGCGATATCCCGGTGTTCGGGCAGGCGGCTCCGCATCCGCGCAGCTATGGCACGTTTGCCAGAGTGCTTGGCGTGTATGTACGGGAACGTAAAATCCTTACGCTGCAGGATGCCATTCGACGGATGTCCGGCATGCCGGCGCAGCGGCTGAGTTTTGGAGACAGGGGATTGCTGCGGCCGGGTATGAAGGCGGACATAGTGGTGTTCGATCCGGCGACGGTTTCAGATAGAGCCACATTCGACAAGCCGCACCAGTATTCGGTTGGTTTCCGCGATGTAGTTGTCAATGGCAAGTTGGCGATGAAGAATGGAGAGGTAACCGGAGAGAGACCGGGGCGGGTACTGTACGGGCCGGCGTATGCGAAACGAAACTGATGCCGCGAGTTGAGATTTCACAACTGGTCTTGATACTGTTCTAACGCCACTTTGACTAACTGCGTGCGCGAGCGAACGTTGACTTTCTCAAACAGCAAGCGAAGCGATGCCTTCACGGCGCCTTCCGAAATAACAAGATGAACGCCGATTTCACGATTGGTCAACCCTTCAAGGAGGTAGCGCAGCAAGGCGCGATCCCGATCTGTCAGCTTGGGGCTCGCGGACCCGCGCGAGCGATCCACAGAGCGAATCAGTGACGTCAGATATTTCGCTTCGAGACACGATTCACCCGCCGCCAGTTTGCGTATAGACTCGCACAAGACCTGACCGGAGTGGCGCTTGTGCAGAATTCCCGTTACTCCGGCCTGCAGCAGGCGCACGGCTTCCTGGCCGCTGACACCAGCGGTCACCACCAGGATCGGTCCTTCGAAGTAGGCCTTCCTGGCCTCCTCGACAAATCCTAAGGCGCGCTCATTTCCGAGATCGACATCGAGCAGAACCATGTTGACGTTGCGATTCAGCATGGCCAAGGCTTCCGCGGATGATCCGCATTGCGCCACTACCTTGAGGTCCGGTTCTTTCTCGAGTGTTCGCGCCAGTCCCTCGCGAAACATATCGTGATCATCCAAGAGAAGTAGATTTATGGTCTTGGTTTGTTTATTCACCTGTACACACCCCTTGATGCCGAATCCAGCTCGATTACGAAACACGAGCCGTTCGGCGGCGGTTCAAACCGTAGGTCGCCGCCGTAACTACGGACGAGAAAGCGAGAGACATACAACCCCAGCCCGCTGCCGGCGGCGCCCTGTTGAAACGGGCGAAACAGGTCGCCAGGAGAGGCTACGCCGGGACCGGAATCTTGAAACTCAACGATAACCTTTTGTTCTTGCGACGATACCGCGATGTCCAGTTCACGAACAGAGCCTTCCTGAACGGCGCGATGGCTATTCTGCGCAAGGTTCAGAAACGACTGCAGCAGTCCATACGGTTCGGCCCAAACGGATGGCACCTGTGCGGGCAAATGCCATCGCACGGCTCCTTCAATCTCACGCCAGGCCGGTTCAATTACGATTCGGAGGTTATCCAACACTTCTTTCAGTGATACCTCTTCGACTTCATGAGTCTTCGACTGCAATTCGAAAGAGGCGATTGCTTCGAGCCCTCCGACGAGGTTGTCCAACCCTCGCAGTGCCTTGTCTTGCGAAAGAGAGTGCCGCTGACGCAAATCCTCACACAGCATCGCCATGGCTCCGCACACGTTTCGGACTTCGTGGGCGATGGCCGCAGTCGCAATTTGATTTCCAGTTAGAAGCTGGTTTAGACCTTGTTCTTCGCGATCGCGCATTTCCTCGGACGAATCCACGATGATAGCGGCCAAGCGCTTCCCCTCGGGCGCTAGGTAGGCAGAAAGCCACATGTGCGCAAGAAAGATTTCGCCATTGTCCCGGTGGGCCTGACATTTGACGGCGGTACGCAAGCCGACTGAGTCCGCATCAAAGCGCAGCGCGTCAGCCAGAAAAGGGAAGTAGCCGACGATGCGCCGGTTCTTGAGCGTCTCGCCTTGCGGCAGCAGTAACAGCCGATTGGCAGCGTTATTCGCCGCCAGGACGGCGCCGTTCTTATCCACAGTAACAATCGCCGCCGGACTACTTTCAGCGAGAACCCTGAGTTGCTCCTCTGCTTCGCGGCGGAGTGCTTGCTCAATTCGAATGTGGTCGAGGTGGCGGATGGCCTGCTCGCGGTTTCGCAGCAGCGCCGTGACGAACAAGCCAGAAACCAAATAGGCAAGGGCGGCAAAAATGAAGCGAAGCCCCACATCGGCGAGTGAGCCGGGAAGATCGAACCAGGATCGCAGAGAGGAACAAAGGAGCGCAAACGCGGCGGTCTCAAGTGGACGAAAGACAATGGCGCTGAGCATCATGGGGAGGATGTAGAGCGCGGCGAGTGAGATGTTGTTGCCGCTTGCCCAATCCGCCCATGTCACGAGCATCACCAGGGCGAGCGTCCACAATAAGATTACCGGTTTGCTTGTGTTCAGGAGTCGCGGGATCACTAGCTAAACGATAAAGGCGATACTGCTTCCATAGCAAGCGATTCTTCCCTGGTTACGCGCGCACGGCAGACCGTCCAGATCGGGCGATAGGCAAAAAGAGGGAGGGACACCCTAACTCTGGGCTACATTGAAACAATTGATTAGGCCCGCGTCATGGATGCCGCTACACTATGTCTTCGTTCAGCGATGCCAGCTGGGCGGAGTTTGTCCACCACTGTTTGTGAGGCCGATGTCCGCGCACATTCCACGCGAAAACAATTTGATTCTCAATTTGCAGCACCTGCTGACGTTTAGAACGGTAGCGGTCACGGGCACGTTCACCGGGGCGGCGCTAATGCTTGGGTATTCCCAGTCGAGCGTGACGCATCATGTCCAGGTGCTGGAACGCAACCTCGAGACAATACTGCTGAAGCGCACCCGTTTCTCAAGAGTTGTTTTGACCGAGGCCGGAAGGCACGTGCTTGAGTACGCCGAGCGGCTTCTGACCGTCGCGGAAGAGATGAAGGCCGCTATTCGCAAGGAGCGAGCAGAGTAGGCGGCGACGACACTATCGAAAGGCTAAAAGGCGCCTTTCTTTTCGCCATATCGAAACCATTGATTGGACGGAAGTTATAGAAAGCGATACGCTTGCTCTTCGCTATAAGATGGCGTGCCCGCCTCGTTTCGCCGGCAGATCCAAACCAGAGGGATGACAATACGAATGACAATTGAGAAGCACAACAGAAGGCGTCACCAGACGTGGATGACGCGCCTCGCAAGTTACATTCTGCTTGCTGTCCTGGGCAGTGGAATGGCCCTGGCTCAAGCAACCGCAGTGGATGCGGGACAGAGGTTGGACAATCTGGAGAAGGCCGTAAAAAGCGCGCAGATGTCCGGCGACAACGCCTGGATGCTGACCAGTTCGGCGCTGGTGTTGCTGATGACCGGTCCGGGGCTGGCGCTGTTTTACGGAGGGTTGGTGCGCCGCAAGAACGTGCTCGGGACCATGATGCACAGTTTCATTCTTATGGCGACGGTATCGATCCTTTGGGCTGTGGTTGGATACAGCCTGAGCTTCGCCGAAGGCTCCCCTTTTATAGGAGACTTGCGATACATGTTCCTGCACGGGGTCGGCGCGGACCCGAACCCCGATTATGCCGGTACGATTCCGCAGCAGACTTACATGGTGTACCAGTTGATGTTCGCGATCATTACGCCGGCGTTAATCTCCGGGGCATTCGCCGAACGCATGAAATTCTCGGCGATGCTGCTGTTCTCAACGTTGTGGTCATTAGTGGTGTACTTTCCCATGGCGCACATGGTGTGGGGCAAGGGCGGGTTCCTGAACGGGGCGCTAGGAGGCACGTTTCCCGCCTGGGACTTCGCGGGCGGCACGGTGGTGCATATTACCTCAGGCGTATCGGCGCTGGTCTGCGCGCTTTACCTTGGCAAACGCGACGGCTATCCTAACGCATCGATGCGGCCGCACAGCGTCGTGCTTAGCGTAATCGGCGCGTGCTTACTATGGGTAGGCTGGTTCGGCTTCAACGCGGGAAGCGCGGTGTCGGCGGGAGCGCTGGCGTCGAGCGCTTTCATTGCGACCCACTTTGCCACGGCTGCCGCCGTACTGGGATGGATCGCGATCGAATGGGTGTTGGCAGGCAAACCCAGCATACTGGGCGCGGCTTCGGGCGCGGTTGCGGGACTGGTCGCCATAACGCCCGCTTCGGGATTCGTCAAGCCGATGCCGGCCATCTTAATCGGCGCGCTGGCAGGCGTTATCTGCTACCTGATGGTAAGCAAAGTAAAGAAGATGTTTGGCTACGATGATGCGTTGGATGCGTTTGGCGTTCACGGGATCGGCGGAACGTTAGGAGCTATTCTGACGGGCGTATTTGCCACCAAGGAAGTGAACGATCTGCGCGCGGGCAAGGCCATGGGATGGGTGGATGGGGACCCGGGCCAAGTGATGAACCAGGTGATTGCCGTGGCGATTTCCGCGGGCCTGGCGATTGTAGGGACGCTGGTCATTCTGAAGATTTGCGACCTGGTGTGCGGAGTACGAGTAAGCAAGCAGGATGAGACCGAGGGCTTGGACGTCAGCATGCACGGTGAGGAAGGATATAACTTCGAGGCCTGAGCGATTGCCTCTACTTAGGAAACCCAATGAAAAAAATTGAAGCGATTATTCAACCCCACAAACTGGAAGAGGTGAAGGAGGCGCTGAAGGAGATTGGAATTGAGGGCATGACCGTGCTGGAGGTGCGGGGCCACGGCCGGCAGAAGGGCCACAAAGAGGTCTATCGCGGCCAAGAGTACCAGGTGGATCTGCTACCAAAGATCAAGCTGGAGATGGTAGTTGCGTCGGAACGGGTGGAAGAGGTCGCCACGGCGCTTGCGGCGGCTGCCCGCAGCGGCGCCATAGGAGACGGAAAGATCTTTATCAGCGAAGTTACGGATGCGATTCGGATCCGCAACGACGACCGCGGAGACGCGGCGCTTTGATCCACTGACAAGGCCGGGTCGCGCGAGGACTACTCGCGCGATTTCAGAGCCGAGGCCGCGCGACGCGCCCGTGATCATCCAGATTTTCGGAGGCGTTGGAGATCTTTTTTCTTGTTCAGACTTTGTCACCGTACCCAGTTGATTCCGCCAGTTTGCGCCAAGTGGCAATTTCGGCTACCTGGGTGAGTTTTGCTTCCACCGCAGCCACGCTGTCCGCTCCCAACTGCAAACGAACGGGCGGGTTTTCAGCCGTGCCAATCTCAATGATGGCGGCGGCGCCTTTCACGGGATCGCCGGGCTGAGCGCTATGCGAGGAATCGGCCCAGTCCCGCGCAGTGCCCGCAGTCTTTTTGTAGTCCTCAATGACGCGGTTTACACGGCCGAGCGAACTGGCATCCAAAAAGTCGGTGCGGAACGGGCCGGGCTCGATGACGGTTACGTGAATGCCAAGCGGGAGCAACTCTGCTTGCATCGCTTCGCTGAGTCCCTCAACGGCGAACTTGGTCGCGCAGTACACGCCCCATCCGGGCCACGAGGCAAAGCCACCAACCGAACTCAGGTTCAAGATGCGGCCGGCGCGGCGTTCGCGCATGCTGGGGAGCACGGCGCGCGAGACGGTGAGGAGGCCATCCACGTTCACGGCGAAAACCGAACGGACTTCGGCGGCCGATGTTTCCTCGACAGCTCCTACCAAGCCGCGGCCGGCATTGTTTACCAGGACGTCGATTTGGCCGAACTTTGCCAATGCCGCAGCCACCGCCGCTTGCGCCTGCTGCTCATTCGTGACATCAAGCGAGACAGGCAACAATTGCTCATGCTGCCCTAGCGCACGCTCAACCGACCGGGGATCCCGCGCGGCTGCAACCACCGAGTCGCCGCGATTGAGCGCCGCGCGCGCGATCTCCAGGCCGAATCCGCGGGAAGCGCCGGTAACGAACCATACAAGTGCTTTCATCATTTCCTCCAAAGGATCAAACACTGTGACGAGCAGCGGATCCGGCACGGCAAAATGCAGGCGGTTTCGATCCGCCTCGAGCGCATTCCGGCCGTCGCCAAGATTGGTCATGTCTCTTGCTGCTAAGTTATCTCTATTTAGCGAATGAGGTCTCTCGATGACAGATGACAGCAAGCTTCTGCTTTCACGTCGTGCTTGGATGGCCGGCGCGAGTGCTTCCATTGTTCCAGTTCTCGCTTCCGCAAAGCCGCAGGCATCGCCCGAATACTGGACTCTGGCTCAGGCGGCGGCAGCGCTACAAAAGCGCGTTATTTCCTCGGAGGAACTGACGAAGTTGTGTCTGGCGCGCGTCCGGAAGCTAGATGCAGGCCTCAACAGTTTCATTACGGTGACGGATGATGCGGCGCTAGCCCAGGCTCGCGCGTGCGATGAACACCGCTCCCGCCAAGGGAGTGGCCCGCTGAACCCTTTGTACGGCATCCCTATCGCCCTCAAAGACAATATCGATACCGCCGGCGTCCGGACAACGGCGGCCAGCCAGGTGTTTGCCCAGCGCGTTCCCACTCAGGATGCGGAAGTGGCCTCACGCCTTAAGGCGGCGGGGACGGTTTGCCTGGGCAAGCTCAACCTGGATGAATTCGCGTTTGAAGGCACCGGGACGACCAGCTGCTTTGGTCCGGTTCACAATCCCTGGAACCTTGCGCATATCACGGGTGGCTCCTCTGCCGGCTCTGCTGCCGCCCTGGCCGCGGGGCTGTGCTATGCCTCGGTCGGCAGCGACGATGGGGGTTCGGTTCGCATCCCGGCTTCTTTCTGTGGCATAACGGGGTTCAAGACATCGTACGGCCGAGTCAGCACGCGGGGCGTCATTCCGTCCGCCTATTCGCTCGATACTATCGGACCGATGGCGCGCTCGGTGGAAGATGCTGCATTGATGCTCCAGGTGCTTGCAGGCTTCGATCCGGCCGACTCGATCTCGGCTGATGTAGCGGTGCCGGATTACGCCGCGGCGCTCCGTCATCCTATCGCAAGTCTTCGCGTCGGAATCCCGCGCGATTACTTTTTTGAAAAACTAGATCCGGAGGTCGCGGCGGCGGTCGAACGGGCGATCGAGGTACTTCGTCCGAAGGTCCGCGAGGTGCGGGAGGTTGTTCTCCCACGGTTCCAATTTGTCGAAAACGGGAGTTACGATGTAGAGCTGTTGCACTACCAGGCGCCCTTCTTCCATAAGTCGCCTGAACTCTATCATGCCTGGTCGCGCCGTCAATTAACGGGACTCGAAAAGGTGACGGCCGTCAATTACGTCGAAACGCTGAAGCGGATTCGCGAATGCCGGCGCGACATCCGGCGTATCTTTGAACAAGTGGACATCCTGATTCTGCCCACTAAACGGGATACGGCTCCCACCATTCAAGCGACCGTGGATGAAAGCTACCGGCGGCCGCCGAGTAATACATCGGCGTTCAACCGCTTCGGCACGCCCGCTATGTCCATTCCTTGCGGTTATTCGCGAGGCTCACTTCCGATTGGCCTGCAGATTGTTGGTTCGTCCTTTGGAGAACCTAGTGTGCTTGCCGTAGCGCATGCCTACCAGCAAGCTACAGACTGGCACATGCGGCGTCCGACTTGACGGAGATTACGTAACGAGACCCTCGGCATTCCTGATATTTGGTAGCGGGATTTGGTTGAATCCTGTTGACCGACTGCGCCCTCAAATCAACAGGAGATGGTCTGCCCGGACATTGGGCAGCACGCAGTCTGCAACAGAACCAAGCGGTGGTGACCGCTTTCGCGGTAGCCCAGCGGAGAGCCCACCGAGGCCGAGGCGAACCAATACCGGCTGGGCTCGTTCGTGCGATTGTGGAATGCGTGCAGTGCGTTTATCGGAGCAACCAGAGTATCCCCTGGACCGCAGCGCACCCAGTCTTTTTGACCGTGCTCGTCGATCCGCAGGAAGTCGGTATGTCCTGAAACTACATAGAAAACCTCCGCGTACGGATGACTGTCACGGGAATTCCGATGCCGGGCGGCAGATCCATCTCGTAGAGACTTGTGGCATATCCGGTATCCGCGCCCGTCGCCTTCCATCCCAACAGTCCACGCGTAGCCCGGAGTATCCAAAACAGCTATGACGTGTACGATCTGATCACGAATTGCGTCAAGGATTTCTGCGCTTTCGCGCAGCCCGCGACAAGGTTCCGGAGACTGCTATGCGGCCCGAAACAAGAGGAGATCGAGACTGAATGTGACCGGCATAGCTACGGGTGGCTGGGATTGCATCGGCCGGTAAATGGAAAGCAAAACGTCGCCCACGGCGTCAGCGTCGAGATTGGTGGCGGTTGCGACGCGGCGTTGATCGACGAGTGTGAAGCCGGGTTCGAATGCTTCGATGGTTCGAGCCATGCGATCGCGGCCCGCGCCACGCAATTCGATGAGATCCTCAGGTGCGGGAAGTGCGACCAATAGGCGTCCGTCGTCGCGCAGGACGCGGCGGAATTCCTCGGGGTTCATCCGCGCCGTAATCGACTGGACAAGCGAGAACGATCTATCGGCGTAGGGAATGAAACGGTCGGCATTGGCTACAATCCACTGGCAGTCCGGGTAGCGCCGGGCCGCCGCGTCAACGGCCGGAATTGAGATATCGATTCCGTGCGCCTGGAAGCCGGTCTGGCGGGCGAGGGTTCCGAGGTAAAAACCGTCACCGCAGCCGGCATCGAGAACAATGTCGCGGGGTGAGGGAGCCAAAATTTCAGCCATGGCTTGGAGCAGGGGCCCGGTGACGCCGCGATCATGCAAGCGCCGACGTGCCGCGACGGCAGCCGTGGTGTCGCCGGGCTGCTTCGATCGCCGTTCCTGCGGCTGGAGCAGATTGATGTATCCGCTGCGCGCAATGTCAAATGAATGTTTACGAGGGCAGAGCAACCGCCGCTCCTCGCGCACAAGCGCCATGCGACAGCCTCGCACGGGGCAGACGAGCATGTGTTGAGTTTAGCGGATTCGCGAGTAGCGCCTTTAGCCGATCATCCACTTCGATTCGATCCAGCCGAGGGAAGCGGCTGTCATTAGAACTCCGACAACCATTACAACCGCTGGAGAAGCTAGACCCGCATAGTGAAAGAAAGGATGGCTGCCAGATTTGGTGCTTTCAGGCAGCAGGTTCTTCGCGTACAACACCAGGACGCCGATCAGCATCAACACCAGCGCCAGGCCCAAGCTGAACGATAGCAACAGGAGCAAGCCTAAGCCGGCCCGGCCCAAAGCGATGGCGCCGAGCAATAAGACCAGAGCGGATTCGCAGGGTACGAGACCGCCGGTCGCGCCAAGTGCGACTAAGCCGCCCCAGGACAGGTCCTCGGGAACGTGTGAATGATGGGTATGCATTCCGGGCCCGTGGTGATGATGCGTGTGGGGATGGTGATGATCATGTGCGTGCGTGTGCAAATGGGCATGCCCGGGTTGGCGGATGCGTTTATAAAGCATGAATGCTCCGATGACCACGATGGAGAGACCGGAGAGCGCACCCAGGAGAACGGTGATCTTTTCGGGAACAATGAAACGGAACAGGAATAGCGTGGCGAGTCCAAGGGCGAATACGGTGATGGTGTGGGTGAACGTGACCATGGCTCCCAGGAAAGCCGCATGCTTCAACGTGCCTCTAGAGCCGACAAGGTAGGCCGCAACGATGGCTTTGCCGTGACCGGGCGTCAGAGCATGAACCGCGCCTAAACCGAAGGACGCGGCCAGTGCGACCAGAATCAGCGACAGAGAGAGTTCTTTTTCATGGAGCAGCCGGGAGAGGAAATCTCCGCGCGTGACGGAACCGGGCTGCGCGCCTTCAGGCGTAAGCGTAACCGGCGCGGCGGAAACGGGGGCATTGTGCGGCTGAGGAATGCTCTTCACAATTTGGGTTGCAACCGGAACCTGTACCGGCTTCGCGGCCTTCCAGCGCAGTTCCGCGCGCAAGTCTTGCGGAGGCGCGATGGTTGGGTCGGCAGGATATTGTGTCAGAGCTTTGCTCAGGTCTTTGTCGGATTGGCTTACCTTTGTCAGAGAGACACCGTCCGCGGCAACGATAACAATCTCTTTCCAACCGGCTCGTTCCGGGTAATTGCGGTCCTCGTACTTCAAGGCGCCGCTTTCGGTATCGAGGTGGGCGCGCATGTCCATCCGAAGGATTGGCAAATTACCCGCGCCGTCGGAGATGGTCGCCCTCACAGCTTCAAACCTGGCTTTCACGGGACGGCCGCCCGCTGTGATTTCAAGGTGGCTGAGCCATTCGCGAGCTTGCTTCGTTGCGTGCTCGTCTATTTCGCGGGGTGAGGCAGAGCGGTCTATCTTCCATGTGCTCAGCAACTCGAAGGTGGGAATTTCGGCCAGGTCCAGGACGTATTGCAATGCAACGCCGTGAGTCTCAATCTGCAATTTTGAAAAATGACTGACACTGAAGTTTCCCATCGGGTGCGCAAAGACCGCCATGGAGCAAAGGAAGAATGCAAAGAGCTTTCTCACGGGTATCTCCTCTGCCTATTGAACGGGTGCGTGCGCCAGGGCGGTTTTGCCAAAGTCGAATTTTGGATTGAGCGACATCAGGCGGCTGGAATAGTCGCGCCCGGCTGTAATGTCGCCGCTGGCCGAGGCTATCTTGCTGGCGTGATAGTAGAACAGCGGTTCGGGTGTGTGAAGCTTCAGGGCTTTCACGGAAGCGGCTTTGGCTTCTTCGATCCGGCCGGTCTTGAAAAGTACCCAGGCCATCGCGTCCCAGGTGTAGACATCTCCGCGGACAGGAATCTCAGCGTTCATCAGACTTAAGGCGAAATCGAGGTGGTGGTTGCGGTCAGCGAGAATCAGCGCCAGGTTCCGGTTGGTTTTCTCATTCGTTACTTTGCCCAGGGTTTCCATGGTGGACAGCAGTTCGCGCTGTCCGGCGGCTTTGGCGGTCAAGCCGGATGCGGTGTAAAGATCTTCCAATGCCTGGGCGTATTCGACCAGGGGCACTATGGCTTGAGCACGCTCATAGTTTTTGATCGCGATGTTTTTATGGCCCAGGAAGGCTTCGGTTTTGCCCAGGCCGGCAAAGGCGCGGTGCAAACGCGGGAACAGTTGCAGGGCATCGTTGTAAGCGCCGGCGGCTTCCGGCACTCTACCGAGCTTGAAATATATGTCTCCGAGTTCGGCCAAGCACCAGGCCGTATTTTCGGGACTATCGCCGCCGGCCTGTACCGCATTTTGCATAAGCTGGATAGCGGTCTCGCCATCGCCTGTGACAAATCGCCAGTAGGCGAGACGGTTGTAGCTTGCGAGGTTGGGGCGGAGGGAAAACATTTTGACGTAGGCTTGTCCGGCGCGGTCGTAGTTGCCGAGTTCCATGGAGGCGTCGCCCAAATTTGCCCAAGCGGCGGAGTCGGAAGGGTTGTCTTTGGTCATGGTCTCGGAACGTTCGGCCACAGTTGCGAAATCGTGACGCTGCAGGTCGATCTCGTTTTGGTAGCGTAAGGCGGCTAAGTTTCCTGCGTCCTTTTCAAGCAGACTATCGACAAGCTTCGCGGCCCGGTCCAGATATCCGAAGTCGCCCGATTCGCGGAGTTTCTGAAGGTACGCTGCGATGAGACCGATTTGACTGGCGGTGCTGCCGGGAGACGATTTCAGCAAGTGTTCGTAAGCGCGGATGCGTTCGTCGGTCGGCTCGTGAGCGAGTTGCTCCGCCAAGGCGCGACTGACGATAGGATTCGCTTGCTGTGCCGTCAGCCGTTCGAAGGTTAGCGAAATAAGGAGAAGGCCCAGCAGCGCGCGTCTCACCGGTTCACCCCACTGAGCAAAGCCTTGACGCCTTCCGCCGGACAATTACCGTCTTTGAAGCTGACGACGTCCTTCTGGTAGCCGGCTGCGGCTGCCGCGTCGCCTGCTTTCGCCGCGATCTGACCGGCATGGCAAAAATAAGCCGGGTTACGAACGCCAACGGCCAAAGCGCGGTACATCTGTGCCTTCGCTTCGGAATACCTGCCATTGCTGTAGAGAGCCCAGGCATAGGCGTCGAGCGTGGCGCAGTCATGACGTTCTTTGCTCATTCGAGTTGCCAGCGCGAGGGCGGCTGCCGCGTCGTTTTTTTGGTCGAGTTTAAAAAGGACAAGCTGGAGATTGGCATTGAATGGCCTTCCGGTTTCCGCTCCGGCTTGTCTCTCAAACTGCTCGAAAGCAGCCTCCGCCTCCCGCTTCTGCCCGCTCTTGTCCAAGGCCAAAGCCCAGTCGTAGAGATTGCGCGCGCTCTTGACTCGCGTGTAGCGCTTTTCAAATAGCGCGGCCGCCTCGCTGAACCTTCCCTGGGCCAAGCGCACGCGTGCGAGCACTTCCGTGCCAAGCTGTGAATCGGGGAAGAACTGGAAGGCTTGCTGGATCGATTCCTCAGCCTCCTTGGGGTATCCGGAAATCAGCTGCAAATCGCTCTTGCGCGTCAACAGCCAGGCGCGCTGGTCAGCGTCGTTCGGAGATGTTCTGCGATTGGCTTCGTCCAGAAATTCGATAGCGCCCGGCACGTCGCCGAACAGCACGCGTAGAGCGGCGGCCTTTTCAAAGCCGAGCGTATTGCCGGGGCGAAGGTCGAGAACCCACTGGGTCTGCACTTCGGCATCGGCATAATTTCCCAAAGCGATGTTCGCCTCGGCCAGTGAAGCCCAGCCGGTGATATCGTCGGGAACATTCCGGTTTAACTCCTGGGCAAGCGCGAGGGCCGCGGCGAATTCGTGTTTCCCGAGCAAGACGGTGACCTGCAGCTTGCGGGCTTCGTAGTTGGCGGCGGAGAGTTGCAGAGAACGGCCGAGTGCGATTTCGGCCTGCTCGTAGACGGCCAGGTCTTCAGTGTCGCGGCCTTTTCTGCAAAGCGCGGCCGCCAGGTCATTGTAGGCGGTATATGACTCGGGACTCGTTTTCAACTTTGCCTGAGCCGCGGAGATCCTGGCCTCCACCGGGTCCGGCTGTTCGGCGGCAAGAGCCGCAGGCGCCAAGACGGCCAGCATAAACAGGGCGGAACACAGGCAATTTGAATTCGGCATAAAAAGCCGTCCGGGTCTGGTTAGTTGACAGGGCAAGGATTGCCGGAGTTCATGGTGCAGCCGGCCTCGCCTGGATCGATGTGTCTTCGATCCCGTCCACTCAGCGCGAAAGCAACATACGGGAATACTTCCTGGTACGGAACGTCGTTGGTGTTGACGCCGTCGCCGATACGGTAATTGAAAGTAGGACCGGCGAGTATTCCGGCAACGGCGCGGGCGGCGATGTCGGTCACATCGTCGGAAACGCGGCGGCCATTTGGAAATCCGGCTGCGTCCCCGGCGAGGAGACCAAGCCGCCTGCGGTTCGCTCCCGGAGTGGGCGCCACGCCGGTATTAAGGCGAAGCAAGTCAGCTACCGGTCCCGCCGGCGTGCCGGGTGCGGCAATCGGAGGAGCGTAGGTGACGAGCGGCAGCAGGTCGGTCCGAGGCGGGGTTGGGATTTGGATGCCATAAATGGCGTTCAGCACACGGGCCAAAAGCGGGTCAAGAGCAAAGTTGGCGAATTGCGCGTCATCCTTGGGCTGGCTCATGCTCCAGAAATCTTTAGAGCCGGTGCCGATGATCAGCTCGTTGATGAGCGGGTTGCCCATGCGCTGCACCTGCGAATAGGAGCCGGAGGAAACGGCTGTTAGGGGAGCACGCCGGACCGTCGTTCGGGGACGGTAGGTGGCTCCCCACGCGCCGATAGTAGCCGCCGGATCAGAAGCGGCTACCTGGCTTCCCGTACGAGTCAATGCCGCTACCGGCACTTCGATGGCAATGGTATTTACGTTGAAGCCGGAAACAAAGTCGGGAGCAAAATTGGTCTGATCGTTTGCATCGGAGGCTGGAGAGAGCACTCCACCGCCTGCCCCTTGCCGAAAATTCAGAGAATCGAAGGCCGCTCCGAGATCGATGTAGAAAGGATCGTCCACAGTGCCGGCAAACACTTTGATACCGCTGCCCAGTTCGTAGATGCCTTGGGCCGCGAGCAGCGGATAATTTGGCATGGTTCGCGGGCCGACGTTGCTCGGCACGGTATAGAGCGGAGAGCCGGCTGTCAGCGGGGTGCTGACGCCGTTCTTGACCATCGTGACGGAATACGATTGACGCAGGCTGAGGCCAGCCGCGCCCGGACCGTCCAGTGCAGTGATAGCGGGTGGAACAACCGGCGATCCTGGAGCAACCGGGGGCGGGGAATTAGCCGGGGCGTTGAGTCCACCTCCCGCACCGACAAAACCGGTAAAGACTTGGGGCGCCCGCACTTCCGTACGGAACTGCACCTGGAAGGTGATGTCTTCTACAGCATCGTTGTTGTTATCCACCTTGATGGTGTAGAGAATGTTGTCATCGAACGGAAAGTAGTTGGGCCCATTGCCGGGCTCCAAGAGAGGATCCACGTTCAAAATGAACGTCACTTTCGTGGAGTCGTTATAGCTAACAAATGCGAAGAAGTCTGTAATATCTGCTTTATGATCGAGAGCTGTAATAGGTGCTTCGCGGTGGCTCGCTGCGAATCCTGAAGGTGGAGCAGCCAGCGTCGCAGCCAGCGTGACGCAAGCGAATGATTTGAGTTTATTGGTCACTTTGTCTCCCTTAGCTTTTGTCTGCCCTATTTCACGCGCCGGCATAGCAAGAGCGTCAAGCCAACGCTGGTCAACAACAAGGGAAGCGGCTCAGGGATCGAGGCTGGCGCCGTTGTGAACTGATTCACAAATGTTCCACCAGCAGCGGTTCCGGCCAAACCTCCATCGAAAGTGAGGTCATTTGTAACACTTAAGAAGCTCACCGCGCTGAACAGGCTCGCATCCTGGTTTTGAGCGCCGTCAACGGTGGCGAGCGCGCCCGGCGTTCCTGTGCATCCACTGACGCCGTCCAGGCCAAAGCTGCCGCCGGCACAGAAGTTCTGCAGGCCGGTGGATGCGCCATCGCCGGTTTCGGATGAGTTAGAGAGGATGATGGTTGAGCCAACGTAAGAGCCCCCTGTCAGCTGATAGGTGAATAAGGACTCCTGCACGCTGCCGGCGGAGGAAGTTACATTTGCGATCGATGTCAAACCTACGATTGACGGTCCGCTCAGTGGAGAAAGCAGCACGCTGAGTGGCGAAATAGCGGTAGCCCCGGCCGTTCCTGGCAACACCTGGAAGTTGAACAAGGTGTCGGTTCCGACGATGCATCCGGCGCTCCCAAGGCTGACGTAGCTGGAGAGTGTTCCGGCTGCGCAGGCCGGCGCAGCGGAGCAAATCTGCACCATGCCCGCGATAGCCGCAGCTAAAATCACGAATCTCTTCATGGAGTTTCTCCTGAAATTTACATTTGGCCTCGCGGCAAAGAACCTTTTCGTTGCGGATCTAGAATACTAGCTTTTCTAGTTGAAAGGTAGTACTACTAGGTTCATGCGGGGGGTATCCGCAGCGGCGTTTTGACCGAGAGGCGTTATTGCGGCAATGCCCAGGCGTAAAGTACGCCGTCGACGGGTGTGAGTAAATACTGGCGGCCTTGGAGTTGATACGTCACCGGAGCACCCGTAAGTGGTCCGCCGGCATAGACATGCCAGAGCGACTTCCCGCTGGCGGCATCAAGTGCGATCAGGTCGCCCGAATTGTCGGCGCTGAATAACAATCCGCCGCTGGTGGTAAGAATGCCGGCTCCGCCACCTGTCGATCCGCCGCCGGCGACCGGAGGCCGGTCTCGCTGCCAGCGGATTTGGCCCGTTTCATAGTCGATCGCCACCAGCATGGATTGCGACCAGAGGGGACTGTTCGCTCCGCCCTGGTGGTCGGGCGCTTTCTCTTCCTCGGCATCGTTGAGCGTGAGGTAGGTCGCTGTAAAAGAGCGGTGGGCGTTGACGTAAAAGAGCTTTGTTTCCGGATTAAAACTGGGCGCCCACCAATTGGTGCCGGTGCCTTCGAAGAGCGCTCCCGAGATCTGCGGCTCCTTTGCGGGTTTCGGAACCGGCTCCCCGCGCTTGTTGGCGCCGGCGGACCAGTTTTCCGGGCCGAACTTTGCGGTCACCAGGTTCTCGCCCGTGACGCGGTCGAGTACAAAGAAGTAGCCATTGCGGCTCGCCTGGGCGAGAAGCTTTCGGGCTCGACCGTGGAAGGATGCATCAAATAGGATAGGCGTCTCGTTTGCGTCGCGATCCTGAGTGTCGTGAGGCGAAGCCTGAAAGTACCAAACGAGTTTGCCGGTATCCACTTGAATCGCGACGATGGAGCAGGTGTACAGATTTGCGCCTGCGCGCACCTTGCCGGCCAGCACGGGATGAGGATTTCCGGTTCCCCAATAGAGCAGGTTCAAATCGGGATCATAGGTGCCGGTCATCCAGGTTGCGCCGCCGCCATGAGCCATGGCTTCCTTATTCGGCCAGCTATCCGATCCGGGTTCGCCAGGCTCCGGGGTGGCGTTCCAATGCCAGAGAACCTTGCCGTCTTCCATGCTTCTGGCTTCGAGGAAACCACGCATGTCGGTCTGGTCGTTGGAAATTCCGACAATGATGCGGTCCTTGACGACTAACGGCGCCATGCTGACGTAATAACCGAACTTCACATCGGCGATTTCCATTTCCCAAAGCCTCTTTCCGGTTTGCGCTTCGAGGCAGATCAGATGCGCATCGGGCGTGCCGAAGAAGAGCCGGTCTTTGTACATGGAGACGCCGCGCTGTGCGATGAAATTGCCGTCAGACTGGCGCTGAAAGTGCCAGACCTGGCGTCCCGTGCGCGCATCGACCGCCCATACATGGTTCGGCGCCGTGAAATAGAGGATGCCGTTCACCTCCAGCGGCGTTGATTTCAGCGCCTGCTGATGCGTCTGGAAAGCCCACGCCAGGGAGAGCGTTCCCACGTTGCCGCGATTGATTTGAGAAAGAGTGCTGTAACGCCGTCCGCTGTAGTCGCCGTAATGCGACGGCCAATCGCCGTTTGGCTGCAAGAGGGCGGCGGGACTGAGTCCTTGCGCGTACAAACAGATGACGCTCAAAAGCAGTAAAGGAACGCTCTTCACTTCAGCGTCTCCAGGTAAGCGAACACGTTATGCATGTCGGCGTCGGTGTATTTTGGAAGTAATTCCAAATGTCCGGCTAGCGGATCAGTCAGCTTCAAATGGACGGCGTTGAGCGGAAAGGAGCGATACCACCCCTCAGCGTCTCGAATGGCCACGTCATAGTTTGTGAGCAGCAGGACGGTTCCGGTGTATTGCTTCCCGGAGGTATCTGCGACGGTCGCGTTCAGAGGGCGGTCAGGCGGATACAGAAAGCGAGCCTGCAGGTCTATGGGCGGG
>Ga0193743_1000760_pt1 | contig 25166 bp, 25 predicted proteins | sample L2c2metaG_FD_143038 | JGI IMG/M metagenome (GOLD analysis project Ga0193743, IMG submission 143038) | Soil microbial communities from a riparian zone of the East river system, Colorado, United States - L2c2 | ecosystem: Environmental > Terrestrial > Soil > Riparian zone | place: USA: East River...
CTCAGCTAGCTCCTTGGACAGATGCTTGGGCATTATCAGATACTGACTGTATCCGATCACGTCTGTAAAGACTGAATCGGTCGAAGTCGTAACAATTGGCCTGAGACATAGAACATGTGTGGAGCGTGGTGGGGCTCTGGTTGTGCTGCGGTAGATAGCACATGGTGCTGGTTGGTAATGGCAATGATAAGAATGTAGGTTTGTTGGTGGTATGATGGTATTGGAGTAGAGGAAGTATTCCAATGGAGCTCCGATATAAGTCCGATGAGGGTGGCTGGTGGTAATGGTGGCACTGAACAATGGTGAGGCAGCCATTTAATCGAAATTCAATAGAGTTGTATTTAATTGCAACCCATCAACCTACATCTTTTGGCTGGGAATATTTGGCACAATGTCTTGGGGCTTAATTTCCTCAGGCTTGAGCTCTTCTTTTTCCTGATCCTTCAAATATGTGTGTAAGGTCTCAGCATTGGGTAGAAGCTGATCTGAAACTCACCTTTGCAGGGAGATGTGTGTTTGGGCTGTGTAGTCAATGTCAACCAAAATGAACTCTATGTGCCTTATGAAACACGTATGGGTATTAGCCAGGAATATTAATACAGACCTACTGTGCTGTATACTTGCCTTGGTCATGCGTGTGTCCTGATTTGAGACATGGAGGAGTTAGCTCTAATGCTGGCCCAGGTTGTGATCGGGGTCCAAGTCCGTCAAAAGGATATGTCTGCCTTTTTGAGAATCAGTTTGCATCGATTGCCTGGTGTGCGACCTCTTGGTTGTAAAGCTAACCTTGGGAATTATACACGCATCACGGTCGATCCAATTTCAATCACCTACAACTTAGTCATTACTATCAATGAAAAAATGTAAGTAGAATAAAGCAGTGCATACCTGGCGTCCTGACGCTCGAAGGACTTATCCGGTGGGATCGGTATCGGAGGTGGATTGAATGGAGAGGATTCAGAGCAAGTGGTGCGACAGTAGGCTTGATTTCTTGATGCTCATTTTCTTGAGGGCTTGATCGCCTGCTTTCTTGCTGCCTAAGCTTTCGATGGAAGATTCTTTGACGAACCGTATTCTCAAAACTGGCTTGATTTGCTGCTGAGCAAAGGTACCAGCTGTCTGGGTGTTCTGCGTCGCTTGCCTGAGGTTAGATATCGATGGTTGGTATGCATGTCGGATGCTGGCCCAGACAGTGATCGAGATCGTAAAAAGGAGGTTTGACTTTCTGAAGTTCAACTACCCAATGTCACGGTGAGGCCTCTATATTGGGTCTGATTTCTTGAGGCGGATTTGGTAGGTCCTAAGTATGTATGTTACTGTAAGTTGTGATTTAAGCAAGGCTAGACTTGAAGCATCGATACGGACCAGAGATGAAACCGGTTCGAGGGTGTAAAAATGTCTACACGGCCAGGGTAATCCTCAAAATCCTCGGCGTCAATCAGGTCGTCAAAATCAAGTATACACATATATGCTTCAGCAACCCACAGTTACCAAGTGGAGATAAAACAACAATGCTTCAGTAACAAATCTAGCATGGTATGGGATCCATCCAATTCAGGCAGAGAATATGATTACAGTACCAGTGTAATACAAAAAAGAGTCCGTGTAGTATATTGTCTCGAGCAAGAGTTAAGCACTGAAAGTCAATGGATCACGTATATATATCGTCCCATTGTCGTCGTAAGTAAAGTCAAAAAACAACAGAGATGAGGTAAAAATTTAAGTTAGTGCCTTCTAGGCACCCCACGTCCAGCCATATTACCAGGCTGTCCTGGATGCTGGGACGGATACATTTGAGGTCCAGGTGTTTGCCCTCTCATTATTGACCGATCGCCTAGAACCTGTCCCGGCTGCACCTGAGATGAGTAGGACTGAGGGCTCGACGCTTGATTTCGGAGCTGAGAGGATGCAAGCTGGTTTCCACTATTTTGTCTAGCGTGTGGTTGTTGCTGTGGCGAGTAAGGTCGCGGAGCCGGTGACTGACCACGGAACTGTGGTGAAACAAGTGCATCGGAGCTATTTCGGTTAGCATATTGTGAGTGCTGACTTGACTGTTGTCCTGGATTCGCGCTTTGTTGCTGCTGTGGTAGGTACTGTTGTGATGCCAAAGCATTACCACTGCCTTGCCGCTGATGTTGGATGAGCTGTTGCTGCAAAGACGGCGAGCTAGGCGAGCTCGGGTGAGAAATGGCTTGGTACTTGACATCGTTAGAAATATAAGTTGGGCTTGGTGAGTAACTCCGTTCCTGCGGGCGATGAATGGGAGCTTCCCGAGAAACAGTGCTGGCATTGTTGTGATGATACAGCGACGGCGGTGAAGAAAGAACAAATGACTGCTGAGAAACAAATCCTTGATGCTGCTGGAAGGTCATGGATGACGTGGGATTCAAGAGAGGTTCATGCATAGGGTCCATCCGTGATAATTCGATATCTTGCTGAACCAAATTGGGACCATGATTGAGATATGTATCATAACCAGCTATAGAGTTGGATGAGGCACCGGCGAAGTATTGAGACTTAGTTTGTATCGGCGAGGTATTGTCCCAGAGGGTCAAGGCCTCGGACCGTTGGTCCCAATCAAGTTCACCGCGGTCACGCTGGTACATGATGGGGTCATACATGAGATCATTCTGCAATGATGAAAAAAGTATAGACATTAATATAAGGGTTCGTATCGAAAGCACGAGAACAGACCTGATCAATAGCCGCAATCTTAATGCCACCAGGAACGACCCGAGCATCCATCTGCTGCCCACCATATTCATCCAATTTGGTATGCTCGCTATTAATTTTGCCGTGATACACCTCGCTCAACAATGGCATCATGCTTTTGTGTAACATTGGGGTGAAAAGCTCCGCATGGAGGGCAGGGTGGCCGAAACGTTTCTCAAGCCTATTACTCTGGGCATCCCCTCGCACAGAATGGACTTTGGCAACACGAATTTCTTCATCGGTTGGGGAGAAATAGTTGAAGGCGGGTAGGTAGGTGCGGTCGATATAGATTTTAAAGGCTAAAATGAAAAAGATGGGTGGAACTGCAGAGAACCATAGCCATGTGCGGAATCCGAACTGAAGTCCAATTGCTAAGGAGAGGTAAACACAAAGGTTGTGATCCAACTTAATGAACTCACTCAAAATCATCAGAGCCTGCATAAGGAAAACGCAAAATAGCAGGCGATTGATCACGACGTTCCAAATGCGCTGAAGGAATACAGGGATTGTAAGTGGTAAACGTTTATGGAGCAAGGAAGATACGTACCCCACCACTTTCAACCTTTGTGATGAACACAAACATAAGTTGGTATTTGTATATACATGAACTCATCCAGAAAACAATAGCAGCAGCCAGAACAACCATGGGTGCTAGAGGTGCGAAAACGAGTCCAACGGCGGCCATGAATAACTAGATATTTGTGGATTAATATACCGTCTCCAGGTAATTTTATACGAAAAGATAAACATACAATGTTCGAACTGCACAAAGTTCCATATGCAATGAGTTACAAAATTTTCTGGGCATGGCAAACGACTGACTAATATACAGCATACTGGAAATCCGGAGGTTGAGTCCACTCTCGGATATCTCGAGGAGTGCGGCCGAATACACTGTTCATATGTCGGTTAGAGTGATTGAAGGTAATTTGAGGCCTCTCGATGACGTACTGAGTTTTGAAAGATATCCACAACAAGTTAATAATCTGAGCTAGATCGAAAACAACCAGGAAACCACGAAGACTGGCGAACCACAACACATACTTAGATAAATACCGATCTATATGTAAATCATAAACTTACGGGAAAAACGTCAACCAGTAAGAAGCTTGATTGATGTAGGTGCGGTTGATGACTGCGGGCAATCCTATACAAATATATTTGAGCGACAAGTTGGAATACTTTCAAGATGAGAGGGTTTTACCGTGGAGGTTATCGACGATCTCGTTGAAACTAGCTTTTTTTCCAATTTGAATTACGATTTGCTGAACCGAATCTGTCCTCACATGAGCTCACATCAATAAAATGAAACGCAGAAGGCAGCTCACTGAAGATAACACCGATAAGAGTGAAAATAATGAGCTGACTGATAATCAAGAAACTGAAGTATCTTGCAATAACAGCTCGATCGAGCCTAGAGCGCGTCAAAGCCCCCATGTACTGAGAAGAACACAATCAACTATACAGTCGAAAGATGGAAAAGAAGGTGAGACAAACCTTGGTCAACCAACGCATGATGATGGGCAGGAAGAAACTGAAAAGTCCAGAAACGGCTGGCGGTAACACACCCGACACTACGGCAAACGAAGACGAAGAAGCTTGGAACCACTTTTGCAAGAAGGGGACATATGCTCTAATCTACAAAAACGGACGTATGTCATTAGATATCAGAGGTGAGGACGGAAAAAATCTAAAAACGCACCGAATCCAAGTTGGCCAAAACTGATGTAAGGAAAAGAGGCGCTGTATTAAAAAAACAAACGATGCTCAGCCAGATGAATCCGAGAAGCCGTTTATGAGCGAGTTCAGCATCAGTTTTGGCCATATTCTCCCAAATCTAAGCAAAGCAAAATGAAAAATCACAAAATAAGTCCGCTATAGGATGAAACATACAATATCTTTATGATTTGGCGCAAGGGAGATGTGAGTTCCCCTTGTTCGTTTTCCCGCAATAATTTTGGCGACGACGTGAGCATATGGAACGGCTGCCATACTGGCAAATCCATAATTTTCCGCCTTGCGAGTCTCGATTTGTGTTCGGTATTCTTCGATGGCGGCCTCGGTTCGTTTTAACTTGGCACTAGAGGAAGATATATGAGAAAACGTTCTTTTGGGGGGACTTTTTGGGGACTAACGTATAAAATTCAATAGCATCCATCCTTGTGCCTCCAAAACCACACGTCCCGCCTATCCGGATGGTAGGTCGATTTGGCTTTATCTTTCCGTCCTTAAGGTACTTGACCAGAATTTCCTCGAATTCACGAACGGTTTGATTATGATACTCGATCAACTCAGGTAATTTGCCAACTTTCCTGCCGATATGGACACTCGTGGTAGGATAGGGTACCCTGACCGATTCGAAAATGGACTTGAGACCCTCATCGCTCTGGTCCTTCTTGGACACGCGTCTTACTTGCAGTGTGCGGGCGTAGAATGACTGTAAATATTCCGGAGAACGAAACCACGCGTGACGCAATTTAACCATCGCTTGCCAATGCATATTCACGGAGTAGATGATGAGCAGAGTGATGAGATAGGTGACGGTGACGTGCGCATATAGAAAGCTGCCAGTCACGTCGCGGATGGTGAGTAGGCTGAGAATATCCCTTTTATTAGATGTGACATTTTTGAGGTTGAAGAAGATGTTGATAGGGACTAGGATGCCACAGGTGAGAGCAGCAACACCGGTAAAGAGCCAGCGCAGGAGTCGCAGAAAACGAAGGAAAGCTACTGCATCCAGACCAATTTTGTCGAGGAGCTCAGGCTCTTTGGTGAATACCAATGGTGGAAGCCAACCAAAGACTGAGTCCGTTATCCGGGGAGGAGGTTTGTTGCCTTGATGATACTTGACTTTGGGCTCATAAATGACCTGCGGGGCGACAGTGAGAAAAAAAAGATGGAGAATTGATGGGCAGGTGGAGCATCGTGGTGGACCCCTAAGGGTCGATTATGCCACAGGACGCATACCTTGTTTTTCGGGCGTAGAAGATTGAATAGAAGAACGGTAACCAACTAGGCGGAAGTGGCTTCAGAGACATTGATGTCCTTGATGCAATGAGTCTTACCGAGGCTACGCTCATGATAGCAACCTGCGAGCCAACAGCTTGGGGCGCCAGCGTCCGTGAATTGTCGTTGAAAAAAGTTTGTGGATCGATGACTGTCATTGTGAAGAAGAAATATAGATTATAGTGACCAGGTCGTTGTTAAAATATTGGGAGAATGCAAGGAGAACAAGAACAAGAACAAAAGGAGGACTGAAGGGAACAATGTACGTAACGTGACTACATGAGCGAGTTAAGCACACGGCTAACTTGACCAATGGCCTCTTGCACTTTCTCCTTCTCATTCTCCTTTACAAACTTCATAAACCGTCCTTCAAATTTATCAGGATGAAATCGTAGAAAACTTTCTCGTATTTTTTCTTTTCTTTTTTCCCTGTCTTCTTTGCCTGCAGGCAGAAGGAATGCGGTGATAGCGTCCGCCGTTAGCTCATCCACGGCAATCGATCTCCGTAGTACCTCCGATTGTCGTTTCTTGGGCTTCTGGCGTTGTGCAGCTGCAATCGGCCATGGAATATCATCGAATCCAAGCGTTCCAGGCGGTTCACTTTCTCCGGTGATGGAAAACAGTGCACGCCAACGAGTGCCATACTCCTCCCTGGCATAATCCCACCGTCGACTTTCCCGCTCCAACTCCTTTCGCTTTCGCTCCCCTTCGGCAACCTTTTCTAGTCGAGCCGTCTCTGCTTTACGCGCCCTTGCCTCTTCACATCGTGCTGCCTTCGCCGCTTTCTTTCGCTCTTGTTCAGCACACTCCTCAGCATGAGTCTTCCTATGTTCAATTTCTCGTCATGTCAGAGATATTAAAAGTAACAAAATTTCCTACCTGTACATTCCAACACGAATCCATTCTGCATATTCTTCATCGTCCATATACTTTGGGTCCATCTTCGCATACCCATCCCCTTCAAAGACATTCGCTCGATTTTTCCCAATTCCTGAAGTTCGCCAGCGGTCAGGTACTCGTGCAAAGTCGTTGAATTGTGCTTCTATAGAGTCTAGCCTCTCATCATCTCCCATAGCATCAAACATTTTCTGTCGAAACATCTCTTGCTCTATCTCAGCTTTGAGTGTATCATAATCTGGTTCCTGAGAGTGAGATTTAGAATTGGTTGGTATGTTTGCTGGTTGAGGTCCATATTCAACCTCATCGTCCTCGTCGCTTGATGCCCATTTATGTGAAGGCCCTGCGTGTTCATTGGCATTAGATCGCTTCGAGGATGTGCCGGCTTGAGGTTCAAAGTCGCCATGGCTAGAGTGTCTGCGTTTCGCTCTCTTCCTTTCCTTCCGCAATTTATGTTGAAGTTCTTCCTCTGGCGTCCGCTTGAGATGAAGCTTGCTCTTCGTCATTCAGGGGTTGCGGTTGATGGCTGAGTTACCCAAACCCCTGTGGATGTGCAGAACAAACCGGAGCGTATTTGGCTTATAAATATCCAAGTAAACACCAGACAACACGAAACTAGAACCCCGGATTTGGTTGAAAACAGAAGCAAGGTTCGTGGGATAGAATCTAGGATTCTTGGTCGTATATTGTCGATAGAATCCAATATCCAAGGGAAACGATTATGGAGTCAGAACTGAGGGAAGCGCGATGAGTGAAAGTTGATTTCAAGGATTACTGCGAAAGGGTTGGATGATGGTCTTTCGTATAGGTTCGACGATTGTTCGCGAGAATGAAGGAGAAAAATATACTGATACACCGATACGAAGTGGGAGAAGCGCCTGGATTAAACAGAACATCACTGATTGGTCAAATCCCGACTTCGCCCAGGAAGGACGCACCTTCGTAGCACCATAAGCTAAGATTGCATTGGCCACATCACCCGCAATGTGTCCAGTAACACCAGTCATCTCTTCGACGTTATCCACAGTCCCAGGCTTACGCTTCTCATATCCAAAGATGCCATACCGTCTTCCAATCCTTATAGCCCAGCGATCACCCTCCTCTACCCATAACTTTAGTTTCTGTTTACCCCAGCTCAGCTGACTTCTTTCATTAGTGCTAGCTTCATAATTAGTCGAGTTCTGCCGTTTGTCTTCGATGATGGCAGACACAACGCGTTCCCCGATTCCTAGAGCTCGTGAGCTGTAGAAAATACCCACAAGCGGTACAACGGCGGTTAGTTCGTGTAGAATTCCAAAGGAGAGAATCAGCGAGGGGAGAGGCGTCCCAGTGCGCGCCGCGATGGCTGCCAGAGTTTGCCTATATGCAGCAAAACGCCCCTTGGGCTGAGAGGTCATGATAAATACTGGACAACTTATTATTACAAGGTCGCAACCCTGTACGCAAACAAACCCTAACCATAAAGTTATCTCAGAAAATACATCCACGACAACTTTAGTGCTGTCCCGACGTCTTCCCTTCTCTGCCGCCGCCGGGCAGTATTACAACGACTTCATGCTCTCTCAGGCTCTACGTACTAGGCAGCATACCTCTCTATGTCGGTTGCAACTTCACCAGCGTTTCAATCATAGGTTAAAGTCAACTTCAACTTCCACCTCCGAGGTGGAAACGCGGACACTTGCCCATCTCCAAAAAAAAAAAACCAGTCGAACCGCTTTTATTCGAACTTGGGAGCCATTCCATAACTTGGCGGATGCTTGGGCTCTTCTACGTGTCGTCGAGCGCAAGTATGGCAGAGTGGCAGAAGCCCATTTCCTCAAAGTCTGTCTCCAGTATTTTCCGACTTGATCCTTGCTGAAACCACAATACTCCCAGGATTATGAAATAAACAACAGATATCAAGTGTACACTTATGTTGTTTTTCACGACGAGGAATCGTTAAGACGCGTACCGAAAGAAGGTCAATCGTTCCATATCCCAGCGCCAGTTATAGAAGGGAAACCAGGCGGACTTGGGTTGGACGACATCAGACATCTCTTGGATAGTACAGATCGAGACGAATTTTTCGAATTGCCATCTGCTGCGTCACTGGACATAGAAGAATCTAAGGAAAGGATGATTGGTGCTCGAATAGAGCGTGCAGGTATTTATTTATTTTCCCTTTAATTTCCTCTCTAATAACCTGAAAAACATCGTATCATAGCCAAAGAATTCCACACGTTTCTCAAGACCGACAAGTCGACTAAGGCGAACATACCGTTGGCAAGACTATTTTTGAGATGGGGTGGCTTCCACAAGCTGGAACCTATAGAAGGTTCAAGGGATATTACAGAAGCCGAGTGGTTTGAGAAGACAGGTCTGGAGCAAGTGCGCATGCGGGCTGCACTGCAGTGGTGCTCACAAATAACAGGTTTTGCCAATCCTGCTGTACTTCGTAGACCAACAGGCCAGGACAACGTTGGAACGGTAGACTCTAGCGCTGCCTCTGCGACTATGGGTTCACTAGAATCAATTTCACCATCAACGCTCGACGTTCCTATTTCACATGAATCGACCTCAGAATCCACTCAGTCTTCTTCCTTACTAACCGAGTCCTCTCAACCCCCTTCCCAATCCCACCCTAGACCAACTCAGCCTCCTCCCGAATCAACACCCGCGTCTACCACTCCACAGCGCGGACAACTTACAACCGAACAAGTGCTAGCCAAAGAGGCCCTGAAAAGGCAGATGTCTAGGGCAAAGCAGGTCATGGTCAAAACTAAACGACCGGTCGCGAGGAAAGCCCAGAAACCAGAAGAAGAAACACCGCAAGAACAGTCGCAGCATGTGCTTGACGAATTCCCTGAAGAAACTCCGCCCCAATCTAAGGGTATTATATCTAGTATCTGGAAGCTTTTCGGACGGTAGCACTGCGCGTGCGCGGGCTCAAACTCTAGCAAGGGTGCTAGCGGAGGGTTTTTGTTCCACCGTCTACTATCCGGAAGACCTACGGTGTAGATCGCATCATACTAATTAGAAGGATGCATATTGCAACTTCACGACAAACATAATAGTGCTTTAGTGTGTATTTGCATGGAAGTAAAATCATATACGTTATATTATTTCTTCGCTAATAAAAATGTTGGTGGACTGTGCTTATGTAAAATGCCTGTCCTTTGCTGCTATTTGTCAGCTGATGGACCTCACTATTTCGGGTAACAACAACAAGCATCCCCCTCAAGATTGTCAACGGCGCCGGCACACTCAAGTCAAAAAATGGGATCTACTAGGTGAGATATACTTGTGGGAGGGGTAGGGAATGATTTGAAGCGAAGATATTGGTTGGATGCGGTGATAGAGGCTGGATTGCATGGAACAACTTTGGATGACGCTCCTGCCGATTTGAATCACAACCCGTTCCCCTCCTATGGCTCCTCTTTCTTGAACGCGGGGCTGACTCTAGTTGGACCATTTCAGATTGTACAGCAAAGGTCGAGTCTTGGGCCACAAACGCGCCAAACGTAACACCCGCCCTAACACATCGCTGATACAAATTGAGGGTGTTGCAACTAAGGAGGATGCGCAATTCTACCTTGGAAAGGTGCGTATTTATCTTGGAGATGTGCTATGTTGTTTTTTTCCCTCATGAACATATCAGCGTATTGCCTACGTTTACAAAGCGAAAACGGAGATCCATGGCTCAAAAATCCGTGTTATCTGGGGGTGAGTGTTTCGAAACATGTGCACTGTACATTCATATCCATCTTTTCCCGATTATTAGACGGGTAACTAGACCACACGGCTCATCAGGTGTCGTTAAATCAAAATTCCGAAGCAACCTTCCTCCACGGGCGTTTGGTGCCAGTGTCCGGGTGGTGTGTTCTAATCTAACCATTGTACAACGCTTTTGTTGACTCTGGTTTATAGATGCTCTACCCCTCGCAGATTTAAATCGTCGTTTTTGCATTCACATGGCCCTTAATTCCACCCTGTACCGTATGTTGCAATATGACCTGTTTACATATGTCTCCTTGGAATATGAACAAAAAATCATGAAACACTCCTAATGCTTCGTGAGTCGTGAAGCGATATACGTTACCTGTCTGGACTCTTCTTTTGACCGACAATGTTGACTGCACTGTTAATCTTGTATGTCGAGTCTCTAGTCAACCAGGTAACCTAGCTTTTTTGGACTAGAATATATTGAATTTATCTCTGAGTTTGTGGTCACATGATTTCAATCTCGGCACAAAGTAACGGACCTTCAAGCTTCAAGTTCCTCCCGTCCAAAGAAACGAATACCGCCTTTCTTTCTCCCTCTATCATTCCAAAAAATACCAGCATGTCATTGTCATCCCACTCTACGCGACTTGTACGTGCCTGTGGTCCAAAGAGAGCAAACGGACGACTTGTTCCATCCAATGCTCGGGCAGCATCCGGTTAGCCGTAGAGATCCCTTCAATCTCAAATGTGGACTGAAAGATATCTAGGTTATGTCAAATACAAATGGGAGGTATATCTTATATCAGCTTGTCTGCCACATTTTCTGGATTGACGAGTTGTTCCCTAGGACCCACTGAACTTGGAATCTCAACTTACAGAAGAAGAAATTGCGATCAGGTTTGGTTTGCTATCTGCCTTGACAAGTAACCCTTATTAAATAAGGTCTACTACAGAGATACTGCTCATGTTTATTGTCAAGCGAGTCTTATGGCGCAAATGATACGTTCTTAGCTCAAGCCCTCTATGCTCGTAGGAAAACCTCATGCCTCGCGTGCTCAAGGGTTGGAGAACCGAAGGTCTGAGTAATTCAACCTAGATGTTCCTACTGTGGTACCACTCCTCATCCGTAGCTTTCGACCACGATATTCTCCCGGAAATGGGGAAACTAGGTCTGCTCGGCCCAACCCTCACGGGATACGGTTGTGCTGGAGTTAGCAATGTCGCTTACGGTCTCATTGCAAGAGAAATTGAACGGTGAATATGACGTCCCATCCAAGCCGTTTCTTTGAGAACTTACCAGAGCGTAAGAGTTGATTCAGGTTATCGTTCGACGGCGTCTGTCCAATCCTCGCTGGTCATGCATCCTATTCACGAATTTGGAACGGAGGCACAAAAGGAGAAATATCTACCTCGGCTAGGCAAGTCCTTCCGTTTAATAAGAAAGCATTAAATTGACTCGATGTACTCAGCCAAGGGAGAGCTTATTGGCGCCTTTGTAAGTAATGGTGCCCCATAAATACTCCGCGACCTTTATAAAAGCTCTTTAGGGTCTCACCGAACCTAACCATGGTTCAGACCCTGCGGGAATGGAAACTACTGCAGAAGAAGTTGACGGTGGATTCATTCTTAACGGAAGTAAAACGTGGATTTCCAATGCTCCAGTGGCGTACGTATGGATTTAATTAAACTTCTACTTTGTGAGCTCATCCTCGTATTGCAGTGATATATTTATTGTTTGGGCGAAATGTAAATGGGATAATCGCGTTCGTGGATTCATCATCGAGAAGGTAAATGCAACTCAAAATTTTTCATGCCTTAATATCGGTGGAGGTTTACGTTCGCTCAATATAGGGTATCAAAGGCCTGTCAGCTCCAGCAATTAAGAACAAAATTGCTCTTCGAGCCTCCCTCACGGGGTCTATATTCATGGATTCCGTGCGTGTTTCTCATGATGCACTTCTCCCGAAATCCAAGGGTCTGGGCTCTGCTTTTTCCTGTTTGAATTCCGCAAGGTACGCACGCAGTCCTCTTCTGTTTTCGAGTTGGCCAACAACATTTTCTCTAGGTTTGGAATCTCTTGGGGAGTAATGGGCGCTCTCGAGGATTGTGTTAATCGTGCACGTGAATATGCACTAGAGCGCCATCAATTCAATCGTCCACTTGCCTCCTTCCAGCTCGTACAGAAGAAACTTGTTGATGCTCAAACGGAAATCGCTCTTGGTTTGCAAGCTAGTCTACAAGTCGGTAGGCTAAAAGATCAGGGCAAACTAGCGCCAGAGATGGTTAGCATGGTCAAGCGCAATAACTGTGGCAAGGCGTTGCAACAGGCGCGTGTGGTGCTCGACATCTTGGGAGGAAATGCATGTGCCGACGAGTGGGTTTCTTTCTTGCTAATAATAAGGATTTTGAATGACCATGTTGTTGAACTTAGGTATCATATCGGCCGTCATGTCGCAAACTTGCAGGTCACGAATACATACGAAGGTCAGTCTTCTTGTTCTATTCGGCGGCGGAATTCATATTTATATTGCCTTTTGATATCAAGGGACAAACGTGAGCACCATTTTAAGTTAAAGCTTCGATACAACGCCTAATCATCCCACATATACAGGATATTCATGCCCTCATCTTGGGCAAGGCGTTAACTGACATCCCTGCCTTTGCGAACTGATTAAACTTGTACCAATCTGCGTTTAATTGCAGAAATACACATGTAAATTACAACATTAATTACACCCGCTTCAATGAGTAAACCATCTTTCGAATCATACGTTGGCGTTACGCATGGTTGGATCAATCCAATCCAAGCCCAGAATATCAAATATTTCCTCCTCACTCCGTGGTATGAACAACCTAGAGTCGTGACGGCGAGTCCTGGAGTTCTATTATTGACATGTCTTTTTAAAGACAACATGACGAGACTTACAAGCCAGAGCTATCAAACTTCATTCCCCTTAAGATGACGAAAGTCAGCTATGTATTCACCACATAAATTCAACACAGCTGGTCATTAGTCAACCCACTTTTCCGTTTTCGCCCATAGTCTCAGATCTCGTTCAAACATCCTTGATCCCGACCTGTCATTGGTGGAGGTGAATGCCTAAATCAACAATAAATATCAGGCCTTTCTCTCACCAGCCAATTACAGCCGTCCAGTATGACTCAGGAGCAGCGAAGATTAAGTCTAGACGGCGATGGATGCGTTTGAGACCACCACCTGGTGGTAAGATGAAGACGGTCAAGGCTTTTTCAAGGGAATCCCAATGTCCAGTGCGCAGAGCGTTGTGAGCGTGAAAACCGGAAAGGTCTAATGGAATTCAAAAGGCAATGCGGTATGAGGTGCTTTAATTGTCGTGTTGAGGGGATCCATCGATGATAGAACGCACGCATTACATGAGTCACTAAGCCTAATTGCAGGTGAGTTGAGTTAACATCGTCTGAGCCTCGCAAGAGAAGGAAGATACCAAGTTTGTGAAGATGTTGCGTGAGCTTGGAACACAACCCTTTCACGAGGTTGGCATCGCTCCGAAGATCGGAATGGCTTATCACAATATCGACATCGTTGCTCTGTAACTTCCCGCGTCTATACCTTGAGCTCAAATCAGTCACTCATCTCGCTGATAACCTAGAATGAGAGAATATGATGTAACACAAACCCTCCGACAATCGTGCTATAGCATCCCGGTTGTATCTTGTCCAATTCAGCCATGACAACCTGATGCATCTGCTCAACCTCGTCCCGCGGTATCGACGCATCCAGCTCCCCACGAAGAGTAAGAGCCACTTTGATAGACATATCAGGGAGCTTATTTGATGCTATCTTCACGCCATCTGGAGTCACTAATTGCGCTTCCAAGGACGCGATATCAGCCCCGGGTGGGACGTCATAGTATCGCTCCAGATCCGAGAAGGTACGCAATCCGAGATCGTAGAGCTTGCGCGCAGTTGATGGGCCTATGCCATATATCGTGGCGAAGACAGATAATGATTGAAATCTTTCAGATTCACGGGTTGTTCCTGTATGCCTAAGAGTTGGCTTCAATGGACGACGAGTCGTTCAACTCCCACGTACGGCTTTCCTCGATATACCCATTGTCAAGGAACCCTTCAATCTTGTACAGCGTGGTTGAGGTGGCGATAAATCTATTGAAATATTGTTCCTTACTTTGGAAAGGATTTTCTCTCCAACACCGGGTATTTTGACTATATCTCTTGAGAATTCCTTGTGTGTGATAATGTATGGATAGGCTAACAATTCATATAGCCCAGTCAGTTACAAGGGGGGCCGATATGGATAAGAAGAGAGCTTGCATTTGATGATCTACGACGTTCACGTGAGACTATTTTTCGTTTGTAATTGCGGGTATACATACAGCGACAGCTCGTTCATAAGCCAAAGCATTTATACTTAACCCTTCGAGTTCTCGAGATCGACACAAAATTCCTAGTTCAATCGCAAGTTGTTGGTTTAAGCAAATAAGTGGACTGGCGCGGGCACACGCATATCGCGAGGTCCAATTCTTGAATACTCTGGGAGTAGTTGGCTTCACGATGGGTACTTTAGGTGATTCCCTCGGTTGATGTAGGTCACTAGTGTGTGCGTTTGGTTTGTCATCTGGACAGTTGTCCACTGTCTCATTAGGCAATTCCGAAAGGGCAGCATAGTGTCCGCAAGGTAAAAGGTGACCTTGCTTCATTGATTCCTGAAGCCATTCTGGAGTAACAACCACCTTTTGCATCTGTTGGAAGTATTTATTCGAGCGAGGATGAGAAAAGTATTTTTATTGTAACTTACAGCTACCATCCAATCGACATGCCTTTCGAGGCGTCTCCTCATTCTGATATTCGTGATTATGATGTCAGCATCTGCAACATTAGCGCATTGTTCCAATCCAGGAGTCTGTTGACTGTGTAGTAAGTTGTAGAGCTCGAGAGCGGTGTCCCCGTCAATCTTTGTGTGCACAATATACACTTTCAGTGATATATTCTTGGAAGATCCCTCAACCAAGGACTTGTGCGCGGTATCAGGGGAAGATGATCGCTGCTTTATGGACATGTTAGGATCAAAAAGAAAAACAGACCGAATATGTCAGCTAACTCGACCAAATCCGTTTTCGGCAACCGTGGTTAGGTAACCCTATCACTCTGTGTTCCTTTCCTCAGAGTAAAAGCTTGCAATTTGTACATCTACTGTACCATTAATCATATTAAATAGAAAGGAAATGGCTACTAGGAAAATCCAGTGCTCAAAAAAGACGTTTCGCGACAAGCTTTAGCCGTGTCACCAACCCTAAAATAACTGAAATGATCGGCAGGGGTTGGACTGTGGGAATGAACTTGCTTGATAACGATGGGTTAATTTCATTTTGACTCATTGAAAGGTCGTTTTCGTACCCCGTAAGTATAATTCGCTTGTAATTCCTTACCAATCGACCAGCGCTTATCGATCTCTTGTGGATATCTATCATTCATGGCTTCATCATCCGTTCGCCTCACTGAGAAATTCACAAATCCCCCAAACTACACCTTCCCTTACCATCGTCTTTCCAGAGTCCTTCGCAATCCAGACAAGACTCCTATAGTTCTCGTGGCATGCGGTTCTTTCAGTCCAGTCACTTACCTTCACCTCCGCATGTTTGAGATGGCGAAAGACTATGTCAGACAAAATACTGACTTCGAAATTCTTGGTGGATATCTGAGCCCTGTAAGCGACATGTACAAGAAACCAGGGCTCCTTAGTGCTCGTCACCGGTGGGTCTTCGTCCTTCTTCGCCATATCTAGCGTCTTTCGGCCATGCATCCCTATTCCTTCCTGGAACATGTTTTATCTTACGCGCCGGAAACCGGAAATCCGTTATTTATCACATGTTTTTAAACTTATTACTGATTTCTTTCGTTCGTTATTAGGGTGACTATGTGTACATTAGCTGCAGAGGACTCGGACACATGGCTTATGGTTGATTCCTGGGAGGCTTTCCAATCTTACCAGCGCACAGCTATCGTGCTCGACCATTTTGATTATGAAATTAATACTGTGCTCGGAGGCGTCCACACGGAGGATGGGGAACATCGTCATGTTCGTATTATGCTATTGGCAGGCTCAGATCTCATTGGAACAATGAGTGAACCCGGGGTATGGAGTTACTCCGATGTTTGTCGCCGTTTTATTTATTTTGGCCAGGGCCGTAAATCTAAATAAAGCCATTATAGCTTGACCACATCCTAGGGCGCTACGGTTGCCTGATTGTAGAGCGCGCTGGTACAGGGATGGACCAAGCAACAGACAGTCTTGCTCGCTGGCGCAGCAATATTTATTTGATATCTCAACTCATACAAAACGATGTTTCAAGCACCAAAGTACGCATCAATCCTGTTTTCTTTTACTTAGTCATATAATTTAGCATCCCATTGATAGGTTCGACTTTTCCTGAGGAGAGGCCTTTCCGTCCGCTATCTCCTACCCAATACAGTCGTGGATTACATAGACCAAAATGAACTATATCAAGATGAGACATCTATTTGCTCCGGAAATTCTCCCTCAGACAAAGGAAAGGACAAAGGAAAGGACAGAGATAGGGAAAACAGTGTTGCGCCCAAGAAGGATACGATCCCGCAAGTCTGCTGATCACGGAGACAAATTTGTGCGTGTACAACTTTCATTTGCATGAAAGAGGGTCTCATTTGTGGGACCAGCTATAGATATTGAACTCCTGTACTTATGTACACGATCTTCAAAGGAATAAAAAGCGTTCAGAAATCTTCCTATGTTTCCTGTTGGAGCTGGCCATGATCCATGTACCTTGCGTTTCAGAAGTGCAAGGTACCTCCTTTTCACTTACTGCCATTGGGTAAAAATACTGGCACTTACCAAAGCCTTGCGGTCGGATTCTCATATATATATTGAGCATGTCGACTATCACTCCGAGATTCACTGATCGCTTTGAATCTTTCGCCACTCCGGGCTTTCATCCGCAGACGTTTATTCTGTGGATCAATTGAGGAGAAAAAAATACTTTGCATCAAGTCCTCGGTGGTTCGGATCTTGCACGAAATGATACAGAGCCTTTTGGTGCCACCCATTGTATCAACCTTCAGGAAAGTGGTAAGCCGGGTTGCCTGCTTTTGCCGGTATTATTTGAGGGATTTATTTTTATTCATCGTACCTCAAAATATGGGCAATCTGAATCTAACAAACTTGACCCTTTTTTGGGTTGAGAATTTGGAACTACTCGCAGCGCCAGATTTTCGCGACACCGGTGTTAGCGCGACCTCGTGAACAGTGATTGTGGCAGCCTACGGAAGAGAAAGTAGCGATGCTTGTCGCAAAAATAATCCATTTTAAATCATGCAATGACCCTGGGGCTGGTGAGCCATACGTATCATCTTGTTATCGTCCCGGAATTGACTCCCTCCGTTTGAAAAATTTTAACCATAATTTCCATAGGAATATGCTTCCACTGCGCGAACTCTTCTTCATCCCAGTGTGGCAATGCGCTCAGCGAAATCCGTCGATGAAAACGGATTGTTCCTGCCTGAAAGTGCATATGATGGGCTGATTTGACCCCAGTGGGGTGGATGCTTCGCGCCTTCTTACGTACGTCAAAATGTCTTTCATCTCTATAGACCATCTATTTTGAACTAACTTTGGGGGTATAAAGCATGATGAAAACGATTTCTAGCTTTCATTCCATCTCGGATACTCAAACCCTACTCAGAAATGGTTTCTTCCCATTCTCCCTCAACCCCCGGGACCACCGTTGACAGAAAAGTCGGGCCCGTATCGACTTATTCAGATGTTGAAACAGCAGCCTTGCCTGAGGCTGAAGGAGAGAGATTGAAAAAATCTGTTATGTACGTTTCCCGAGTGTTTCAAAAGGAAAAAGATAGCTAACACTATCTACTTTCACGTAGACGTAAAGTCGACTGGAGGATGCTACCACTTCTCGGGATGTTATCTGCTCTTTCACTTATTGACCGATCAAATTTTGGCTTAGCGCGAGCGTCAGGCATGGGACACGATCTTGTATGTTTTCTTTTCTATGTCAGTCAGTTCGGATATTGACTAAGAGTGTGATGCAAGGGTTTAAGTATTGGGTCGCGCTACAGCATTCTTTCTTGCATATACTTCGTTCCTTATATCATTTTGTGTGTGCATCTCTATTTCCGGATTCTTGCCTAGCAAATCTAACTGACGTGTTTTTGGTGATGCAGCCAACTTCCGAGCAATTTGTTCCTGCGTAAACTAGGTGTCACTCACTGGCTTTCATTCTTGGTCGTCTCCTGGGGCACGGTGGAACTAGCTATGGGATTTGTACCTACCTGGGGGTACCTGGTGCTCTGCAGAGTGCTCTTGGGTACATTTGAGGTTCGTGAAATATACTTTTCCCTATCTTTATCACCCCTTATCCCGAGCTCGAAACCAAACCAGGCCGGATTTTTTCCAGCTATGGTCTACATCATAACAACATGGTACATATCCATAACTATTTCATTATCCAAGACACCATTTTACCCTTGCTGCCCTTTATAGGTACACACGTCATGAAGTTCAGACACGGTATATTTTTATTTCCTTTCTTTACACTACAATTTCTCAAGCTGCCCATTGCAGTCTGGCTGCTTTCTATATCGTCGGCGTTCTTGTTGGTGGCTTTAGTGCTATCTTCGCATATGTTTTGACACTGCTGGGAGGTCGGTACGGAATTGCAGGGTGGGCGTGGATCTTTGTGAGTTAATAATATCAACCCTATGTGGGTTCGATAACTCAAATACATAGATAGATCATCGAGGGTGCTATTACGATTGGTTTTGGAATAATCGCTTGGTTCTTTCTTCCCGGTTTTCCTGATCAAAACATCTTTTTAACGCGAGAGGAGACACGCCTTGCTTTACAACGGGTCGAGCGTGATCGGGGTGACTCCGTTCCTGACGTGCTTTCCAAGGAGAAATTGGTCAGCCATCTGTTGGATTGGAAGGTGTGGACATTCGGTACGACTTGGCTCTTCGGGTCTTCCTGAATGGACATAGAATGTTAATCATTCCTTTTCCCAAGGAATTATGTACATGTGTGCGACTATGCCTGCTTATAGTGTCAGGTACATTACCCAGTCGTCATTGATGCTCGGGCTTAAAAGTTGATTTGACATGGACACAGCTTTTTTATCACGTTGATTTTGCGGGGAATGGGCTGGAGCGTGACTGCATCGTTGCTTCTGGTTTGTGGTTTGGCGTTTTTCCAGGATTTGTTGGTAAACTGATCGGGATTGTAGAGTGCACCTCCATATGTTTTTGCGGTTCGGTCTTTCCCCCTTCTACTTTAACAACACAGAATGTTGCTTATGTCGTTTGATTTAGGCCGCATGCATCATGTTCTTTGCTTGGGTCTCTGATAGATATCGACAACGGGCCGCAGTAATTGCAGTCCAAGCCTGTATAACCCTTGTAGGTTTGTTTCTCACCGGCTTCACGCGTCCGGCGGCGTGGCGATATGCAGGTTTGGAAATGTTTTCCCAACGTCCCCTAGTTAACCCTGGTTAATTGAAGTTGATTGCTTTAGGCATCTTCTTGACGAATGCTGGGTCAGGAGGTTGTATCCCGGGTATCCTTGCATACGTGAGTCAAAAAATTTGATCATCCATGGTAACTAGTTTTAATCGCACATCAACCCAGTCGTCCAATAATATTGTCTCTCAGACCAAAAGGGCCGTCACCACTGCTATCATCGTCGCTTTCGGTGGTGTCGGTGGCATATTTGCGAGCCTTGTCTATCGTCAGGCCGATTTTCCGACTTATCGTCCTGGAATTTATGCAACGATTGCATGCCAAATCTTGATGCTACTTCTTTTGGGCATTACTACATCATATTATCAAACCCAAAACAAAAGTTTACGACGGGGAACCATGAACAAACCTCTTGAAGGACAAGCTGGGTTTTTGTACACACTTTAGTTATGGCGATTGAAGATATGGGACATATGCTACATGTTCCCCCCATTTGTGTAATTCTTTCGTTATCTGGCTGCCTTGAAATTTCATACATAGATAAGCTCCTATCTGATATTTCTTCTTTCTTGAGTCTTATTGTCACATTTGTGAGTTCAATGGTATTTCTTATAGACTCCAGGGACTTAATTGATAGCTGGTCATTTGCAACCTTTGGGTTACCAAATGATCAATGTCGATGATGTCCCATCCGACTGCGTTAAATCATGTACATTCTAACCATCAGCGCGATTCGTCGGGCAGATCGTGTCCTGCACCGTGCGCTGCGTCGGGCAGGAGTCCTTCTGAAAAAATGGAGTGTGTGGGCAGAGTGTATGTACTATGGGCAACTTGGGTCGGGATTCGCTCACCGTGACCGCCCTTGCAACCCGACTGTCTCTCAATGGAACCATAATAGCAGGCTTCCTCCTTCTCCCCCCCCTTATTATACAGGTCGAGACACCATGCTTGGCCGTACCTGAAGTATCCGAGAATTTTCTGAATGAACCTACATGGAACTCGCATGTCGGTTGACCACATGAAAATCGTCCAAGTATCTTATCGCATTATTACCTCACAATACATAACCGTCCATCACAAGGATGTTCACAAGGTATGATTCCGATGTCCTTGCTCGGCTGTTCCAGTATCGGATGCTTGATATGGACACAGATTTTTAAGAATATATTGTGTCTCTCCAGGCTTTCTAAAAGCGGAAATATGACTTTCTCTGCATCGGGGAGATAAAAGAAACTACATCGACAGGGACGAGGAGATTGAAACATGATACTTACAAAACACGCGAGCTGCATCTTTCGAGACACAAGGACGTAAATGCCGTAGTGAAATGCAAAAAAATAACAAGACTGACCATGGAATTTAGAGCGCATCGCACAGAGTCTCAACGGACTGCACGACCTCAAGAAACTTTGCTTCGCCCTCCAGGAAAGTCGTGTGCCCAACGGCTTTCGGGGCAGTGTCGTTGAGGATCCTGGAATTTCGGGTGGCGTCAATTCCTGCGATACCCTGTCGTACTCATAGACGGCGAGTCGCGAACCGATCAGAAGACCGAACAGCTTCGGTATAACAAGGCCCTCGGTAAGACGCTCGAATCTTTGGCGCATCTGCCGATGTGCAGCTCCTCTGCCCGATAATTCGCTGATCTGACCGCCAGGCTTGACCCCGACAAAAAAGACGGGGTGTTTGGCGAATGGACGGGTTGAGCGAACGGTGAAGAGAGTGGTAAAGTCCACCGAGCTGGGGTATAGTGGTCCTTTGTACTGTGGCGCTGCTTCATACTGCTGGGGGGGAACAGTAGAGTATTGAACCACTGGCTCTCATCGCTCGTCGCTCGGTCAAACGATTCAAAATGGTCGCGAATGTCATCGGGGAGTGACATATTTAACTCATAGAGGTTAGACTGGCCATGCGATATGGCATCACGGCGAACGTACATACCTGGGTGGGGCGTGGCAACTTGTTTCTAGACCGAACTCGTCATGACCCTCCTGTAAGCAAACGCCAATCCGTATTGAGGATAAGTCGATCACTTCATATGGAGTCTGGTGCGCCTTTGATAAGTAGGCGTCATCTAGCTCCAATCTAGCTCTTAGTAAAACAGACCTACTGGTTTGTGAGGGCCGTTGCTCTCAGCACGGCAGTTCCGGGTTCTGGCCGAGAGCAGAGGGTGTTACATAAACAGCACAAGTTGTGACGCGGGATCGACATGTCCGAAAATCGGTCATGTTGACATTGCCTTCGTACTCCATCTTCTGGCCTGTGGACGACCCATCATGATACCACACGGAACCTGTTTCGGTAATGAAGTGTGAAGTGAAGTGATCCTGTAAATGATACACAACCCCCCTAAGCTTGTAAGTTGTCTGTTGCCCATCAACCGTAGTCAAAATCAAAGATTCTAGCAACTATGTTCTGTGCTGCGACATATCAAACGCAATGATTGGAGGTGCATGTGCAAAAACATGACTCCTAACCAGGTGAGAGTGACAAGTTTGGCAGTGTGATGCACACTCAATGGATTGGTTGTCAATAAATGCCTGTATGGTTGCACATTTGTGCAAGAGTGCAATTTGACAACTTGTGGCAAGTCTTTCATCCCCCTCTAATGGATGGCAATTTGGGGAGCGCATTGACAACAATGTGATAGGGCAACTTGCAGCTAAGAAGTGATCAAGTATGCTTTGGATGCTTGTGAAGCAACCCCATGCAAAACTTATAGGATCAATCCTCTGTAAATGGCATCATACAAAGTCATGCACATCCTCAAGACTGTACACAGTGCCTTGTGGTCAGGTCTGTGAGAAGCTGGCTATGATCTGTCCTAAATGTTGATCATTAATTTCTCTAAATTGAACAGATCACAACCTCAAGTTGTCTAGTCAGATATTGTACAGGACAGATATCACCACATCAAATGCACAGCTGTTGTTACTCCACTGTGACCCTTGTGGACAAGCATCCACAGGCTGAACTTCAATGGTTCCATTCTCCTCAGTTTTTTTTTTGCTGCAGTCTCATATACTTTGACATCATCCAAACTACATTGTTCATCTATGGACTTATGCTTTCCACAAACTACTCAAGTCACTCCGTCTTGCTGCTTTTGCTTCCCCACTGGCTTTGCTACATTTCTGTTTCTTCACTAGTTCCTGTATGTTAGTCTGCATACCTCTTTCAGACACAAAATGAGATGCTCCTGTGATCTTAGGGTGTATGGCACAGGCTGACTTGGAAGTGTCTATAATTTTCCAATCAATCTCAGCACCATTCAATAAGTGAAAGGGATCATTAATTTTCCAGCATATTGCTTGATGAACCTTTGAAGGTACTGTTAGGGCAACTGCGGCTGCGACTTAGTCGAGATCTAGCAGGGGATCCTAAACATATATAAACATATAAAATATGACAGGAAAGCGCACTTAGCAGGGAATCCTAAAAGAAAAGGATAAAGCCCTGCTAAGGTGGAGTGCGTGTATATATACCAGAAATTGGAGTTGAAATAATAGAATGATGAAAAAAATGAAGAATGGTGAAAAAGTGATAGGAATGCAAAAGTAGCTACATCATGTGTCCGTCAGACTCCGCTATCGGAGCTGCGAGTGCATTCCATCTTGGGCTAGCAACGATGAGGAGGGATGTACAGAGGTGACGGAGAATTATCGGAGGAAACATCGGACGAAGTGGAGCGTCCCTAACAGGTACATACTGCTCTGCTTGAAAAGTTGATATGAGATCATTCTTACAATCACAGATATTGGCAGTTTCCCATTGTAATGAAGGGTGGTTATATCATCTAGCATCTCAATTTCCCTAAACTCTTGTTGTAGTGCACCTGAAGCCCCACCAGTAATTTTATATGTGTCAATTTCTGCAATATATTGACAACATTGAAAGGTCTTGTTTTACCTTGTGAAGTATAATTGGTAGTGCTTGAAAGTCCAGTTAGTTAACCGAAAATTAACGGAGACCTAACTGGACCCTAACCATTCAGGACCACAAAATATTGTAACTGATCATAACCATAACCGCAGTCCAGTTAGCAGTTAGTCATGATTATGAAAATTTGAAGACCGAGCGTAACCAGTTTAGGACCGGTTATGACCAGTTCTTATACTGTTGAAAAGAGGAATTTCTATCACTCCTAGTACTCAATTCTAAACAAACATAATTCTAACAGAGTATTAAATTATGTTCATGTGTAGTGAGATACATGATGACAGGTGTGTGGTGATAAGAAATGTGATACCAAACAGTGTGCCTCCATTTAAAATTGTAAAAGTTCCTCAAAAATTTCCTGTTCTTCTGTCTATTCCTCCATGCCTCTACAAACATGTAACATAGCAAAAGGCATCCCTCCAAGGGTTCATTTGACTAAATCTACTAAGCCCAAGCCCAGTGCTGGCAAGAAAGATCATGCCCCTAAGGCAGCCCCAACCAAGAAAGGCCATAAACGGCATGCCAGCAGAAGTGGAGATGAGAGTGAGGAGCAATCCAAAGAATTGGAACCCAAGGCAAGGAATAAGAAGCATGCTAGGCGTGAAGCAGTTACGTCTGAAGAGGAGGTGGAGGAAGTGGATGATGATCCTGTTCCCAAGCCACCAATGGAGCAGGTCAACGACGTGGATGATGAACAGTCTGAACAAACTGACAAAGATGAGGTCAGTACAACTGACTATATATTCCAAAGAATGAGTCAACTCACTGGATGAGCTCAGGACGGGCTTAACACCCATCAACGTGGGGCTGACCTCCAAGAAAAACCCATAAAGAAAGCTTCCACCCTCGATATCCTCACAGTAATGTCAGATAGGGTCAAAGTGAAGTTTATGGTTGGCACTAATAAGTCCAAGGTGGATGTGGGGCACTGGTGTAATATTTGCAAGTAAGTAATTCCAGAGGACATACGGAGCAACTGACTTACCTGCTGGCAGGAATAACAAGGCCTTTATTGTTACGACTTCGACTGATTCAGTCTTTACAGACGTGATCGGATACAGTCAGTATCTGATAATGCACAAGCATCTGTCCAAGGAGCTAGCTGAGCCCATGAATATCAACTGGAAGACGTCCAGTCAAGTATCCACAGGTTTGAGAATGGATAAATGCCAATCAAGCACTATTGTTATTAACAAGTTAAAGACAAGCTAAAGAGTACAAGTAATTTAGCTACAGTTTATATACTAATGTCCATGTGTTGTCCTCAAGGTAAACACATGTAAAGTGTGTGTCCAAAGCATGTCAAGAGTAAGGTAAAAGCATGTTGCGCAGCAACATGTGTAGAATGCATGTCGATCGTCAATGAAAGACATGAGTCAAAGGCATGTCGAATGCATGTAAGTAATAAATGT
>Ga0193743_1000761_pt1 | contig 25144 bp, 27 predicted proteins | sample L2c2metaG_FD_143038 | JGI IMG/M metagenome (GOLD analysis project Ga0193743, IMG submission 143038) | Soil microbial communities from a riparian zone of the East river system, Colorado, United States - L2c2 | ecosystem: Environmental > Terrestrial > Soil > Riparian zone | place: USA: East River...
AGCACCGGAACAAGGGGCGCCGTCAGTAAGGAGGATGCCGCCGCCGCGCCGGCCATCGCTCCGGCAAAAGCCGGCAGCAGCCACCGCGTCTTGCCCACCGCTGCCACCGCCGCGCGGAACGCCGCCATTCCGAAAAACATGCAAATACCGTAAGCCTGCGCGACCGGCCCGAACTCCAGCACCACCGTATTGAAGCCGATAAACACAGCCGCGCACGCCGCGCACGCCACGCGCCATCGCTGTGCGGGAAAACGCGACAACACGAAATCCGCCGCAAGAGCCACCGCCGCCACAATGAACAACGCCGCGAATAGGTGCGGCATCTGCCAGTTCACCCCGAAAATCCGCATCAGCGCCGCATTCCAGTAAGCGTTCAGAGGCGTCTGCGGAAAGCAAAAGTCGAGGTAGGGACTTTCGCCGGCGGCGATCAGGGAAGCGGCTATTAGATGAAAGCCTTCGTCCCAGACAAATGCGCGCGTCTGGGAGTAGACGATGAGTACGGCCGCAATTGACGTCAGCACGCCCAGGAGGGCAATTCTCTCGCGCCGGCTCAAACTCCAGGCACTCCAGGGGTGTCCAAATGCGGGTAATTCGGCATACTTTGCTTCATCCTACGCTAAACTGATAGTTTCCGTTCAAATCAGGAGTTTCATGGCAGAAGAGAAGCAAACCATCACGAGCAAGTCGGCCCACGCCAGCTCGTCCACGTTCCCGGCAAAAGAGAATCTGTATCAAGCCGCATATCTCGGGAGCGGAACGTTCCTTATTGTAAAACCCAAGCGCAAAAGCGCCAAACGCCGGCAATCGGCGCTGAAGGGCACTACCCGCGGCGCGCGCAAGTAGCCCCCTCCATTTCTTTACAGCTCTTTACAGCGTTAGCGTTACCTTGTTCAGGGTCCGGGGCTTATCCGGATCCAGTCCTTTGACCTCCGCCAGGTTCGCCGCCAGCAATTGCGCGGGAATAACATACGGAATGGGCGTAAAGAGGTCTTCGGGTAGCTTGCTTTTTTTCTTCCGCAGGTCGGCTGGAATGATCAGGCTGGCCTTGGCGGAGAGCTTCCCGGCTGCTTCTTTGTTGCTTCGGTCGGTAATAAGCAGCGTCTCGGCTTTTAGCCCTTCCAGCTTGCCCAGCAGTTCGGACATGGGCTTCCAGGTAACGCCGGGCGGACAGAACAGGAACGCTGGGAATGAGGCTTCCAGCATGGCGATGGGACCGTGCAGCAAATCGGCGGACGAGAAACGTTCCGCCACCACATAGCAAGTCTCCATCAGCTTAAGTGCGAATTCGAACGAATTCGAATAGTTCAGGCCGCGCCCCACGCACACGGCATGCTGCATGAAGCAGTACCGCTGCGCCCGTTCCTGTATCTCCTCCTCCAGTTCCAGCGCCGCCGCGCCCCACTCCGGCAGCCGCTGCAAATCAGCTAGTTCAATCGGAGCTCCCAGCGCATACGCCAGCAGGTAGAAGCAAGTCAGTTGCCCGGTGTATGTTTTGGTGGCCGCCACGCTCTTTTCTTTGCCGGCGCGCACCAGAAACGTATGCTCCGCCAAGCGTGCCAGCGTGCTCTCGCTCTCATTTGTGATCCCAATAGTAAACGCGCCCGCCTCTTTGGCGCGTTCCAGAACAACGTTGGTGTCGGTGGATTCTCCCGATTGCGAAATCGCGATAACCGCGGTGTCTTTCAAATTCAGCGTGGAACCGTAGAGCGTAAACACCGACGCCGCGGCCAGCGAAACCGGGATGCCGGTAGTGATTTCCAGCAGGTATCGTCCGAATTGAGCGGCATTGTCCGACGTACCGCGCGCCGCCAGGACGATCATCCGGACCGGGTTACGTTCAAAGTGTTCTCTTAGCTTTTTGGCGTGTCGCCATTCTGCTTTCAGCGTACGTTCGATCGCGACGGGTTGCTGACAAATCTCGTCGCGCATAGTTGACATATGCTGTGAAGATAACAGAGGCCGCGACCTACAAAACCACCCGCGATCCACGGACTGGCCCCAGAAAATACTGCGGGCTGAGGTGGGGCGACATCGGTAGCCGCGTGATGACCGGTTTTATCACTACCAGCGTGTCGCTGGCTTCGGATGTTTTTGTGTTTTCGCTTAGCACTTGGTTGATTCCGGGGATGCTGGAGAGCCCAGCCAAGCCGTTCCGGGTGGCATTGGTCGATTTCTCGTCCATGCCCGCAAGCACCGCCCATTGGCCTTCCCGCAATGTGACAGTGCCGGTGAACTTCCGCTGGTTCACTGATGGCACGGTATTGAGCACCAGCGAGCCCAGGGTCTTGTACTCCGCCTCGACGTCCAGCGAAATCTCGCCTTCACCATTGATGCGCGGCGTCATCTTCAATTCCAGCCCCAGATCCTCCATGGTGATTTGTCCGATCGGGTTGTAGATGGAGCCCGCTACCTGTGAGGCGCCGGTAAACAGACTCTGCGGGATAGGATATTGCTGGCCTACGTGCAAATTGACCATGGTCCGGTCGTCGGCGATCAAAGTGGCATCGTAATGCGTGGTGGCGAATGATTTCGAATAGGTGGCGAATAAACTGGCGTCGGTGATGCCTAGCGCTAGCAGCCCGCCCGGCGTCCCGAAGGTGAAAAAGTTTGTCGCGAGGCTGCCAAAGTTGGGCGTGCTTTGCTGAAAACTCCCGATATGACCCAAATTCACTAACTGGAACGCGGTTTGGAGCGAGAACCCGTAGTGATAGGTCGTGCTGGTATCCAGAGTGAGAAACTGCACCTCTAGCGCCACTTGCCCCTTGGGCACCAGTAAACCCAGCAATAGATTTCGCGCGGCGTGGGCCTTGGTAACCCGGTCTCGAATGAGAACCGTGCGATTTGCCGAATCCCAGCCGAATGCACGTAGATTGAGCACCGCCCGGACTGCATTCGCCGCCTCGATCAGTTCCTTCTCCGACACCGCCTCCGGCAAGTACACGGTAAGCAGAATGACAGGCTCCAGCTCACTCCGCTTCGCTTCGGAATCCGTGGCGAAGAAAACCGCATGTTGCGAGATGGGAAACACGAAGGTATGGGTAACGGCGGTGAGCGCCTCCAGCGCGGTGGGCCAATCTACATCGTCAATATGAAGCCGGATATCATCCTGGCGCGTCAGTTGCGCATCCCAGGCAGCTTGCACGCCATAAGCCGCGGCCACTTGCTGGAAAAGCGTAGTCTGACTGCCTCTCAAGTTGAAGCTGTGCCTCGCCGCACTGGCTTCCACGTGCGGAAGATACCGCAGCGGTTGGCCTGAATCGAGCCGCTCCGCTGGAACAATGGAGGGGTCGGGGTTTACCGCTTCTTCCTCCGCCGCTTTGATGTCGCCGGCGATATCGGCGCTTTCTACATGCGCCTTAATCAACAGGTTTGCTGTCGCCTCTAAAGCGTTCCGGTTCTCACGGTAGGTGGAACTGCCGGGGTTCCGTTTGCTGGCCTCCACAAGCAACAAGTAGGCGCGCACCATCCGGCCGGACTTGTATGCTTCTTTGGCAAGGTCGGCCAGCCGTTTCGCTACGTCGATATCTGTTTTAGTGGCAGGCTCGGGTTTAGTGGCAGGCTCGGGGCTGTCGCCGCCCCAACACACCAGTGCTATCAGCAAACTGCACAATAAGCGGAGGGTCAAAGTAGAATGACGCAGCCGGCCGCTCCGGTGTGCAGGTCCCAGGCCGGCGCGTGTATGACTCAGTGTCCTGGCGCTACGTAGCCCGGCGGATGGGCCGCGCCCTCTCCAAAGAAATACTCTTCCATCTGTTTTAGAAGAAATTCTTGCGCTTCGGGGGTGCCCAGATTCAGGCGGTACTCGTTCATGATCATCTTCATCTGCTCCACCCACATCGCCCACGCCTCTTTCGAAACCTGGTCATAGATGCGCTGGCCCAGAGGGTGGCCGTCGAACGGAACCTCGTCTAAAGCCGGTAATTCTTTTTTGAGCTTCACGCAGAAGACCTTGCGTTCGATCTTCGGCGTTGGCCCGGAAGTGCTACCCATGAGGGCTGTTTCTCCTTCTTGTCGCTATCTTAGAGGATATCCCAGCCCTGCCTAATGGCCGCTTTTCGCCGCGCGGCGGTGCAGGTTTTCCGACTCCATGAAGGCAGAGAACCGGGCCGGCTGCTCAGCCCCCGTGCTTTCCACATGGATAAACCGGAGATAGCGCCGCAGCACTTCCGGGCGCGATGACTTGCGCAGCCGCGAAACCTCCAGATCCAGCATGAGATCGAGTTCCGGTTGCGAGAATGTGTGCCGCTGCGCGGCGCCATCGATCAGCTCCTGGATGAGCTGGAAGTAGGATAACCACTCGGTGTGTAGTTCGTTCAAATAGGGAAGTGCCGACAAATCCGTAAAATTCTACTTATTTTCTGCGATTCAGTTGCCTGGATGACCACTTTTATAACAGAAGCGCTTCTAAATCCGGCCGTGCCCGTTTTGCGCGAGTTTGTGTGGCGCGCAAGGGTATGGGTTCCGCGTTGCGTTTGCTTGAAGAGCTATGGATTCTGTCCTAATTCCGACATTGCCCGCCAGCGTGGCGCACTTATCTTCTGTCTTTTCAGTCGTCTGGGTCTGGGTCTTCGGCTGGTTGGCGGCAATCCTCCTCCTCAGCGGTCTCGATGATTTTATTCCGTTGTCTATCTGCGTCGCTCACCGCCTCTCCAAAAAGCCCCTGCCTCGGTCTACTCTGGGCGAACTGGTCAAGCCACCGCGCCGGATCGCTATTTTTGTTCCCTGCTGGAAAGAATCGGGCGTGATCGGCAATATGGTGCGCCACAACATATCCGCCATTCGCTACTCCAATTTCGACTTCTTTCTCGGCGTCTACCCGAACGACGTGCCCACCGTCAGTGCCGCGACCCAGCTGTCGGAAGGCTTTCCCAACGTTCATGTGGCGGCCTGTCCCCACCCTGGCCCGACATCCAAAGCCGACTGCCTGAACTGGATTTACCGCCGCATGCAGCAATTCGAGCAGCAACAGGGCGCCTATTTCGATACCGTCGTGCTGCACGATGCCGAAGATATGATCCACCCGCAAGCCCTGGCGCTGATTGACCGCGAGCGCGCCGAATACGCCATGGTCCAGGTGCCTGTCTTGCCGCTGCCGACGCCGTTTCGCGAAGCGACTCACGGCGTCTACTGCGACGAATTCGCCGAGTTTCAAACCATCGACATGCCTGCCAGGCTGCATAGCAAGTCGTTTCTTCCGTCGAGCGGCGTGGGAACCGGCTTTGCCCGTGAAATTCTGCAGCGCCTGGAAGCCGAGCGGGACCAGATATTCGACGCCGCCAGCCTTACTGAAGACTATGAGATCGGTGTCTACATTCACGCCGCCGGTTACCCACAAGTGTTCGCGCCCATCGAGCGCGTGGACGGCGACTTTGTCGCCACTCGTGAATACTTTCCTCGAACCGTTCACTCCGCCATCCGTCAGCGTACGCGCTGGGTGACCGGCATCGCGTTGCAGTGCTGGGAACGGCGGGGCTGGCAGGGAAACTGGCGCACGCGCTACTGGTTCTGGCGCGATCGCAAAGGGCTGGTGGCGAATCCGCTCAGTCTACTCACCAACTTTCTCTTTGTGGCCGGCCTTTTAGACTGGACGACCTGCCTTTTTGCGCGTCGCCCGTGGGATCTGGCGGTCAACAACCCCGGCGTCGCGCTTCTGTGCTGCTTTACGCTTTGTCTGCAGGCCCTGCGGCTGAGCGTTCGCGTGGCCTGTGTCGCTAGAATCTTTGGGTTGCGCTTTGCGCTGGGCGTGCCATTACGCGCCTTCCTGGGCAACCTGATCAACTGCTGCGCGTCGTTTGGCGCGGTCTGGCGCTATGTGCACGCCCGCTTCGAGGGCCGGACGCTGGTTTGGCTCAAAACCGACCATGCTTACCCGGTCCAGGAACTGCTGGCCGGGCAGCGCCGCGATTTCACCGAAGTGCTGATTGCCGGCGGATTTGTTTCCAAAGAGCAACTGGCATCCGTCCGCGCCGCCATGCCGGAAGGCTCCGATCTTGCCGACTATCTGCTCACGGAAGGCATTCTTTCCGACGAGGGTCTCTGCCGTGCCCTGAGCTTGCATGCCGGAATTCCCTTCGCCCGCATTGAGATCGGTAAAGTAAAGCGGCGATTGGCCCGCAGCTTCCCCGCGCACGTGGAAAAACGTAGCGGCGTGGTCGCCGTCGCCATTTTATCCGGGCGCCTCATCGTTGCGGGACAGCGCGTCCCCTCCCCGGAAGCGCTTGAAGAACTGAAAAGCTTTACGTCTTTGCCGGTAGACTTCCAATTGGTCACTCAACGAACTTATACCGAGTTGCGGAAGCTTCTTTAGCTTCGGTGGCTACCTGCCCGGGGCCTTCTGCTGGGGATCGAAGAGGTCGAGCGGACTCAGGTCGGCAATCTTCCACTTCCCCTTTTTCTTCACCATTTGCAGCGTGAGATCGGCGCTTCGGTTTTCCGTACTCCGTGTCTGCCGGTCAATCAAATGCAGCGTCCAACGCACGCTCACCTTTACCGCGTCGGCCGTCGTATCCTCCTCATCGGTCACTTCCACTTCGGTCGCCAGCTGGTACCCGCTCGTTAGCGCTATGAAATAGTCGCTTAGCTTCTGGTAGTTGCTGAAGGACTTATCAAAAGGCTCCATGGCATTCGCGGGGTCCCTGGAACTGAGCGCCACGGCTACATCGCTCAACCGGTTGCGGATGTCCTGGTTTCCTTGCGCCTGACAGACGAGGGCCCCGCAGGTGAGGACCAAGCCCGCCAGCAGCGCCGCGCCCCCCGCTGATCTAAGTCCGGTAACTGCCATTGATTTGGATGTATCCCTCCGTCAGGTCGCAGGTGAAGAAGCGCGCTTCCCCTTTGCCCCCGCGTTTATTGACGATCCGGATCCGCACCTCGGCTTCATTTAGTTTTTGTTTCAGCTCGTCTTCGTTGTATTCAGCCGCCAGACCGTTCACGCACACCGGCACGCGCTGCAATTCTATGTTGATATCCCCGGGGTTGAACAGCACGCCCGAATAACCCGCCGCCGCCAGAATGCGTCCCCAGTTGGCATCGCTGCCCGCAATGGCTGTTTTCACCAGGGGCGAATTCGCCACGGCCCGCGCCACGGCTCGCGCGTCGTCCTTGGTTTTGAAGCCCACGGTGCGTACGATAATCAGCTTGCGCGCGCCCTCGCCATCGGCCGCAATCTGTTCGGCCAGGCTCTCCATCACCCAGCTGATGACCTCTTGTAAAACCTTGCGTTCTTTATGGCTGAGCTTTACATTCGACGCGCCATTTGCCAGCAGCAGCACCATATCGTTGGTAGACATGTCGCCATCAACGGTCAGTGAATTATAGGATCGTTCGGTGGCGCTCAGCAATATGTCCTGCAGATCAGCCGGTTCTACCGCCGCGTCCGTCATGACAAAGCCCAGCGTGGTCGCCATGTTCGGATGAATCATGCCGGAGCCCTTCGTCATGCCCGCTACGCGCACCACACCGTCTTGAAACTGAACTTCTTCCGAAGCCGTTTTGCGGCGCAGATCGGTCGTGAGAATCGAGTCCGCAACCGCGTCGAATGAATCGGTCGAGAGCGTTTCCACCAGCTTTGGCACCGGTCCGGTGAGCAATCCGGGATCTAATTCCACGCCGATCACGCCGGTGGAGGCCGGCAGGATATATTCGGCGCGCGTCTTAAGCGCCTTCGCAACGGCCTTGCAGGAGGCGAGGGCAACGCGCTCCCCGGTCCTGGTGGCGCAATTGGCGTTCCCTGCGTTGATCAGAGCCGCCGCCACTCTGCCCTTCGAGGCCTTCAGGTTTTTGCGCGCCAGTTGCACCGGAGCGGCCTGCACAACATTGCGCGTGAACACCGCGGCGGCATTCGCCGGCTGGTCCGGCACAATCAGCGCGACATCGTTCTTTTCCTGCTTGCGAATGCCCGCGTATTCCGCCGCGTACCTGTAGCCGTGGGGAAGCTTCACGCCCGCCCCCCGAGCTTTTCGTTTTCGTTTAATTTGTAGCCGTTCAGTAATGCTTCTGCCGTCATTCGTTTCTTGCCCGCTAATTGGATTTCGAGGAGCTCCAGTGCCGTATCTTCGCCGCAGCCTACCAGTACGCGGCGCTTTTCGGCTCGCAATGTGCCGGGCGGCAAATTCGCCTCCGCGGGTCTGGCGTGAAAAATGTTCAACTGCTGTCCTCGAAAAGCTGTGTAGGCGCCCGGCCATGGGTTGAATCCCCGCAACCGGTTATAGATGTTTCCTGCCGTCCGGGACCAATCTACCCAACCATCTTCCTTCTTCAATATGGGCGCCAGGCTGGCTGTGCCATCGTCCTGTTTTTCATGCCGTGCCTCTCCCCGGGCAATCTGGTCCATCGCCGTCAGCAACAAGTCCGCGCCTAGCGGAGCCAGCCGCTCGCTCAACTCCGGCGCAGTCTCATCGGCTCCAATCGGCGCCTCCGCTTTTAACAGCATGTCGCCGGTGTCGAGTCCAGCGTCAATCTGCATGATGGTCACGCCCGTTTCAGTTTCACCGTTCGCAATCGCCCACTGGATGGGGGCCGCGCCCCGGTATTTCGGCAACAGCGACGCATGCACGTTCAGAATTCCATGCCGCGGCAGATCGATAATGCTTTGCGGGATGATCTGGCCATAGCCAACAACAATCAGTATGTCCGCGCCCAGGGCGCCGAGCAGTTCCACGCTCTCCGGCCGGCGGATCCGCTCAGGCTGGTGCAACGGGAGGCCCAATGTCTTTGCAACTGTCTTCACGGGCGATTCGGCTACTTGGTTGCCGCGTCCCTTCGGACGATCGGGTTGAGTGAATACACCCAGCACTTCGTGTGCCCGCGCCAGCCCCTGCAAAGAGGGCACGGCAAAGGCGGGCGTACCTAGAAACACCACGCGCACCGGAATCTAATCCCACTCGCCGGATTTTTGCAGCTTCTTGATCTTGCGCCGGATGATATCCCGCTTTAAGGCACTTAAGTGACTGATGAACAGCACGCCCTGCAGGTGATCGATTTCGTGCAGAAACGCCCGCGCCAGCAACTCTTCGCCCTCCAATTCGATCGCTTCCCCTTTGGGGTTGTATGCCTTAACCGTTACCTTGTTGGCCCGCGTCACCGGCTCGCGGAAACCGGGAATGCTCAGGCAGCCTTCTTCTCCCACCTGCTTGCCTTCGGAAGAAATAACTTCCGGATTGATGATCACCAGCTTCTTGCTCTCGTCTTCCCCGACGCTGATATCGATGACCGAAATGCGTTTGCTCAAGCCGATTTGCGGAGCGGCTAGCCCCACACCTTTCGCCGCATACATCGTCTCGAACATATCCGCGATTAAGTTTTCCAGCTCTGCTGTATTGAACTCGGTCACGGGCTCGGCGCGCTGTTCCAGCACCGGCTCGCCATACTTTAATATTTTTCGAACCATCTCTTCTCTAACCGCGCCAAAAATCCGCGTGCGCTGCTAATAACTCCTTACCTGGGCGGCATAGCCATCAAAGTTGCGCTTGGTTTCTCCAAGCGAATCGCCGCCGAACTTTTCCAGGAATGCCTGCGCCAGCACCAGCGCCACCATCGCCTCGCCCACCACGCCGGCGGCCGGAATCACGGCTACGTCGCTCCGCTCATAGGCCGCCTTGGCAGGCTCGCGCGTGGCCAGATCCACTGATTCCAAGGGCCGCCTCAGCGTCGAAATAGGCTTCAAAAATCCGCGAACCGTGACATCCTGTCCGTTGGTGATGCCGCCTTCCAGTCCGCCCGCCCGATTCGAACCGCGGTGAAACTCCCGCGCCGGCTTGTCGTAGTGAATCGTATCCTGCACCGCCGACCCGTACGCCGCCGCGCCTTCTTCCGCCAACCCGATCTCCGCGCCCTTTACGGCCTGAATCGAAACCACGGCCTGCGCCAATCGCCCGTCCAGCCGGGTGTCCCACGCAATATGCGAGCCCAGCCCGGTAGGTAGCCCGTGCGCCACTACTTCAAAGATGCCGCCCACGGTGTCGCCGGTGCGGTACGCATGATCGACGGCTTCCTTCATGCGCGCTTCCGTCTCCGTATCCACGCACCCCAGCAGCACTTCGCCGCGCTGCTCCAGCGCCGCAATCTCTTCCCACGCCGCCGCTCGCTCCAGGCGTACCGGACCCACGCCAATCACATGGCTGAGCACTTCGATGCCGAACTGCCTGAGAAAGATTTTCGCTAAGCCGCCGATCGCCACGCGCGCCGCAGTCTCTCTGGCGCTGGCGCGTTCCAGAATGTGGCGCGCGTCGTCAAAGTTGTATTTAATCGCTCCCGCCAGGTCCGCGTGCCCGGGCCGCGGACGCTGCACCGGACGTTCCTTGCCGGCTTCGGCGTCTTTTGCCTCCACCGGAAGAATACCTGTCCAGTTCTTCCAATCCTTGTTTTCGAGCAGAATGGCGATCGGCGAGCCCGTGGTCTGCGAATGCCGGACGCCTGAGACAATGTGCACCCGGTCCGTCTCGATCTTCATGCGCCCGCCGCGCCCATACCCCTGCTGCCGCCGCCACAGTTGGCGGTCCAAATATTCCAGCGATACCGGTACGCCAGCGGGAAGACCCGTCAACGTCGCTACCAAGCACTCCCCGTGCGATTCTCCAGCCGTTTCAAAACGCAACATTCAACGCTATTTATGGTAACGAACGAGTGAATTCCTCCCAAACAACCAGTGTCCTGCCATATGTTCCCACCTTTAAGATGGAACGCTAGGCGTACGTTTTCACTGCTTGTGCGATGGCGGGAGCTGCCTTCTCGAGATCCGCGGGAATCATCGCGGGCGTTATTTCGACCGTGGCGTTAAGGGCCAGGAACCACGGCTCGGAGATCGCCGGAATTTCCGATGCATCCTTGAGGTTGACCACCAGAATTCCAGTCCGGTTGCCGTTCTCGGCCACGAAGTATGCCGCTTCAGGCTTTTGTTCCTTGAGAATATTCTGGATAGCTTTGAAGCCATCCTTTGCCGCCGCGTTTCCCGCTTCCACGGGGAAAGAAACTTTCAACAGAAACCGCATAGTAGTGCTCTCCTTTTTAGTTAACGTTGAGCTAACGAGATTGTACTAGCACGGGTGGTATTGTACGTTCGTGGCCGACGTGATTGAGCGCGAAACGTCCGTGGAAGTTTTTTGTTCTTATTCGCACCGCGATGAAGAGTTGCGCAAGGAATTCCAGGCGCATGTCGCACTGATGCGCCGCAAAAACTTGATTCGAGTCTGGCACGATCGCAGAATTCTAGCGGGGAGCGACTGGGCCGGGGAGATCGATTCTCATCTGAATAGCGCCGATTTGATTACGCTATTCGTCAGCGCCGATTTTTTGAACTCCAACTATTGCTACGAGAAGGAACTGGCGCGTGCGATGGAGCGGCATCAGCAGGGGAAAACACTGGTCGTGCCGGTCATCGTGAGGGCATGCGATTGGGAGGATGCGCCTTTCGGAGGCTTGCAGGCTATCCCGGCGGACGGTAAGGCTATTACTTCGTGGACCAATAGAGACGAGGCTTGGACGCAGGTGACGAAGCACCTGAAGTTGTGTGTCGCTGAATTGCTAATCCGGCTGACCGAACGGTTGAACCGCGCGAAAGAGGCTGAAATCAGCGGGGAAGACACGCTCTGCTTCATCTTCGACAGCGACGATCCAACCGCCCGGGCCGAGCAGGAGGCGCGAGCGCGAGAATGGCAGCGAAATGCCCGCATGGAACGGTCGCAGGTATTGGAACTGGCAAGCGAAAAAATTCGGACCATCCGGAATGAAGTAGAACAAGACGCCACGCCTGAAGCGCTTGCGAAATACAAAGAGTGGCGCCGGTATATCCGAGCGCCACTCCGTACCCGCTAAACACCGGATCAGACGCGCGATAATTCGGCGCGCTCCGCCGCCACATCCGCTGTCTGATTCGTCCCGAACGCTCGTTCGATCACGTTGGCGGCGACGTCCAGGCCATGCGTTTGTGCAATCACCTTTTTGAAGTAACGGGCTCTGTTGCGGTAGCTTGGAGTCTTTTGTACTTTCTGAATCAACTCCGAGAGACCTTCTACCGTCAGATCTTCTACTTCGATAAATTCACCCGCACCATGATGTGCAATCCTGGCCGCTACACCCGGCTGATCATACCCGATTGGGATCGCCACCATTGGCACTCCTTGCGCCAAAGCTTCGAGCGCCGTATTCAGCCCGGCATGCGTGATACAGAGGGCCGCACGCTTCAGCAATTCAATCTGAGGAGCCTTGCGGACGACGATCGTATTCGACGGAATGGGCCCTAGATTGTCGGGGTTCACATTATTACCTATGGAAAGCACAACCTGAAGCTCTTGAAGTGAACTGACGGCCTCAAGGATCGTCTTATAGACCTGATCCAGACCATTGACGAGTGTTCCCATTGAAGCGTAGACGAGAGGTTTGCCCGTCAGCTTCTCCCATGGAAAAGGTACTTGCTCGCGCCCTCCATCGTCATGAAAAGGACCCGCATAGTGGAACGAGGCAGGCCAAGAGGAGTCCGGGAAATCGAACTCCTTGGGGGTCTGACTGATCACGGCCAGTTTGGAAACAGTTGCCGCGGGATCGCTCCAGTCGATCTGTAATCCGTTCTTTTCGGCGTAAGATGCGGCAATCGCCACAATTGGCGCAAGAAGCTCTTGGGCCATTTTCAAGCCCTCGATGTTTCTGGCGCGGCCTTCGGGAGTTGCGTCGTGCGGCCAGCTGAAAAAACAAGCTGGAGTCGATCCGGAGAGATCGAGGTGGAGGATATTCCAAATGTGCACGTAAGGCATACCCAGACGCATTGGCGCGAGTTCGAGGAAGAAGTATATAGTGTCGAATACCACCGCCTCAACGCCCGTCTCTATTAGTTTTTCCGGCAGACGCTCCAAGGCCGTTTTGCAAAGGCCTGGCAGCAATTCCTTGGACGTGTGACGTACGACCTCTTCGCCGTGCAGCTTTGCCACCCGGCCCCAACCTGCGTCCGTGGATCCCACCGGATACTCTGTCTCGCAAAAGGGTACGAAATTCAGATTAGCCGCACGAACGATTGGTTCGGCATCCGGAACACCAATAAACACCACTTCGTGTCCGCGTGACTGCAGCTTGCGTGCGAGCGCAGTCATCGGATTTAAGTGACCCGACAGGGGCATACTTACAAAGCCAATTTTCATAGTTGTTTATCGCTTGGTCACATGAACCGTCTAGATATTTGGCTCGGATAAAATCCCCGGCCGACGCCCCGTGAGAAACGTTCTCCTCTTTTGAGGAACATGCGAGATCTGGTTTTATTCCGTGCAGGAGGTGAGCTGCGCCCGCCAAAGCCTGTCGCGCGTAAATATTCGGTGCGGAATGCGCGAATATACCATGATGGAGCGGAAACGGATAAAGTGAGTCAGAGGCAGAGGATAAAAGGGGATCGGCATGACGGATTCAACCAAACGTGAACGCAAAGTAGCGCTGGTGACTGGCGCGAACAAGGGCATCGGATTCGAAGTAGCGCGGCAACTGGGCAGCGCTGGCGGATTCACCGAAACGGGCGCTACGAATCCCTGGTAAGCAGGCAGACAAGCCATGCCCCCGTTCACCATAGACTGGCAGGAAATCCAATCCGGTTTTCTTCACCTGTTAGTTGCCTTCCTCCTGAACGCCATCATCGGTTGGAACCGCGAAGAGGAAGAGCACAACATTGGAATCCGCTCTTTTCCCATCGTGGGAATGGCCAGTTGCACATACATGTTGCTGGGCGCGGGGGCGCCGCAGGTCCTCCAAGGTCTCATCACCGGAATCGGTTTCGTGGGCGGCGGTGCGATTTTGAAAGACGGCCTCACCATCAAGGGCACCGCCACCGCGGCCAGCGTTTGGAGCGCCGGCGCAATCGGAGCCGCGGTGGCCATGAACCGCTTCGGACTCGCGACAATCCTCACCCTGCTGAGTATGCTGTGTACAACAAGTGGAGGCACTTGTTTATGGTGATTGCGCTGATGAGTTGCTCCCCTTCGAAACCGAGCAAATTCGATGGACCCCACATGGAAGTAATCCGAGCTGCAGGCTCCTTGCTGGCGCACAGGATCTCTCCTATATTCGAAACGGCGACTCGGTATGCAAATACAGGCTCGATGAAACCTAAAGCGTCATCGACATCTACTATATTTGCTACGGCGTCATTCACCATTTGGAGCGCAAGGGTGAGACCTGTCCGGGAGACTGGACCCGCATGCTCTGACTTGATATGCCGTCCCAAGCTCCAAAAATCGAACTCCTGCCCGGGAGCAACCGGGATGATTGCCGCACCGATACACATCGAAGACGTGTTGCCTACCCGCACTGCTTCCGCGCGTTAATGGGAGAGAGAAGTCGCATCGTTTCTTGACTCCAGGCAGGCGATGTCATTCTGGCGGCATGAATCACCGCCGAGCAAAGAGCGCCATGGAAGGTGGTCTCCTCCGTGCGGGCACGTTCGCGAATGCGGCTGGTCAATGCTGCATCCAGGCGTAGGCTCTGGACGGTAAACGGTTCTACGTAGTCTTCGGCAAAGCTGGTCCGTTCGTTCCTTTTAGCTACAGCGTGTTCCGTTCGGTTTTGGACTGTAGCGCCTTTGAATACGACGCCGAGAGAGTCCTCTGGGCTCGGTAGCATAGGACGCCCCTCTAGTTGTTCACCAGACAAAGCGCGCACTAAGTCGCGGAGAGCCGCCGTCATGGTCAAGCACTCGCATAGGAATGGGTGCGCCATTGACTTGACGAAAGTAGGGCCTCTTGTCATCGTCAACGTCGATCCGGACAGAGAAAAATGGCTGGCTTAACTGCAATGCATCGAGAGCGCCACGCCATTGATCCACCGTGGTTGCGCCCATCACCTCTATGGCATGTGCGAAGGCGCGAGGGCCACTTTGACTGAAGAGCCAATGCAGGTGTTCAAATCCTCCCAAGTAGCGCGCAAAGTCACTTGTTGATGAGAGAGTGTTTTGCTCGTGAGCAGTTGCTTGCATGAGATTCCTTTCGGTAAATAAACACGGCAGCTACTCCCGCTATTCCACATCGACTGTAATTTCACGAGACAGATCGCGTGTGCAAACACCTCTCTAGTAAAGGAGTGCTAAATCCCGCGCCGATACTGACTAGGCGTTACGCCACATCCGTGACGAACGCCGTCACAAATGTTTGACTTCAAATTGGATGCCGGCAAGCAGCCGGAGGTGAACTAGTCGGCCCGCAACGACTGGATAGGATTGATCCGCGCGGCCTTCCAGGCGGGCACAGCCGTCGCACTGACGGCAATTCCAAGCAACAGGGCCATCACCGCTGCGAAAATAACCGGATCGGTCGTACTCACCCCATACAGCAGGCTTGCCAGAAAGCGCGTGCACGCCAACGCTCCCAAGACGCCCGCGCCAATCCCGAACAAAGCCACTCGCAAGCTCTGCGCGAACACCATGGAAACAATGCGCTGCCGGGTGGCGCCGATAGCCATGCGCACTCCAATCTCATAGCTCCTTTGCGTCACCCAATAAGACACCAAGCCATAAATCCCGATCGCCGCCAGCAGAATGGCGGTTGCGGCAAAGCCGGTGAACACGCGAATCATCGATTGGAAATCACCAACAGAGACCGCTATCACTTCTTCGAGCGGTCTTACTTCGCCGACGGGAGCATTCGGCGCCTGATCTCCGGCCAGGCTGCGAATCTCGCCGCGCAGCCGGGGCGAATCCGTCCTCGCTTTGACCAGCAAATGCATCGCAGCCGGTATCTGTTCCACTCCCTGCCGCGCACCCACCGTGGATTGCGCGTAGGGCATGTAAATCGCGCCACCAACAAAGTCGGGCAGATTTGCGGCCAGGCTGAACTGCCGCACATCGCCCGCCACGCCGATCACCGTTCGCCATTGCGCTTCCGCCGCGCTTTTAATATGTTTCCCAATCGGGCTTTGACCAGGCCAGAAGTGGCGCGCCGTCGCGCGCGTGATAATGAGCACCTTGGCCGCTTGCGCGCTATCCGCTTCGGTGAACTGCCTGCCTTCGAGCAGCGGGATGTGCATCATGCGCAGATAACCCGGACTGACCGCTCCGGCCCACAGCATCGGAGCCGGGTAATCCGCCGACTTCGGGTGTCCTTCCACGTCCACTGGAATTGCCGGCAGTTCGCCATCAAGCGGAAGCGTGTTCACGACCGATACCTCAGAAACGCCAGCGATGCGGCGCGCCTCCGCGATAATTCGGTCATACAATGCGATGCACCCCGCACGCTCGCTGCAAGCCGCTTGGTTTGGACTGATCTGAACCGAAAACACGTGCGCCGGGTCAAAGCCTGGATTCGCCTCCGCCAACCGGAGCAGACTCTTCATCAACAAGCCGGCGCTGATCACCAATATGAGCGTGAGCGCGACCTCTCCTGCGATCAGCCAGCTTCGGACCGCTGTCCAGACGCCCGCAGTCGATCGCTGGCTGCCGGTTTTAATCGACTCTGTCAGGTCTACTTGCGCTACGCTGAGCGCCGGTGCGATTCCGAACGCTACTCCCGTAAGTAGCGCCAGGATTGCTACAAATACAACGACCGGCCAATCAATCTCCACCGACGAAAGCCCCGGTGTGCTGGGCGGCAGCATGGATTTAAACATCGATAACGCCGCCCTCCCCAGCAGTAAGCCGGAGCCCGCGCCCATACATGCCAGCAGGATGCTCTCTGTCATTAGCTGCCGCACGATGCGAAAACGGTCTGCGCCCAGGGCCGTGCGGAGTGCGATCTCCTTGCGGCGGGTAGTCGCGCGCGAGAGCAGAAGATTGGCCACGTTTGCGCACGCGATCAGAAGAACCAGTCCGACGGAAGAAAGCAGAATAATAAGTCTGCCGCGTATATCCCCCGTCAAGTCCTGTTGCATGGAGATCGCGGTAGCGGCGGCATTCCAGTCGCGTGCCATCGGAAAAGGAAACAGGCGGCGCACTTGCCCGGCCAGCGCCGGAATTTCTCCGCGAGCCTGAGCGAGCGTTGCTCCGGGCCGTAGTCTGGCAATCAGCGGCACGTACTCCCCGCCCCAGTACTCTTCCATCTTGGAAGGGTCCAATCGCGCGGGCGTCCACAACTGCACTCGGGCAGAAGGATAGGAAAAGGCCGGCGGCATAACGCCCACAATCTGCCGGTTCACGCCTTCTACAGCAATGCTGCGGCCCACGATGGCCGGGTCGCCGCGGAACTTGGTTTTCCATAGGGAGTTGCTGAGGATTACGACCTGGTCGCGCCCCGGAGTGTTCTCTCCCGGCTCGAAAGCGCGGCCTCTCGCCACGGCCGCGCCCAGCACGGACAGAAAATTTGCTGACGTGTTGCTTTCCACCACTCGTATCGCCTCGCCCTCACCAGTCAGGTTGCATGCAGATCCCGGACTGGCGGAAGCTACGTCCATGGAACTGCTCTGCTGCTGAAAGACCGGAAGCGCCGCCCTCGGATAAACGCCTGTCATCCGCAGCAAACGGCCCGGTTCGTGGTAGGGCAGCGGACGGACCAGCAGAGTGTTCACCAAGCTGAACATGGAGGCATTTCCGCCAATCCCCAGCGCCAGCGAAAGCACCGCAACCATAGTAAATCCAGGCGTTCTTCCAAACAGGCGCGCCGCGTAGCGCAGATCCTGCCAAAGCCGCTCCAATCGTAGAAAGCTCCACATATCCCGGCTTTCCTCCTTGGCCCTCGTGATATTCCCCATTTGCAGTCCGCCTTGCCCGCTGTCGAGCTGTGAGCGATGAAACTCGAGTTCTTCCGCTAGTTCAGCCTCTAACTGCGCCCGCCGTAACCGGTAGAGAAGCTTCCGCCAAGCCCGCCTCATGCCAGTTCCAGCACTTTCTGGATAGCGCCGATCATGCGCGCAAACTCCCCACGTTCGACGGCCAGTTGTTTGCGGCCCGCGGCGGTCAACTTGTAATAGCGCGCTCGCCGGTTATTCTCCGATGCGCCCCACTCTGCCTCCACCCATCCGTTCAGCAACAAGCGCTGCAGCGCCGGATAAAGCGAGCTTTCTCCCACCTGCAAAACCTCGTCCGAAACCTGCTTCAGCCTTTGCGCAATCCCGTATCCGTGCATCGCGCCAGCGTCGAGCGTTCTCAAGATGAGCAGGTCGAGCGTGCCTGGAAGAATCTCCGCCGGCTTGGATCGCGTTCCCATCGTCTATCGATGGAAGTATGATCGCTTTCCGATTTTGTGTCAAGTGTGTTGCACAATAGATGGGATAATTAGATCGCGTGAGGACGGAAGCAGATTGTCCACTACTGGGATATCTCAGGCAAACGCAGTAAAGCTGTTAATCGAGTCTGCGCGGCAGCGTAGATTCTTCGTGCTCGCGGTAGAACAACTAGCGCTTGCCCTCACGCTCGTATGCGCGGGCGCGATTTTGTTGCTGCTCCTGGGTACGCAGATTCTTGCCTGGTACTGGCTGGTGCTGCTGGCGGCGGTTGGTATCGGCATCGGCGCCTATCGGATCTATTCCCGCAGAGCCGGACACTACACCGTTGCTCAGTTTCTCGACCGCCGGCTCAATCTGCACGATTCGCTCTCTACGGCTTGGTTTCTGCTCTCACGGCCCGAAGGTGCGGACCAGCCCAGCGCCCGTTACCAATTGGAATATGCCGGACGAATTGCCGGCGGTGTCGATCCCGTCAGCGCTTTTCCGCTCACCGGCCGGCGAGTTTGGGCGATAGCCGGAGGCGTGGCTGCGGTGGCGTTTGGCCTCTTCGCCGTCCGCTACCTGGTTACCAACAGCCTGAATCTCAGGCAGGGATTGGTTCCCATCCATTTGGCGGAAGTATTTGAACGCGTGGGGAAATCGCTGGGCGCTCATCCGCACTCTGCGCCAAATCCGGACGGCGGTAACCGGCGGAATCCGGCTGTTCCGCAAAACAATGAATCGGCCAAAACGGCTTCGCAGGACCGTCCCAATGCCGAAGAGCTAAAGGCGGGGAAGTCAGAAGCGGTGAGCCCGCCTCAGGTTCCCACGGCATCCTCGGAACCGCCGCAGAATAGCAACCGTGCGGAAGAAGGTAAGTCTGAAAATCAGGAAGGTTCCTCTTCCGCCGGCCAGCGGAAGCCAGGGGAAAAGGGCCAGCCGCGAGATAGCCAGCAGGCCGGCTCGCAGCAAGGTCCTAATTCGCAGCAGCAACCTGGCGCGGACCAGCAAAACGCGGCCAAGCAGGAGGCAAGCCAGCAGCAAAATAGCGTCGGCACGATGGACCGCCTGAAAGAAGCCATTTCGAGCTTGATGGCCAAAATGCGTCCAAGCTCAGCCGCGCAAAAATCACAGCAGCAAAGCGATCGCTCCTCGGAATCGCAGCAGGCGGGCGAACAAGCCGCTGGTGACAAGAACAAAAGCGGCGATGCTCAGAAGGACGGGAGCGATCAGCAATCCAGCGAGCAAAAGTCCGCTGATGCCCAGGCGCAAGGGCAAACCACGGAGAAGGCCCAAGCCTCGCAAGGTCATAGTGCCGATAAATCAGCCGACAAAAGCAACTCGGACGCGCACTCCGGCGTGGGCCGTCAGGATGGCGATAAAAGCATCTCCGAAAAGGATCAGCTAAAAGCCATGGGCAAGCTGGCTGAGATCATCGGCAAACGCTCGGCCGAGTTGACCGGCGACGTCATGATTGAAAATCCTTCCGGCAAGCAGCAGTTGAAGACCGGCTACTCGCAGCGCATGGGCAATCACGCCGACCTCGGCGGAGAAATCAATCGCGACGAAATTTCACCAGCCAATCAACAATACGTCCGTCAGTATATGGAAGAAGTCCGCAAGCCCGCCAAGTAAGGCGAGTTTCCACCGCGCGCTATTATGTCCTTGCTGGTTCGATCTTTCTCATCCGGGAGACTTGCATGGCCCAACTTGACCTCCGACCGCTGACCGTCGGCGAGATTCTTGATCGAACGTTTACGCTCTACCGGCGGCATTTTCTTCTCTTTATCGGGATTAGCGCTGTGCCGCAGGTTATGGTTTTGGCGTTCCAGCTCGCCAGGACCTTGTTGTCGAGCGGTTCGGGCCCGCGAAGAATCGATCTTGCGGCAGGTTACTCGCTCGGAGCCGGTCTGCTCTTTGTTGCTACCTTGCTCATCAGCCTCATCGCAACGCTCTTCTCACAAGGCGCTACCATTTTTGCGGTGAGTGATCTTTACCTACGCCGCCCCGTAACGCTCTCCGATTGCCTGCGCCGGGCTTGGGCCGAAATCGGAACGGTCTTCGGAGTCGGATTACTGAACGGCTTGGCGGTCCTGGTGGGAACCATCGCCCTGGTGATTCCCGGCTTCTATATACTCTGCCGGCTGAGTATAGCCACCCCCGCGGCGCTGATTGAACGGCGTGGCCCACAGGACGCCCTCAGCCGCAGTTGGAGTCTGACGAAAGAGAATACCGGCCGCGCTTTCGTTTTACTCTTGGTCTATTTCGTCATCAGCATCGCGGGTGCAATGTTGATCGGCGTTCCGTTCGGCATCGGCGTGGTCACTTCTAGAAACAACCCGGCTGCGCTACAGTTATGGACCTCTCTGGCCGCGATGGGCAATGCACTCGTAAACATCCTTGTCATTCCCATTCTTCTCATCGCCACCTGCCTGTTCTACTTCGACCTCCGCGTGCGCAAAGAGGCCTTTGATCTGCAGTTCATGATGGATCCGAACAGCGAACGGTCGACGCCGCCAGGCGATGACGCCATGCCTTCCATCGTTTAGTGACACGCATGCGAGCAGGAAGCTGGCTCCGCTGCTGTATGCTTCTGCTGCTGTTTTTGCATCCCGGCGCAAACTGCCAGCCGGCGCATGCGGCTGTGCCAATTGACGATCGCACGGCGCAACTCCGCCAGAGCCTCGCCTCAGCGGAGGGTGTGGGAACCGGCGTTTCGATCCCGGCGCGCCAGCAACTGGAAGGCATTTTGGCGGCGCCGGAATTTGCAGAGAAAATGCGGGAGCCCAGCGCGTGGGAGCGCTGGAAACAGCAGTTTGCGGTATGGCTCATGGACTGGTTTGGCAACCTCTTCCAATCGATTGCCCGAAACCCCACAACCAGCCAGGCTATCTTCTGGGCCGGCGCGCTTGGCTCTCTGGCGCTCGTCGCTTTTTATTTGTTCCGGCTATTTCGCGGGGATGAAATGACGATACGGCCGGCATTCAACGTCGAAGCCCCCCGCACCCGGAGTGCCGCCGATTGGATCGCCGCGGCACGGTCGGCGGCCGGACGTGGAGACCTCAATACAGGTATTCAATGCTTGTATTGGGCAGCGATCGTTTTCTTGCAAACCGCGGGGACATTGCCGGAGACCGGGGCCCACACGCCGCGCGAGTTTTTGCGTGCGCTGCCCCTGACCAATTCGACTGACGAGCTGCGAAGTCTTACCTCTTCCGTGGAGCGTTTCTGGTATGCGCGCATGCCTGCTACGGCGGGCGACTTTGCCGCCTGTTTGCGATCGGTGGAAGCACTTGGATGCAAACTGGACTAACTCCGGCTGATCGCAAACTCTTGGCGATTGCGGGCGGCCTGTTCGTGGCGCTTGCGCTCGCAACAGTCCTGACAGCGCCTGCACCTGGCAACGATTTCTCCGCGGCGCCTTCGAGTTATCTGTCCACTCCAGGCGGAGCGCGCGCCGGTTTTCTTTTGCTTGAGCGCCTCGGGATGAAGGTACAGCGATGGCAGGAGCCTGCCCTCCGTTTTGCCGAGTTCGCTCCCGCGGCCACACTGATCATTGCCGAGCCCACCGAAACGCCCTCCGGCGCGGAGCGTACGGCCTTGAGGCAGTTCGTGGAGCGCGGCGGGCGCATTCTCTTCTGTGGCGCCGAATTGCCCAGCTTTTTTCCGCAGGTACAGCTAAAAAGGCTGCGCTCGAAGCCCACGCCCCGGCTTGAAAACTTGGCGCCCGTGCTGCCCAAAGCGAAGACTTACCGGCCCGTAGTGGAGGGATCGGCTTTACAGAGTGTCGAACTGCGAGCGGACGCCCTATGGCAGAAATTTGGAGCTTCGCAACTGCCGGTTTACGGTTCTCCGAATGATGCGGTCGTGGGTGCGTGGACGCTGGGCGCCGGAGAAGTTGTCTGGTGGACTTCCGCTACCCCGCTCACCAATGCCGGTCTCGAACGCGCGGATAATCTTTCCCTGTTCCTGAACAGCGCGGGTGCGGCGTCCGGCAGACGCGTCTATTGGGACGAATATTTTCACGGTGAACGTGGGTCGTTGTGGGATTTCATGGGGCGCTTGCCGGCAGTCCGATGGGCAGTAGTGCAGTTTGTCCTTTTAGCGTGCGCGGCCATGCTGACCTTCACCCGCAGATCTGGTCCGGTCATCGCCCCTGCGAAGGTCTCCCGCGCATCGCCGCTGGAATTCGTGGAGACTCTGGGCGGCCTGTATCGCAGAGCCAATGCCTCGCCGGTAGCGGTTGATGTGAACTTCCGTCACCTTCGCCTGCAATTGACCCGGCGGCTCGGGCTGCCGGGTACGATCTCAGATGCGGACCTCGCCAGTGCGGCAGCCGGCCGCCTTGGATGGAACAAACAGGAATTGCAGGACGTTCTCGATCAGGCGCGGCCCGCAGCGGCGGCACGCTCGTTCCCGTCCTCCCCGGCACTTAAGTTGGTTCAGCAGTTGCAGCGATTCACGGCCCGGCTTGCGGAGAAACACTGATATTGGAACATTTATCTAAGCTCGCGGCGCATGTCCGCGCGGAATTATCAAAAGTTATCGTCGGCCAGAAAGAGGTGGTCGACCAGCTACTGCTTGTGCTCGCTTGCGGGGGCCATGCGCTGATTGAAGGTGTTCCCGGATTGGCAAAAACTCTGGCCGTAAAGTCCATGGCGCGCGTCTGCGGGCTGGAGTTCCAGCGCGTTCAATGCACTCCAGACCTGATGCCGGCCGACATCACGGGGACAAACGTATTCCGTTTGGCGGACAGCACGTTTCAACTGCACCGCGGACCCGTTTTTACCGACCTCCTACTCGTCGACGAGATCAACCGGACGCCGCCGCGAACGCAATCGGCGCTGCTGGAAGCGATGGAAGAGCGGCAGGTCACCATCAATGGCGTGCGTTATCCGTTGCCTCACAATTTCACCTTGCTCGCCACTCAGAATCCCATCGAGTTCGAAGGCACCTATCCGCTTCCCGAAGCGCAACTGGACCGCTTTCTCTTCAAAATTCGCATCGGCTATCCTACAGCCGAAGAAGAAGCCGCTATACTGTCACGCTATGAGAATGGCTTCGACGCCCGGCGCTGGGATGCAGTGCCGCTCACGCCCATCGACGCGAGCTTGCTCAGCTCTGCCCGCGAGGAGATCGAGCGCGTTCACATCCAGCCGACGCTCTTGCCGTACATAGTCTCCATCATTCGCCGCACCCGCGATTGGCCCGCGATTGCGCTGGGAGGAAGTCCACGCGCCGCGGTCGGCTTGCTGCACGTCGCGCGAGCGATGGCCGCCATGGATGGCCGCGACTACCTTCTGCCTGATGATGTGAAAGCTGCCTCCGCTCGCGTCTTGCGGCACCGCATTCTGCTGAAACCCGAAGCTGAACTGGAAGGACTGTTGGCCGATACCGTGATTCAGCAGGTTGTCGCTACTGTGGAGATTCCCAAGCGCCAGGCATGACGGAAGCGCTCACGCCCGAGCCGGTGGAATCCGCCGCGCGGAAGCGAGGATGGTTGTCCTTCGGCTTCGCGCCGCGCTTTTTCCTCGCCCTGGGAATCGGCTTGATTTGGCTCGTACCCGTATGGTGGTCGATACGTTTTCTGCCGCTGCTGCTGGTGTGGGACGCACTCGTCCTGGCGGCCTGGTGCTGGGATCTAAGCCGCCTGCCGGCTCCAGCGAAGTTGCTGGCCCGGCGGCTTTGGACTGGCCCCATAACGTTGGCACGCTCCATCAACGCTGCCATCGAGATTCAGCAGAGCGGGAACTGGCCGCTCCAAGTTTTTGCAACGGATGAATTATCTCCGGCTCTCTACGGCGTGGTTCCACAATTCGAGCTGGTGCTACCCGCCGCCGGGAAAGCGCGCCACGAGTATGCAATCGTTCCGCGCAAGCGAGGCGACGCTACGCTTGGTTCACTGTTTCTACGCTACCGGAGTGCTTTCGCTTTTGCCGAACGCTGGGCGGTCGCGCCGCTACTGCAAACGGTGTGCGTTTTTCCCGACATTACCGAGGCCAACCAACAAGCGCTGTACCTGATTCGAAGCCGGCAAATGGATATGCAGAAGCGGAGACGCCGGCAGCCAGGATTGGGACGCGAGTTTGAATCGCTTCGTGACTACAGAACCGGAGATGACGTACGCGACATCTGCTGGTCAGCGACGGCGCGGCGGCACGAGCTGGTTACGCGCACGTTCGAAGCCGAGCGCATGCAGACCGTTTGGGTGGTAATCGATGCCGGCCGGCTGCTTCGGGCGGAGATAGCAAGGCCGGATCAGCCGTTCCGCCTGTCCAAGCTGGACTACTCGGTGAATGCCGCACTATCTCTTGCACAGGTAGCTTCGCAGTACGGCGACCGGGTTGCGGCGCTTGCATACGGCCGCACCATCCAGCAGGCCATTGGCGCCGGACGCGGGCCGGGGCAAGTGCGGCTGTGGATAAACGCACTGGCGCACGTGCGCGCCGAAACAACCGAAGCCAACCACGCCTTGGCGGCGCGAGCGCTCCTGCAAAAACAGACCCGGCGCGCGCTGGTTGTGTGGATCACGGATTTCGCCGAAACTCCAACTGTTCCGGACGTGGTGGAGTACGCCGCTCAAATCGCGAAGAGGCACTTGGTTTTATTCGCCGCCGTCAGCCAGCCGGATCTCGCGGTAGCCGCGCATCAAGTGCCCCGGACGGATCGCGAGATGTATAGCGGCGCCGCCGCCTTGGCGCTGCTCCAGCGCCGCGAAGTCTTGATTCGTAACTTGCGGCAACAGGGTGTCCTGGCCATGGAAGTTACTGCCGGAAAGCTAACCACGCACCTGGTGAATGAATACCTCGCGATCAAGGACCGCGGCATGCTTTAACTGCTTTTCGCGGCTGTGGCGTTCCTGCCGGAAGAAAGGTACAGCACCAATACGCTCAGCAGCAAGCCCGCCAGCGTGAACTTAAATGCCGGCGCCACGTGCGTCGGAGAGAAGAAGCCCTCTATCGTTCCCGCCACAATGAGCAGCGGAATGGCTCCCAGCAGCAGCCGGACTGCACGCTTCCCCGCCGCCGCGAGCGCATCCCGTCTC
>Ga0193743_1000762_pt1 | contig 25118 bp, 30 predicted proteins | sample L2c2metaG_FD_143038 | JGI IMG/M metagenome (GOLD analysis project Ga0193743, IMG submission 143038) | Soil microbial communities from a riparian zone of the East river system, Colorado, United States - L2c2 | ecosystem: Environmental > Terrestrial > Soil > Riparian zone | place: USA: East River...
TCCATCAGGGCCAAAACGCCCACGTGACTTTAAACGTACTTGGAAGTTGAACATTTCAGTTCAACGCGTCTAGCTACAAGGATGGCAGCTACGCCTAGGAAACTTGTCCACTGGGATATGGACGGCCCGTCCATATCAGCACTAGATTCACCTTTCTTCAATAACACTTACGACTCTTCTGTGGTTTCAACCTCAAGCCTGGAGTTCATCAACTCACAACTAGTGGCTCATGGATTTGTCTCATCCCCAGGTTTATCATTGGAAGGCATCTCTAACGACGATTCAACGCGTGTCGTGAAATGTCTCCTTGGGATGCTCAGTCAGCGCGTGGTAAGTATAGTTGTAAACCTTCTATATTAATAATTTTGAAACAAACTCCAGGAAGATATGTCGCGCACAGAGGACCTCACAGCAAAATTCCGCACTTTGTCCTATGATCATGAAAGAATGCTATCCATGTATCGCACAGCTAACGAGAAAGTTGCCAATGCCGAACGAGAAGCAAACCTCCACAAATCACGCCTTACGTATGTCAAATACGTTCTTCTCAAGAAAATAGCCCCTTAATAATTCTCGGGAAATAGAACAGCGCTTAAAAATCTTCAAGCATCGGAAAGTGCACATAAACAAACAAGTTCCGAACTCCAACGCACACGGACGTCTCTGCAAGGCGTTCGGGCAACTCATATCGCAGAGCTGAAGAAGAAAGAAAAGGACGTGGAGCGAATAATGGAAAAATGGCAAAAGCTTGCAGACTCTCAGGCTAAACTGTGCGTTGCCCCAAGTGGAATGCGTTGCGCCAACGTTGCTGTTGTAGAAGGGTCGGAAATCCTGGGGAGGAAATGTCAAGGATACTTGGAGATTGCTTTGGAAGAGGCCGAACAAGCCCGAGCTTCACTGGGAAATGAAACATTGCACCTGAGAAAGCTGCTTCTGGGTGCAATTAACGAGCTCCAGTCTATCTTGCACCAAGCGCAAAACCTTTTACCTGATAATGAAAACCTGGAGGAAGTGCGTGATTTATGTCTGTTCACAAAAAAAAACTACGCCTGATAGTGACCCTCAGCCTACACCAATTCACACTGACAACACTCTTCCCTCTATCCCCTCCTACAGCTACCAGCGACAAATTAAGTTCTGTCTTGGCTGGGTTAAGAGAGACCCTGACGACTCTCTCTCAACCAACAAATAAGACGTGTACATCCAAACCCGTTTCGTCAATTCCAGACGGAGAAATTGAACGTCTTCAGGGGATTATTACGACTCTTAAGGAAGAAATATGTACGCTGGTCATACGCCTATCCGTCGTTCGGTAACTTCTTACACTTTTGTTACAGCTCGCTCTCAGAAACAGTCCACAGCTCATGCAGCTGAAACTCAGGCCATGTTCGATAAATTCGCCAAAGACCACCGAATTGCAACAGGTGAGATTGGAGAGATGAGCATAGAACTCATGTCCGCTCCCCTTAGGGACGAGGAAATGGAAAGATTGGACAACCTCAGGCGGGAACTCGATACAGAGAGACAAAGGTTCACTGAGGCTGCTGTCAAGTTTGGTCGGGAAAAAGCTGCTCTTGAGGTAAAATTTTCATTCGAGATGTTTGCATTGACTGACGCATTATCATATAGGCTGAACGACTGGAATTCTTGGATGAGAAGAGGTCCTGGCAAGTAGAAATGATGCTAGCCGAGTTTCCACCAACGCCAATCCCAGCTTCTCCTATCCGACCTACTGCGAACCTACATAAACTTTCACCGAAGAAATCGCCATCCAAGTCTCTTCATAAGGCTCCGCATAGGTCTCTTCGGAAATCTCCTGCTAAGAGCATAGGTATTAGCAAGCTAGCTTCGCCAAATGGCGGAAGGAAGGCTCATCGTTCATCAAAGCGTTCTCTGGCCTCTCCTTCCAAAGTAATACTTTCGTATGAGACAGAGCTCGTCCCCCCATTAGCTGCGCTATCTTTCCATGCTGCGAAGTCATTGGCACCCCTAGCAAGTTCACTTCTTCCAACTTCCTTTGTTTTGCCCCCTCCATCCCCACGCGCGTCTTTACCCACTAAGCCAGCACTCCCTCCCACCATGCCAAACCCCATTTCAGAGATTGCCACATCACAAACGCAAAGTTCGACTACTTCATCCTCTTCTGATTCTGCATTATCTTCGCCAGAGATACACCTTGTGCCATCAACCCCTCCTGCTGTACGCCGACCATTTCCTGTGGCCAAACCCTTCGCCCCACGAATGATTCACGCTTATTCTCCGGTTAGACCCAGTCCTCTCAGTCGGATTCTTATGTTGTCCGATTCGCCTCTAAGTCCTCCCCGCAACAGTGCAGCTTCTGATAATTCTTTGTCTCCTACCTCTGGTCCACTGGCTGTTGTTTTAGAGGAAGACAATGACGGCGGACTAGGATCCGAGAATGAGGTGACCCCACCCCTACCGGAACCGGAGATATCACTTGCTGCCGAACTTGGTGTTGAGTCCCCTCCTGATACCCCACTGCACGAGAAGAAGGTTGAACCTAATATTGCGGTCAATGCCAATAATGGCTTTGGACTGGGACGGGTTTTCCATCCTGATCCAAAGGCGAAGAAACCACCCACAGCTGAAGGAAAGGGAAAACTAAAGGAGGGTCCTGTACCTCGTGCGCGGACATCAGCAGAAGGAGAAAAGGAAAATAATAGCAGGTCAAATCAGAAGATATTGGTCAGGAAATCGGGCAAGATATCGCCAGCGATGAGTGGAGGAAATATGGCTACAACTCGGAAAATATCACCTACAAATGAGCCGAGAAAGCCTGTGGCTAAATTTGCTGCTAAGCCGACGTCGACGACTGCCTCCACTACGATATCCAGAACCAGAACTTTGACGAAACCGTCAGTTCCTCCCAGTAACGGCGGAGGAGCCAGGCGGGTGTTGATAAACAGTGTAGATGCACCACCTATTGGGAAAGGACGGAAAGGATAATCATGTTTCTTAAAACTCTTTGATGTTTTTAACTTTACAGCTCTATGATTATGATCTATATGAAGAATTTTAGGTCCTGTGTTTTATTGATAACCACGTCTGCATTCAAAGTTCACTGTACGATATTCATTTCCATTCAAAAATATATTTTCGTGTCGCGCATACCACTGATTACATAGTTCCGACCAATTGCATCTAATTTATGGCTTTGGTGTCTTTTCAACTCATATCACAAAAGAACCAAAGTATACATCAATATCGCCTATCTTGTCCAGTGGCGCAATCATGCCAACATATCCATCTGGTCGCACGATGACGATGGCGCCAGTCTTGTCAATTCCATAATTCTTGTATCCGTCACCTCCACTGACACCTTGGAGATCCTTGTCGTCAATGAAAACTCTGGTATTGTGTGGATTAGAAATGATGTATAGCTAGAGGTATGTCAAAAACGTACCTGGACCAATGGGATCGAAGCAGGAGAGGGAGCTTTCCGTAACCTAGCCGAATACTGGTTCTGTTGTCGGAGCATATAGCAAGGATATCAAACATGGTAAAAATGTCGCCAGAAGGTGCCGACTTTCTAAGAACGTCATCCAGTCCACTTGCAAGGCCTTTGATTGTCACAAGTTGCGTCGAGTTGGACGTGTCTCCTGTGAACAAGATAATCTTAAAGCGAGCATCGGAAGGCAAGAGATCTTGGATCTCAAACGGTCGAGAGTCTGCTGCTCTCAAGAATACTTGTGGGAGAACGCGCTGCCCAATAACAAGGTTCTTTGCGTAAGACTGGTGCTGTGTGTTCGTGATGAGGGAATCTGTATAACAGATGCCAATTCCACTGGTAAATCCTCCAAATGTTTGGAACATCCTATGGTGATTCCATCAATGCTTTGCGTATTTTGGAAGGAAAACCAGCCCTACTTCAAGAAAAATTCATGTGATACACCATCTTGATTTTCCTCTGTCCTTGGTTTTCCTGAGAAGAGCTTCGCAAAGTGCTTGTCAAAGTCAATAAGGTCTTGTGCATATTTTCGCCGCTCCAATTCGTACTGATAGACCAATGTTCAATAAACAAAATAAGCAAAAATAAAAGTGGGTTGATTCACGGTTTTCAGCAATGGAAGTTTTGCCCATCCTCTTAATACATGCGTCAACTTCCAGGCTAAAATAAGGCTAGAAAAAAAGTTTTAAATGAGTTATGAGATAACCCCATACCCAAGTTATGACTATCATTCATGCTGGCGTTCATTCCCTGCCCTAAAACAAGGTTCAGACACGCCAACTGGGCATCTCGCGGATACACACCAGCTTTAGGAGAATGAGTATGACATGCATCTCCAACGATGAAGACGCGTTCTTCGACTGAGAATTTCGAAGCTACCCTTTGTCCAACTGATATCTCTTGATTAAAACAAAAACAGAGAATCCGACTGATTGGACGTACTGATATAAACAGTCCACCAATCAAAAACATCTGGAGTTTGAATGGTGTAAGGTTGAAGTATTTTCCGTGCTACCTGTTCCAAGAGTGGGTGGTTTGTTCCTGAAGAGGGAAAAATAAACGGTACACACGTCAAGTAGTTGATGAGGACTCATATGGCCCTTATCAGCTCGCATGGTAGCAGCGTTGGTGGCATATTTGCTGTCTAACTGGATATAGATTCGAACTTTATCGCCTTCTCTGGGTATTATCATGCAACTTCCATTGTTCGAATGAATGACACATCTGTTGCGGATATCAGGGAAATTGGTATCGGGTGTCAAGTCGACAACACCCCAAATGTACTCTGTTTGCTCGCCTTCCATCGCGATGTTGAGTGCTTTCCTGACCCATGAATGAGCGCCTATTCATGGATTGGAACTCAACGCGCTCGAAGTGATGTTTAGTTCGCTCACCATCGGCGCCTATCATAAATTTAGCATGAACAACCTCGCTGCCTGATTCATCGTCACGGTCGGTACGCCTTAAGACCACCTGCAATGTCATTAAGTATACATTGCAAAGAGAATATGAACTTGACTTTCTTTCACAGGGTACGCATGCACATCATCAAGGACCTTCTTATCTTTTGATACTTGTATTGAAACTGGTATAACTGGCCGATTAACTGCTACGCCGAAGGTGCGCAACGAATCCAAGAATATAGCTTCAATCGCGCCCTGGTGCAAAGTGACCTAACCCAGCCCTCAGTCCAAAGTTACAGTGTTTTATTTTATGCAGAACTACCTCGAAAGGATATCGGGCAGACGATGCTGTGATATCCGGTACTCGATCAGTAAGCTTTCTAAAAGTTAATGACCGCCAGTCATACAGGACAAAGGGGAGTGCTTACTTCAATTCCGCCGTCCGATCCTGGATTGTAGAAAGCCTGTGAAAGAAGTCTTCAGATAGCAAGATTCGAAAGTATTTCGGAGAAGCAATTACTTACAGCTATATGCATTTGATTTCCTTCTTCCAGCAATCGTTGTGCCAGTCCATAACTCTGGACAAAACTCAGTTTGAATTGGCACAGGAAAGTCGATCAGAATGCACTTGAAAAACTTCTATTGTTCTAGGTTGTATGCCGTCGGCTTGGCCTACAGCCACCTTGGTAGGTCTGAGAAGACTCAAAAGGTGAGTTTTCAGTATAACTGAAGGGAGAACAAGAAACCACCTTTGGTCAATTATATGAACGTTGACTCTGTTTTTCGCCAATGCATTGCATGCCATGACACCAGCTGGTCCAGCACCAATGATGAGTACGTCGACATAGCTCTCCAATGAGGTGGGGGACATCTTGTAGAGGTACCAAAGCACAGAGATTGATAATATATAGCCTCTGGACTAAGAAAAGATCGTTGATCTCATTGATACTCTGACTCATATCAGCTCATAACCAACTTGCTACGGTTTTCGAATCCCCGCCCGCCGGGTCAAGTGCTTTTCGTTACCACGGGTAAAGCTTGGGCCTTGAACCTGTGCAAGTATTCGACATGTCATCACGTTCATTGCGCCAGTGAGACTCTGTGAGAGTGTACCTGACTTAAAAAAAAAGAGACACGGACCGCGTCGTCAGCCAACACGTAAGCAACGATAGTTGGATAACAAAAATAGTCAAACAAATGTCCTATTTGGAAAAGAATATCTCGTACAGCTTGACCAAACGATAAGCAGGAGACATGAAGCATAGCACTACAACATCTAGAATCAAAAGTAAGAAAATGTCCGAGAAGAAAGTAAGCTGAACTTACCGAAATAAATAAAAAGACCAGTTTGACACTAAACTTCATCATGAAACACAGACTGTGAATACAAAGTAGATCCTTGTTTCGTGCTGAGAATGTCATAGACCTGTAGACGTTAGTATAGCTCTCGAGAAAAAAATAATACAAATAAATACCTCCTTGGGTGGGTTCAAACCTAAAGTTTGTGCTCTCTCCCATCGTTCGAGCCGAGGAATTCCAACACATGGGCCGTACTCATATGATCTAGCCAAGCGAATCAGGTTACGTGAATTGATAACGGCCTCAAAAAGGAAGATAAAAATGCGCTCACAAATCAAACACTCGAAGAATTTCGTCTATCTTACTTTGATTTCCTGCGTGTACTTTGAAAATAATGATGAAATAATGTCGCAAACAAGGTGGTATTCAGTTGACTCACTAGCAGGCAAATGACCCATTTTGTTCCTCACCTCAGCGTAGTGTTTGTTCCATCTGCGGTCTTTTACGTCGAGCTCGGGCTTCTCGTCTGCAGAGTTGCCTGGGACGGTCTTTGAGACATCTTCGGGTCGGGCCTTGCTAGCTTTCAATGGAATAGTTCTAAGTTTTGCTGTAGCTGACGCAACAGGCTTCTGCTCCTGAGAGGATTTCTTAGCCGTCGTGTGTTTATCTGCCTCTCTGGTCTGAACACGTGTTCCAAAGGATGCAGGCTTTTTGTGATCTTCTGGCACATCTGGAGAATCTTGAATTTCATCTTCGTCCTCGTCGTCACTGAGTAGGAGCTCTATGTCGTCAAAATCATCCTCGGTGCTATTTACTGAACTGCTTGATTTGGGTGCTGGAGTAGGTTTGATCTGCTTCAAACTTTTGGATTTATTGGTAGCATTGTTGGACGCGACGCGCTTGACGGTCGCAAAAGAAAGGGTTCCCTGTTTAAGGGGTTCCTGGCGTTTATTGGACGAGTTGGACGATGATTTAGAAGACATCAGCCTTAATTCAGATTACAGATTTGGATTATAGTTCGAGCGACGAGTGTAATGGCTGTAGTTCAACTTTGTAGTTAGGGGTAGATGTTCATGTTGATTTTGAAATTCTGTTTACGTAATGTGCGCCATGTGATGCGTCGGTACCGCTTCAGTGTTCAAACGTTCAAGGTGCATCGATCATGATTCATGACATGTATGACATCTAATATAGATATGTTATTTCAGGAATAAGATGTTCTTCTTCCTTCATGATGTGCTTGCCTCTAAAATGTTACTTAAAGTGTTCATGTATATATGGAAAAAAGCCTTTCTTTGCCTGTTATTGTTATGTCAATTCATGGGCGCTTAACAAAGAAAAGATGTTGAAGGCTCGGTAAGGAGGCAAACTATAAAATACACAGTGCATTTTTAACTAATATTTGTACAATGAACGGCTGTATCAGCATGGATTCAGAAGATGGGAGCAATTGCACGATGCTTTCCATTCGCCGGACCATCGTAGTAAGGGCGCTTTGCCTCTGCCACTCGACTAGCGGAACAATGCATAATCCTCTCTTCCCAACCACTCCCACTAATACCCATCCTTCCCTTTATCGCGGCCTCTAGTTGAAAGAGCAACGCGACATCTTGTGCACAGTACGCAAGAATGCGGGCATCCAAAGGTCTTTGCTCGAAAATAGCAAAGGAGCCACCCTTCTTTGGCGAGAATAAAGCATGGCCTGCCTCTTTGACCGTCTTCCACTCATTCGGAGGGTTAAGATAGAGTTCAATACATCTTGCAAGCCCATTGATGAACCTTGTGGTGATATTTCTGGAACGCCTGCTGGCGACATCCAGTAGCTGCACGTCATAGACATTAGCTAAGTCTATCTGATATGCATTCCAAAGTGCATCTGCGTCGTTTCGGACGTCGAAAAAAATCTGTGTATCCCTGGGGGTCAGAAAAGTGCTAAGACTGAAACATCGAAGCCGTACCTTTATTGTATCCGGATTCTGGAGGACACCTCGCAAGCTTTGGCCATGAACATTTTCATGGTCGAATACTGTATTTCCAAGAATTGTCACATCGAGCAGCCAAATTGTGTTGGATGTCTCTGCGACGATCTGAATGATTGAGATACGTCCATGACGACATAGATCAACCCCTTCGAGGTCAATTGCAAGCTTGGTTGGTTGCGGGCTAATGATCGGGGAGATATCTGCAAGACAGAGGTCAATCGATTTGGGGGTATCGACAAGGATGCTTGTCATCTGAGAGGACATGATGGAAGTACTCGGTTAAAGTTTTCAAGCAAACTGCGGTCAAACGAAAGGTCTCAGAAATGGATGAGTATATGTATTAATAATAAATCTAACGTAGAGATGCAAACACTGGATTGCAATAGACAGAGGTCAAAGATAGAATGGTATACCGTAAACTACAGGTGCCGCTCCAGTCAAATACTTCAATTTGCATGAATCGCGAGATTGAGCAACAGCAGCAACGATGGAAGTGTTGTTGCCTGAACGCTTCCCTTTCGTCGAGTTTTTGTTCAAATATAGTTTGTCGAAGACCGACTGTGAGAACTTGTCTATATCCTTGTCCGTCACGTCCCATAAATTGGCAACGAGAGTTGGACTTGAGGTGCGTATTCATGAGCAAAATAGACCAAATAGAATTAAGAAAAATGAGCTCACCATCCTGCCAACATATAGTTGTAAGGTGTCCCTTTTCGGTCGAAATCTCCCATCTCCCGCAGAGCACCGGAGGAACACCCCCAAAGCATGGTCGCCGCACATGTAGGTAGAGTACGGATCTTATGTGAACGAACGTATTGTTCTCCTCCGCCGTGGCCAAAGTACCTAGAAGTTCACCAGATGCAAAGAAGAACAAAAAGATGGTTGAAATTTACGCACACCACCAGATCACGGGTTCTGAGAGCGTTTACGAATTCCTGCTCGCTCACAGGCCGCCCAACTACCCCATCCCATCCCATCTTCCGCATGTCCTTCGACCAATCACGGAAGCGGTCTTCCGTACGTCCCAAGTCACCGCTAGGATTGAGAATGTAGTAGCCACTGCTAGCATCAACGGTTGCACCGTCTTCCGGTTTGTGAATTTGGCCACGAGCTTCCCGTTTTATTTTGGCGAAGGCGACCCTATCGTGCAGAAAATCAACGCCTGGGATACGACTGACACTGCGTCCTCTCAGGATGGGCATGCTTTCCCATGGCAGTCCTTGGACATTCTTGTCGAGCACCAAGAACAAATGCTCATCGGATGGTGTTGACGACGGCTCAGTGCTACCGCTGATGACTCTCGTCGAAAAATTCTTCTCCTTAGCCTTTTTCATGCAAGTTTCCTCTAAGACCGTTCGAAGATCGACAACCACTTGGTCAATGTCGACTTCGGCGATAGCAACGGGTACGCCGTGAAATTGATACAAGTCCAGGACAAAGTAAACGAGGTCTTCTAACTCCTCGTCTCGGCATTTGGCAGATAAAGTTGAGAAGCATTCAATCATGGCATCATCGAGCATGACGTGGCTGGGGGAGGGCGTTTGCGAGACATTTTTCTTGTGTATACGCGGTTTTGGCTTCTTGTCTTTCACGTGAAGGGCACGATGAAAAACCTTGTCGAACTGCCCTCGCAACTCAATGATATTTTCTTTTGCGAGTTTTGGCCTAGGATTCAGAATCGTCTAAAGTAGTAACTCGTAAGTCTCGAAAAAGGCAAGGACCTAAGCAAATTACCTTAAACGCACCCAACCAACAATATTCAATATTTTCCATTAACTCCTTCATTCGAACGTCAAGTTGACCTCGTTTCTTCCACCAATTAGACCTGGCCTCTTCGTCGTCCGGTTTGATGTTGATAGCGGCCTTTGTACTTTCGTCACTTGAGTGCACTATGTCCCCAAGCTCGTCGATCGCGTTCTCGAAAGATAGTTGCTTGTCGTCATCTTCGCAGCTTCCGTGGTCTCTTCGTCCATTGAGAGGAACACAGAATATGAGTGGATCCGTTGGCTTCGTTCCACCTTCTTGCCGGGAGATAAACAGGGTGTCATTGTCGTGAGTAATGCTGATACTGATGATAGTCCAATTGGCAGGGAGTCCCACGCTTCGCGACGATGAAAGAGCAGAAAAATTCAAGATCTGAGATTGGTACTTGATGCGCAGAGATTCCCAATAAGCTTTAACCGCATTATCCCTCACCAGCCAATGGCCCGAGGCCTCTTCATCTTCAGAATCCGATAGAGATGTTACAGGGTTGAATCTTGTTGATTTTGAGGTTGTCTGTCGAGAGAGAACAGTTCCATCTTCCGCAAGACAGGGCCATTCTAAATCGTCTGAATAGCCCACCGAAGGAATCTTATGTTGGATCGCAATCAGTATATCTCGACGTAAACTGAGCGAGGTCGAAGTATCTCAAGAAAGGTCCAGATCTTAGTCGATATTGATATTGAGTGACATTAGCGAATTGAAACGTACCTAACAGGGAAGCCATCACCAAAGGTACTCCTTTTCGTTGGTTTCCAAGAGAAGTTTGGAAGGCTCCTACGAGGGCTAGCGAGATAGCTGCTTCACGCACTTTCACGACACTTCCCTTCTGTGCCATCAAATTTAAGTGTGACCACAACAGTTTCTCGGCGTTGGCCAAGGCATCTAGAATATCAGGCGAAGGAAGTGTCCAGTCAGATTGTCTGGTACTTAACATCCCCATAGGCACGGCAATTGCTAGAATAAATATTAGCTACTTCAAGGCTAACATGTTTAGGATGGATACGAACTGGACTCGGTAAGAGAACTAAGGAACATATCAGCGCGAAATCGACCATATACGCTATGCAGTGTTAATTTTGCCATGAGGGCAGTTTCTTCTGCCTGAGTAACTGTGAGCATCTCAGCATGAAGTACAGTCGACTCCAGCATACTTTGTTGTAGGTGGAATAAGATAATGACAGAAACTTTTCCAAAAGGGCATTGAAGGCGTCGCCCACATCATCGCGCAACAACCACACTGGTTCTTGATCAGAGACAAGATCATCAGCAGATAAAAATATGTTGCTTACATTGCCTACAAAGGACAGAAGCAAGGAGATCAGGAGCTAACACATCCGGGGCGCCTTTATTCCTTGGCGAAGATACCAACGACCGGCGAGGTCTGCATTGCATGAGTTGCTATAACGTATTTCGTGCAAAAAAGTGCATACCCGAATGCAAGGTTGTCAAATTGACGGAAAGCAGCATCAAGTTCTTCAAGCATGGTAACCGTCCCTGAAAACTCTTGTTCAACGTTTTCTTGTGGCGCGGTCCTTTGTTGATAATCGGCTTTCAAACGCTGTACGTCAGCTGTATAGATACCAGGCATACCGCGCAGTAGTTCTTCGGCCCTGGCCAAGTTTGCGTACGCTTCCTCTAACTGACCCATCTGTAACTGCACTTCTCCTTTCTTCGCCAGAGCACGGCTGACCATAGCAGGAAGGTTTAGCTCCTCGGCGATCTCTGCGGCCTGCTGAGCGAAATATTTTGCCTCGCGAGCTGAGCCTCCAAGGTGATACACGCGAGACAAAGAGAATAGCGTGGAAAGGAGGCCTTCAGAGATTCGCCACTCCAGGCCATCCGTAGTGAGCCGTCTATTGGTATTCTTTTTCGGCGTAAGCTGTTCTTGAGGGTCTTTCGAACCGGCGCCGGACGTCAAAGCCTCCTTTAAACCTGACATGCTAAATGGGTCAGATTCATCCGTCGCGGTAGTTTGAGATCGTGAAGGAAGATTCAACCGCACGAGCGTATCTGCCGCACGGTTCCACAGACGAATGGATTGCAGTAGGCCGTCAAGTGATGCCACGACGTCGCCCTACATATTGGTGCATTTCAGTAAGCAAGCCCTTAAAGACAACTAAGTACAAACCTTGGAGTATTGTATCGCAGCAAATGTATGCGAAGCCATAGCTGCCATCTCAAGAATCCTTGCTCGGGCATGAATCCGCTGCTGAGTTGACATCCCTTTCTGTTCTAAATCAAGTCGGCTTGATACCTCCACTGCTTCAAGGTACACAGTTGAACTATACAACGTCAAATCATGTCCGGAATAAGTCTAAGATGGATATTACCTTTTAGGAACCTCTTCAATCATCGCCAACGACTCAGAATAACGTAGCAAAAATCTAACAGCAACCTCGGGTGAAGCATGTCTACCCCGTACAACTTCAAGCGCTTGGTTAAAGATAGAAGCTGCTCTTCTCATTTTACCAAGTGCAACATATTCATGTGCCAGATCAATGGACGCAGCGACATAACCTTCATGAAAAAATCTGTCAAAACATCCTGAAAGCTAGCAAATGACCCTACCATCACTAGTGACACCATTCTGCCGTTGTGAGAGTTTCCTTGCCATATCCAGGACATGTGCTTTGGGTAGAATCAACATCAAAAATCCAAGGATGCGAGCGGTTAGTTCTGGAAAATGGTAAAGGATGTCAGCTGGCTGTACTTGAAGGTAAAAGAAATATTTCCGACGTAGAAGTTCCAGGAATTGGTCAAAGTTATCGAAAACAAGTGTAGGTTTGACGGAAGGCAGTTCCATAGAACGGCGCGGAGGAGTCTTGATCGTGTTGAAGGAGACAGGTTGCGCTAGATGAATCAGAAACGTCCGGTGCTAGCGTAGGTATGAACCCAGACAATCACGTACCTATTCGAGTCCTTGGATTTGGCGTTTTAGGGTTCAAAGCCGCTTTAGACTTTACGGGCGCAGCCTTTCTTGGAGCAGCAGGTACCCGCTGACGAGTCGTCCGTGTCGTCCTCGGTGAAACAACAACCCCTCCTACTTGAGGTGAGGATGTTTTCTTCAATGCCTTTGGGCTCGATTGTTTCCGAATCGCCTTCGGAGTTGATTCAGCGCCACCAGCCAATAACTCTTTAATCAACCTGCAAGCTTCGTCGGCATGTTGGGTCATCAAAGCATTTTGTTCGGGATCCGCACGCCGATGTGCATGGAGGGCCATCCATAGACGTGAAGCTATTCGATATTGAGCACCATAGCGGGCTAATAATGTATCCTTCTCAAGGTCCTGAATCAATGAAAAGTTAAGAATGGGGGCAAATATGAATAAGAAAGGAACGCACCAACATCATCAAAAGTCTTTCGATCTCGCAGCCCATTTCATCAACATTTGCAAAGCCGAATGTCGACCATCCGTCTTGGCCATTTTCCCGATAAGCAAATTCCATGCAGCGTACCAATATTCTAGCCCTTCTCACTGGCATCCCGCTCGAACTACCCGCAACATCTTCAACGCGATACACGTCAAGTGCATCTCGCAAAAGTCGGACAAATACACCATGAACTTTCTCCTTCCATCGACTGGGGTCCAAACTGTCTAGCTGTCTTTCCAGCAGAGCACCGACAATACGTGGATCAACGATCGTCGGATTTGCACCATGAGAAGTATCATGTGTGGTAGTACAATTCACAGCCGATTTTAGAGACACCTCTTCAGTTGGTAAAAGAAGTTCACAAGCTCCAAGGTAGGATACTCGATCAACCAAAGATACGAGTTGCTTCACAGCCGAACTAGTTGATTGACCAAAAAGCGCATCGGGAGCGAGGGTGTCACTCTGAACTATCAGTCCGGAAGAGGAAAAGGGGAATGTATGAATGGCTTGAAGCAGGGCATTGTAAGAATTCTAGACACATTTTAGATGAGCAATGGAGCAGCCTAAATTAAGCTGAGGGTACCGACTCTCCTATCCCCATTCTTGGAGTAACACGCTGCCAATAACTCCCATCGGCGAAATAGCTGCTCGTCTAGTTGCTGCCACTCCTTCTCATTTATTGACTTGGAAACTGGCCTTGGTAAACGAAGAGCTTTGCTTCCTAATACACAAGACTCCTTCAGGAAAGGCACAGCAGCGCCGTATCTCGTGGCCTGATAAAGAGAGCCTGCTATATTGTAAAATGCGCCCGACACGCAACGCGTATAATTGGCCATATCTACGATCTCATTATCAGCTCCCACAAAACTGTCTACCGGGACGGTGTTAAGAATCGCCACTGCTGTCGACAGGTAATCGAAAGCAGGAACGAAGGTTTGCGGGTCTTGGATATTAAGATGGGTTCGAGAGAGAATGAACAATGTATCGAGTGAGCGTGTCAATGCATCCTTCGCTATTGTAGGCCTCAGATTCTAGGTAAACTCTGATACAATCATAAGTCAAATGAGAGGTATGCATGAAAGAACTTACTGGTGAAGTAAGACATGTCCGCCAGCAAGAGACAGATTGTAGGAGCAATTCTCGTACAGCAGAGTTGACAACCTCCGATATTGAACTTTGAGCGAACTCGATGCGTTTCAGTGCACTTCGCCGAAGTTTTTCCAATGCTCGATCGACCTTTCCTCCAATTCTATGAAATTCTGCTTCGTCTCTTGTTCGTTCCTCGGCCGTTCGCATTGGAGGTTGTAGAAATGTAATGATAGTCATGGGGGCGTTAAGGATCTTCGTGCCCTCGCGTATAGCTTTAAGTAATTCGTCATCTAGAATAGTAGGATGATTGGATAGAGAAGGAAAAATTATTTGGCTGAGATATACCGTTTTCCATAGTGTAATCATCAAGAAGTACCGTTGCTTGAGCAAAGATATTGCAGAATTTGGATCCTTCTGTCGAATCAACTGAGGATGACGAACCCTGTCGCATAAAGCGGTCAATTTTCTGAAGAACATATATGTCTCCTGCCTGTTCAAAGAAGAAAATATGAGATATAGTCCCAAAATCAAACAATTTGCTGACACGCTTCGTAATTTCCATCCAGTTTTCACAAAAACCTAAAAAACCTTTGCCTTTCTGATCAATGGACATAAAAGTGTCTCGGTCTGGCCGCTTCTCTCCACATTCAACAAGATCAGCATAGCCAGATAGCACTACGGTGGTGCACCTCTCCTCTAACGCAATATCAGATACTGTGGCCTTGACAAAGGTAGAAGTAAACCTGGCCACTTGATCCCAGACTATGTTGGTTTCAATGGTTCCTGGAGATGTGTGGATGAGACATCGCAGAGCGTACATTCTGAGGATAAAGATCGATTCAGGGGAGGGGTCGATTGTGGGGGTCGATTTAAGGTGCGTCTTGGGTTTGGGCGACGGCGAAGAGGTAAGTTTGATGAGCGAAGTGTAGGCCCGGGTAAGTAAAGAGTCCATATGCTTTGTGGGCAAAGATGTCAAAGACGGAACCCATGCTAGTAGGGAAGCGAAACCGGGTGAATTCAGAGTCGTTGCAAGGGAGTTGATCGTAGTTGTTTCCAGGCGAGCAGTGATGATGATGAGAGCAAGTAGGAGATATGTTGATATAAGAGTTAGGACGACGGGATTTGTTGGAAAAGAAGGTGGCGTCGGTAACGAAAGAAGGTGAAGGGAGCCTTGGCTGCTTTGTGGCTCAGTCTCTGCGTTTACTAGTCTGCATAGAGCAGGATGCATTTCAGTCAAGGCAATCTTGGCTAGATCAAACTTGATGCCAAAAACTGTCAGTTATCATATTGTCTGATAGAATTATAAACTTACCATTTCGAGAGCCACGAGTTTTCCTAGAATGCTCGCTGCAGCCCTTTCAACGTCCATATCATTGGGACATAAGTTTCTAAGAATTGCAACATGCTTGGCAGCCGCAGAGGCTGATGAAGTAGTGCTATGAAGTGTGGCTTTTGAAGAACTCGGCGACTTTTTCCACCCAGACTGAATTACCCTAGACAGGTCTTGCGAAGCAGAGTTTACAGACAGCATTGCAGATAGTTTCGAGTCCCCAATCACCAATTTCGTGGCCAAATCGCCTGCGAGTTGGTCGGCGCAGGCTGAAGTAGTTTTGAGGGATTTGGAGGGTTGGCGACCGACCGTACGACGACTACTTGTAGCCATTGTCTTGATACTCTAATTCCTGGGACCTGCAGTGTGAATGATAAGTATACCGTTCAGGTGACCGTGACGCGACACACCACATGACTCTCTATGTCATGCATTTTACTAACCACCTTCGAAAATCTATTTTTAACGCCGCGCCACATCCTCTACAGCTAAATTAAATGAAGGTCGTTCATAGCACGCACTCTTGGTTGAAAAAAATGTATTGCATTGGTGGTTTTTGTTCCATCCCTTCTCACGCAACTCACAGACAACCGAAATGAAAGGTTCATATCACTGTTGTCAGAAACTACCGGGTGATTATAGAATAAAGAGACATCGGAGAAGGTCAAACACGATGCTTCGACGACCGTGAGGTGTCTCGAGTGCGATGAAGACGTTTGTGTTGGAACAGCAGGGCCAGCTGGCATCGTTCAGCACCAGGGAAAGAAACCCTGTAAAAAGGCACGGGCGAATGAAGAAAAGGGCAAGCTACGCACGTTATTCGCAGCCGAAGTGAGGAAAGTCAAGGCCATGCTGCCCGGCACTGCGTCGGCGAGCTCTGAAAATTCGTGGAGCCAAACCGAACAATCAGACGGAGCGCAGGGGGTGCAAGCTGTGATAGCAGAGCTGAAGACGGCTGCTGAACTCAACTGTCGGGTGTTGCAAATTCACCTAGCTTCAAGGCTTGTGGATCGAATGTACCTTTGCATAATAGATATGTTTGTCTTTTTATTTTGTAAGATCGCATTGACTGACACATATACCAAAATTCAGGTGTAATGAAATCTTTCAGTCTCGCGTTCATTCTCAACGTACGGCAAAATCCATATTCTTATACTACTCAAATTACTTATTTCACATAAGTGGTTTGCTGTCGACACATCTCGCTAGGTTGTCTGACGCCATTGCGCATCCCAGTGAGCAAAAAGTCGCGCACGAGACCAAAAAAAGGTGGCAACAGACAACGAACACTTTCAGCTTGCCTGCGACTTTCTTGACTCTCAGGGTTCTGCTCCTGCTGCTCGGCATCTCTCTTTGGCTGCTGTTGCTCCGGACTTTGATGTCAGCTATCATCCGACGCTACAAAGGACTTAACCACATATGAGTCATAACAGGTTCTCAGTCAAGTACAGGAGACGGTACTTACTTCTGGAGTGATTAAAGAACTGCTACTCAATCTCTCAAACGGAGATTGAAAACTACTGTGACTCGGGTGTGACAATGCCGTCTTTCTTTACATCAACTTGATCATCAACACAACAGAGCCTTGATTTTATGGTGCCGTTGTAGAGATACAAATTTTTTGGCAACACCCCTGTGATAGTACCAATTGCGACTGATGGTGACGAGATCTCGGCATTTGGAAGCATCAGGGTAGAGGCTGAATGCTCTCGGAAACGGCTCTTCGTTGCGTGTTCGACGGCCGTAAACATTATGGGTATAACGCCACTATCACAAATTTTATCTGTATTTTGCTTATTCCCATTTTCATCAACAGTTTCATCTAGAATGCCTCAATTTTGGACATGCACCGAATGGGTGGCGCTGCCCATGTCCGCACACGAAAGCGTGCACATATGGCTTAGGAACTGTTCCCAGCATCGAATCAACCGTAGAAAACACAAAATGCCATATTTTTCTTGGAATAACGGTGTTATAGTCATTTTCGGAGCCTACTCGGCTCCCTCCTTCGATGTTTGGCTTAGTATAACATAACTACATAATGTACAACCAAATTGAGGTCACGTTCCCCTCAAAAAAACATTATGTAGCGGTGTCGTTTACTATCGGCTAACTAAAAACGCTCCACCAAAAAAAGAATCTACACAACGGGAAAATGCCGAAGCTGCTTTAAATTAATGAAACACGTGCGGGTTTTTTTTTGTGTTTTTCCGAGTGTGGAGAGCACAGTCAGCGGCATTTGACTATCTCGCCCAAGCGTCATATATATATATGAACCCTTGCCCCATGGATCTCTAGGTCAAATCGGCCAAGGGTTCATGATGCATTTTAGCCAAGGAACTGCTAATGTCCTGATCAGTGAGTGCGCTCGTTGTTACTACCGGCCTATCTCACTGACACTGCCTCTTTTGTCGTTGATCGAACTTCAGTCTGTGCTACCATTATTCACATTTTTGCAATATGCTTGACAATTTTGCGATTATATCACCGTTACAATATCTCGCGGTTGTGGTGGGATGATTACTTTGCTGCTGTGGCTGGCATCGCTGACTGCGCCGCCATAATTAACCTTTGGTTGGGCTTGAAGTCAAGTGAGGAGACCAATAATCAAGCGATACAGAACATCCTTCTGACATCCAAAATCATATTTTTGAAACAATACTTTTTTCAGGTAAACCATTCCAAAGTCTGGACACGCAAATGGCCAGGTATCTTGTAGGATTTTTCACTATCGTCGTTGTGCAATGGTTCGTATTTGCGTACTCTTCCTCATGGTCTCTTCATTGATTCAGGACAAACGAAGGGCAACACGCATAGCCCTTGCACTTGCGTTTGCGAGAATATTTCCACCAAGAGCAATAACACGCCGTTACGCTATTTCGTTGGCCATCCTATTCCTTTGCCTCTTCATCGCCACCGTTATCCAAGTTGCCTTATTCTGCAGAAATATTTCTGCTTGGATTTCTACCTCATTGGCGCAATGTAATTTTCACGGTGAAATACTTATTTTTCTTATTGTAGGTATGTATCGTGGAGATTTTTCTATTATCGTTTATCTAACAACTTGTTCTTGTAAGCGAACATTTTAACAGATGCTTTGCTTGTATGTTCCCCGCTATACACCCTACGACGTCTGCGGCTTCCAGATGAGCAGAGGCGGTTAATATTTGCCTCTTTTACTGGGAGCGTGCTCATGTCGATGGCGTGCATCGCCACCACCGTCTTCCAGTTTGCACCGACGGCATGGGAGCCAGGGCGTGGAGAAATGCGCGTTATTCTTGGGTTCTTAGAGGTCAGTTAATTCTTTAAGTCATGTTTATGTCACACCCAATCTTTCTGACCAAGGGGTGTGTATCGTTGATTGTGTGTAACCTATTGGTTATCGTCACATATTTCTACAAGGTATTTCGACAAGAAAGGGTCACAGAAACGCCTACACACAGCCGACCTCGAGAAATGTCCGAGATCGACCGCACCGGTGACTCCAATCCCTTGCACACTGAAGGGTATGAGACCACCCTCAACCTCACGGAGATTTCAGAGGTATATGATACAGAACACACTCTGGCATCAAGGAGCGATAGGGCAACCATAAGATAAAATATATAGCAAACGCTTGGCGTTGTACCATTAATGTATGTATCTCACTTACTTTACCATCGAGATGTGCCAACAGGTTCTAATTAATTTCTCTATGTATATTATACATATGCTTGCCTTCTCGGAAGGATTTAAAAAAATTTGCTTCAGTCTGACTCTGCACCTGCCATTTCCTTCCACAAACTGCTCAGGGACTGATTAAAATTAAACGGATGGATAGCCCTTGCTTCTAGCTACATGTTCATATATAATTCGGAGCTTAGCCATCCATGCCTCTACCCCCCAGAGTCCAGACAAAGATCAGATCCCAAATAGGTGACATGTCACTGTGAGTGACCTGGGGAGGAGAACATGTCTAAGTTACGGCGTGCGGTTAAACACCAAATAGATTCGATTCATGCAGCACGTAAATACTTGATATCCAAAAATGTACCCGTTCCAAATTCTACGTAGATTATGATATACTGCTACAGCTTGGGACTAATTTTCACCAATGTGGCATTATGTTGGAAGATCTCTATAGTTTGTGAGACCATGTTGTCAATGATGTTCTTTGCAGGGAGAACGTCCTTGATGACGGCGGATACACTACCCATAAGCCATGGCCTTGGTATCGACATAGTTAGCACCGAAATATACACCTTGGTTGATTGATCACTGACCTGGCCTCAATGGATTTTTCGGGGTGTTTCTCTAGGTCATCGTAGACAGGAATAACACCCCGGGAAGTGAGTTCCTGAATTTCTGCTTGCCTATTTTTCTCCCTACAAGTAAAAGTCAGTTCGTATGGAAAGCCCTCGTAGTGAAACTAGATGGTCATACCAGTCTGCGACGTAAGGAGTCTTTCTCACACGCATGGGTCGACCAGTGAAGATAATCGTTCGAGCCACATCTTCAAAGCCTGCACTGACAACAAGGTCTTTATGCATTTTCGACGCGCCAGCTTCAACTGAAGCGACGAAACGTGTACCAACCCCTTTGAAAATTGTTGGAAATGACGGAGGTGAAATTTAGGATGACGAAATTAACTCACAAACCCCCTGAGCACCCCATGACAGATTGGCTGCAAGACTCCGTCCATCGAAGACAGCGCCGGCACCAATTACATAGATGGGCTTGCCTGTAAGGGGGGAAGTGCGTCCCTTGACAACATCCACCACAGCAGGGACGAGAATGCTGCCAGGGAGATCGCCTGTATGTCCACCTCCCTCACCTGCCTGTGCACAGAGGATATCTACACCGACTTCAAGGGCCTTGATAGCATGTTTGGGATGACCGATCATGTTCATGACGAGGATACCTGCTTTGTGTAGAGCGTCCACTGCCCACTTAGGTGGGACACCAACAGCGGACACAAATAGGGTGGCCTTTTCTTCGATGATGACTTGGATCAGTTCAGGGAGTTTTCCCTGTGTGTAATCTGTCTATATTAGAAGGTGAGTTTGAGGAGTGATCGGAATTCTATGAAGACAATCGAGCATACATTAGTCTTACGAGCACTTCCACCAACCTGGGGAAGGAGCAAGTCGACACCGAAAGGTGCGTTCTTATCCTTGAGGTCGGCCTTGATTGCTTGAATCTAGAAATAAAATGTCAGAACCAGTGAGCAGAGACCTAAGTGCCACAGATAAGCGCTCCTTACCTGCTGACGAAGGATTTTAGGTGTGTAACCCACACCACCAATGACCCCCAAACCGCCTGCATTTGTGACAGCAGCTGCTAGTTCAGGTCCAGCAGCAACATTCATCCTAAGAGACAACAAAAGTGTTAGGAAATGGGATATGGACGATAGGAAATGCATACCCGGCGAGCAGGATTGGATGCTTAATTCCAAAGAGTTGTGTGATAGGTGTTGAGATAGTGGCCATCGTTTGTTGAGGGATTGTGTCGGGTGAAAGATACAGGTATGAACGTGAAAGATTCTTATATGTCACGATCGAGAGAACCGGCAATAGACGAGAGCCGGTGCCGGAGCAATCCGCGTTCACGTGTTCATGTGCGGCCGAACTGATCCGGACTATTCCTGTAAGGTAACGATCCACCAATGTCACGTGATATATGTACGACTTGCAACTCTAATGGCCTTTGCCACACGGCCTAAGCATAACTCGTTGTGGTTCTTATTAAAAGGGAAATAGCACGCAAGCGGTCCAGCCAAAAAAATTCAGCGGACCCTCAATTGATGTCTTCTTTTGTCCGTGCCACGGGATGGAAAATGTCGATATCTATCGCCTGGCACGGACAGATTTTTGGATTTTACAAAATTACAAGTGCCATTGAATTATTATTTTTACACGTGACGTTGGTAAATCGTTCATGAGCCCTACCTTACTACTGTTGCATTTCATTCCATTAATGCTAGATAGTGGTTGTACCTGCCAAAGGAAAGCGACACGTTTTAGGACCGCCCTCCTGTAACCAATACATCAATACCGAGAGCAATAAAAACTCAATAATCTATATCACAATCTCCTGGGGAGCAGGTTGGAACACGTTGGGTGCCCTGTGATAAACGAGGTCGCTTGCTAAGGTTGTCGTAAACGGGGGGAGGACTGCTGGACCGTGTTCTTCGGGATCGTCGCTTCGGTAATGGTTTCATCGAACGTAACTCCGTAGTCAATCTTCTAGGTGGGGTTCTCGGACGACCTGAAAGTTTAAGACGGGGTTCTTCTTCTTCTTCTGCTTGAAGTGCACCAGCTCGAACTCTAGAGATGAGGACTTGAGCTCAGGTAATAAAATGAGATCGAGTAAATTGGTATCGAATTACTTTTCATTCTGTTCCTCGCAGCGTATTTTGGCCTTCATGTACTTGCCTTGGAGGACTTGATGTTGTTGATCCAGTTGTTGGTATCTCGCAATGTGGCCATCGATTTCATGTTGGCGGTCTTCAGCAAAAGCCGATATCTCCTTCTGCAACAACTTCACATTATGGAGTGCTTTACTTTCTCCAACTCGATGGGCGGACAAAGCTGCAGAAAGGGATTCACATCGTTTCGCTAGAGCTTCTTCGTGGTTTTTATGTACTTGAAGACGCGCCTCCGCTTGTTCAACTTTTGCTTGGAGGGCAGAGCACGCGGACAAATCCAGATAGACGCGTCGTACAGATGGAAGGATGAATTGATGATATTGCCTTGGAAGACAAGCAAGCTAAACCAATGTCAGGAAACGCCAAAATACATTGAGAAAAAGGGCCAACTTCTGGTGTAACTAGAATAATCAGGAACTGAAGTTAGTGGGGAGTGGGTGAGCCACACTGCGAGTTGGACGCGTACAAATATTGAAATTTGTTCTACATTCAGGACAAGATGCAGTCATCCCCTTATTCGGGGGAGCATTGATGTGGTCAGATAAGCATTTGGAGCAGTAGATGTGACCTTGAGTCCAATGTGAACTAAAACGGTGAAAAGATACTAGTAGGCGGACTGAATCGCTTACCACAGGGCAAACAAACAGGTTCTTTGAAGATATTCAAACATATAGAGCAGTTGACAGTCATGTCTTGGGAAATCGCGGCGGTTGAGAATGTGAACGCTTTGAATATTGTAACTGAGTTGATTTCGACGCGACTCGAGATTGGTGAAATTAGTCGCACGTGACCGTCCAAAACAAGCTCATGTTTGTGCCTTGGCAACGACGACAGCGAGGGTCTGTCACGACAGCACTGTCCTTGTCTGGAGGTTTCCTTTGCTGTCACGCTGACGCCTCAAAAGGAGACCATAGTGGTTTTGAAAACCCTGATCTCTAAGTTGAAGCTGGAATTCAGAACTTCTCCGAAAAACTATTCCTTTCATCTGAACCTCCAGTGAATGTCTTCAAGTCCTAACGGCCATTATCCATCTCATAATCCGGTGATACAAGACCCATCTCTTTGGCCATTTAAAAGCTCGCGCGATCGCTCTATTTCAAGGCCTTCTTCCCGTACCTCGGTACGCACTCATAGCCCCTCCGTTTCGCTTGACGACCCAGGTAAGGTTGGATTCATTCTTCTGTCAGTTTCAAATCTAACAACATACCGAAGTCGCCGTGCGGAACCATATGTCAACGCTGAAGCATAACATAAGACACCAACAAGCTCAGTTGAATAATCTTGAACACATCGTTCGCAGTGTTCCTCGTCCGCTCGTTCCAGAAGTGATTGAAGATTATCATAATATGGCTTCATCTTCTACATCTTCAACGCCACCATCATCATTTGTCCCAAATGGCCCAACTCCTATCAAGATGAAACGCCGATCCAGTCATGATGTGCTGTTGAGCATTGCTGGTCCAGATTCGAGTCTACCTTTACCGAAACGTGAACCTGTAGACGAAAACGGCATCCAAGAAGGTGTTCCAATGACTTTCGGAGTGAGTCCAATAAGTCCGCCTTCATACAAGCGCGTTTCCAGCCCTACGCGAACTCTATCTCGTGTGTAATGTTCCTCATAAAAGCATTGCAACTCCTTCATTTTCTCCTCCCTAGGGATACCAGTTGCTTCAGTAGGTAGGTATATCTTTTTCACAATCATCTTACGTTTGATGTCACACTGTACTCACAGGCAATGCCCGAGCACTAGCCGATGAAGGCCAACCAGCCACGTCACGACCTTTCGCAAAGTTGTCACCTATCGAACCGTCAGAGACATCAACTTCCTCTCTTCAACCACCATCATCACCCAATCGACGAGCATCTCTTACCCCAGGAGGCACCACAAAGGTTCTGGCAGACCTACAGGCGGGGGTATCGCAAGCGCGTGTAGCGTTGGACAATACGAAAGCACAGCTTCGACTATCGCAAAGGAGTGTGGCTTCACTTACGCGACAAACAGAGGATTTGAAGGAGAGCAGAGAAAGGCTGAGATTAGAAAATGAAGGCCTGAATAACGTAGTGGCAAGAAAGGAAAGGCTATTACAAGAAGTGAGGCCATTGAAACTGGCTTTTTTTTTCCTTTTTTGAACTTTGCTCCTAGGTGCTAGAACGTGCAAGAAAGGCAGAGGGGGAAGCAGCAGCCTTGAAAGCTCAACTCAAATCTGACACTACGATGTCAAAGAAAACTATCCGAGAGATGGAAGCCGCACTTTCAGAGTCGACTGCTCTCTCCCAAAAGTCGGAACGTGAATATATCACGCTGAGGGATGGTATGAAGGGGATGGCCGAAACCTGGAAACAAGACACAGATCGACTACGGGAGGATATGCGTAGGCGAGAGGAGAAATTACGGACAGAAGGGGAACGTCTTGGGAAAATGTACAAGGACCTGGTTGACAAGGTTAAAAGCTCAAATGAGGGAAGAGAGGTTGTAAAAACCTTAAAAGAAGAAGATCGGAGACGAACGGAAGACGTAGAAAACCTCTGGAAGAAACAGATAGAAACTTTGAAGTTGGAAGTGGACAAGCAAGAGAAGAGCACGGAAGCAGCTAACAAGACGACCATGTAAGTTTTTACCTGTACCTCTGGTGGCCGTTTGCTGACGATTTTATACTTTACATCAGCCATTTGGCAGGGGAACTAGCGAGACTGAGGAGACTCATGCAGTCTGCAGCACGCAATTTGACAGAGGACGATACCCCAGCTGTAGAAAAATCACCACCATGATTTCTTCCTTCTTAACTCATACCGCAATCATGATCAATATCTGGATGGACCAACCCTACACATTCCTTGCATGACGATGTTCTGAAAATTTGGATTTCTTTCCTATTCCCTTGTACTACGTCTCTTAAGTTCGTTTGTTTGTTTCATTGTTATTGTTTGACTTTTGCTTTTCTTTTGCTTTAATGGCCCTGGTTATAGCATAGGCCACATGCTTCGTAGGTCTATTTCCATGTTA
>Ga0193743_1000764_pt1 | contig 25076 bp, 29 predicted proteins | sample L2c2metaG_FD_143038 | JGI IMG/M metagenome (GOLD analysis project Ga0193743, IMG submission 143038) | Soil microbial communities from a riparian zone of the East river system, Colorado, United States - L2c2 | ecosystem: Environmental > Terrestrial > Soil > Riparian zone | place: USA: East River...
CCGGTTCTGCCGCTACTGCCACTGCAGTGAATCGGTGATGGTGCGCCACGGATCGACGTTGTCGGCTCCGAGCGGCCCGGATAGCGTCAGGATCGCCTCGTGGCCGTCCCGCCAGAATTCGTATCGTTCGACGGCATCGACGCCGCTCTTGCCGGTCACCTCGTTGGGTGGCGACGTGGCCTGGTAGGTGACCAGAAAGACCGGGCCGGACTTGCGTTGGACCACCGAGATCGCCCCGAATCGGTAACCCGGACTGGCTGATTGGACCCCGGGTAACTCCTGCTGCCGAATCGTGTCAGGCGTCAGTGGCACCAGCGCCGGTTGAATCTCGATGCGTACCGCATTGAGTTTGTCGGTGAAAACGGCCGCCCCGCCCTCGGTGGTCTGCGCCCAACCCTCCGGGACCGACACGGTGAGCAGCTTGGTGGACGGCGTGAAGGGCACGAATACCTGGGTATCGGGGATGTCGCCGGCCGGATTGCTCTCGGGTGCAGCCGTTCCCGAGGCTGCGCTTGCCGTAGACCCGCCAGAACTGGTGCTGGTGGCGTTGGCACCGCATCCGGCGAGCACACCGGCAATAGCCGCGGCCGCAACCACGACGGATACCGAGTTTCTAGCGCTCTTCACGAGTTCCTCTCCGACGGCGTGAGCCAGGCAGCGGTGTCAGGGATGCCGCAGCAACACTTCGGGGTTGAGCAAAGTCCTGTCAGCCTCACCGGCACAGTCTGGCAATGTCCTGCTGAAGAGACGCTGAACGGCGTCGCGCTCGTGCTTGCACTTCTGGTGTACTGAATCGGAGGAGATGGGAGGGATGGACGATGCGCGTGCTGGTGATCGAGGACGAGGTGCACCTCGCGGAGATGATTCGCCGCGGCCTGGTCGGCGAGGGGTTCGTCGTCGACGTCGAACATCGCGGCGACGAAGGCTTCGAGACCGCAGTCGGCGACGCTTACGACGCGATCGTGCTCGACATCATGATCCCGGGGAAGAGTGGTTACGAGATCGTCCGGGGAATGCGGGCCCAAGGTGTGTGGACGCCGGTGTTGATGCTGTCGGCAAAGGACGGCGAGTACGACCTGGCCGATGCGTTCGACCTGGGCGCCGACGACTATCTGATCAAACCGTTCTCGTTCGTGGTGCTGATCGCACGGCTTCGGGCGCTGATCCGGCGCGGAGCACCGGAACGCCCCGCCGTCTTGACCGTCGGCGACCTCGAACTGGACCCGGCGCGCCACCGCGTTACGCGTGCAGGGGCGGACCTGGCGTTGACGCCGCGGGAGTACAGCGTCCTGGAGTTCCTGATGCGACACCGCGGAACTGTCGTCACCAAGGCCGAGATCGTCCGGTCGGTGTGGGACACGAACTTCGACGGTGACGACAACATCGTCGAGGTCTACATCGGGTACCTTCGGCGCAAGATCGGCTCACCGCTCTCTGGTCACGTCATCGAGACGGTGCGCGGTGTCGGATACCGGCTCGTCGACGACTAGCGGTAAACGGACGACGAATCGCGCTCCCCCGCTGGATGACTCGCCGACGGTGACCGTGCCGTGATGCGCGTCCGCGATCTGGGACACGATGGACAACCCGAGGCCCGCGCCCCCGGACTCGCGGGTCCTTGGCGAATCCAGGCGGACGAAGCGGTCGAATATCCGACGTCGGTCCGCCACCGGTATGCCCGGACCATCATCGGCGACGACGATCTGGGCCCGGGTAGCGACGGGCGCACATTCAAGTCGAATACCACTGTGCCCGTGGCGGATTGCATTGTCGACGAGGTTTCGCACGAGTCTTGAGAGCGCCCGCGGATCGCCGCTCACCCGAACGTGGTTGATCTCGGTGGCTACGCGCAAGCCAGTGATCGCGCGAACGCGATCCGCTTCGGCACGCACGATGTCGTCGAGATCCACGTCTATCACAATGTGAACATCGGTGTGCTCATCGGCGCGCGCCAGCAGCAGCAGGTCTTCCACCAGACGTCGCATCCGGTGAGCTTCCGGGAGCAGCGACTCGTCGATGACCGCCTGGTCGAGGAACTCGGGACGGCCGTGGGCGAGTTCGAGTGCCGCGATGATCGTCGAGAGTGGACTTCTCAGCTCGTGCGACGCATCGCTGACGAACCGCCGCTGAGCCGTCTGGCCGGACTCGAGCCGGTCCAGCATGTCGTTCATCGTCACCGCCAGTCTGCCCACCTCATCGTCGGCCGGCGGTACCGGAATCCGTTCATCGAGCTTGCCACTGGTCACCGATGACACTCGCGCTCGGATGCGCTCCACGGGCTGCAGCGCTACGCCGACCAACCGGTAGGTCCCGAAGGCCACCAGCGCCACCACGATCGGACCACCGATCGCCAAGAGTCCGGCGACCGTCGTAGCAACAGTCTCGACGGGTTCACGATCTGCTCCGACCAGAACCGTTACCGGCCCGGAGGGCGTCTGCGCTCCAGCCCCCGTGACCCAGAAGTCGTTGTCGGCACTGAGTGCTATCCGTCCGAGAGACGTCCGCGATCCCGGGGCAATCTGCGCCGATGACACCGGCAGGTTGGGGCTGCCCGCCGATGCGACGATGATCTTCCCACTGCGATCGACGACCTGCACCATGCCCACCTGGCTATCGGTGGCCAGCATCGCTCGGTCGAGCTCTCCTGCCGGCTCGGTCCTCAGCTGTTCGACTACCTGCGCGGCTCGAGCGTCGGCCGTCGACTTCGCCGAGGTCGCCAGCGATTGGAAGAGAACCACCAGGAGGGCGCCGCCGGCGAGCATCAGGCACAGCGTCACGACCGCGGTTGCGGCGACGGTGGTCCGGGTGCGGACCGTCCACTGCGATGGGGACGCGAGCATCGACAGTGGCGTCTTCACATGTTCAGTGTGACCCCCAGCGTATCCCGCCGAAAACAGCCTTCAGCGTTCCTTCAGCGCAGTTGTCGGTGTGCCGGTAAAGACGACCACAGTCCGGGCCGTAGACGTATCGGCCGCACCCGTGGCGTCGACCCGGTCTGCCCGCCATGTCTACAGGGCGACGGCCCGACACGTCCCGCCGAGTTCGTCTACGGTGCCCGAGGCGGAGACCGACACGGAGACGACCGCAGAGATGGGGACGTCGATGGCGAAGGTATGGCCGTTGTCGCCTGCCGCCACCACGGTGTGATCGCGGCGGCCGACATAGGCCGGGTCGTTCGACTCGACGGAATAGGAGACGATCTGGCCTGCCGATGCGATGATGCCTAGTTCGATCGTGTTGGTCGATCCCCGCGAATGATAGAACGCGACGTCCGGCGGACAGTCGCCGCCGCCAACACCGAGCGCATACCGCACGGCCGTCGCTTGCTCGGACGGCCGATCCACGGGCTTGCCGTCACCTCCGGGCGGGGCTCCGGCGCACGCAACCAACGTCAGCGCGATTCCGACCACGACGACGATGTGCCGGGCGCGCATCCGAACACGGGGTGCTGCAGCATGACTGGGGCCGTGGTGGACCCAGCGCCCAGTCGGGTTGCGTTCATGGACCATCCGGGACACGCCGATGAACACCTTCTTCCGCGGCCCAAGCACCAGCTGCGTTCGACCCTCACTGTGTACCGCGGCGCCTGAAGATCCACTGAGAGCGCGTTCCGTGGGAGGCCGTCGTAGTCCCGACCATTGGTGGTCGCCGTCTTCAGCGGAACTTCAGCGGTGGCGGCCGACTCTGGTGCCATGGTGAGAAGCGGCCGGCACGCGGCACATCGGAGCAACACCGGTACGCGCACCCGCGGGCGTCGTGATCGGCGATGGACGGTCTGCGCCGCAGTGTTGGTCGTGATCGCTTCCGCGGTCTTCATGGGGACAATGTTCGTTCAGATGGCGGTGGCGCCCGGTTACGCCACCTGGCAGGACAAGACGTCGACCCTCCTTCGCGCGGTCGGTATGGGTCCGGCGCTGGACCAGGTCGAGACCTGGCTCTATACGCGCTCGGTGCCCTCCGACACGCCGCCGGATCCCGCGTCGGTGACGGTGGCCGGGGTCGGGCCCAACAGCCTCGGTGCAGGACCCGGTTATCCGGGCCTGCCGACGCTGGCGCATACCGCGGACAATGCCGGCTGGCACGCCGTGGTCCGAGTACCCGGGGATCCACCGGTGGTGTACACCGCGGTCACACAGCCAGATCCCTTGCACCGCAGCATCGTCGTCGGCGTCGGCCTGGTGCGATCGCGGGCCGTGCAGGCGCACCTCGAACCCGGAACGGTCCAACCGGTGCGGTCCGGATCAGCCGGGCAGATCCCGTCCGAACAACTACCCGACGTCGCCGCGGCGTTCAACTCCGGCTTCAAGATGTCGGCATATTCGGGCGGCTTCTTCCTCGACGGCGCCACGGTGCGGACACTGGTCGACGGCAAGGCGTCGGCAATGATCGACGACACGGGCCGGTTGTCAATCGGGCAGTGGGGGCGCGACATTCAGATGAGCTCGCACGTGCGTGCGGTCCGCCAGAATCTCGCTCTCATCGTCGAAGGTGGTCAGCCCGTTCCTGGCCTGGACCGAAACGCCGACCTGCGCTGGGGAACCCCTCGCAACCAGCTGCAGTACACCTGGCGATCCGCGATGGGTGTCACCCGCAGCGGCGACATCGTCTATGTGGCTGGGGACAAGCTGAACCTCGCCACCCTCGGCGTCGCGCTCGCGCAGGCAGGCGCAGTCACCGGGATGGAACTCGACATCCATTCCGGGATGGAGTTCTTCAGCGGCTGGCGCAGCGACGGCGCAGGCGGCAGCGCCCCGCAGCGGTTGATGCCGGCCATGGTGGGACCAGCGGATCGCTATGTGCGCCCCGATCAGCGGGACTTCTTCTACTTCACCGCCGCGCCGACGACGCCAGCTCGGTGACCGGTTGATCGCCACGGTATGCGTGGCTCCACGGCCAGCTTGCGTTCGGATGCAACCGTGCACCCGAGACATTCGGACCCGAGGTTCGGCGAACTGTCGGACTCAGGGTCGAAGACGTCGACCTCAAAGCACGACGCATCCGGGGTCTGACGCTCCATCACCCAAGCGGGCGGCAAGCTCATGGAGGGCAATCCGAAGAGAACGGCCGGGATCATCGAGATCGGTCGGCCGAGTCTTCGCGGGCGCACCGGGCCCCCCGATATTCGGCCGCATCTGAAGTTTGCCCCTAAAGCCTCGTTTTGGAGCTTCTCGGCGCGAGGCTTGGGCCTCCAAATATGGCTCTGAAATGCCGCGATGGGTGGTCCCGGCTGGTATCGAACCAGCGACCTTCCGCGTGTGAGGCGGACGCTCTCCCACTGAGCTACGAGACCTGGGAGACGCACCGATCAATGATCGATGGGACGTCAGAGATTAACACGGACGGCCGTGTGGCCGAGAATCCCGACGACCGGCCCTCGGCATCACTGCGGCGGTATGGTCACCGCCATGAAGCTGCGAGCTGGCCTCATTCTCCTCGGCCTCGGCGCGGGGCTACTGTGCGGCCGCGGCGGCCCGGACTCCGCAACGGGATTTGTGCGGCCTCGCTCGGGTGGACTAATGTTGCGCTTCGCGACGGGCGACGATCTCGCCCGTGGCACGCGGATGTAGCGCAGTTGGTAGCGCATCACCTTGCCAAGGTGAGGGTCGCGGGTTCGAATCCCGTCATCCGCTCGAAGGTGCAATGGCATCAACCCCGACGGTGGAGTGGCCGAGTGGTGAGGCAACGGCCTGCAAAGCCGTGCACACGGGTTCGATTCCCGTCTCCACCTCCAAGAATGACCCGGCGCGATTAGCTCAGCGGGAGAGCGCTTCCCTGACACGGAAGAGGTCACTGGTTCAATCCCAGTATCGCGCACCAGCATTACCGCAGGTCAGGCCCGGTTTCTACCGGGCCTTCGCTGTCTCCGCGCAGTAATCGCGCAATCGCCCCCCGGCCACACCGGATGTTCCGCTGCCCAGCGGGACCCACACGCTCAGCGATTGGGCGGACTGAGACTACCCATATCGGATCGTGTGGGGGTGCTGGTCGCCCCGTGCAGGCAGCCAACATCAGCCTGCAACCCACGCCGTTCAACTCCTCGACGGCACGGTCGCTGAGCCGCGCGGCAATTCGATCGACAAGCTCCTCGGCGACAGCAACTTCGCCAACTGCTTGAGCGTCATTGTCCAGGGTGCACGCAACCTGGCTGCTGCGCTCCTCGCGGCAGCCGACGAACTTGACGGGTGGTCGGCGCCATGACCGACATCAAGAGCACTCCGATCGAGGTACCTCAAGCCCGCACAGTGGAGATCATCGACGGGCTATTCCGACGTGGTATGCCGGCCGAGGAACTGTGCGCCCGAAACGGCGTATCTGACACGAACGAACTGTGGCGCTCCCAAGGGGTTGCTCGATGAGGGGAATCGCCTGCCCGATCTGTTGCGCAGCTCCCGGCAAGCCATGCCGAGAACTTGCCACCGGGCCGCTGCGACTGCCGCATCTCAACCGTCGGTGCGGAATTGGTGCGCTGGCACCGCCCGGACCCCGCTTACGCTGAATCCGGTTCCGAATCTTTTCATGCGTTGCATAAAACGGCAGGTCCAGACATATTTGTCGAGGTCGACAATACAACGATCTATATTCAGTTGTCAGAGCCCCCATGAACCCCAATTGCCCCCGCCGCTGCGACTGCAGCCACCCGAGCGAGTGCCTGTTCGCTACAGCCGAGCCGCAGCGCGCCAGTTTCGTGGTGGTGTGGATTGTGGGCGCGGCAGTACTGGCCGCGGTGATTCTCATCGTCGTGTTGTGGTGAGGTGCCCGCAGTCGTGACGGTGAATATAGGGTGCCCGTGGCCGTGGACACCCTTGGTGGTAAATCGGATTGACCGATCCCCACGGTTGCCAACGCAACATGGTTCGGCCCGCCCAATCAGCTGCAGGGCTGCGGGCGACGATTGCTCCGGTCGCGTTTCGACACGTGGGGAACAACTCAGTCGAAGGCGCTGCGTTCTGCATCGCTGTGGGAAGCGCTGAGATCGTCAGCGCCCTCCAGACCGAGTTCGTGGGCGACATCGTCAGTGTTGGCGAGTGTCACTGCTGCTCCTCCAGGCGGCGCTTCCCCTGGTAGTCGAGCTTGCGTCGCTCCTAATTCGGCGCGGCCAGTGAGGTTCACGTGGAACCGCTCCGGTGGCGGGCCAGGCCGCTGTACATGGCGTCGAGGGCAAGCACCCCGACTGAGGCCGGGGACCGCGACTACGCAATATCCAATTGCCGCGACGCGGCGGGTCCTATCGTGACCACCATGCGCGCCTTCATCATCGCCGTCGCGGCCCTCGTCGCACTCGCTCCGGTCGCCAACGCCACCCCCGAAGACGACCAATACCTCGGCGCCCTCAAGTCACGCAATGTCGGCGGAGATCCCGACAAGCTCATCGCTGCCGGGCATGCCGCCTGCGACAACTACGGAACACCCGAACTCGTCGTCGCCCAGCTAGCCGGCCTGCAACGCATCGGCTACACCGAGATCCAGGCAAAGGACATATTCGGCACGGGAATGCAGGCCTACTGCCCAGACAAGCTGCCCCGGGACGGCATCCCCGGAGGCTGACGGCTACACGCTGCCTTGCGGGCTAGACGTTGCTGATGCGCACCGCCGCAAGCCCATCGAGCGCCGAGCACCGAGTCTCGAGCACTAATTGCGCTTGCCGAGACCGTCCAGCATCAGGTTGAGGGTGAAGTCGAATCGATCCAGGGCGGTGCCGGATGTCAGCTCGGCTGCGTAGCGCTTGGTGTGGGGGAAGGTGTCTGGCAGCGCAGCGAATCGGTGCAGCGTTTCGTCGCGGCTGACGGCCCACGCTTCCTGGTCGACATGCCTGCCGAGCAGGGAGGTCTCGAGGCAGAAGGCGTTGACGTAGAGGAATAGGGCGTCGATCGCCCAAGCGGCCGTCTGCGGGTCGACATCCCCTGCCAGCACGATGCCGAGCATGCCCTCGCTCACGCGCAGGGTCTCCAAGTCCGTCGGGACCACGGCGAGCGCCGCCAGGGAGATGCCGGGGTAGCGCAGGTACTGATCACGGATCTGGGTGCAGACGCCGATGATCTGCTCACGCCAGGTGCGCGGGTCCGGTTGGGGGAACTCGATTTCGGCGCACAGCCGCCCAATGAGGAGGTCGTCGAGATCCTCCTTGTTGACGACGTGGGCGTAGAGCGACGCAGGGCCTGTTTCGAGGGCGCTGGCCACTCGTCGCATCGTCAGCGCGTCATATCCCTCGCTCTCGACGATGCCCAACGCGGTCTCGAGGATGGCGTCGACGGTAATGGGCTTCTTGCGTCCGGCCGACGATCCGCGACGGGCCGCGTTGGCGTCGTCGACCAGAGGTTGTTGGTGCCGTGCTGCGCGTCGTCGCTGAGGAGGCGATGCCATGCGACACAGCCTAGACGATATGCGATCGTTGTTCTAGTTGACACGATCATTGTTCGGCATATAGAACGGTGTTCGTGTCCACGTCAACTTCCGGCTCCCCCACCCAAACAGGCTCCTCCGAGGCGGAGTCGCTCGATCCAGCGCTGATCAAGCTCGCGCTGGCCGTCCTCGTCGGCGTCATCGCCGCGATCCTCGATCTGACCATCGTCAACGTCGCGATCACCACGTTGCAGCACAGTCTGCACGCCAGCGTTTCGACGATTCAGTGGGTCAGCACCGGCTACGCCCTGGCCGTGGCGCTGACCATTCCCGCCAGCGGCTGGGTGTTCGAACGTCTCGGCACCCTCGAGTTCGACAAGCCGTCTGCCGATCGGGACGCACCGGTCACCGCGGCCGAGATGGAGGCCAGTGTGCGGCGCGTCAGTGGCGTCGACGTCCGCATCACCGCGCCGTGGCGCACCCTTGGTGACTGGTGATCGGCGGTGACAGTCGCGGAAAGGAGGTCCGTTACTCCGACGGATTGGTGACCACCGGGCCACCCAATCGGGATCGGAACTGCCTCGAGCGTCCTGACCTGGACGTCGTGCGGCCGCTAGCAGTCCAGAAGTAGAGCACCCCAGCGGCTAGCGCGCCGACGTCGCGAGTCGAAGTACCAGGGTGGCGATCGCGATTAGCAGCAGAACCGCGGCTGGTGCGAGCGCATTAGCGTGCCTTGTCCGCGCACGCAGAAGGTATACGAGTGCACCGATGAGATAGGCAACCAAACACGCGGCCGCCGCCGCGCCGAGCGGCCACCAGAACAGGCCGACCACCAGACCGGCTGCCCCGGCAAGTTCTGCCGCTGCCAGCAGCCACATCTTGTCGATGGGGAAGTTTACGGCCCGCATTCCGTCTATCTGCCGTTGGTCGCCGACGAGCTTGCCCCGCGCCGATGGGATGAGTGCGACGGCCAATAGGACAGAGCTCGCGATCGTTGCGGCGAACATCAGGGGGCCGCGGGCGTCGCGATTAGGAATTGGGCGAGCAGCTCGTTGACCAGCCGCGGGCGGGTGGCGAACACGAAATGGTCGGCTCCGGGTAGTTCGACCAGCCACGACTCGGCGATATGCCCGCGGAGATAAAGTCCGACGTCCGAGGGGACTTCGCGGCCCAGGCCGCTGGTCACCAACATGGTCGGCGTGGCGATCGAGCCAAGCAGGTGTCGGTCGTCGTCGCGCGAGATTCGCTCGAAGAATCCCATCAGGGTGTCGGTTCCCGCCGTGCGGCTCATCGCGCCGAACCATTCCTTCAGGCGGTGTGCCTCGTGTGGACCAACGTCGCGGAGCACTGTGCCCGGGTCCAGAATGACGTCCGTGAGCGCCTCGATGCCGGCGTCGCGCCCTATTCGAACGAACCGATCGATGCCGGCGTCGTCGAAGCCCCACGGCCAGTCGGCCCCCCGGCGGAAACGCGGTGAAGCATTGATGACGGCGAGTTTGGTCAGCCGGTCTGGATGCTGTGCGGCGAACCGCAACGCCACGTGGCCCGCTGAGGCGAAGCCGATCAAGGCCACTCCGCGCAGGTTCAGATGCGTCAGTAGGCGTTCGAGATCATCGGTGTAGAGCTGGGTGACATCAACGCAGTCGAGTGGGAGCTTGCTCGAGGCGCCGTAGCCGCGCAGATCGACGAATACATTGCACGCCAACGGATCGAAGTGCGCACGCTGGGCCGACCAGGACCGGGAGTCAAGGGGTAGCCCGTGCAGCCAGACCACCGGCTCTTCGCCGCGGCCCGCTATGTAATGGGCGAGTCGCGCGTCGTCAACGTCGAGATACTGAGGCCGCCATGCCGCCCGCTCGAAAGGATTCATCTCGTGCCGTCACCGTCGAAGGTCGGATAGTCGATGTTGTCGAGCCCGGGCACGGTGATCTTGGTGGGATCGTTGTCGTGTTGGACGAGTTGGGCCACCGCGAAGTCGGTTACGCAGGCGGACAACAGCTGGCGGGGATCTTCCAGCACGACGCGAAGCCGGGTCACCATCGCCCGGAAGTCGTCCGCGTCACGAATGAGGGGCATCTCGCTGACTTCGGTGACCGTGGGATCGGACACGTCGGCAGCCGCGACGCTGCCGGGCGTGAACCGTGGATAGCCAGGGAACATGGTGTCCCCGAGTTCCTGAGTAGCGTGCAGGCCGGCCCACAACTGGCGGAACGGCTCCTCCAGTTTGGCGACCTCCGAGAGGTCGCCGTTTTCTGGGGTGGAGAAGGTGGGGGCGTGCGGGGCCATGTACATGCGTTCCAGCGGCAGTCTGTATTCGCTGGCACCGCGCAGCATTGCGGCCACGCTGCTGGTATTCCACGTCACCCCTGCGGTGGGCCGGCCCTGCCTGCCGGCCACGATGACCATGGCGCGGTCCCAGTCGACACGCACCGAGCGGAACCAACGCTGCAGGCGATAGGCGTTGTCGAGTCCGACGAGGAAGAAGGTCGCAACCATCATCTCGTTGATCCACGCCGAACCCGATCCGCTGCCTGGGACGCTGCCCAGGTAGTCGCGCTGCAAGCTGTCCCGGCAGAGGTAGCCTTCCTCGGTCAGGGCGCGGCGCAGGTAGCCCACGGTGGCGGTGCAGGCGTAGTCGTACATGTCCGAGATCCGCTGTTCGCGGCCTCGAAAGGCTTCGACGGCGATGACGTCGCGCCACAGAGCAACCGTGTTGACCGCACGTGCCCGTTGCGTCGCCGAGATCAGCCGTTGCGCCTGTGTCCGCCACGCATCGTCGCCGGCGCGTTCGCGCAAGCTGACCAGCGACGCCACCGCCGGGCCCAGATGGGACAGTCCTGCGAGTTCGTTGAATCCACGGGTCGCGCCGCGAAACCCCTCCACTCGTGGCGCGTTGCCATCCCCCGGGTACAGGGCGATGTCGAAGCTCGTTGCGACGATGAGGGGATCGTGCAGTCGGCTGAGGTATGCGGTGCGGGTCAGCGCGGAACCGATGCTCTGCGGATCGGCGGTGTAGATCCTGAACAGATCCGCCATTTCCGGGATCTCCGGACGGGCTGTGCTGGTCATGGTCTGGGCTCCTCGCCTTGCAACGAGTCGTCGAACGTGTACACCACTGTGTGGGAGGCGAACCGAACCTGTGGGCTCAGGCTGTTGGACACCGCCAGCCGCGTCTGACCGGAACCGGGAAGGACCGCGACATCGGTGGCGCCCGTTGTCGGGAACTCCAGAACGACAACGAAATTCCCGTTCTCCCACCGGTAGAGCTGTGAATTCAACGAGACCCGAGGTTGTTGACGGCTTCCGGTGATGAAGTTGACGCGCGCTAGGTACAACCCGCGCTGCCCGTGGAATATCGCGAGCTCTCGTGCACCGGCCTGTGGCAGTTCCTGGATGGGTTCGAAAAGCCCATCTTCCCAGCGCATCACCGGCGAGGCGCCATCAATACACGCGGCGACAAGGTATGTCCTACCGCCGATGTCGAAGTCGGCGAACGCGCGGCCAGCCCGCTCCAGCAGCACCTGACGCGCCACGAACCGGTTCCCGTTCCACCGGTACAGCATCGACGGCGCGAGGTGGTCGGCGTGGGCGAGATACGCCTGGCCGTCCAGCTCGAATTGGTGCCAGTTATAGCCCCATTCGGATCGGATTTGCTGAAACTCCTCGAAACTCGACCCCGTCCATTCGTAAATCGTTGACGGCTTGTCCCGCGCCTCGACGCCGGGCGCGCTGACCCCTTGGGCCAACGCGAGAAAGTGCCGTCCAGAGACGGTGAAGGCCTTCCACTGTTTGGCGGCGAAGGTGGGAACCGCCTGGAACGGCTCGAAGCGGCCCGCCCGCCATTCGAAGATGTGTGACTCGGTCCCGAACTCGTAGGGTCCACGCCCTGTCCGAATGCTCGCTGTCGCAAGAAAGATACGACCATCGATCCGGAAGAACTCTGCATCCTCGCCGCCGGGTACCGCCAGCCGTTGATGTTCGACGAACCGCCCATCATCGGCGCGGAAAACCAGCAACGACGTGTCGCTGTCGCCACCGTTGATCTCCGGTGCCTGGCCCGGTATGTCGATCGCGAGCTGGGGCACCGCCACGAATGTCGAACCGTCGATGTGGAATGGCTCGACCGCGCGCGCACCTGACGTCTGCAGCCGGGCCGTTTCGGTGAGAGAGACCATGACGCTCCCCTAACTTGACGTGTCAATATAAACGGTACGCCGATGTCTTGACACGTCAACATAGCGGTAGGGATGATGGGCGGATGGCCAGAAAACCAGCGACCCGGAACGCCAGCGCTGCGCTCTCGGCGCTGGAACAGTCCCTATGGCGAGGGTTTCTCGCCTGGTCGGAAACCGTTCTAGCGCTGGTGGGCAGCGACCTCGTCAACGCCACCGGCCTATCCAGGCCGGACTTCGAGGTTCTGGTCCGCCTGCACGAGGCGCCTGGCGGCACGCTGACCCAACGCGATCTCGGCGAGTCACTCGGCTGGTCGGCTTCGCGGTCGTCGCATCAACTGGAACGGATGGAGACACGCGACTTGATCACCCGAATCGACACCGGCACCGGCCGGCTTCGCGACGTCGGACTCACCGAACACGGCGCCCAAGAGATCGGCGAAGCCGTCCAGGTACATGCCACCGCGGTCCGCACCCATTTCCTCGGCACCCTCGACCAACACGAAAAGCAGGCACTCGCCGCACTGTTCCTGCAGTTGGGGCTGGTCGGGCCATGACCGCGCCGAACATCCCTCTCGCGAAGACCGTCGCGCCGAGCGACACCAGCACGAGCACCGTCATCGACGGCCGCGGTCCCCAAATCCGCTGCGGCACGGCGCGGATTTGCACCTGCAGCGACATCCCCTACGACACCCCGATGTCCGGCGACACACAGATACCGCTGAAGCTCGACCTCCAGGTGCCTCAGACCTCGGGCAAGAAACCGCTGGTCGTCTACATCAGCGGCGGCGGATTCCTCCGGAACGACAAGACGGCCAACCTGCATCGGCGCGCGTACGTGGCCGAGCAGGGCTACGTCGTGGCCAGCATCGAGTACCGCACCGTCCCCACCGGCGCCACCTACCGGGACGCCGTCGCCGACGTGAAGTCGGCGATCCGCCACCTGCGTGCACATGCCAACCAGTACGACATCGAGGCGAGCCGGGTCGCGGTATGGGGCGAGTCCGCGGGCGGCTACCTCGCCGCGATGACAGGGGTCACCAACGGACTCAACCGTTTCGAGAACGGCAGCAACCCGGATCAGAGCAGCACGGTGCAAGCAGTCGTCGACGAGTTCGGGCCCTCCGACATCTCCACCGTGGCTTCGGACTACGACGCCGCGACTCAGAAGACGACCTACGCGGCCGGTAACCCGTTTGCACAGTTCATCTTCGGCCCCCTCACCACGATGTCGGTAAGGGACGACCCGGCAGCAATGGCGCCCGCGAACCCGCTCACCTACATCAGCGCGTCCAGCCCACCCTTCGTGCTTCTGCACGGAAGCGCCGACCAACTCGTCTCTCCCAGCCAGACCCTGATCCTGCACAACGCCTTGCGTGCCAACGGCGTCAACAGCACCCGATACGTGGTCGATGGCGCCAACCACGGCGACCTGACATTCATGGGTTTCCACCCCGACGTCACCAAACAATGGTCGTCCCAGCAAGTGATGGACAGCATCACTAGCTTCCTCGACAAGCACCTGGGCTAATGCCCAGGGGATTCCTTGTCCCACTCCGGTGAGCTACGTCGCGGACTGGTTCTCTACCTGATTATTGGTGCCGTGGTGGTGGTTTCGGGGATTCCAATGGCGAGCTCGTTCGTGCCTGCCGAGCCCATTCGCACGATGGCCACGACGCCGATTGGTCAGAACCTGGCGTCGAACACAACGCGTGCGGGTAACTTGCGAGGCCGTGCGAAGACTCGGTCGACTGTGCGGGCGGCGAGCCCCGGCGACCTCTTCATGATGACCATCAGAATGTGTGCGTGAAGTCGCAGATGTTTCGCTCGCCACAGCCGCACCGAGTCGCAAGTCGGGCATCCGTTCACTTCTTGAGATGACTCATTCACGTGCGACTCGACGAGGCCGGCCATCATTAAGCGGACTCTTGGCTGGGGAGGACAGAACCGCGCTCGGGCGGCAGGGGTTGCGGCTGACCGAGGGCGCCCAGGACCGCCGACACCGCCTTGTGCGACAGCGACTGCGCGCTACCACCGATCCAACGCGAACACATAGCGGGCGGTCGGCACCCGCGGAGATCTCAGCGCCCGCGCTCAGCCGCCGGTGCTGGCGCAGCACTATCGGCTATCGCCGGTGAATGTGTTCATGAACATCCCCGTGGGCACCGAGGGTGACCTGAACTGGTTGCCCGCGGTGAGCCGGCCAGGGGACGCGGTGACGTTCACGGCGGCGATGGATTGCGCGGTGGTTCTCTCGGCGTGCCCGATGGATCTCAATGCGATCAATGGCCAGCGGCCGACGTCGCTTGCCATCGAGATCATTTCACCGAATCCTACTTCCCTCGACAGGATTTGATCGCGCGAACTCTACCGATCCTGCGCTGGGGCAGACAGGGGTTCCCAGCGGCGTAGTGGTTCTCGATGTCCAGAACGATGAGCGGCTCGCCGGCGCACGGCAAGTCGAGGCGGTGGTTGTTGACGGTGCCCACCGGCACCGAACCGCTAGTGACCGCCCTCGGTTTGGCGGATCTGTTCGGCGGTGTCCGCCGTGACGAGTTTGGCGGCGAGGAAGTCCGGTGTGCGGGGCAGGCTGAGGTGGCGCGCAGCCGCGTGACCCCGGAACGACTCCGACAGAGTAAGAGGATGCGATGACGAAGCGACTTGACGGCACGGTGGCTCTGGTCACCGGTGCGAGCAGCGGGATTGGAGAGGCGGCGGGTCTGGGGGCTCTTCAACCGGCGCGCGCCGAGCCCCATCCTGGGAGACCTCGGTTATCGGTAGGTACCTCCGGACAGGGGTATCACTTGGCCGTAGAACGTGTCCGTGAGGTCGGAGCACAGATACAGTCCGAGGCCGGCGGACTCTTCGCCCGACACCATCTTCTTGGCCGGCATCCGGCTGATGAGTTTGTTCCAGTGTTCGTCGGTTCCTCCGGCACCACTGCGCATCAGGTTGTTGTCGACGTTCTCTTGGGCAATGGCGTTGACGTTGATGTTGAACGGTGCCAGCTCCAGACCGATCGCCTTGACCCATGCGTTCTGCGCCCCCCGGGAAGCGCCGTAGATCGACAGAGACGCCGGTGGCACCACATCGACGATCGGGGTCAGCAAGGTGGCTGTGCCGGTGATCCCGGCAAGGCCGGTGATCGCTACGATCTTGCCTCCGCCTTGGCGTTTCATTCGCTTGACGGCAGCGCGAGTGACGCGGCAGAAGGAAAAGAAGTTCTGTTCGAACATGTCGTTGACGCGCTCCTCGTCGAGCTCGTCGAACGGGATCGAACCGACGATGCCGTAGTTGCTGACGAGAATATCGATGCGACCGAATTGCTCGTCAATGGCGGCGAACATCGCATCGACATCGCCCGGTCGTGTGAGATCGGCCTCGATGATGCTGCCGCCACCGGGATTTCGCCTCGCATATTCGGCATGCGGCTCGGCGTCAGCACGCGTGCGGTCCTGGGTGACGACGATCGCGCCCGCGTCGGTGAACGTTCGCGTGAAAGCTGGCCCCATGTACTGGGACACCCCCGTGATCAACGTGATCTTATCGTCGAGTCGCATCGCCATTCTTCCTTCCAGTTACTGGCGCTTATTCTCCGTGCCGGGATTGCCACCAGGTTCGGTCGCCGTCGGGCGCGGGTTCTCGGGTCAGGGCCCAATGACGGGCCCTGAAAGACAAGGCGCCGCAACAACTCCTGTGGCACTGCGGCACCCGGTCGCGGGCGTCATCGCGCAGACTCCTGCGTCCCGGGACCGATCACCTGACACAGCTGTTGTACTGATCGGTCTGATTTGAGGCTACGACGAGACCTTCGGCTCCGTCAACCCAGGCGAGTCAGACTCGAAACGCCTTCGCGCCCTTTAGAGGCGTTGGGGAATATCTGAAACACCAGCCTGTGTTGGCTCCCGTAGTCATACTGATCGGTTCAAACGTGCGAGGAGTGGTCATGACGAGACACACCGTGGTCTGGGATCTAGAAGGCACGATCGGTGCGGGTGAGGCACTCGTTGAACGAGTCACTCGCCGATCACCCCTCAGCGACCGACCATCGTCGCGCCAGCGCCGTGTACGGGCGACGTCAGCACGGACTGCAGCATGATTGTCGACCATCGCACCTACACCATCAAGCCCTCGGGGATTCTCGGCTGGCTTTCGCTGTACTACGAAAAGGGCTGGCCCCTTCAACAGAAATACCTCGGTAACTGCCTGGGCTTCTACCTCGTCAAAGAGGGCCGACAAGACCAGGTGGTGCACCTATGGGCCTACCAGTCTCAAGCCGACCGCGAAGCGCGCCGCGATGCGCTCTACGCCGACCCCGCGTGGCAGGACTATCTGCGCGAGATCCTGGCCACGGACTTCCTGGTCAGCTGGGAGAACAAGTTACTGACCCCAACATGGTTCTCACCCGACCTCGGGGCAACCAACCAATCGTCGAATGAACCGGGCGGCGACTGAAGAGTCGCCATCGCTGCCGGGCGGCGAGACGAATCCACTGGAGGAACAACTGATGTCTAGCTGGAGGAATAACTGATGTCTAGATTGGATGGCAAGGTCGCCGTGATCACCGGCGGCAGCAGCGGTATCGGCCTGGCGACCGCACAGCGGTTCGTCCAAGAAGGCGCCCACGTCTTCATCATGGGTCGCCGACAGAGCGAGCTTGACAAGGCAAAAGCGTTGATCGGGCACGGCGTGACCACCGTCGCCGGAGATGTCACCAGCAGCGCCGACCTGGACAGGCTGTTCGCGACGGTCCTCGACAAAGAGCGCGGCTTGGACATCCTCGTCGCGAGTTCGGGCCGGTCGGAGCCCGAAGAGCTCGGCAAGATCACCGAGGAGAATTTCGACCGAACCTTCGACCTCAACGCCCGCGCAACGCTGTTCACGGTGCAGAAGGCGATTCCGCTGATCCGAAGCGGCGGCTCGGTAATTCTGGTCGGTTCGATCGGCAGTTACGTGGGCATTCGCGGCTACAGCACCTACAGTGCCACCAAGGCCGCCCTGCGTTCCTACACTCGCACCTGGACCCGGGAGTTCAACGACCGCGGTATCCGCTTCAACACGTTGAGTCCGGGCCCGATCGACACCCCCATCTTGGATGGTCTAGCCGACTCGGCGGAAGGCGTGAACGCGCTCAGGGCACAGTTCGCCGCGGCGGTACCACTCAACCGGATGGGCCGCCCCGACGAGATCGCGGCTGCCGCACTGTTTTTGGCCTCCGATGACAGCAGCTTCGTGGCCGGCGCCGAACTGAGCGTCGACGGTGGCATGGCACAGGTCTAGCGACCGACGACACCACCGAAAGGCGACAGATGACTCTGAACACGGAGAGCGGCCTTGACGGCGGATACGTGCCCAGCCCGCTGGAACGCATCGGCAAGCAGGTGGCCGACTATGAGGCCAGCGCCGGCACGCGGGGCGGAACGGTGGAAGGGGCGCCGGTGGTGATCCTGACGTCGGTGGGCGCGAAATCGGGCAAGGTCCGCAAAACCCCGGTGGTGCGGATCGTCGACGGTGACCGGTACGTGGCGGTGGCATCACACCGCGGGGCGCCCACCAACCCGTCCTGGTACGCCAATCTGGTCGCCCACCCGAGGGTGCGACTTCAGGACGGCGCCACTGTCAGCGAGTTTCAGGCCCGTGAGGTCAGCGGGGACGAGAAGCGGTACTACTGGACGGTCGCCGAGCGGTTCTGGCCGCCGTTTCCCGAATATCGACGGCTTGCCGGGGGCCGCGACATCCCGATCATGGTGCTCGAGCCGATCGCCCCCTACCGGATCGGCGCGACCATCGGGACGGCAGCCGAGGAGCGCAGCAAGGCGTTCGTCCTGGAGGCGTTTGACACGTTGGCCAACCGGCGTGACTACGCTGCGGCGCAACGGTTCTGGTCGCCTGATTACATCCAGCACAGCGCACACATTCCGCCGGGCCGAGACGGCCTGTTCAATCTGGTCAAGGCCTCGCCGGCGGACAGGCGCTACGAGAACGCGCTGACCGTCGCCGACGGTGACTACGTGATGCTGCACGGCCGGTTGTCCAGCAGCGGGCTGCAGGCCGACAAGATCGCGGTGGACATCGTGCGGCTGGAAGACGGGCTGATCGCCGAACACTGGGACGTGGTGCAGGACGAGGCTACCGCCGAGCAGTCCAAGAGCGGGCTGCCCATGTTCGGCGACACCTTCCCGACACGGGCCTGACACGGTGCCGGCCACGATGACGCCCTCCGCCCAGTTCGAAACCTCGCCGCACATCGCAGTCGGACTCGATCGCGGTCTTGAGTTGTCCTGGATCAGTACCGCGAGCTCGGCAGACATGCCGCTCGCCTGGGCTACCAAAGCGTCTGGACCAACGCCACCAATGAGCGCGATGCTATGCACATCTGCGCCCAGTGGTCCGTCGCGAGCGCGGACGTGGTGCCCGGCGGCATCGGGACTGGCGTCTCGATTATCCCGATCGGCTACTGGTCTCCTGCGTCGTTGGCGTCCTGCGCGGCGACGGTCGGCGAGATCAGCGGCGGCAAGTTTGTTCTCGGAGTGGGCGCTGGCGCCCTCCAATCCCCAGCCTTCCGTCAGTCGCTGGGGCTGGACTACAGTCTGCGGCCGATAGCCACGATGCGCGAGTGGCTGGTGACGCTGCGCGCCCTGCTGGCCGGCGAGACCGTAGAGCACGAGGGCAAGGCCATCACGCTGCACGGCATCAGTCTTGGGTGGATGCCGCCGAAGGTGCCCGTAGCGCTGGGTGCCCTTGGCCCGAACATGCTGACGCTGGTCGGCGAGGCGTCAGACGGCGCCGCCCTCAACTGGTGCACGCCCGAGCAGGTGACTGCCAGCCGCGAGATCGTGGCGCAGGGTGCGCAGGCGGCCGGCCGCGACCCGGGCGACGTCGCCATGATCGAGTACATCCGTATCTGCGTGGACGACGACGTGGACGCTGCCCGCCGCGCCTACACCAAGGCGCTTTTGGGTTACGCGCTGGCCTGGCCCGGCACGAACAAAGCGCTGGGATACCGAGGCCATTTCGGGCGGATGGGCTTCGACGAAGCGCTGACCGAACTGGAGGATCGCCGCGAGCGTGGCGCCTCCGAGGATGAGTTGATCGACGCGTTCCCGGAGAAGCTGGCGAAGCTGGTCGGCTACTTCGGGCCGGCATCCGGCGCCGCCGCCTTCCGGCACCTCGCCGAAGGACTGGACACCGCCATCGTGCGGGTGGTAGCCACCCGGCCGGGGCTGGAATCGATTACAGCTGTCATGGAAGCGTGCCAGCCGTCCAAGTTCCCGCCCTAGCCCTGCGCCGACGGTTTCGCGGCGCACAGTCTCGGACTGAGATGGGCGTAAAGCTCAGTGCCGTTGGCGAGCTACCAAATGGACCATCGTTTCCCACCCGCACGGCTGCGCAACCGACTCAGTGTGTCATCACGAAATCTGCAGATCTGCAGTTCATCTGCAACCGCTCGTGAGATTCTGCAGCGAGTGCAGTAGCGAATCAACCGAGCCTTCAAACTGGCCGGGCCCGACGCGCAGCGCCGCCGCAAGACTTCGTTCTCATGCTCCAACAACCGGTTTCGTCGACTCGACTCCCGCAGCTGGCCGGATTCACTGGTGCTTGTGCCGGACTTGGCGCCGTCATCGATGTCACCCTGGCGCATCCACTTGGTCGGCATCATCGGATGGACTCCGAATTCGGTGGCGATCTGCGTACAACCGGCAGCGCTCGACAAGGATCTCTGCCAGCCGTTCCGGCTCGCTAACCATCAGGCAGTGACAGCAGCCGTCGGACGCAGATGAGCCAGCATTCGTTGGCGCACTTCGTCCTTCGCGCAGCCAGCGAAAGTGATTGGGCGCCATGCGAGTAGCAGGAGCGCAACGCCGGCGAACTGGCCAACCACGCCGAGGTACTGACCCTCGAGGGCGGCTCCTACCCCACCCGACAACACCGCCAGCAGTGCTTGCTCAGCGAGTTGTTGACACGACGAGTGCGTCCAGCCGTCAACGCGCGGACTAGATCACAGGCACCAGGGTTGGCACGGGAAGCTGATCCCGGGCGGCGGAGGCGGCGGAGGCGGCGGCGGAATCTCGCCATCCCAAATGTTATGGGCGGCATTGCCCTGCCCAGACGGGACGTACCAGTAGGTGTGCGCATCCCAAACCACTGGGTACACCCGAAGATTGCCGGTCTGCACCGGGGGATCCCCCGGGCACCAATGACATGGGCCGGATGGGTTGTCTTCCGGACAGCCGGGCCAGGCATTGAGCGGCACAGGACCACCGGGTAGGGCCTGGGCGGTACCGGGGCCCACCACCCCCGCGACGCTGCCCGCCAGCAGCACAGCCGTTGCTAGCCCCACGACTAGGCGTTTCATAGACGGCAGATTATTCCCGCGTGAACTGGGAAGACGCGGAAATTGCGAAACTCGATTCATGGTTCGTTCCCTTTCCTGAGGGCGCCGTCCCGTTGGTGTTGCCAGTGCGGCAATCACCGACCGTCGGACCGATCGCAGCAAGATTGCGGCAGACCTCTTGGAGGATCCTTGGAAGCTGACGAAGGATCGGCGGGCCGACCCTTGTCCGGAAGTTCCCTCCCAAAAAGTGTGCGAATTGGGGTGGCTAGTCGCTCCTAACTGGTGAACGGGGTGCACAGGCCCGAACTAAGCCAACCCAGGAGGAGTCTTCGTGATCGGCACATTGCTCTACGGCTATCTGACGGGATGGGTCCTCACCACCATCGGATTGGCGGTGTCCGTGCAGCGGCTAAAGCAGCCCGCACGTCTGCGGCCGCATCCGATACCGCTGAGCATCGCGGCTGGCGCAGCCTGGCCGGTGCTGATCCTGGGGGTTGTCGAGATGGCGGTCGTCGCCCTAGCAGCAGAAGCCATTCGCCGCCGGCACCGAAGAGGATCCGGACTGGCGGCCCCACCTCTGCCTGCCGAAGCGGTCCCGGAAAAAGTGTCGGACTAGGGGTGGCTCGTCGCTCCTAACAGTGAACGCAGCCCGCAACGAAGCCGGCGACATCAGACGAGGAGCATCCACGATGAACATGCAATATGCGCAAGCCGTAGTCGCTCACGAACGAGCGCAGCTGCAACGCCTTGATGCCAGGTACCCAACCGCCAACCGCCCGGAGTCACGCCCCTCGACGAGTGCCGCTGAATAGCGGCTGACCTCGCCACCCGTTCGATCAATACAGAATCTGATGTACTGTTCTACGCATGCCGACCTTGGTCCATCAAGATGCGCTCGCCCGTTTCGGTTATGCGCTCTCGGACACGACACGGACGCAGATCCTGCTGAGTCTGCGTCGCGTCGGGGCCTATCCATCCGACCTTGCCGAGCAGATTGGCGTCTCGCGCCAGATCGTGTCGAACCACTTGGCATGTCTGCGCGGTTGCGGCCTCGTGGTCGCGGTCACCGAGGGCCGACGAGCGCGGTACGAGCTGTCCGATCCTCGCATCGCCCATGCCCTCGATGACCTGCTCGGCCTCGTGCTGGCCGTCGACCCGTCCTGCTGCGCAGAGCACGGATGCAGCTGCTGATGGCATCTGACCTCGGCATGCCCGGACCGGGTCCTACGCTCACCAATGAACGGCGCCAACTTCTTTCGCACCGGATCCGCCTCTTCGTCGCAGCGACGATCACCTACAACGTCATCGAAGCCATCGTCGCGCTCACCGAAGGCACGCGGGTCTCGTCGACGGCCCTGATCGGATTCGGACTCGACTCAGTGATCGAGGTGTCGTCGGCGGCGGCAGTCGCTTGGCAATTCGCCGGGAAGGACCCCGAAACCCGCGAGAAGGCCGCGCTGCGCATCATTGCACTCTCGTTCTTCGGCTTGGCCCTCTACGTCTCCATCGACGCGGTCCGATCGCTACTCGGGGCTGGCGAAGCCCAACACTCCATCATCGGCATCACCCTGGCGGCCGCCAGCCTCGCCGTCATGCCGGTGTTGTCCTGGGCGCAGCGTCGAGCAGGCCGTGAACTGGGCTCGCTCTCGGCGGTAGCCGACTCCAAGCAAACCCTGCTGTGCACCTACCTATCGGCTGTCCTGCTGGTCGGACTCGTACTCAACAGCGTGTTCGGCTGGTCGTGGGCCGATCCCATCGCCGCGATGGTCATTGCCGTCATCGCGGTCAAGGAAGGCCTCGACGCCTGGCGAGGCGACACATGCTGCCGCGCCCCAGTGCCCGAAGCCCAGCGCGACTAACCATTCTGTGACGAGAAACCCAACGGGGTTTCGCGACCCGCGCACCAAGGAACTCCTTAGCCAGGTTCGGACACCCAGCCCGGACACGAGATCAAGGGAGATCGCATGAGTGCTGTGGACAAGGCCAAGAACAAGGTCGAGAACCTGGGCGGGCAGGCCAAGGAAGCGGCTGGCGCCGCCACCGGTGACAAGAGCACCGAGAACGAGGGCAAGATCGACCAGGTGAAGTCGAACCTGAAGGACGCCGGCGAGAAGGTCAAGGACGCGTTCAAGTAAGCGCGCAACGCCGAAACTCCACTCGGCCCGTCGTCCCAAGGGATGGCGGGCCGAGTCGCGTCTGGAGGTCCTCGGGACACTCCCCTACCCATGAGGCATCCTTGGCGCGTGGACGTCGACTCCCTGCTGCAGACCATCCCGCCGTTCGCGGTGTACATCGTCGTCGGCGTGATCATCGGTCTGGAGAGCCTGGGCATCCCGCTGCCCGGCGAGATCGCACTCGTCAGTGCCGCGTTGCTGGCCTCGCGCCACACCCTCGACATCAGCCCGGTGGGCGTCGCCGCAGCGGCGATCACCGGCGCCATCATCGGCGACACGATCGGGTACAGCATCGGTCACCGCTTCGGCATGGGACTCTTCGAGCGCCTGGGCAGGCGTTTCCCGAAACACTTCGGCCCAGGACACGTCGCGCTGGCCAAGCAACTGTTCGCCCGCTGGGGTGTGTGGGCGGTGTTCTTCGGCCGCTTCATCGCACTGCTGCGGATCTTCGCAGGACCGCTCGCCGGTGCGCTGAAGATGCGCTATCCACATTTCTTGGCCGCCAACGCAACTGGCGCACTGTTCTGGGCGGGAGGCACCACCGCCGTCGTCTACTACCTCGGCCTTGCCGCCGAGAAATGGCTGTCCCGGTTCTCCTGGGTCGCACTCGTCGTCGCCGTGGTCATCGGTGTGATCGTCACCTGGCTACTGAAGGAGCGCACCGCCCGCGCGATCGCCAAGCTGGAGGACCAGCACGACTGGGATACCCTCCGACATCCCTAGAGCCGCGATGCGATGGACGTCACGGGCCTCCCGACCGAAAGGCCCGACGGCACGGCCATCGTCCTGACACCATCGAGGCCATGACCGACCGTTTCGAAGTCCAGCGCACGATCGCCGCCCCCGCAGCGGACGTCTTCGCCGTGTTGTGTGACCCGCAGGGGCACGTCGCGATCGACGCCACCGGCATGCTCCAGGATGCCGACGGCGAGTCGGTGACGGCCGCAGGCGACAGCTTCGTCGTGCACATGGATCGCGAGGCGCTCAACGACTTTCCGCTCGGCCGCTACGACGTCACCGTGCAGATCGGCGACTACGAGAAGGACAAGCTGATCTCCTGGACCATCTTGGGTCAGATCCGCCCGAACATCGGCCACGTCTACGGGTATCGGCTCGAGCCCGACGGCGACGGCACCGTGGTCACGTCGTTCTACGACTGGTCCGAGATCGATCAGCACTGGCGCGACGCCGGGATCTTCCCCGTGATCTCCGAGGGCGCATTGCGTGCCACGTTGGGCATCCTCGACCGCACGGTGCGTCGCGGTTACCCGCGGGGCTAGCCGCTGGAATAGCGCGGCATCCAACGATGTTGCGCTCACCGTGACTGAGCATGCCGAACTGAGCCCCACTGATTGGGTACGCGAACAGACCGAGCGCATCTTGGAGAATGGCACGACCGACGGGGTCGAGGTCCTCGACCGACCGATCGTGTTGTTCACCACCACGGGCGCGAAGTCCGGCAAACAGCGCTACGTACCGTTGATGCGCGTCGAGAGGGACGGGCATTACGCCATGATTGCCTCCAAGGGAGGCGATCCGCAGCACCCGACCTGGTACCACAACGTGAAGGCACACCCCTCGGTGACGGTGCAGGACGGCGACAAGGTCGTGACGCTGACCGCTCGCGAAGTCGATGGCGCCGAACGCGAGCAGTGGTGGAAGCTTGCGGTCGAGGCCTACCCGCCGTACGCCGAGTACCAAACCAAGACGACGCGGTTGATCCCGGTCTTCGTCGTCGAGTAGCGCGAACGGCAGCCGCGGCGTCGGCGCGGCCAGCGTCAACATCAGGTTGACGAATTCGGGTCGTCAACCTAGAGTTGACGCATGGTCGAACCCAGTCAGATTGCCTACCCCGTCCGCCTCGACGACCTCATCACCGCGATCAAGAAGGTGCACGAGGACCCGCTGGAACAGTTGATCGACGCAGTTCTGGCTGGCGAGGCCCTCGGCGAAGTCGCCGACCACCTGATCGGCCACTTCGTCGATCAGGCCCGCCGGTCCGGCGCCTCGTGGACCGACATCGGCAAGAGCATGGGCGTCACCAAACAGGCCGCG
>Ga0193743_1000766_pt1 | contig 25051 bp, 24 predicted proteins | sample L2c2metaG_FD_143038 | JGI IMG/M metagenome (GOLD analysis project Ga0193743, IMG submission 143038) | Soil microbial communities from a riparian zone of the East river system, Colorado, United States - L2c2 | ecosystem: Environmental > Terrestrial > Soil > Riparian zone | place: USA: East River...
GGTAGCGCTACAAGGCGGAGCGCCCGGAGACGGCGGCCGACGAGATCGTTCGCTGGGCCACCCCGGTGGTCGCCTTCCAGCGCACCGCCAAGGTGGACACCGAGCTGGGCGGCCAGGCCATCGCCGCGGGCCAGCGGGTCGGCATCTTCTACAGCTCGGCCAACTTCGACGAGACGGTGTTCGACGACCCCGAGCAGTTCGACATCGCCCGCGACCCCAACCCGCACCTGGGCTTCGGCGGCAGCGGCGCGCACTACTGCCTGGGCGCCAACCTGGCCCGCCTGGAGATCGACCTGATGTTCAACGCGATCGCCGACCACATGCCGGGCATCCAACGCGCGGGCAAGGCCCGGCGGCTGCGCTCCGGCTGGTTGAACGGGGTCAAGGAGTTCCCGGTGAGCTACCGAGGCGCGCACTGATGCGCACCCGGGCAGCGGCACTGCTGGAGCAGCCGGGCAAGTGGCAGATCGTGGACGTGGAGCTGGACGAACCGGCCGCCAACGAGGTGCTGGTCCGCTTCGTGGCCGCCGGGCTGTGCCACTCCGACGACCACGCGTCGACGGGGGACATGCCGATCGGCAAGCTTCCGCTGATCGGCGGGCACGAGGGCGCCGGAGTGGTCGAGGCGGTCGGGCCGGGGGTGCGCTCGCTGGCCGTCGGCGACCACGTGGTGGCCCAGTTCGTACCCTCCTGCGGGCGCTGCGGACCCTGCTCCTCGGGCCGGGGCAACCTCTGTGACCTGGGCATGTACGCGCTGGCCGGGTCCATGACGGACGGCACCTTCCGGGCGCACGTGAACGGCACGGACGCCGGCCAGATGACCATGGTCGGCACCTTCGCCGAGCACGCGGTGGTGCCCGAGTACTCGCTGACCAAGATCGACGAGGACATCCCGTTCCAGGTCGCCGCGCTGCTGTCCTGCGGGGTGCCCACCGGCTGGGGCTCCGCCGAGTACGGCGCCGAGGTCAAGGCCGGCGACACGGTGATCGTGATGGGCACCGGCGGGGTGGGCATGAACGCGGTGCAGGCCGCCGCCGCCCGGGGCGCCGCGCAGGTGATCGCGGTAGACCCGGTGGCGTTCAAGCGGGAAGCCGCCGCCGGTTTCGGCGCCACGCACGCATTTGCCGACATCGACGAGGCGGCCGACTTCGCCCGCTCGGTAACCGGCGGCCAGGGCGCGCACGCGGCGATTGTCACCGTGGGGGTGACCACCGGTGCGCACGTGGCGCAGGCGATCAACGCGATCGGCAAGTTCGGCACGGTGGTGGTCACCGGCATCGGCGACATCAAGGACGAGGGTCTGCCGATCAACCTGTGGCTGCTGTCCATGATGCAGAAGCGGATCCAGGGGGTGATCTTCGGTATGGGCAGCCCGCCGTACGAGATCACCCGGCTAGCCGCGATGTACCGGGCCGGGCGGCTCAAACTGGACGAGCTGATCACCACGACCTACCGGCTGGACGAGGTCAACCAGGCCTACGACGACATGCACGCCGGCCGCAACATCCGCGGCGTCATCATCCATGAGTCGTGAGTGGCGATGGTCGCTATAGCGACCATCGCCACTCACGACCCCTCGGGGAAGGGCTCCCCGTGCGACTCGGCCTGACCGTTTTCTGACCGACCTGTCGATCAACCCCGTCCAGCTGGCCCGGGAGGCCGAGGCGCGCGGATTCCACTCGGTGTAATTCCCGGAGCACACCCACATCCCGGTGGCGCGGGAGACGCGGCACCCGGTGGAGGGTCACGACTGCCGGCGCTGAGCCCGGCTCGACCCGGCTCGACCCGGCTCGGAGCCTCAGCGCGGGAGCGCGGCGGTGTGCTCGCGGCTGACTGCCTGCAACTCGTCCGGGTTGAGCCCGAGCGCGGTGACGACGGTTGGCGCTATCTGCGTTGTCTCGACCGGGCTGGGGTTGGCTCGACCGCGTTCAACCCCGGGTCCGCTGATCAGGATTGGCACGTTCCGGTCCTGCGTGTCGGCGCCGCCGTGCTCTGCGATCTTGCTCTTTCCCCCGGTAAAGACGGTGCCGTTCTTCGCTATTCCGACGATGTCAGGCACCCGCGCGTCGCTCGGCGCGGCGTGGAAGTACGCCGCCGCGGCTTGGCCCGCATCAACCACGCTCAGTCCGGACGAGGAGAATGGACGAGGCTTACCGGTGATGTCGTTGCCCGAACCAGACTGGGCAACTAGGTAAGTGCGCGCAAAGTCGGCGGCGGCTTGGGAATGCTCGGTAAGCCACAGCAACATGCCGTCATCGTCGGTGGAATGGGCGACCAGCTTGCCGCCGCCTGGGTGGACCGATGCCCACGCAGCGTTGAGGCCATCAATGAGTGCGCCATCGTCGATGCGAGTGAGTGAGCCCGGATTCACCGGGGATTGGCCATGCTTCGACGACACAATGATTGTGGTGCTGTCGTTGAGATGCTGGCTGTCGATTTCGCGGGTGAATGTGGCGATTTGCCGGTCGACGAAGTCGAGAGCATTTGAAAGAAGTGGTCCAGGGGTCACTCCGTCGGGTCCGTATCCGCCAGTCTGGCCGTCGGAGGTCGGCAGTTTCTGCGCTGTGGACACCGCTTGGAAGTTGATCCCAAAAATGGCGGGCACGCCAGTTTTAGCGGTACGCGAGTGGTCGTATCCGTCGAGCTCGTTGACCACCGCCTGGACCTTGCGGCTGTCGTACTCCTGCGTTTTGAGGTTGTCGGTGGTCCAGTCCGCGCCCGCTGATGGCGGCAGGTCCTCGCTGTTGATCTCCGGTGCGAACAGATCTTGTACTCCACTGCCTGATGGCCCGTTCAGCAGGTCATACGCCGGGTGTTTGTCGGACCAGGCGGTGCGCAGATTGTGTGCCCTTGCCACCTCGAAAATGGTGTTCACCTGCATGTACTGGTGCGGGAACACTGGTGTGCAGGTCTTCGGGTCGACCGGCAGTTTGGCTGGATCAATAAGGCCTTGCGGCTGGCCGGTCATCCGCAGGATGTTGTCCGGAAGTCTGTCGAGGCCTTGGCCGGCGTCCAGCGCCTTGGGGTTCCGGTCGATCGTTTCGTCGAATTCGACGTCGGCCCCGGTGGGTGCGCCACTCGGGCAGGACGAAGTCCCGGCTGGGAGCAGCGCGCGGGAATAGCTATTGTCGTAGTAGATCCCGGTGCTGGCCGGATTGCCGCCAGTAACCTGAGCAACAGTGCCTGGAAATGAGTCCGAAGGAAACGGAGTGCTCGCTTGGGTGTACTCTGTCCCCGATCGAACCAGTGCGGCGAGCGCCGATTGTGGGCGGTGTGCGACATACCACGCCAGGTCTGCTTGGTGCAGGCCATCGACTGAGATCAATAACACGTGCGGGCCGGCGGGGGCGTTGGCGGTTGGACTACTGGCCGCATTTCCAGCGCCGCCGGGGGAGCCACATGCCGAACTGAGAAACAACAGAGATGCGACGCCGGCCGCCAGGACCTGTCGCACCGATGAAGCTGATGGTTTCCGCATCGAATAATTCCCCAGTCAGCTAGTGCGTTCAGTCGCCCAATCGTGACCCGGTGCTCTGTGGATTTGCTTTACGTCCGAATGAACGTTCTAGGTACGCGGGGTAAAGGAGCGTCAGCTCTGGTCTGAGGAGTTCCAGCGTTGCGGGCGCATCCGTATCGTGACGATCCGGCTGCCCTCGATCGCCTTGAGGTAGCCGGCCAGCGCCTCCCCGTCGAAGTAGCGCCGGGCCATCGACTCCCGGTCCGGCTGGGCGGTCTCCTGCTCGATGGCCACCACCGGGCCGCCCACGTGCACCGCCGCCAGGAACTTCTCCCGCTCGGACCTGCTCATTGCCGCCATGCCGGTGTCCTCCCCGTTGTCGACCTTCTCCTGGGCCAACATCCACCGGGGCGGACGGATTCCCGCGTTCAGCCCGGCGGGGTGACGCGCTCAGTCCGTCGGGGTGACGTCCTTGGTGAGCCCGTCCATGAGCAGTGCGAGCAGCCGTGAGGCCTGCGCCCGGTTGCCCCAGTCGCCGGTGGCCAGCGCGATCCCGGCCACGCTGAGCAGCACGTCGTCCGGACTGAGGTCGGTGCGCAGGCTGCCGTCGGAGGCCCCGGACTCGAGCAGGACCGCGATCGCCTCGGTGAGCAGGGCGCGGCTCTGCGCGTTGAGCTCGCCTTCGGACGCCACCGCGGTGCCCAGTGCGGCGCCCATGCCGCTCTTCGTCGCGGCGTGGTCGACGCACCGCTCCATCCAGATTCGTAGTGCCGCGGCGGCGGAGTGATCGGTGAGCAGGCCCGGCACGCTTTCGCAGAGTCTGGCCAGGTCACTGCGGTACGCCGCCTCGACGAGCGCCTCCCGGGTGGGGAAGTGGCGGTAGAGCGTGCCCACTCCGACCCCGGCCAGCTTTGCGATGGTGGCCGGGGCGACGTCCGCGCCCTGCTCGGCGAACGCCTCGATGGCGACGTCCAGCAGTCGCTGCCGGTTCTTCAGCCCATCGGCGCGCGCCCGGCGGCCGGTCGCTCCGGACGTCATGCACCCCCCTTGCTAAACGGAACAGATTCCGTTTATAGTTCAAGGCAACCGGAACGGATTCCGGATAGTCCACGGTACTCGATCGGAGCCCACCATGACCAGCACCCCCGACGCTCGGTCCGAGCACACCTCCGCCCTCAGCCCACCGCTGCGCTGGTTCATCACCGGCGCCTCCGGTGGCCTGGGTCGGGCGCTCGTCCAGGAAGCCCTGGAGGCGGGGGACACCGTGGTCGCAACGGTGCGCCGGCCAGACGCGCTGCGCGAGCTCACCGAGGCCCACCCTGACCGGCTTCACGTGGAGCTGCTGGACGTGACCGACTCGGCCGCCGTCGCCACGACGGTCGGCCGGGTGCTCGCCGAGCACGGCCACATCGACGTCGTGGTCAACAATGCCGGCTACACCATCGTCGGGGCGGCCGAAGAGCTCACCGACGCCGAGCTCGACCACCAGCTCGCCACGCTGCTGCACGCCCCCCTCCAGATCACCCGGGCGTTCCTCGGCCCGATGCGCGAGCACGGCGGCGGGCGGATCATCCAGGTATCCAGCCTCGGCGGCCAGGTCTCGTTCCCGGCCAGCAGCGCCTACCACGCGGGCAAGTGGGGGCTCGAGGGGTTCACCGAGGCGGTCGCCCAGGAGGTTGCCGAGTTCGGCGTCCGGCTGACCATCGTGGAGCCGGGCGGGATGGGCACCGACTTCGGTGTCAACATGCGCACCGCGGCCGCGATCGGCGCCTACGAGCGCGGCTCCGTCGGCGAGTTCCGCCGGTGGCTCACCACAGCCGGCTCGGACGTGTTCAGGGCGGACCCGGCGAAGGTGGCCCGGGTCATCTTCGATACCACCCGCGCCCCGGAGCCGCCGCTGCGGCTGGCCCTCGGCGCCGATGCCTACGAGATGCTGCAGCAAGCGCTGCGCGGCCGGTTGGACGCCCTGGAGGCTCAGCGCGAGCTCGCCCAATCCGTCGCCTTCACCAGCTCAGTACCCGTGAGTGGTTAGCGTTGCTATGACAACGCTAACCACTCACGGGCTGTCGCTGATTGGGCGGAGTGTGGCCATGGCGCGGTCGAACTCCCAGTGCGCGCGCAGCGAGCGGAGCAGCCCGTCCGGGCCGATCCGGTAGACGAACACGCCGTCGGTGTCGAGTTTCTGGCCGCCGGGGAGGTAGGTGGTGATGGTGCCGACGTTCGCCACCTCGTCGCCGGCGGCAAACGAGTCGCGCACGGTGAACTCGATGCGCTCGGCGTTGGCGACCGTGGTGTCCCAGAACGCCGAGATCGCCGCGTGGCCGCGGTGCCCCTTGCCGTCCGGGTCGAACAGCGACGGGCCGACCGGGTCCTCCACCACGGCGTCCGGGGCGAACAGCGCCAACCACTCGTCCTTGGCGCCCCGGGATACCGCGTCCATGGATCGGCGGGACGCGTCCCGCGCCGGGTGGCTCTGCTCGGGGGCTGACCAGTCGACCTTCATGTCCTCGCCTTCCGCTGTCCGGGCTTGTCCGAACCTACGACCCACATGGCGAAGAACTGGGAACCGCCGCCATAGGCATGTCCCAGCGCGGTGCGCGCCCCGTCCACCTGGTGGTCCCCGGCCCGGCCCATCACCTGCATGGCCGCCTCGGCGAACCGCAGCAACCCGGAGGCGCCGATCGGGTTGGACGACAGCACCCCGCCGGAGGGGTTCACCGGGAGCCGCCCGCCCATTTCCGTGCCGCCCGCTTCGGTGAGCTTCCAGCCCTCGCCCTCCGGTACGAACCCCAGGTTCTCCAGCCACATCGGCTCGAACCAGGAGAACGGCACGTAGATCTCCGCCACGTCGATCTCGGCCAGCGGGTCGGTGATGCCGGCCTTGGCCCACAGCGCGGCGGCGGCGTCCCGACCGGCTTGCGGATTCGCGTGGTTGCGCCCGACCGCGACGGTCGGTTCGGTGCGCATGGCTGTGGCGTGGATCCAGGCCGGCTGGGCACCGCCCGCGAGCGCGGCGTCGCCGGCGGCCTCGTCGCCGATCAGCACCGCGCAGGCGCCGTCGGAGGACGGGCAGGTCTCGTCGTAACGGATCGGGTCCCACAGCATGGTCGACGACATCACCGACTCCAGCGTGATGTCGGGCTGGTGCAGGTGGGCGTACGGGTTGCGCGCGCCGTTGCGCCGGTCCTTCACCGCGACCATCGCGCCCACGTGTTTCGGCGCGCCCGAGCGGCGGATGTAGGAACGCACGTGCGGCGCGAAGTAGCCGCCCGCGCCGGCGTTCACCGGCATGCTGAACGGCACCGCGATGGACAGCGCCCACATCGCGTTGGACTCGGACTGCTTCTCGAACGCCACCGCCAGCACCCGCCGGTGCACCCCGGCCTGCACCAGGCTGGCCGCGACCACAGCGGTGGAGCCGCCGACCGACCCGGCGGTGTGCACCCGCAGCAGCGGTTTGCCGGTGGCGCCGATCGCGTCGGCCAGCGCCAGCTCGGGCATCATCACGCCCTCGAACAGGTCCGGCGCCTTGCCCAACACCACCGCGTCGACCTCGTCCCAACCGACCTGCGCGTCGGCCAGCGCGCGGTCGATGGCCTCCCGGCACAGCCCGCCCATCGAGACGTCGGTGCGCTTCGAGGTGTGCTTGGTCTGCCCGGCGCCCAGCACCGCGGCCAGCTCAGCCATGGCTAGCGACCCTCCATTACGCAGATCAGGTTCTGCTGCAGCAGGGGCCCGTTGCTGGCGTGCCCGAGCACCTTGCCGGCCTCCCCGGACATCACCCGGGACGCCGCCTCGCCGATCCGGACCAGGCCACCGGCGAACATCGGGTTGCCGCACAGCGGGCCGCCGGACGGATTGATCACCACGTCTTCGGACAGCCCGAGCTCCCGGCGCAGCAGCAGCTCCTGGGAGGTGAACGGGGCGGACAGCTCGGCCACCTGGACGCCACTGATGCCGGCCGCCGCGCCGGCGGCCCCGGCCGAGGGTGCCCGGGACAGATCGCGGGCGCCGAGTGCGGGGGAGTCCACCCGGTGCTCCAGCCCGGTGATCCAGGCGGGACGGTCGCACAGCTCGGCGGCCCGGTGCCCGGCGGCGAGCACGATCGCGGCGGCGCCGTCGGTGATCGGTGCGCAGTCGTGCGCGCGCAGCGGGTCCGCCAGGTACGGGGTGTCCAGCAAGGTGTCCGGGTCCACCGGGTCACGGAGCTGGGCGTTCGGGTTGGTGGCGGCGGCCGCGCGGCTGCGGGCGGCCACCTCGGCCATCTCCTTCTCGCTCCACAGCCCGGCGTCGATGCCGAGGCGGGCCTGCAGCGCGGCGATGCTCACCGAGTCCGGCCAGAGCGGCGCCACCAGGTACGGGTCCAGCTGCAGGGCAAGTACCCGGCGCAGGTCACCGGCGCTGGACTTGCCGAACCCGTACACCAGCGCGGTGTCCACCTCGCCGGTGCGGATCTTCACCCAGGCCTCGTAGAGCGCCCAGGCCGCGTCCGACTCCACGTGCGACTCGGCGATCGGCGGCAGCGCCCCGATGGCGTCCACCGCGGAGACGAAGGAGAACGCCCGCCCGGCCAGGTAATCCGAGGACCCCGAGCACCAGAACCCGACCTCTCGGCGGGACAGCCCGGTCTCGGCCAGCACTCGCTGGAACACCGGGACCAGCATCTCCACGCCGTTGGTGGTGCCGGTGGTCTCCCGCACCTGCGGGGACTGGGCGAAGCCGACCACGGCGACCTCGGGAAAGCTACTCATTACAGGTACCCCGCGTACGACTCGAACTCCGCGTCCGGCTCACCGGTGGGGCGGAAGTGATCGATGTTGCCCAGCGTGGTGCCCCACTCCTCACGCGGCCGCCACTGCGCCTTCACCCGCATGCCCATCCGCACCTCGTCGGCCGCGCAGCCCAGCACCAGGTGCATCAGCGGGATGTCCGCCCCGTCCAACAGCACGTAGGCGGACACGTACGGAGGTGTGATGCGCTGGCCCAGGAACGGCACGTTGACGATGCAGAAGGTGGTGACGGTGCCGGTGTCCGGCAGCTCCACCTCTTCCTCGGTGGGCACCCCGTCGGTGGGGCAGGCGCCGCGCGGCGGGATGTACACCTTCCGGCACTCCGGGCAGCGCTGGCCCAGCAGCCGCCCCTCGGCCAGTCCGCGCAGGTAGCGGCTCTCCTCCAGGGACGCGCTGTGCCGGTAGTGCAGGTGCACCGGCGTAGTGATCATGGTCACCGGGTCCTGGCTGGTCAGGGGTCGTGAGTGGCGATGGTCGCTATAGCGACCATCGCCACTCACGAGGTTGTCCACAGGCTCGAAGCAGGCGATGTCGGTGATGTGCCCGACGGTTTGCTCCGCCCACCGGATCCGCACCCGCATCCCGGTGCGCATGTGAGCCGGCGCGCCCGCGTCGACAGCGTGCAGCAGCGCGGTGTCCGCGCCGTCCAGCCGGACCAATGCCCAGGCGAACGGGTGCTCCAGCGGCTGGCCCTCGAGCGGGGTGGGCTGCCACGACCAGGTCACCACGGTGCCCTCGTCGGCCACCGGGACCCGCTCGCTCAGCGGCTGCCCGGTCACCGGGTCGTACTCCGCCGGGGGCACGTGCACCCGGCCGTCCGACCCGCGCACCCCCTCCACCCGCCGGTCCCGCAGCGCGGTGACGAATCGGGAGAGCACCGGGCCCAGCGAGCGGGTGTAGTCGAACCCCAGCTCCAGCGGGGCGCTCAACGGCGCTTCGGTACCAGCCACCGGCCAAGTAGAACAGGTTCTCGATTCGCCTGGCAAGATGGGCCAGGAACGGTGATCGCCGGAAGGGAGCGCGGCATGCGGCTGGGACTGCAACTGGGCTACTGGGGCGCCGGACCTCCGGACGGTGCCGCCGAGATGGTGGTGGCCGCCGAGCGGGCCGGGTTCGACGCGGTGTTCGCCGCCGAGTCATGGGGTTCGGACGCGTTCACCCCGCTGGCCTGGTGGGGATCGCGCACCGAACGGGTACTGCTGGGCACCTCGGTGGCCCAGCTGTCCGCGCGCACGCCGACCTCGTGCGCGATGCACGCGCTGACCCTGGACCACCTCTCCGGCGGCCGCGCCGTGCTCGGGCTGGGCGTGTCCGGGCCGCAGGTGGTGGAGGGCTGGTACGGCGCCCCGTTCGGCAAACCGCTGGCCCGCACCCGCGAGTACGTCTCGATCGTCCGCCAGGTGCTCGCCCGGGAGGCGCCGGTCACCAACGACGGGCCGCACTACCCGCTGCCCTACGCCGGACCCGGCGCGGTCGGCCTCGGCAAGCCGCTGCGCCCGATCACCCACCCGCTGCGCGCTGACCTGCCGATCTGGCTGGGCGCCGAGGGCCCGAAGAACGTGGCGCTGGCCGGCGAGATCGCCGACGGCTGGTTGGCCATCTACTACTCGCCCCGACTCGGGCCGACCTATGCCGGGTGGCTGGCCGAGGGCCTGTCCCGGCCGGGAGCGCGGCGCACCCGGGAGGAGTTCACCGTGGCGGCCAGCTGCTCGGTGGTGGTCACCGACGACGCGGCCGGCGAGGTGGCCCGGCTCAAGCACACCATGGCGCTGTACCTGGGCGGGATGGGTGCGCCGGGGCAGAACTTCCACGCCGACGTGTTCTCCCGGATGGGCTACGCCGAGGTGGTCGCCGAGATCGGTGCGCTGTTCCGAGAGGGCCGGCGGGCGGAGGCGGCGGCCGCCGTGCCGGACGAGCTGGTGGAGGACACCGCGATCATCGGGACGGCCGAGCAGGTGCGCGCCGGGGTGGCCCGCTGGCAGGCCGCCGGGGTGGACATGCTGATCGTCGGCTGCCGGGATGTGGATCAGCTCGACAGCGTCGCCGAGACAGTGGCCGAGCCTCTCGTCCGACCCCTTGCCACTGAATGAAACTCGTTCTAGTTTGACGGCGAGCGCGGCCTCACCGCGCGGACAGGGGCAGCGCTGTGACCGCTCTCGGACTGTGGAACATCGCCGAGCATGAGCCCAGTCGGCCGGCGGTGATCGACCCGGATGGCCGCACGCTCAGCTACCGGGAGCTGGCCGCCGAGGCCAACCGCTACGGCCGCGGCCTGCGGGCCATGGGGCTGCGCGCCGGGGACGCCATCGTGCTGATGATGCCCAACGGCGCGGAGCTGCTCGCGGTGCACTTCGCCGCGCTGCAGACCGGGCTCTACATCGTCGCGGTGAACTGGCACCTGGTCGGCCCGGAGGTGGCCTACATCCTCTCCGACAGCGGCGCCAAGGCGTTCGTCACGCATGAGCGGTTCGCCTCGGTGGCTCGGGAGGCCGCCGACGAGGCCGGCCTGCCCGCCGGCGCCCGCTTTGCGGTGGGCGAGGTGCCCGGGTTCCGCCCGCTCGACGAACTGGGCGCCGGCGAGCAACCCGGTCGGCCGGACGAACGCACCATGGGCGGCGCGATGCTCTACACCTCAGGCACCACCGGTCGACCCAAGGGGGTGCGCCGGCCCCTCACCGGCGCGGACCCGGACGACGTGCCGGGCACCGCCATCTGGTTCTTCGGCATCTTCGGCATCGCCCCGCACGACAACCACGTGCACCTGTGTGGCTCGCCGCTCTACCACACCGCGGTGCTCAACTTCGTGACCATCTCCATCCAGCTCGGCCACCCGGCGGTGCTGATGGATCGTTGGGATCCGGCCGAGATGCTCCGGCTGGTGGAGAAACACCGGGTCAGCCACAGCCACATGGTGCCCACCCAGTTCGCCCGGCTCCTGGCGCTACCCGAGTCGGAGCGCACCGGCTTCGACCTGTCCTCGATGCGCGCGATGATCCACGGGGCGGCGCCGTGCCCGCAGTCGGTCAAGCGGCGGATGCTGGACTGGTGGGGGCCGGTGGTGGTCGAGTACTACGCGGCCACCGAGGGCGGCGGCACGACGATCATGGCCGAGGAGTGGCTGCGCAAGCCTGGTTCGGTGGGTCGGCCGTGGCCGGGCTCGGTGGTGCGGGTACTCGACGAGGACGGCCATGACGTGTCGACCGGCGAGCCCGGCCTGGTGTACCTGCGGATGGGCACCTCGTCGTTCGAGTACCACGGCGACAAGGAGAAGACCCGCAAGGCGCGGGTGGGGGACCTGTTCACCCTGGGCGACGTGGGCCACCTGGACGCCGACGGCTACCTGTTCCTGCACGACCGGAAGGCCGACATGATCATCACCGGCGGGGTGAACGTGTACCCGGCGGAGATCGAGGGCGAGCTGGCCGGCCATCCGAAGGTGGCCGACGTGGCGGTGTTCGGCATCCCACACCCGGAGTGGGGCGAGGAGATCAAGGCCGTGGTGCAGCCCGCCGACGGGGTCTCGCCCGGCGACGAGCTCACCGAGGAGCTGCTGGCCTACACGCGTACCCGGCTGGCCCGCTTCAAGCTGCCGCGCAGCGTGGACTACGTCACCGAGCTGCCCCGCGACCCGAACGGCAAGCTCTACAAGCGCCGGCTGCGCGATCCGTACTGGACCGAGGCCTCCCGAAGCTGACTACCCGCCGCCCTGGTTACGACGCCGGGTCCGAACGCGCAGGTCAGAGGTCGTGAGTGGCGATGGTCGCTATAGCGACCATCGCCACTCACGAGTCTTGACCTGGTGCGATGTCGCCGAATACCTCGACGACCTTGCCAGGGAAAGCGCTTGCTCGACGGTTCCGCCGCATGGTTGCCTACCGGCAAGTGAATACCCCGCACAGCTCGGAGAATCGGAACGCAACCCCTGATGTCGAACAGCACCGAGGCGACCCCGCGCTCGCCCAGCGAACTGAACCGGGTCATTCTGCGCAAGCTGATGCCGTTGCTGATCGCCGCCTACGCGATGTGCTTCCTGGACCGCACCAACATCGGCATCGCCAAGGACCGGTTGCAGATCGACCTGGGCCTGTCGGCCACCGCCTACGGCATCGGCGCCGGCCTGTTTTTCATCACCTATGCACTGTCCGAGATTCCGTCGAACCTGATCCTGCACCGGGTGGGAGCCCGCTTCTGGATCACCCGGATCATGATCACCTGGGGGCTGATCTCGGCCGGCATGGCGTTCGTCTGGGACGAGTGGTCGTTCTACATCATGCGGATGCTGCTCGGCATCGCCGAGGCCGGGCTGTACCCCGGGGTGATGTACTACCTGACCCGGTGGTTCCGCCGGGAGGATCGGGCCAAGGCCAACGGGTTGTTCCTGCTCGGGGTCTCCCTGGCCACAGTGCTCGGGGCGCCCTGCTCCCGGCGTCCCGATTGAGCGGCGCGACGCTGGCCGGTGGCCTGGCCTTCGTGAACACCATCGGCCTGTTCGGCGGGTTCCTCGGGCCGTACGTGATGGGGGCGATGGAGGACGCCACCGGCAACAAGCTCTCCGGCCTGTGGTTGGTCGTCGGAGTGTGCGTGATCGGCGCCGGGCTGACGTTCCTGCTGCGCTACGGCGAGATCGGCGAGCGGCTGCCAATCCCCGTCCGGCGCCCCGCCCCCGACCGCACAGACTGACCGTCCACCGCGCGGGCCGGCCGCACCGTGCCGAGCCCGCACCGTGCCGGGCCCGCACCTCGCCGGGCCGGGCCGCGGGTTCCGGCCGCACAGACCCAGTGCAGGTCGCACATGCCCTGCATGATCTGTGCCGCGGTGACCTGATCTGTGCGGTACCCGGGCTGTGGCAGCGCACGTTGGGCGGAGCTCGCCCCCTCACACACCTCCAGCGGCTCGACACATCAGCCCAGGCCGCTGTGTCGACGCGAGCCCGGCCTGTGCGCGCGACCACCAGTTCACTCTCAAATGGTCAACACAACGTCATTCGTTTTCGATCAAGAAAAAACACGAACCACGTTGTGTTGACCATGAAGAACGGGGCGCGGCACCGATGGGCTGCCCTGTGCGAGCAGTCGCCGGGCTGTGCCAGCGGGCGGCGGGCAGCGGCGGCGGGGAGTGGCTATTCGCCGCGGAAGTGGGGGGTGCGTTTTTCGGCAAAGGCGCGGGGGCCTTCTTTGGCGTCGGCGCTGGCGAAGACGGCCATACCTAGCTTGGCCTCGAGCTTGAACGCCTCCTGCTCCGGCATGCCCTCGGTCTCCCGGATGGTGCGCAGGATGGCCTGGACCGCGAGCGGGCCGTTGGCGGCCACCAGCTCGGCCAGCTCCAGTGCCTTGGTCAGTGCCTCGCCGTCCGGAACCACGTGCCCGATCAGCCCGACCGCCAGCGCCTCCTCGGCGGACAGGTGCCGGCCGGTGAGCAGGATCTCGGCGGCCAGGGTGTAGGGGATCTGCCGAGGCAGCCGCACCGCCGAGCCACCCAGCGGGAACAGCCCCCACCGGGCCTCGGAAACGCCGAATCTCGCGCTCTGTCCGGCGACTCGGATGTCGGTTGCCTGCAGGATCTCGGTGCCGCCGGCGATCGCCGGGCCCTCCACGGCGGCGATCAGTGGCTTGGTCAGCCGCCGCCCCTTGAGCAGCGGCTCGATCACCGAGAGGTCCCAGCCGCCGCCGGAGAAGCTGTCCCCGGGGTGGGTGCGGGTCATCGCCTTCAGGTCGGCGCCCGCGCAGAACGCCCCGCCGGCGCCGGTCAGCACGCAGGCTCGGATCTCCGGGTCCTCGTCCACCTGGTCCCAGGCCTCGCGCATGATCGACATCATCTCGGCGGACAGCGCGTTTCGGGCCCTCGGCCGGTTCATCGTGACGATCAGGACCGAGCCCCGGCGCTCGACCAGGCAGTGCGGCTGCTCGGCGCCCTCGGGCTGGGCGACGGCGGGTGGGGAGCTCATCGGCAACTCCAGATGCGGGAGCGGAGTATTGTCGAAAACAGTAACATGTTCTAGTTTGTTTCGAATGGCGCTGAACATCGCGGACCTCTTCGAGCACGCCGTCGACCTCGTCCCGGACCGGGTTGCCCTGATCTGCGGAGACGATCGGCTGACCTACGCCCAGCTGGAGGAGAACACCAACCGGCTGGCCCACCACCTGCGCGAACACGGCGTGACGCCTGGGTCGCACGTGGGTATCCAGTGCCAGAACTCGATCGAGGCCGTGCAGGCCATCCTGGCCGCCTACAAGCTTCGCGCGGTGGCCATCAACGTGAACTACCGGTACGTCGAGAACGAGTTGCGGTATCTGTTCGACAACGCTGACCTGGTTGCGCTGGTGCATGACCGCCGCTACACCGACCGGGTCGCCCCGGTGCTGCCCGAGGTGCCGACGCTGCGCCATGTCGTGGTGGTCGACGACAACAGCGAAGTGGCCATCCCGGGCGGACACGGCGTGGACTACCAGGCCGCGCTGGCCAACTCGTCCCCGGCCAGGGACTTCGGCGAGCGCAGCGGGGACGACACCTACGTGCTCTACACCGGCGGCACCACCGGCATGCCCAAGGGCGTGCTGTGGCGCCACAAGGATGTCTGGCGCGCGCTCGGCGGCGGGATCGACTTCATCTCCGGGGAGCCGCTCGCCGACGAGTGGCAGCAGTCCCTGGCTGGCAAGGACTTCGGGCTGGTTCGGCTGTGCCTGCCGCCGCTGATCCACGGTGCGGCGCAGTGGTCGGTGCTGCCCGCGCTGTTCGGCTGCGGGACGGTGGTGCTGGCGCCTCGGTTCGACCCGGTGGACGTCTGGCGCGCCATCGAGCGGAACCGGGTCAATGTGTTGACCATGGTCGGCGACGCGATGGCCCGGCCGCTGATCGAGGCGTTCGACTCAGGCAGCTACGACGTGTCCTCGCTGGTGGCGATGTCCAGCCACGGCGCGCTGTTCTCCCAGTCCGTCCAGGAGCGGTTCCTGGCCGCGCTGCCGAACGTGGTGCTCACCGATGCGATCGGCTCGTCCGAGTCGGGCTTCAACGGCATCCAGCTGGTGGCCAAGGATGCCGAGCGCACCGGGGGGCCCCGGGTCAACCCCGGCCCGGACATGATCGTGATCGACGACGGCGGCCGGCCGGTCCCGGTGGGTTCCGGCCGGGTGGGGCGGGTCGGGCGCGCCGGGCACATCCCGTACGGCTACTACAAGGATCCGGTGAAGACCGCTGAGCTGTTCGTCGAGGTGGACGGCACCCGCTACGTGGTGCCTGGCGACTACGCGCGGATGGAATCGGACGGCACCATGACGCTGCTCGGGCGCGGCAACGTGTCGGTCAATACCGGTGGGGAGAAGGTTTTCCCCGAAGAGGTGGAGGGCGCGCTCAAGTCGCACCCCGACGTCTTCGACGCACTGGTGATCGGGGTGCCGGACGAGCGACTGGGCCAGCGGGTCGGCGCGGTGGTGCAACCCCGGCCAGGTAGCACCCCGGATCTGCCCACGTTGGACGCACACGTGCGCTCGCTGCTCGCCGGGTACAAGGTGCCGCGCAGCCTTTGGCTGGTCGAGCAGGTCGGGCGCTCACCCAGCGGCAAGCCGGACTACCGGTGGGCCCAGGAGTACGCCGCCGCGCACGAGCCGGTCGCGGCACGCCCGACCAGCTGAAACGGAGGCAGTGTGCACACCGAGGTCTGTGACCGGTTCGGCATCGAGCACGCAATCTTCGGGTTCACCCCGTCCGAGCATGTGGCGGCGGCGATCAGCCGCGCCGGCGGACTCGGGGTGCTCGGCTGCGTGCGGTACAACGACCCGGCCGAGCTGGACCGGGCGCTGCACTGGATGGACGAGCACACCGACGGCCGGCCCTACGGCGTGGACATCGTGATGCCGGCGACGGTGCCCACCGAAGGCACCCCGGTGGACCTGGGCACCCTGATCCCGGCCGGGCACCGTGAGTTCGTCGAGCGCACCCTCACCGAGCTCGGCGTGCCCCCGCTGCCGGACGGCGACGGTGGTCGGGACGGCGTGCTGGGCTGGCTGCACTCGGTGGCCCGCTCGCACGTAGACGTGGCGCTCAAGCACCCGATCGCCCTGATCGCCAACGCGCTGGGCTCCCCGCCGCCGGACGTGATCGCCCGCGCGCACGCCGAAGCCGTCCCGGTCGCCGCACTGGCCGGCACCGCCGCGCACGCCCAGCGACACGTGGACGCCGGGGTGGACGTGGTCGTCGCGCAGGGCTACGAGGCCGGGGGGCACACCGGGGAGATCGCCAGCATGGTGCTGCTGCCCGAGGTGGTGGACGCGGTCGGCGACCGGGCTCCGGTGCTGGCCGCCGGCGGGATCGGCACCGGTAGGCAGATCGCCGCGGCGCTGGCCCTGGGTGCCGACGGGGTGTGGATGGGCTCGACCTGGCTGACCACCGCGGAGTACACCCTGGGCGGCCCGTCGTCGGCCACCCAACGGGCGCTGCTGGCCGCCGGCTCGTCGGACACGGTGCGCTCGAAGATCTACACCGGCAAGCCGGCCCGGCTGCTCAAGACCCGCTGGACCCGCGCCTGGGAAGCCCCGGAAGCCCCGGCGCCGCTGCCCATGCCCCTGCAGAACCTGCTGGTCAGCGCCGCGCACGAACGGATCATGCGATCCGGCGACCCGGACGTGGTGGCCATGCCGGTCGGCCAGATCGTCGGCCGGATGAACCAGGTCCGCCCGGTCGCCGAGGTGTTCGCCGACCTGCTCCGCGAGCTGGACGAAACCCTCGACCGCCTACAAAACCGCAGGTCATAGCCCGTGAGTGGTATTGGTCGCTATAGCGACCAATACCACTCACGGGTGATGAGCTGGGCTTTTGCCTGGGGTCAGCCGCTCTTGCGGCGGAAGGTGCGCTTCCCGCCGGCGCGACCTGCCTCGTGCACCTTCGGGTTTCCCGCGCCGTGGCCCTGCGCTGAGCGTGCCTTGGCCTCGCCGCGCTTGCGGTCCAGGGCCGCGCGGAATCGGTCCTTGATGTCGTCGGCCGGGTTGGCCGGCTGGTCGGGGGTCTCCGCGTCCTTGTTCGGTTCGTCGGTGTGCGGCGCGTCCGCCATGATGATCTACCCCCGTCGTCGGTGTGTCGCCTCCAGCCTGGCACGCCGCAACCAGCGAGGCGAACCGGTTCCCCGCCGACACTCCGCATTCGCACTACCGCCGGGTCCGCCGGCGCCACGTCGGGTGCCGCCGCCCGGCCTGGTGTTGCCGAGCTGTACAAGCGGCAGCCTCCCGACGTCGCGAACATGCGCCGTGTGCAGCTGGGTAACCAGGCGCACGCACGCCGCGCGCGGTGGTGCGCGCGGGTGATGGGTGGGCGCTACCGGGTCGGCACGGGGGCGCCGGCGGGGTGGTTACTCGGTGGGTAGGAGCTCGCCGAGGCGGAGTAGTTGCTCGGTGGCGCCGCCCAGGGCGAACTCGGCGCGCTTGGCGGCGACGAAGTATCGGTGCAGCGGGTGGTCGGTGTCGATGCCCACGCCGCCGTGCACGTGCACCGCGGTGTGCGCCACCCGGTGCCCGGCATCCGCCGCCCAGAACTTCGCGGTGGCCAGCTCGGCGTCGGCGGCCTGCCCGGTGGACAGTCGCCAGGCCGCCTGCCACAGCGTCAGCCGGATCGCCTGGACGTCCACGTACGCATCCGCGAGCCGCTGCGCCACCGCCTGGAACCCGCCGATGGGCCGGCCGAACTGGACCCGGGTGCGGGCGTACTCGGCGGTCAGCTCCAGCGCGCGCTCGGTGACACCGAGCTGGAACGCGCACAGCCCGACGGTCGCCCGGGCGGCCAGCCAGTCCGCGACGTGCGCGCCACCGTGCACGCCGCCGAGCACGCGGTCGGCCGGCAGCGCCACGTCGGCCAGCTCCAGCAGTCCGGCGCTGTCCAGGTCCACGGTGCGCTGCCGCGCGACGCTCACCCCGGCGTCGTCCGGCTCGACCAGGAACACCGCGCGGCCGTCCGGGGTGTCGGCGGGCACCAGGATGAGGTCGGCGATCGGGCCGGCCGGCACGGCGACAACGGTGCCGTTGAGCACCCACCCGCCGCCCTCGCCCGGCACCGCGGCCACCGCACCCGCCGGGCCCGGCACCGCGCCCGGCGCCCCGGACTCCAAGGCGGCGGTGAGCACCAGCCGCCCCTGCGCCACCGGCAACACCCACCGCTCCCGTTGGCCGTCATCGCCGAACTCGGCCAGAGCGGCGCCGGCCAGCACGATCGAGGGCAGGTAGGGCACCGGCGCCACCGCCCGGCCGAGCTCCACCAGCACCGTGCACTGCTCGAGCACGCCGAACCCACTGCCGCCCACCGACTCGGGCAGCGCCGCGGCGAGCACGCCGGCGTCGGCCAGCACGGACCACAGCGCGGGATCGAACCGGTCCGGCCCGTCCTCCAGCTTGCGCAGCCGCTCCTGAGTGACCTGGTCGGCCAGGATCCGCCGGGTCAGCTCGGCGAGGTCGGACTGCGCCTCGGTGGGGGAGAAGTCCATGGTGACCTTTCTGCGAGATCGAGGGAGGGCTGCTCAGCGGCGGGAGATGTGCAGCCCGAGCGCGGCGGCGGCGATGATGTCCCGCTGCACCTCGTTCGTCCCGCCGCCGAAGGTGAGGATCAACGCGGCCCGGTGCATCCGCTCGATCCGCCCGCGCAGCAGCTCCCCGGGCGACCCGGCGCGCACCACGGCCGACGGGCCGAGCACCTCCATCAGCAGTCGATAGGCCTCGGTGGCGAACTCGGTGCCGAAGACCTTGGTCGCCGAGGCGTCGGCCGGGCTGGGCGTGCTGGTGTCCGAGGCGGCGATCCGCCAGCCCATCAGCTTGAGGAACTCCGCCTTGGCGTGCACCCGGGCCAGGTGCACCCGCACCCACTCCCGCTCGATGGCCCCGGTCTGGCGGGCCCACCCGGTCACCTCGCGCAGTGCGGTGAAGATCGGCGCGGCCGAGGTGAGCGCGACCCGCTCGTGGTTGAGCTGGTTGGTGATCAGCCCCCACCCCCGGTTCTCCTCGCCGATCAGCGCGGACGCCGGCACCCGCACGTCGGAGTAGTACGTCGCGCTGGTGCCCACTCCGGACACGGTGCGCACCGGAGTCCAGGAGAACCCGGGGGCATCGGTTGGCACGATCAGGATGGACAGGCCGCGGTGCGGGCTCCCGGTCCGGTCTTCGGGGGCGAGCGCCGGATCGGTGCCCGGGTCGGTCCGGCAGGCCAGCCACACGTAGTCGGCATGCTGGATCAGGCTGGTCCACATCTTCTGACCGTTGATCACGAAGCCGGCGTCGGGACCAGTGCCGTCCCGGACCGCCCTGGTGCGCAGCGAGGCCAGGTCGGTGCCCGCCTCCGGCTCCGAGTAGCCGATGGAGAAATGCAGCTCGCCCCGGGCGATCCGGGGCAGGAAGAACTCCCGTTGCTCCGGAGTGCCGAACCGGATGATCGTCGGGCCGATGGTGTTCAGGGTCAGGAACGGCACCGGCACGCCGGCCGCCGACGCCTCGTCGGTGAAGATCAGCTGATCGAGCAGCGAGCGGTCCTGCCCGCCGTGCTCGGCGGGCCAGCCGAGGGTGAGCCAGCCGTCCGCGCCGAGCTGGCGGACGATCTCGCGATACGCTCCGCCGCCGCCGTACTCGCCTTCGCCCGAGGTGAGGTCGGCGCGACGCTCCGGCGTCATCAGGCCGGCGAAGTACGTGCGCAGCTCCTGCCGCAGGGCGTCCTGCTCGGCGGTGAACGCCAGGTGCATTCCGCTCTCCGTTCCAGGCTGGGTAAACTGTAACGCGTTCCAGAAAGTGTAGAGACCGGGTCGCGCCCAGGTCTAGCGCGGAGAAGCGACACGCGGCGACCGGCTGGTTTGACTGAAATAAGAACCAGTTCTAGCATCCGACTGACACCACCCGCCGGCTCGACAGGAGCCCTGGGCGGGGCTCGGAGAGGAGCTGACGGCGATGGCGGTGGCACCGGAGGAGCCCAATCTGAGCCTGGACGGCCGGGTCGCGGTGGTCACCGGTGCGGGCGCCGGGCTGGGCAGGGCCGAGGCACTGGCGCTGGCCGCCCAGGGTGCCGACCTGGTGCTCAATGACCTGAATCCGGGTGCCGCCGGCGTGGTCGAGGAGATCGAGGCGCTGGGCGGCAAGGCGGTGCTGGTCACCGGCGACATCGGCGAGCGGTCCACCGCCGACATCCTTATCGACACCGCGGTGCAGCGGTTCGGCGCGCTGGACATAGTGGTCAACAATGCCGGCCTGCTGCGCGACCGGATGCTGTTCGGCATGTCCGACGATGACTGGGACCAGGTCGTCCGGGTGCACCTGCGCGGGCACTTCCTGCTCTGCCGCAACGCCGCCGCGCACTGGCGGGCGCAGGCCAAGGAGACCGGCGGGGCGGTGTACGGCCGGCTGGTCAACACGTCCTCGGAGGCGTTCCTGCTCGGCCCGCCGGGGCAGGCCAACTACGCCGCCGCGAAGGCCGGCATCGTCGCGCTGACCGTGTCCGCCGCCCGCGCATTGCGCCGCTACGGGGTCACCGCCAACGCCATCTGCCCCCGGGCCCGCACCGCGATGACCGCCGAGGTGTTCGGCGCCGCGCCGACCGACGGGCCGGACCCGCTGGGCACCGGGCACGTCGCCCCGCTGGTGGCCTACCTCGCCTCCCCGGCCGCCGCCGGGATCAGCGGGCAGGTGTTCGTGGTGCACGGCGGCAAGGTCGCGCTGCTCGCCCCGCCCACCGTGGAGCAGCGCTTCGACGCGACCGGCGAGGAGTGGACCGCGGCCGAGCTGGACAACACTCTCGGCTGCTACTTCGCCGACCGGGACCCCGAGCGGATGTTCGCCGGCACGGAGGTGCTCTCCCTGTGACCCTTTCCGTGCAACCGCACCGGGACGCCGTCGGGCTGCCCGACGGGCTGATGTTCGTGGACGGCAAGTGGCGCCCGGGCCAGGACGGCGCCAGCTGGCAACACCGGCACCCGGCCACCGGCGAGGAGGTGGGCAGCTTCGCCGTCGCCGGCGCCCAGGACGTGGACGACGCCGTGCGCGCCGCCCGCCGCGCCTTCGACGAGGGGCCGTGGCCGCGTCTGCGTGCCGGCCAACGGATCCGGGTGCTGCATGCCTGCGCCGCCGCACTGCGCGAGCACGCCGACGAGCTGCGCGCGCTGCAGGCGCTGGACAACGGCGTGCCACTGTCCTTCGCCTCGGTGTACGCCACCTCGGTGGGCGTCGCGGCCGACGTGTTCGAACACCACGCCGGCTGGGTGGACAAGATCGGCGGCCAGACGCTGCCGCCGTTCCAGGGCGGCGACCACCTGGCGATGACGTTCCGGGAGCCGGTCGGCGTGGTGGCCGCGATCCTGCCGTGGAACGCGCCGTTCCTGCTGTTCGCGCAGAAGGTGGCGCCGGCGCTGGCGGCCGGTTGCACGGTGATCGTCAAGCCGTCCGAGCACGCCACCTTCACCGTGCTGCGGATGGTCGCGCTGCTGCTGGAGGCCGGGGTGCCGGAGGGTGCCTTGCAGGTGGTCACCGGCCCGGGCGAACCCACCGGGCAGGCGCTGATCGTCCACCCAGGGGTGGACAAGGTGAGCTTCACCGGCAGCCGCGCGGTCGGCCGCCGGGTGATCGAGGCGTCCGCCGGCACGATGAAGCGGGTGTCCCTGGAGCTGGGTGGCAAGAGCCCGGCCCTGGTGTTCCCGGACGCCGATGTGAACCTCGCCGGGATGACCGCCATGGGCATGGTCACCATGGGGCTGTCCGGCCAGGCCTGCGTGGCGCACACCCGCGCGCTGGTGCACCGGGATGTCTACGACCAGTTCCTGGCCGCCGCCCAACTGCTCGCCGGCATGATCACCTACGGCGACCCGTTCGACCCCGCGGTGCTGGCCAGCGCACTGATCAGCGAGAAGCAGCGTGACCGGGTGATGGGCTACATCGAGACCGGGGAGCGGGAGGGCGCCCGGCTGGTGGCCGGCGGCACCCGGCCGGACGGCGACCTGGCCGCCGGCAACTTCGTCGCCCCCACGATCTTCGCCGACGTGCGCAACGACATGACCATCGCCCGTGAGGAGATCTTCGGGCCGGTGCTCGCGGTGCTGCCGTTCGACGACGAGGACGAGGCGGTGCGGATCGCCAACGACACCGAGTACGGCCTCGGCGCCGGGGTGTACACCACCGATGTCCGGCGGGCGTTCCGGCTGGCCCGGCGGCTGCGCGCGGGCACTGTGGGTATCAACGGTTTCCAGGTCGAGCCGCACCTGCCGTTCGGCGGTTTCCAGCAGTCCGGGCTGGGCAGGGAGGGCGGGCAGAGCGCCTTCGAGTCCTACACCGAGCTGAAGAGCGTGCTCATGCCGCTGACCGAGGAGCTCATGTGACGGGACGGCTGGCCGGCAAAGTTGCGCTGATCACCGGCGCGGCCCGGGGGCAGGGCGCGGCGTCGGTGCGCCGATTCGTCGCCGAGGGCGCCAAGGTGCTGGCCGCCGACATCGCCGACGAGGCGGGCAAGGCGCTCGCCTCGGAAATCAACGCAGCGCTGGGCCGCGAAGCCGACGAATTAGTTCGCTACACCCACCTGGACGTCACCTCGGAGGACGACTGGGCGGCCGCCATCCAGGATGTGACGGACAGCTTCGGCCGGCTCGACGTGCTGGTGAACAACGCCGGAGTGCTGCACTTCAGCGCGCTGGCGGACACCACGCTGGCCGACTACCAGCGGGTCATCACCATCAACCAGGTGGGCACCTTTCTCGGCATGCGGTCGGCGGTGGCGCCGATGCGGGCCGCCGGGGGTGGCTCGATCGTCAACCTGTCCTCCATCGAGGGTCTGGCCGCCGCGCCGTACCTGGTCGCCTACACCGCCAGCAAGTTCGCCATCCGGGGGATGACCAAGGTGGCCGCGCTGGAGCTCGGCCCGGACGGCATCCGGGTCAACTCGGTGCACCCTGGCATGATCGAGACCCAGATGATCAGCGATGCGGTGGGCGGGGTGAAGGTCGACTTCGACTGGGTCGGACGCAAACTCGCGCTGCGCCGGGTCGGGCAGCCCGAGGATATCGCCGGCCTGGTGTTGTTCCTGGCCAGCGACGAGAGCGCGTACTGCACCGGCGCCGAGTTCGTGGCCGACGGCGGCGCAACCGCAACGCACGCATTGAACGTCACTTAGATCACGGCAACGTCGTTATCCAAATTGATCGTCCGGTGGAGGGAGCCATGGCCCGAGAGGTAACGGCGGCCGCCACCTTCCCCGGGGTGCGCGCGCTGCGCCAGGTGGGGCTACTGGCCACGCTGGCCTGGATGGTGCTGCGCGCGCTGCCGCGCCGGCCATTCCAGTTCCGGGAGTTCCTGCAGCAGGCGTGGTTCTTCGCCAGCGTCACCATCCTGCCCACCGCGCTGGTGGCCATCCCGTTCGGCGCGGTGATCGCGCTGCAGCTGGGCTCGCTGACCCAACAGATCGGCGCGCAGTCGTTCACCGGCGCGGCCAGCGCGCTGGCCATCGTGCAGCAGGCCAGCCCGCTGATCACCGCGCTGCTGGTGGCCGGCGCGGGTGGCTCGGCGATGTGTGCGGACATCGGGGCGCGCGCCATCCGCGAGGAGATCGCCGCGATGGAGGTGCTCGGGGTCGACCCGGTGCACCGGCTCATCGTGCCAAGGGTGCTCGCCGCGATGTTCGTCTCGGTGCTGCTCAACGGGCTGGTCAGCGTGGTCGGCGTGATGGGCGGCTACTTCTTCAACGTGGTCATGCAGGGCGGCACGCCCGGCGCCTACCTGGCCAGCTTCAACGCCCTGGCCCAGCTGCCCGACCTGTGGATCAGCGAGTTCAAGGCCCTGCTGTACGGCTTCGTCGCCGGCGTGGTGGCCGCCTACCGGGGGCTCAACCCGCGCGGTGGCCCGAAGGGCGTCGGTGACGCGGTCAACCAGGCCGTGGTCATCACGTTCCTGCTGCTGTTCCTGATCAACCTCATCCTCACCGGCATCTACCTGCAGGTCGTTCCCCCGAAGGCGCTGTAGTCGTGTAGTCCGCACCCCCCGAGGCCCCGCTCCCCAGCAGGCCATTCGCTCCCCACCGAAGGCCCTTCGCATCCATGAGTCGTTTCTCCCCGATCGTCCCGCCGTCTCGGCTGTCGCTGTCCGCGATCGCCGCGCGAGCGGTCGACCGGCGGGCCACCGGCATGGCCGACGTCGGCTGGCAGTTGGCCTTCTACGGCCGGACCGTGGCCTCGGCGCCGCGCGCGGTGCGCCGCTATCCGAAGGAGACGCTGCGGCTGCTGGCGGAGGTGTGCTTCGGCACCGGCGGGCTCGCGGTGATCGGCGGCACGCTCGGTGTGATGGTCGGGATGACCGTGTTCACCGGCGCGATCGTCGGCCTGCAGGGTTACTCGTCGCTGCAGCAGCTCGGCACCGCCGCGCTGACCGGGTTCATCTCCGCGTACTTCAACACCCGCGAGGTGGCCCCACTTTCCGCCGGGCTGGCGCTGTCGGCCACCGTCGGTTGCGGGTTCACCGCGCAGCTGGGCGCGATGCGCATCTCCGAGGAGGTGGACGCGCTCGAGGTGATGGCGGTGCCCAGCCTGCCTTACCTGGTCGCCACCCGGGTAGTCGCCGGGTTCGTCGCGGTGATCCCGCTCTACGTGGTCGGGCTGCTGGCCTCTTACCTGGCCTCCCGGCAGACCACGGTGTGGTTCTTCGGCCAGTCCGGCGGCACCTACGACCACTACTTCCAGGTGTTCCTGCCACCCGGCGACGTGCTGTGGTCGTTCCTGAAGGTGATGGTGTTCGCCCTGGTGGTGATCCTGTCGCACTGCTACTACGGCTACACCGCGACCGGCGGCCCGGCCGGGGTCGGGGTTGCGGTGGGACGG
>Ga0193743_1000767_pt1 | contig 25050 bp, 18 predicted proteins | sample L2c2metaG_FD_143038 | JGI IMG/M metagenome (GOLD analysis project Ga0193743, IMG submission 143038) | Soil microbial communities from a riparian zone of the East river system, Colorado, United States - L2c2 | ecosystem: Environmental > Terrestrial > Soil > Riparian zone | place: USA: East River...
GTAGAAAGTCGTCGAGTTCTTGATACAATCATGCCTGCAAGGGCCTCCCGCCGGAGTGTGGCAATTTGGAATAGGGCAATCACTATCGTCTAAGTGATGTAATGACAGAGACGAAACACAAATTTACCGCGACAACCCCTACGATGATCAGCCTGTCATTCATCCCATCGTCTATCGGGCCACTATCGTAGAGCTCCTGCCGACGCTTGCGCATTGTTCTCCATGAAGCCGTTGTTTGGTATGGAACGTTGGCTGACCCGGAAGCTCCAGAAGGATTGCCTGGCCCTTTTCCTCAAGACAGCAGTGATGGCTTGGAAGCGAGTGTGGGCAATGTCGGAAGAGGTAGACGTACCGTACTTATTTTATCAGGATGGTACAGTCGGACAAGTTCAAAATCTTTTCATGGATAATTATATGACTGATGTTTATGTGCAAAGAGCCAAGAGAGATGGCTTACACCGTGCTTTGATTATCACTTTCTGTTGCAGTGAAAGGAAGATTAAATACTAATAGGATTAGCTTAGTAATGTCATGATTGGGATCAGATTAGCCTAAATAAGCTAAATCCGACCTCAGATTAAATTTTTGACCATTTTTTGGTGCTCAGCATCCACAACAGCTACCTGCCGAACTGTTACGGTACGGTACCCGTACCATGAAAGGCTCGAACACCAAAAAGTACGGCCGACTACCGTTACGATACGGTGCGCAGCCCTAGTTCAAACGACCCATTGACAGTACACACATCTCCTCAAGAAATGGGGACATGCATCTCACTTACACTGGAGCTGAATTCTCTGGTAAAATGAAAGTCATGTGCGCAGGAGATTGCTGGCAGCGGCCGTCTTTCCACTGGCAACTGGACACTCCGACATGGACCCATTTTGCAGGAGATATAGTAAACGGAGGTGACAAGATTTCCGTCAGTTTCAGAGGCTGGGCAGGGTTTTATTTCTGACCTAGCATAGTAATACGTGCATATAAGGCGTGGACTGCTATTGTATACTACTCACCAGTGGTATTATAGACGTTTTAAAAAGTTACCTTAGTACAATTTGCGGCCCCTCCCCCTTCTCATTGGTATCATGTTGGGCTTTTGGACAAATATATATTGTTTTCTCTTAAATAACTTGGTTCATTAATACAGATCTCGTCTATGTAGATGTTAATTCTATGCAAAGGATTGGAGCTCTAGCCGTTCACAAAAACAATCTTCGCATGGTACTTATTTGAGTGAACCCTCGCTCGTCCATGTTACACATACGCAATTCAATCGTATGGTCAAATAGATCCAACACGTTAGGAGGCTTCGACTTCCATGTCTGCTCTGCGCAATGCTAACCAACGACGGACATGGCAAAAGGATCGTGGACAAAGACTTGGACTCATCTTAAACTTCTAAGCAGGGTGCATTATTTACATTTGATAAAGAATACTCCTGCAATGCGATGAAGAAGCAAAGCTGTTCAAGTTGGTCGTGCTTCATCCGGATCCTGCTTTTTGTTGAGAGTTAATCGCTCGTCCATTGTTGCCTGTTGCCGGTGTTGTTCATCGTATGTAGAAAGTCGTCGAGTTCTTGATACAATCATGTCTGCAAGGGCCTCCCGCCGGAGTGTGGCAATTTGGAATAGGGCAATCACTATCGTCTAAGTGACGTATAAGCATCGAGTTGACAGGGACGAAACACAAATTTACCGCGACAACCCCTACGATGATCAATCTATCATTCATCCCATCGTCTATCGGGCCACTGTCGTAGAGCTCCTGCCGACGCTTGCGCATTGCTCTCCATGAAGCCGTTGTTTGGTATGGAACGTTGGCTGACCCGGAAGCTCCGGAAGGATTGCCTGGTGCTTTTCCCCTCAAGACATCGTACGCAGCAGTGATGGCTTGAAAGCGAGTATGGGCAATGTCGGAAGAGGTAGATGTACCTACTTTGTCTGGGTGGTACAGTCGGACAAGTTCGAAATCTTTTCATGGATAATTATATGACTGATGTTTATGTGCAAAGAGCCAAGAGAGACGGCTTACACCGGGCTTTAATATCGCTTTCTGTTGCAGTGGAAGGAAGGTGAAAGATTTGATATGGTGTTGGGTTACGATGAAGGGGATAAGGAAAAGGATTTGGTTGAGATGATGCGCTGGCCATGGTATGATTCCCTCTTCTTCTAGCTACTTGCCGACATTGCGATGTAATGTTCCAACAACTTGGGCGAAGGTTGATCCCTTTTGGATGCATGTGTTGGATTGGTCGGAGTCGGAGTCAGTTGGACGCACTTATAGCTTGCCACCCAAACATTTACTACGTAGAAAGTATAACAATCTAAAAAGAAAACAACCTATTCCATACTTAAATTAATCGTTATATGTAAGTGATATTACATGTATATATACTCATGGAAACTCCTTCCAGTTTTGAAGTCCTAGAACAATTCTTTTCTTCCCATTTAGCCGGCGCCGAGGGCGCGTCCGGGCAGGCGACCGAGAAGGGGAAGAAGGCGAGCGAGCGGATGTCCACTCACGACGGCATGCGGAGGGGCTATCTCGCAAGGGATGCGACCGAATTTGTGTCAATGTGCGGTCAGGATCTTCGAGCTGCGCCGAGGGATTAGAAAGCGGGGAGACGGGAGAGAGCGCCTCGACTCCGCAGTGAAGGATGTCCGCGCTCGTGCTGAGCGCGCTCTCAAATTCAGAACCTGATTCAAGGTCGTCAATTTGTGGATCATTGTCCGTTTCTTCTTCAACCAGTGACCACGCATCTTCACCGATGGGGGGAAGGACGGGGGACACTAGAAGGGAGGCCTCCTTGACGGCAGGAAGAGCAAAGTTGATGTCGCCATCTAACTCTATATCTGATTCTAGTTCGCTTTCGGAAACGAAATCCGAGTCAAGATTGCCGTCGGTATCAGGGTTGGAAGAATAATCAAGGTCAGTTACTGGAGGTGTATCGAGTGCAGCTCGGGCTCTTCGATCCGGACGAGTGACATTAGGACGAAGAAGGTAGGTCAAACGGTTGTCTGAAGTGCCCTTGCCTGTGCATCGTCAATATATGGGATATTGCAATCTTCAAATGCACCTACTAAAGCTGATGATCTCATGATAACGAGCACAGCAATGGACGATATATCTCGCAAATGCGTCATCTGAGATCTTCCAAATCAATTGCAATGGGGTTCTGGAAACCTCGAATACGGTTCCCGTACTTCCTACGGGTACTCCCTCTGGTTGAATTTCGCCAATATGAGTTCTGTTGTCAGGAGCGAGAACCGTCCCACCAAGAGTCAGCCATTGGATCATTTCGAATTCTACATCCCTTATAAGCGCTTCCGCTCGTCCACCGGCTTTACGGAGATCGCGACGCATGCCTTTCAGGCTCAGAGAAAATCGACCAGCATTAGCAGACGCTGGGTCTGTCACAGGAAGTGTGGGAGTAATGGGTAACTTGACCGTGCGTGGAAGGTATGGCGGTAAAGGCTCAGGGAATGTAGAGCTTATATGAGGAAGAGGTATAATATAATCTGGCTTAGTCGCTGCTACTATGTGCGAATTGCCAATGAAACAAGCTGCGAAGAGGTGATTGGAATAAGTACTCATGCATAGCGCAATGAACTGACCGTTATCTTTGCGCCGTACCCAGCGCTTGCCTTCGTTCTGATCTCTGCGGTTCTTCTTAATAGACGCAGTGTGTGCTGGGTGTGATTTATAGGTGTCGCCTTGGGCCTTAGCATCATGGAGGTGTGCATATCGGTTAGTTAGTCCCGTATTACGCAAAATCGCGGGGAAAGAAAGCAAAGGGGGACCATTATCGGTGGCCATTGACTACGGATTCTTGTGAAAGAAATGTATAACTGCTTGGAAATAGAAGCACCAAAACCAGGAGACTGTTGACTATCAAAGCGACGGGAACTTGGCGGGCCCGGAAGTGTGACTCTATCCTTATCATCGAACTGCCGCATTTCGGTACCTGAGTTGCTTAAGCAGCTTATGTAACGTAGTCATCCATTAGACCTCAAAGTACTGTACTGATGGTGTTAACGCTATTATTCTCGGGTGAATTTTAGTATGTCGTGTGAATGTTCTGTTGATTCTGTTACAGCATGAGTAACCATTATTTTGATGGGTGAGGTTGTATAGACTCCCAATAATGGTAGTACCATGGATACTAATGCGTAATGCCCCAAACATTGATCTAAAAAAAATCAAATTTTTCATGTAATGCCTAAATTCAGGGCCATTTTCAATGAAGATGGCGGTGGGTCACATCGCGTCACAAGCGACAATATTCCGAGCTCAAAGTTCCGAACGAACTAAGATTCTGGGAATCCGCTGAGCGTACGACAACGATTTTTGGTCCGTTGGAATCGCCTTGACGAGTAGATATGCGCCCCACCTTAAAATATATGATTTTGTTGACTTTGATGATGTTCAAAAAGGGGGGGTCTTAAGGTGCAGAACCTGACAACGGCACAGTAATTCTTCAGCTCTTGGCATATGTAAAAGGAATGCGCCCATGGCATAATAAAGATTGACGTTGAAAGATAGGTGGCCCGTGACCGCCGTCACCCCAAACGCCCTACATGCGGTTTTGGTTTCCACAACGTCTATATTTGCCAAATTTTTTATGGGGCGCATTCCTTACATATGCCAAGAGCTGAAGAATTACTGTGCTCTTGTCTCAGAAGTTCAGGTTCTGCACCTTAAGGCCTCCCATTTTTGAACATCATCAAAGTCAACAAACTCATAGTATATTTCAAGGTGGGGCGCATATCTACTCTCAAGGCGTTTCCAACGCACCAAAATCGTCGGAATATTGCCGCGTGTGATGGGATGTGACCCACCGCCATCTTCATTGAAAACGAATAAATCAAGTTCACACGACATTCGCTTTTTACTGAGCTTCAAGGATACTTGAAGTGGAGTGTCCAGTTGCTAAGTAGCAACTCAGATGTGTTGCCACGGCAGTACAAAGCCAAGCACGCGCTCACGGCTTACATGCGGCTTTGGTGTTTTAGAGCTGATGCTCTCAAGACAGGAATATTTCCTCTCGACCAGGATGCAGGGCATGGGAAGGAGGCTGGTATAAATACTTGTTCAAAGGTTGAATCCAATGGCATCGATCAATTCTTCAGTTCAAAATGATTACTATCTTATCTGTCTTACTGTTTTCAGGGGCTACTTTGGCGAATGCAGCTTGTTCTGCAACTATCAGTTCTTTGTCAGGTACGCCATGGCTGTTGTCGGGAGCACGACATGGTTCTCACATCTACAGACGTGGCCAACGCTGTGAAATGTACCACAATAACACTCAACGGTTTCACCGTGCCAGCGGGGCACGGCTTGAGTTTAAGTCTAGCGACAGGCACTACCGTCACGATGAGTAAGTGTCCAGTCTTCTGCACCTGAGGCCCTCATTGATTTTTGATTCTGGTAAGATGGTGATATCTCATTCGGAAATGTCAGTTGGGCCGGACCGCTTTTCACTGTCAGGTAAAACGCTCCACAAAGTTATGAACAATATTTCGCGGTGCTAAAGGCTGCCAAATTCAGGGGAACTTCCATCACATGTAAGCTCGCCACATTCTATCCCTCTTTCCTCTTCAGACGAATTGCACTGGCATTTAGTCAATGGAAATGGGTATAAATTTGACGGAGGAGGCCCTTTCTATTGGGTAAGAGAGAACATGTTTTATTCTTGTCTGATTCACCAACTTGTATAAAGGATGGGAAAGGCAAAAGCGGAGGCACCAAAAAGCCAGATCCAATGATGAAGTACATAGATCCCACATATTCACTTTGCAGGATCTGATCAACCTCTTTCAGAATAGCAATGTCTGGCACATTCACGGTATATACCCCCTGTCATCTGGCCTTTCTAATTTGTTCAAAGAATTTCAGAACGTCCACGTAGTAAATTCACCCGCTAGCACCTATTCTGTGTCCAATCCGGCTCTCTTGACCATGTCGAATCTTGTCATTGACAATTGTAATATTTCCACTCTAGTATCCTCTGTGCAATCTAACAATTTACAGCTCAAGGAGATGTCCCAAATTCTCGCAGTGGAACACTTGCAGCCGGTATATATTCATAAATGCCAGACTTCTAAGTTAACTTTTCTAACTCCCACATTAGGACATAATACGGACGGCTTTGATGTCAGCGCCAGCAATCTTACTATTGAAAACTGGTTCGTCGGCTTAATCACTTATCCAGATATCTGATTCCTATAATATTTCAGCCAAATCCATAACCAAGTCGGTTTCCCCCTTTTCTGAAAATTTGGAAGCATCTTATCAGTTACAGGATGATTGCCTTGCCATCAATAAAGGAACCAATATTGTGTTCAGGCGCAACTCGTGCAAGAATGGCCACGGCATCTCCATCGTTCGTTCCCTTCTCTCTACATCGTTTAACATTATGCACTTAAATATCGAGACACGCAGGGGTCTATTAGTTCTTCTGTTAGCGTCTCCAACGTCCTCATCTCAGAAAACAACATTACCGATAGGTAGGGCAAATGCACCCTATCTCTTGTGCGCATATTGCGGATATCAGCTAATACTTGTCCAGTGACCAGGCATTACGCATCAAGACGAAATCCTCCGCAACAGGGAGCACAGTGACGAACATCACATATACTGTAATTATTATTTCTGTTCCTCTCTTTCAGTCAGACGCCTTTTCTCATCGACATCAAGGGAAATACAGCCACTGGGATGCGTCGATTTGGCGTATTAATTGATCAGGCTCGTCTTCACGAACATATTATTACTGTGTCCAAGTTGATCTTTTTTTAATTACAGAGCTACCCAGAGACCCTCGGAACACCCGGAACAGGGGTAGTTCTTTCGGTGGGATTTCAAGTCCTGTCTCACCTGTGATTATATAACTCACACGACCTTGGAGTAAAGGCCGTGAATTTCAAAGCACCGACCACAGCTATTACCGTGAATAGTGGTGCGAACAATTTTGCAGTAAATTGTGGTGCACGCTCCTGTAAAGGTACATATTTGATTGGACAGCACCAGCGGACAGAGAAAAACTAACCTCTTTACAGATACCTGGGATTGGTCTAACTTGAATGTGACCGGGGGCGATTCAGGTCAGTTTTCTGGTGGCCCTTGGCAAAACAGTCGTGCTGAGACTTTTTGTTGTATTTCAAGGTCCAGTAAACTATTCCGGAATTTCGGGCCTTGGGCAATATTGAATCCAAAAAGGTTATCTGCCAGTCAATTTTGTGGCGATCAATGACATTGATCGAGGTCTATTCTATGCATGCGACATTTCTTCATAATCTTCTCACATCTTCGCCTGCCCCATCGCGCTTTGATAGTGCTCAGGTACTGTTGGTCTCGATGGCCAGTCATCGTTTTGTTCTTATGACCCCCTTTCGCGGCTTTGGCCTAGACGGCCCTTCTGGTTGCTTTGTCTCCATTTCATATATATACTCTTCACTCTCTTCAGGTTTATTCGTGTTCTCTCTCTCACATAGCTCGATAGGCTCATTGCCTCGAGCTTTTTTTCTTTTTCACCCACCCTTACCTATCTGACAAATCTTCTTCTCATCATCATCAGACAGCAAGGCATAGACTGAAATTTTTGGGTGTAGCCTTTAAACACGGTACTTGTAGTGTTAGACATCAGATTTCATGCTAGACTTAAAACATTCTCTAAATACTGTAGTAGACTTCTGCTTAAGACAATGATTATTCCAAGAGACTTGAAGGCATGCGATCACAAGGAAAGTGCCATATGCAAGTAGCCTTGCCAGTCATCATCGCGTCCACCTCGGGATTTGAGGGTGACACAGATTGAGATTTGCATACTACCATCGTGTTTCTACGAGTGTCTTCATTTCCTTTTGTCTCTCATTAAAATAGCTCTATTACCCCGTAATAAGTCTAGCAAGAAGATACAATGTTGACCCAGTAAAGCGCTATTATGGTCAATACACCTATCACAGAAATGAAAACCAATGGACTCACCACACAGTTGCTAATGGCCGTGAACGCCAAAATAAATACTAAATATCCTTTGACTCTCGTCATTCCTACATCATGGCCAAAAGCATCCGTAGACTTCATGCCTCCCAAAATCGCCACCAGCAATACGCCCTAGAACGATCCAGTCAGTAACCAATGTAGTAAAGTTCTCGTAAAATAAAATACTTGGACTCACGTTTGACAATACCCATGCAAGCAACACATTCGTTCTTACATTGGCATAATAATCTTTTGCTGCTTGTTCCTTTTCTGCCATAGTTGGCAGACCTTTGCCCTTTGGATTATCAATGGGAACTCGATCCCGAAGGTTGGACAGCGATTCCTCATATATGCTGTTCACATCCGCCGCTTCCGTGAGCATCTCAACGTCCACCTGTGAGTGACTATCCTGGATGACAGCACCAAGGTCCGAGCTCGGCGTTGAGTCTTGCTTCGTTCCCCAAGAAATCTGTGTTTGTGTTGATGTCAATGAGGTATTTCGATGGACCAAACAAAAAGAGCTTACATCGTCCAAATTTGAGAATGCATAGCTAAGAATATGTTATGTTAGTTCAATCTGCGAGGAAAAGCGAGTGATAAGGTAACACTGACATGTTCAAAATATTGATGTATGCTGGAGAAAGGAAGATGTAAGGGATGAAGCTTGTAACCATATGCCATGGATCAAATGCCAGAAAACTACTCAAAGCGTACACTAAAAAGACGTTAACATGTAATGAGGTTATGCAAGTTAGTCAACGTACGTCCATAGGTGACCGCAATGCTAAACAACATGGCAGAATTGGCGGCGCCTCCCTGACGAACTGCTTGCACTGCACATGTTGCGGATGCGATAATCATGTAAAGCATTAAGCAACTTAAGATGATAGCAGTCAACTTATATTTCCATTTGGATCTATGTGCATGTAAAGGTCAGCGCTATCTATACTGAGAGCAGCCAAGAAACATACGCAGAAGGTTTGTTTCCCATTGAAAAAAGGAAGCAAGCGACCACCATCGAGGACATAATAAACTGGAAGCCGTCAGTAGCTATATCTAACTCATTTTGAGCAAGACTGGCATACATGGACTACGTTGTTAAAATACTGGATGCCTTTCAAACCAAATGAGGGATCTTCCAGTGACGAAGTGAGCACGATCTTCCAACATTGTTTGCATCAGTATGAGAACTTCCACAATTTGAAAAATAAGAATTTACGAAAAATAGATAAAAGTTGCCCTAAAATAATAAAGATGGTTCAGTACTTTCGTTGATGCACTTCAACAAACTTACGATGCTAAACCACGAAAACACTAGATTTATGATGTTATACACTGTTTCCACCATGAGCATCGTTTTCCTAGAAAAGCTATGGCCGGAACGCATGATCTGCCCTACATGGGCTATTGCGTAAGTAGCGGCAAAGAAGGAACCGTTGAGCCATCGGCGACGCTGGGAAATGAATTCGGGTAATGCGTCGGGGACATCGGTTTCACCAATGGCACCCTTCACGTATTTGAGAATCCTACAGCAAGTTCAATGATGGACTTTAGTAGGAGGTGGGAAGACGAACCAGCTTGAATTGGCTTTAGCGATGAGTTCAAAGCAGAGAATACGCTGTAATTTAGGCACCATTTCAGTATATACAATAGACAGATACGATTGAAGATATATACATCTTCTGCCAGGTCTAAAGACATTCAATAAGCTGTTAGCTGGTAGCATTGAAAATAGGGATCAGAAGACGTACACATATTCGATGTGAATATATCCGTATCTCGTCCATGTAACACTTCTCCTTTGAAATAAGAAGCGAGCGGACCCACGCCGTGTTTGTCGTTCTGTAAGGCGATATATCTGAGGGGGAGAAAAATTATCAAACTTAAAATGTTGTTCAATAGGAATTCGGACAACACTTACCGGTACGCAGAAAAAGCTCCAGGCTAATAGAATTGTGCATCAGAATAAAACGCCACCTGTACACAGCAACGACATACCAATACACTGATATATCCAAACATTGATTCCGTCGGTTTGTCCAATATGCAGCTGATCTTATATTCGAAGTTTTGAGCAGCGACTATCCACGTCCATGTTAAAAAAATGCAACAGGGTCATCCAAAAGCAAGACTTACCAAGTGGATTGAGGAGGAGAGACCAATTTTTGCCTTTGTATGTTGCAATTTCACCGCATGCACCTGCGACACTAGAATTGACATCAAACGCCTTCCACAGTCGGTAGATACTGTTATTGCCTGGCCGTGTGCCAACGTCTAGGAGGACACAGACGTTGGGCTATCTCACCGCTAGTCAGCATTGTCGAAATGTATACAAGGAAAGAAGCGAACCCACCTGCAACATCGGTGCAAAGGCGTTAAAAAACCACCTGTGACTGTTGATTTTTTTCTGATTTTTCTCCTTCATACAAAAGATGATCTGAGTAGGGACAATCCCTTTGTCAGGGTACTTGAAATGCAAATTCGGGTCAAGGGCGAAAGAGGTGGTGTATTCGAATAAGTGTGCGGTCACTTCTTTTTCATTGACTTTATTTTTCATGTGGTCGCCTGGTTGGTAGACTCCAAGCAGGGTAAGACAGTCGAGAACACGCGGATGAATCTTTTTTCGTCCATCGGCAACAATACATACAACGACCTGCAGAAGAGAGATTGTTAAATAGTATGCAAAAAGATAAGTGTGGCCCACCTTTTCCCAGGCGTTAGGACCCCAGGTTTGTGAGTTTTTCCTGGTACATAGATGTGCGATGTTTCGCATGACACCATACATAGTTCTACAAAATAGTACTTCATCTTCCTGATAATGGGCCACGAAATTAGTAATGGTTGCGGTCGCAGGAAGAAAGATGAACGCACATTATACATTGTTATTACTATAAATAGCTCTGTTCTTCTGCCCGTCTCATTTTGCCTTAGGAAGAACCCTTTTTTCTCGAATTCATCAGGATCACAAGTCACTGCCGTGTATCGCGTTTTCATGGTTTCGGGTTCCCCACGACGAGGTAGTACTAGCTTTGGAGGGACATTCAAGTCCACTACCAAATTACCGTTGGTCAACTGTACGCGTCGTTTTGTTTTGTGCCTTCGTAGTACGCGACCTGAAGGGGCAGGCCCAAAATGTCGAGTCTCTAAAGGAGTTTCCAGCGGTAAGGAATTTAGCGTAGATGTAGGCGTTTCTGGCTCTGGGTCGTATATAACAGCGTGGCCGTTGGAAAGGTAACCTCTTTCGACGTAATATGGCCTTTCGGCAGCCGAATGTTGGCGGTGAAGAGCTTCTTTCTCTGGATCGTAATCATATGTCGTGTCTGGATAGCCTGTGTAGTGCACAGATTCATTACCAACAACAAAGTAATCTTCATCGTCGACTGCCGGGGTTGGCGAGCGTGATCGAGGAGGGCGATAGGATGCACGGGAATAATTTCCTGAGGCGTAGGCCTCGGTGTCATGGTGAAAGTGGTCAATCTCTGACCCTGCAGGGAGAGTACTGTGTTCATAAGAGGAAACATAAGAATGATTTGAAGACGAGACGTAAGCCTGGTCTTGGTTGTAGTAGTAATCTGTAGGTGCAGCAGAGTTAGGTGAGTTTGATTGATGAAGCGAGGATAATGGCGTGGCAGGGTCGTAGAATGGATCAGAGTGGGTGGTAGATGGTGGTGCTGCTGGCACTTCCGGTTCTAGTTGCAGGGTCTCTCCAGTAATTATGGGCGCTAAATATTGACCTGGTTGATATGGTTTATACTCGATAATTGGATGTGATTCGTGATGACTTGTTGATGATTGACCATCTACTGAGGAAACTACATCCTGAAATGGATCTGTCCGACTGGGTGGTCGCTCCTGCTCCGGATGCTGGGTAAGAACCTGGTCAACAGCATCGCTGATATTTTCATAAGTCGCTGTTGAGGATGCATCCGAGAGTCTGTATCTCGGGAGCTGTGGGTCGGCGGGTTCCTGTTGTACAATATCATTTGAAGGAGTCTTTATTCGAGGAGCGGGTTTTCGTCTTGACGCCATGGATGGTTAATGTTGGGTTTAAGGGGTCGCGTCCATCACCTGACCGCGACACTGGCACCGCCACTGACCCACATTGTCAATTTTGGTCGTTCTATGGAGCGGGTCTTTTGTAACAATAGAAACTTAATACCCTTTTTTTTGTCCCTTTAGCCAAAATGGTCCATTTATGAATAAGGAAAATGAAACTCAAAATTGACTGTCTCCCGGATGGCCATATTAGGGAATATAATTATATAATATATGATATTAGTATTACTAAGCATCAAATTACTATTACCTTCGAAAACTGAACCTCACCGACAAACCAACAAAAATTTACGCCATCCGAAATTGGCGGTCGAACGAACTAGCGGCGACTGACCGGTCGTACCTTCGAAGGTACCAGTAAGCAGCGATATTACTTTGCTAAAATGTGATTTAAAGTTTAATCGTTATTGCTGACAGAATACACGAGGCTGCTTCTGTTAAAGCAGCCACACATGCACTTTCATCGTGCTCTTCGCCATATGTGCCATGTTCATATACACGGCCGCTGATAGTCCTATACTCCAATCGTTCTCTACTAAATGGACGTCATTCTCTCCATCGTAGCCGGCCTTGGCCTGCGTATCTTTTTCATCACAGTTTCTACCTCGGCCCCTAGGGTCAAACTTACGGCTGCCCTACTTGGTATCTGGGAAGGTATCATCGTTCATCAACTCTCGGCTCGTTCCAGTTCTCCTCATCTCGACCATGTTCTCGCATACGGCTTACGTCTTGTTGCCGACCTCCTCATCTCCAAAGATTTTCTCAGACTATTCTTGGTCTTGCTGTGGACTGCTTTCGGAACCATCATATCGGAAGCAGTCTCCCCACACGCGAGTCTACGCTCTGCTTTGAGAAGACAGCGAGAGAGGGAAAAAGAGCGAGAGAGGGAACGAAGACATAGGCGTTCGCGGTCTAGTTCGGAAGCCCTTCCAATCCTTTCTACTCCTCTCCCACTGCGAATGAGATCCAGCAGACCTCCCTACTCCGAGCCGCACTTTCTCCCATCACAAGCTTTGCAACAGTCGTCCACTCCACTTATATCTTCCATTCCTCCACCAACACCTCCTAGTTTCTTCCTATACGGAACATCAGATATCGACTCACCTTCACCCAAACCTGTCCATCTTCAAATTCTTCAACCCATCGATTCTCCTATTCGAGATTCCCTCCCTGTCCGCCCTCGTTCCGGTCTGGCTTCCATCCTTGAGCGTTCCCCTGACTCAGGTTCTCCCCTCAACGCCCATAATCTTCTCCCCACACCTCCGGAAAGTGCTCAGAGTGCTGCTCCTTCAGACGCGCACGATATTCAAACCAGCAGTGCTGATTCTCACGATACTACCAAAACATTGTCCCCCCACCGACTCTCTCCCATCGCCGAGCTATCGTCTCCTGAAGATAGTACTCCCCCTGAAACCGTTGACCAGCAGAACAAGACAGAACGTGATAAAATCCAGCAGTTAGCCAGTTTCTCCCCTTTCCAAGCAATATCCATTGTTCCTCCACCAGTATTCAACACGGTGGCATATTCTTCCCCTCGAGTTGGTAGCAGAGTACTGACATCCTATTCCACAAACCATAACCCCGATGAAATTTTTACCACTCCATTCTCCCCAACTATGTCCCCAGCCGCTCCAATACCCGTTCCTATACCCCAACGGAACCGTCAAGGTCTACTATGGCCGATACACCCCATATCATGCAGCCCATATGACATCAACATCGAGATTCCCCAGATTGTTGACGTAACCCGAGACAACAAGGATGACCTCAATAACGACCACGATGATAACACTGATGACAAGTCCCCTGACAGTGACGAACTTCGAACGCCTGGTCTGCGAGATACTCTGAATGTAGAAACAGATAACGAAAACGACGACCCTCTCTTGACCCCCGTACGGATGAAATCTGGAGAAGACCTGGAGGCGGAGCATGGTCAATTGTCTCCTCTAGTTTTAAATGTACATTCTAGCCTGAGCAGCGACGATTACGTTCATCTTTCTGATGTTGAGGGAAATTCTTCCGACCCTCCTCCAAGCACCCCAAATAACAATGAAGAACTTCACATGCCTGGTTCCCTCTCGCAGAACCTTCTTCTCCAAACCCCATTGCCGCCCTCGGGGTTATTTCCTCGCCACTTTTCTCCACCTGAAAGCCCCGCACCCCCATCCCCATCCACCATCTTCTCAGATATCAGTATGCTTTCACAACTCTCCACGCGTGTACCGGGTAAGTTGTTCCTCAGAGCCGACGAGTTTAGAAAACAAGCTAGGCAGGAAGAGCAATCGCGTGAACAACTGGATAAGGAACGCAAGGCGGCGGAAGCGCAAGGCAAGACAGCGGAAGCGCTCATGTTAAAGATCCGTGTGAGGGAGCTAGATGAGATGGCGTACAAATTGCATGAGAAGGCTGCGAGGAGGTATTATGCTGGTTAGCCTTTCGCTACGCTTTTTCCCCCCTCTGTTTTACTTAGTCTGACTTATCGCGTGCGATTTAGCCCGTAATCCTTTGGATAAAGGCTATAAAATCGACTTGCATGGCCTTCGTCCTCGAGAAGCGTTTGTGCGCGCCGAACGTGCGTTGGTGAAAGCTATCAAAGAAGGCCGAAAAGAATTGTACCTTATCGTCGGCCAGGGTAGGCATTCCATCAACGGGAAGCCAGTGTTGAAGGAGACCGTTCAGAAAGAAATAAAGAGGTTTGGTTCCCTCCTTTCATGCACTATTATTTACTGATGATGAACTGTGAAGAAATGGATTCAAGTGCGAAGTTGACATCAGGAACCCGGGAGTATTGGTGGTGGCTTTACCTCCACCAGAGCCTCCATCTTGAGTGATTCATGTCCCAATTTTTATATATTTTTGTTTCACTTGGTCATTCCATCCTCTTTTATTTAACTATCCACAATGTTGTCATCAAGTGTTCATATTCCCGACAAAGTTCTTAATGCAATTGCAATACTCTGTACTCATTATCATGTCTTTTGTACCTTGCTTTGTAGTTGCAAACTAGCTCCACTTATTGTGGATCATCTTCAGACTTCATCTATCAACTGAGTCTTCGTTTACCGGCCACTGGCACAATGGGCTATTTCAACCTGTCAATTATGTCGGGCATTACGGCGACCGATCAACTCAACAGCTTGAGCCTGAAGTCTGCCTCGAATATTCTCGATATCGCTTGTAGTTCCATCGCTCTGTGGTCTATTACTCTTAATAAACGCCCAGCTGATACTACATCGGAATTGTGACATCGGTTTTTTATCTGCCCGGGCCGGTATAACTTTTCACTTCATTTTCGCATCTTCTGCAAGTATGCAGAATTTCCTGCTCTGAAATTTGGTACTCGAATACTATGCATAGTGCTGTATATATCTACCCCCTCAGAATCTCAAGTGGCCCCGTTGAAGTTGCAATGTCAGACAATGGCTATGCATGTGATCACACTGGAAGCTCGCTTGTACTCGTCCTCGCGTTGCGGGTTCATCAGCCGGGGGAAAAATCCAAAAAGTATTTGTGGCAATTTTATACACAGTCAAGAGAGAAATGTCCAAGAAATGCTTCTGAAAGGCGGATATTAGTTCAAGAATCGTACATTTTGACTTGACTACTCAAAAAATCTCACGCCTCGAGCCTCAGAATCTAAACTAACGCCGTACTAACGCGTGCAAGAGGAATTTTTGCGAGTTTAGCAATCCAAAAAAAAAAAAAAAAAAAAAAAAAAAAAAAAAAAAAAAAGAGCATCTTTTCACTTTACATACGTTGTAAATAATTTTTTGAAGCTCTTGAGTAAGCCTTTCAAACTCTGCCTTTTTTTTTTTTTCTCACCCCAACCTATTGGCAGGTACTGGTAAACCGTGACATCACCCCAAATTGACGCGCTCATAAAATCTCACTATGTCTTCTGTGTAGCATAAAGTCTACCTAAATTCGAGGAATGTAGAACAAGAGAAAATTTGCATAAACGCAAACCATTTTGTGTTGCATAACTTACGTAACTTCTATCTCTTGGTCACGGCAGGGCCAGGCAAGCGTGTGGCACCCAAATAGACCTCTATAGACGTCATTTTGATTTATTTTTTTGGCTACTACGAATTAATATACCCAAGGTATGATGCTATATGGGACAATTCTTGCCCAGTTATCCCACTGATTACCAAACTCCTTTTTGAGTGCTATATCTTCCTTTGACATACGCAACATCAAGCCGGTCGTCAATGTGGATACGAAAACAATAAACACCAAAACTGCACTCTGACCAATCTTAGTTTCTAAGACCCCACATTCTCTAGTCCATGAACCCTAAATCGTTATAAAAAAAAAAAAGCAAAAGTTATCAAGATGGACAGCAAATTAACAAGACATAAACGCACTGGGCTGCTATGACAACAGGTGATTCCTGTCATCGTCAAGATGACTCCGATGTATGCAGGATGCCGGACTATACTGTAGGGTCCATTCGTAACTAATTGATGACCATTACGAATGGACATTTCGAATGTGAAGAGCCTTCCGAGGGCACGGTAACAAATATATCTTATATATCCTCCCAGGCCTGTCATGAATGTCCCAAGGAAGAAAAGAGGTGTGGGTCGTATATTATCGGCACTTCCGGAGATCACGAGATTGGCTATGATTTTTTGAGATACCGAAAATCCCGGGTTTCTGGCTGCAAGAATAACCGCCCCTTCGGCCAGTCCAGCAGTCCAGCATATCATCTACGAACGTAGATATGAGACATCGGAGCATCTCACCATGTAAAAATTATCTGTCATTTCGTACCTTTATCAAAAGTGGTCCTGAACGTCGTTGTAGTATGACTTCTAGTCTCGTGGAAGGTGCTTTCTCATCGACGCTGGGTGGCGGGTGAGGAGGGGTTGCCGTCATGTAGAGCCCGACCATCGCAATCAAAATACATGGTATTTTAATAAGGGGTCCAATCATGCTAAGAAAGAGGCTGGGATCTGTAAAGCTGACAAGTACAAGGAGTGGATTTATATGACGAACCCCAAGAAGCCACGAACTAAAATATCCTGAGTTCCTGCCATTCAGGGTAGCGCCTGGGAATGAAGGCAAGGAGGAAGTATGCTGGGGGAGGATTAATGTGACAGACATTTAAGGTGAGTATGGGTATTCGTAAGTAGGTAAATGATCCTTTACTTCTGCCGTGCCAGAGAACGTATGAAACAAGCGAGCGTCTCTCTCCCATGTTCCATTCGCGTTTATAATATGCTTATCCGCACCAAAACGCATAAGAAGGACAATGTGTTCTCTTCTCTTTGCCCAGCGTCGAGAGCAAAACTTCCCAGAAGTTCCCAGGTTTGTAAAACTTTTCGGTGTCTGGGCCTTGGTCGCCGGTCGGTGATTGGAACGCAAGTTTTCTATACGAGACATTTCTAACACTGTTATCGGCAATATATGGGCGCACTGTTACCTGACCTTCTGGAAAGCCCCCGTTGGTTATCGTCGCTCTCGTGCGGGTTCTAGTTTACAACGTGTATGCGTACCACATGTGCCTTCCCTCGTCGTTCCTTGGCTTGGAAAAAAAGGGTTGGAAAAAAAGCTGCGAGCTGTCGGATGTTTTGCAATCGTTTTAGACACCTTGTCTATTCATTTTCTAAACCCGCGAACGGATTTTGTGGACAGGGTCAATCAAGAGACTTGTGAAGCACGACATGTCGAGGACATCTGTCATAGTCATTTAGAATTTCCTTCAATAGCTTGAACTTTAGACCACGCTTGTGCACGCCTGTTGTCAAGGCCATATATATCTAAAACGGAAGATCAGCAGGGGTAGTGGCAAACTCCCAAACTCCGTTTACTGGACTGAAATTGCGAGGTGGCATGAGTGAAGAAACAAGAGGTCCCAAAAGACGCAATTTATGGAAAGAACACCTTTGTGGCTTGCAAACGCTATGAACACTTGATCCTCGGATAGTTTTTAACTTGGCACCAAGCCTCAATGATTACAAAGGAAATTTGCCAAGTTACTGAGCGTTGGAAAACTCAGTTGTTTCCAAATAAGTGTATTTTGTCTCAAGGCGACATCTAATTGGTGAAGACAGGCCTATGATAGGATAAGAAGACGCGGCGTATGAAAGCGATAAGATTCTATCGACGGCAGAAGTTGCTCGTGGTTGCATAATGGATCTTAGACCGATTCTAGAAGGCGAGAAAATATCAGAACGGATTACACAAGGAAAGAATAAGGAAGGAGGAGTACGTGTCAAAACAGTGTTAAGCTTGGTGACTCGAGATTGAACACTGAGATCGATAGTCTTATCACCAAAGTCGACGATAAGCCCTCCCAAGACGGCGGGGTTGACCTGTCATAAGTAGGTACGCGTTTATTATGAACGAAAGTCAAAATGATAATAAAATCAACGAACTTTGTTGGTGATTTTGAGCACTTTTGCGGCCTGAGCAGCCTGCGATTGCTTCAAGGTTGTTTCCAGACGGGTGAGAGTGTCTCTTGCCAACGGTGATGCCGAAGTGACGGTGACGGTGAGCTCGCCCTTGTGTTGGGCCACGAGCTCATTGAAGCCCTCAATAACACCCTCAACTTCTCCGAGACGTCCATTCTCCGATAGCACACTGAAAAGATTTTTTGTGACCTCGGAATAAGTCTCCCTCTTCGCGCCGGTACCTTCCAGTTTGGCAAATAGTCCTTGGAGGGTTTTGTTCCGTTCCTGCAGAGACAAGGTAGGGTTATTCACGAATGTGTTGATCTCCGGGTTTGCTTTGATTGCGTTGGAGACATTGGAAAGCTCGGTGTGGACTTTGGTAAGAGTTTGAGGAGATTTAGAGAGAGCAGCGCCGAAGACAGCCTTTGAGTATTTTGAAGCAATGGCTGAAGCTGCACGGCGGCCCAAGCCTGGCGTTCTAGGAGCTGAGCGTGCTGTTGAGGCGAGTAACATGGTTGGGTTGTAACGAGCGGACGAATAGCAACGACGACAAAAAGTCGGGTGTGGCCGGCTACTCATTTCGTGGGAAAAAAACTCAACGCCATCTAGCCTAGGTTGAATAAATAGCGTATTTCCGATTTATTGTTTCCCAAAAGAATCTTGGAATGTAGGTTGATCAATACCTTTGCCTTTCAGATCCTTTAATTTCGCTCGAAGTCCTGTTCAGCGCAGCTGTGTTGATCGATAAAGTCCTTTACACACAACTACCCAGTCGGCTCTTCCAGGCATACACTGCCTTTCTTTTTTTTTTTGCAGATGTTCTAATCTGCTTGGAATTACTGTTGGGTGATTATTAACGACTTGACAGCGGTCGGGAAAATATGAGTCTTTAGCCTAGCGTTGTTTTACTCTGGCTCTATCTACTTTTCTTTCGACAGTGCCTACCGGTAACCTTCCGACACAAGTCATCAGAATTAATCCCTCACCGATATCGATAATAACGGACGCGACAGGCAACTCGTTGTTGAATATGAACGATAGCACATTGCGTCTCTATAAATAGAATGGTACACCTAATGGGGTATAAGAAACAGCTCGTCTTACTTATGTACCTCTCTGGAACGTGGTTTCAACCGCCTTAGAACATAGAATATTTATTAAGCATAAGGAACTTGAAAGAAGCCACAGCCTCAGGTCCCGGCAAGAGCTCGACTCGGACAAAAAGAACAATAGCTGTTGTTCTGGTGAGAGGAACAATGGCTTGTTTGTTATCCGACCTCGTTACTGATGCCATTATAAAAAGAAGCCCCACCTCCTTATACGCCTTCTCCCCATTCATGTTCATGTTTTCTGTCCTCGCCTGGTCGCGAGCCCTTGCATTCGCTATACTTCTCTCCGCTTTGACACTTTCTTCTTACGCTCGGGAGGAATCTTTATGTTAGTCTCATCTCTCTCTCTCTCTCTTTCTGTGGCTATCCAAAGCTAACACTACGTAGTTGCGTCTTCTGTGTCATACTGCAACCCTCCAGAAACACTTCTTGTTCAACGATTCGACCTTGCATACTTCCCCCAAAACACCTCTGTCGTTTTTAACGTCTCGATATCGAGTGTCGTGCGTGTTTTTAATGTATCGTTTTAGATTTTATCGCTTGACCTCACTTCTACAGCAAGCTCATATTAATGTCTCTGCAAACCTATTTCTCAATGTGTACGGGATGAATCCTCTTAACGTCACCCTCGATCTTTGCAATCTTCTCAACGGAGCTCTCTGTCCTCTTCCCATGTATAATTTCACTGGCGCTGACACTCTCACTCTCCCCCCTTCATTGGTTGTTCTCGATAAAGTTCCCCGGATAGCTTTCAAAATGCCAGATCTAGAAGGCTTCGGCCAACTCACTTTGACAGAAGTTAACACCGGTGTCGTCAAAGCTTGTGTTCAGGCTACAATATCCAATGGGTGGTCTGCTCATCAACCTGCTGTGGAGTGGAGCACAGTGGGCATCGCACTTGCTGCTCTTTTGTCAGCAGGATGGCACTCTTTCGCGTCCCCCGAAGCCATGGCTCCATTCCGTTTCCTCGAGCTCATCTATCTCTACCAGTTCATTGCCAGCAGCTCATTCTTGAGTCTCAATTATCCTTCGCTCTACAGAGCCTTTTCTTTGAACTTTGCATGGGCCGTAGGTCTGATATCTTCATCGACAGTACAGGATTCGATTAATCGCATGCGGCATCTAACGGGCGGCCATCTCGCTGATGCAACTGCTGGATCAGCCGTAGGCCTCGTGAACCGCAAACTTAGCCCCTACAATTCTAATTCCGCCATCGTCGTTCCATCCCATTTGCTCTTACCAAGGGAACTACCACTATCATTTACTAGATTTTCCTCGCCTCTACATATGGGCACAGTCCTTTCGAAAGTCCGTGCTGTGATCACTGGAGAAGTCCAGACCGTTACGGCTGCATCTTCGAACGTTCTCCAGGCTGGCGTCCCGATTTTTGTGAACACTATTCACATTGCTACAGCGAATGCGTTCATGACAGTGTTCATCTTTGTACTTTGCATGTTCGCTATCGCCATGGGTATCTTCCTATTGGGATATGGTAGTATCTTTGCAGTGGATCACGTACGTAGACGGAGACGCAACAGTTCCGTGTTTCATTCTTTCTCTTCTCAATCATTATCATTTGTTAAGGGATGGATCCTCCGTCTAGTAAGTGTTTCGTATCTACTCATGATTGTCATTCCGATCGTTGACTCATCATATTTAGAGCCTCTTGACAACTTTCCCGCTCCTCATTTTTATTTTCTATCAATGGACGCTCAAGGATTCATGGCTGTCCATTCTTCTCTCCGTTATTACTCTCCTTGCGATTGCGGCCCTCGTTGCATATCCAGCATTCCAGACTGTTCAAGCCGCGCGTCGAGAATCATCATTTTCTCTCTACGCACACAATGAAGTGCACCTCTATCAAAAGGGACCACTTTACGCGCAATATCGACCATCTCGATACTTTTTCTTCATCGCTCTCCTAACCGCCTGCTTCCTTCGGGCTATATTAATTGCATTTGGTCAGGCCTCTGGCGAAGCCCAGCTTGCGTTGATGATAGTCATCGAGTTTTCACTCGTGGCTGCTCATTTTGCTTTAAAACCCTTCAAAACAAAAGGAGGAAACGTCTTCTCAACTTACCTTGCCATCACAAGATTGGTGTGCACTGCACTAATGATTGCATTCATCGAGAAGGTCAATGTTAAAGCGATTCCACGCGTCGTTATCGGTATCATCATTGCGATCGTATTTTCGGTGTCCATCGTTGTGACCGTTCTGAACTTGGCGCTGCATGCAGTCAGTAGCTTGTGGAGAGGAAAGAGTGGGAACTTGGCATCAGTGGGATCAACTGATGGTTCACAAAGATCGATGTTGGAGAAGGGAGAGGGCAATAGGATGCAGAGCGATTTGGAGAAGTCTTCTCGTAAAGGTAGCTCTGGCTATCCTGACGATCGTTTCCTTACCGAGGAAGCAGGTCGCCCCGTGAACCCAACTCCAAACCAAAGCACCTACATGCATGATCCACAGCCGATCTCGCCTACTGGCACAGTAACCACCATGGATCCACCAAGTCTATGTTCCCGTGATTCTGGGACGATCACAGTAGGCTCTCTCCTACCCAGACGATGGTCTTTCTCGTTTTCCCAGCCCTCCTCACCTGTCGGATCAAGTCTGGGTCATCAAGAACGGCAACATCGGACTTCATTGACGCCTTCACCACTTCCGACACCCCCACCCTCAGGGAGTGGTACTCCTTCGAGGAGTGCGTCGCTGAGGGCATATTCGAGTCACCATCAGATGTCCTGGCATCAGCATGATGATATCCAAGAAGAACCGGTTGCGACAAGCTCGGTATCTCCTCCATGATCGTAGGCTAACATCAACATGCGCCCTCTCTTCAGGTTTTTTATTTATTCCATGACATACGATTTCCGACCATCATCTCAACAGCAAATTTTTATTCGCATCAATCAACACAAACCCATTAGACTTCAACCGAGCATTATTTCTCAATCTGATGAAATCTCTTGCATTCTTTTTTTTATTCTCAATCGTTCTTCCAGTAATTACTCTCGAGCACTCATTCTCATGGTCCGCCTGATGGAACCAGCAAACTCACTCCACTCATGTACATAGTTTAGTCCTTTTGACATTTACATTCACTGCACTACCTTATCCACTTTAATATCTCGTCGTATACACGGTTAGATGTGAGATCTCTGATATTTTAAAGGTTCAATAATGTTCAACCGTTCAACATGTATCCTTAAATTTCATTTTTTCATTTCTTCTACCATATTCTTTAGGCAGGCAGTCCAACTTGTCAAGTATTTGTACGGCAATAATACCCGAATTTGGTATTCAACATTCCCTTGAAAGAAGAACGGAAGGTCGCATATGAGGCATACATAGTCGGGGAAAAAAATGTGGCCGACAGATAATCACGATTACGATGGCAGACAAGAGGATCATCAAAAGCGGCAACAACGGAGGGAGGCCTGAAGAGTTCACATCTGTCGACGTCCCTTTGCTGCCCCTGCAGGCGTTTTCCGCTTTTTGAAGAGGCTTCCGGTTAGAGCATTTGAGGTGTCTGACTGCAGGGGTGGTCGATCGTCTTCTGCTTTGATATCAGGTTCCACTTTGATTTCTGGCCCCCGTCTAGTAGGTAGGTCCTCTGTCGATTCCTCGGTGAAGCCGAAGATCTTGCCTCGCTCCTCCAGTTTAATGTCAGGCAATGGTGCGCTCCACTGAGGTTTCGCCCACTTTGAAGATAGTGCAGAGCAAGAACCAGCCTCAATCGTCAAAGCGCTTTCGGTGTTTGCACCATTTAGGACTGAATTATGCTGGCCAATAGCATCCTGAGACTTCGCAGGGTGTTTTAACTGTAGAGCCGTCCATTTTGGCAGTGGTGGCTGAACGTCGGAAGTAGAGGGGGGAACAGAAGGTTTAATTTCTTCATGTGCCTCTTTCTTCTTTACCTTTAATGGAATTATCCCTGGGTCGTATATTTCTCCTAGACCAGGATTCACAGTCTTTTTGCGAAGTTTAAAAGAACGACTGTCTTCCTCTGGGGATGCTTCCGCCTCTCGCTTCAATGTATTATCGCTATCTGCTTCAGCGGCGGCTGTGGGGGGTGTAGATATTGATGAGGATGAGGCTACGGGTGCTTGAGGTGGTGTAATGATTTGCCATTCGCCTGCGACACCCTGTGACCGTCGAAGTTCGAGTTGTGCAGCAATTCGTTCCGCGTCTGGGTCCTCGTAACCTAGTGATTGAGCCGTACTGTAGTTTGCAAATGGGTTGGAAGGTTTTGATAGTGGCTTCTTGGGCGCATTTGATGATGAGGCGATTGGGGCAGACGTTGCTTTAGCCAGACCTGCGCCAACATCTTGGGCAAAAGCAGCATTCGCAGCCTATAAATCGAAAATAATGTGAACTATAAGGCAAGTGAAATAAGTTATTGTATTTGCCTGTTCCACACGCTTCATCTCTCGTTTCTCTTCCTCCAAATCCTTTTTATGTTTCTCACCAGCCTTGTATATTCCTCTGATAAATCGCTCGACGTTTCCTTTATGCCTAAGGCCATTTTCGTGTTGTTGTCGCGAAGGAGCGTCGTCTGCAATGTAGATATCGCAGTACTTGCAGAAATATTTCTTTTTCGATACCCAGTATTCGCTCATGAGAGTCACAAGATGAATCAGTGGCGTTACTGTCGGAGAACCGGAAAGTGCCTTATAAGGAAATTTTGTTACAACGCCCATGATCGCATCATAATAATTTGGTTTTTAAATATTTATTTACACTAAGCTAACCACCGTGAGGGTAGCCACAGCCGACAGCCGCGCCCTCTTATCACAAGGTGCACTGCCACCTTTTGTATTAGTCATTTGTGTCTCGGTTTTTATTTATTATGTCTCTCGTCGCGAACTGTTATATTTCACCCAGGCATGAGAACGGTTTCTTACTTTCCGTCTCTCGTGTTCTGGGTGAGTTGTCGTATATTGGTTTAGATGGCTGTTTACCTATGACTTTCCGTCTCTCGTGTGTATAGTGCAGCACTTTTTGTTCATTTCTATTGCTACCTCACATCCACAATTAAAATCATGTCATAATTCATCCCATCAGGATAACTCCATCCGTCTGGCATGTCTGGCACCAGACATGCCAGATGCTACCAAACTGCCATATTTGGTATGGCGACATAATGATGCTCCCGATGCCATAAAATTTTCATGCCCCAGAAATTGATTCTGATGCCAGAAAATTTTATGGCAACATAGCTACTCATAAGTTTGTCAGTTTCAAGTTATCATTCCATCAGTTCATCACCAGGAATATCATTTTTTGGGGCTCAATCAAATATATTAAACCACAGAATTATAGTATAGGTAATTTGAAAAAGAAATGCTCTACAGAAACTTGTTAGGGCAACTGCGGAACAACTTAGTTGAGATCTAGCAGGGGATCCTAAAAGAAAAGGATAAAGCCCTGCTAAGGTGGGATGCATGTCTATATACCAAAAATCGGAGTTGAAATAATAAAATGATGAAAAATAATGAAATGA
>Ga0193743_1000768_pt1 | contig 25030 bp, 22 predicted proteins | sample L2c2metaG_FD_143038 | JGI IMG/M metagenome (GOLD analysis project Ga0193743, IMG submission 143038) | Soil microbial communities from a riparian zone of the East river system, Colorado, United States - L2c2 | ecosystem: Environmental > Terrestrial > Soil > Riparian zone | place: USA: East River...
CCTCCCAGGCGCTGCTGGCCCGCTACGAGGGCGCGGTCACCACCGAAGACCTGTTCGGCGAGGGCACCGGGGTCGAGGCCAAGACCGACATCAAGGGACCGATCAACATCCTGTTGGTCGGGATCGACCCGCGAGAAGCCACGCAGCAGCCGCTGGCCGACTCCATCATGATCATGCACATTCCCGCCGGGCTCGACCGCGGCTATCTCTTCTCGCTGCCACGCGACCTGCTGGTCGACATCCCGCCGTTCCCGAAGACCGGCTTCGACGGCGGCCGGGACAGGCTCAACGCAGCGATGGCCCGCGGCAGCAAGGTGTCCGCCGGCAAGGTGCCGAACCGGGCGAAGGGCTTCGAACTGCTGTCGAACACGGTCAGCGCGTACACCGGGATCAAGCGGTTCGACGCCGGCGCGATCATCAACTTCGCCGGCTTCAAGAAGATCGTCGACGCGATGGGCGGCGTCACGATGACGGTCGACCAGGACGTCGTCTATTCCGAGCATCTCAAGCCGGACGGCACCCATCGCCCCAACGACGGCTCCGGCGACGAGCACCCCTACTACGGGCCGCGCGCCAAATACACGAAGGGCACGCACAAGTTCAAGGGCTGGCAGGCGCTTGACTACGTACGCCAGCGCTACAGCGTCAACGGTGGCGACTACGGCCGGCAGCGGCACCAGCAGCAGTTCGTCAAGGCGATGGCGCAGCAGGCGCTCAGCAAGGACGTCATCACCGATCTGCCCAAGCTCGACCGGGTGATCCGGGCGGCTGGGGAGTCGCTGGTGTTCAACGGGCGCGGGCACAGCGTCACCGACTTCGCGTTCGCCCTGAAGGGCATGCGCCAAGACTCCATCACCATGGTCAAACTGAGCGGCCGCACGGTTTACCAGTCCGGCGGCGGCTATGCCGGCGAGGAGTTGCTGCCGGCAACCCAGCAGTTCTTCGCCACACTGCGGGCCGGCACCGTCGACGCCTACATGGGTGATCATCCGGAGTTGGTCAACAAGTAGCATTCGAGGAATGACGAAGAGCCGGATCCGCTCTACCTACGACGCCGTGGCCGCGGCGTACGACGCGGCGCTGCGCGACGAGTTGGCGGCCAAGCCGGTCGATCGCGCGCTGCTGGGCGCGCTGATCGAGCTCTGCCCCGGGATCGTGGCCGATGTCGGCTGCGGCCCGGGGCACGTGACCCGCCACCTCGCCGCCCGGCACCGCGCGGTGGTCGGCGTCGACCTCTCCCCGGCGATGGTGGAGATCGCCCGCGGCGCGGCGCCGGCGCTGAGCTTCGAGGTCGGCTCGATGCTCGACCTGCCGGTCGCCGACGACACCTGGTCCGGGATCGTGGCGTTCTACTCGATCATCCATCTGACCCCGGCGGAGCGGGCGCGCGCCTGCCGCGAATTCGCCCGGGTGCTGGCGCCCGGTGGCTGGGTGCTGGTCGCGTTCCACGTGTCGGCAGCTGGCCAGCCGGCGGGCAGCGGCCAGCACCTCGACGAGTGGTTCGGCGCGGCGGTCGACCTGGACTCGTTCTACCTCGACCCGGCCGACGTGACCGCCGAACTGGTGGCGGCCGGATTCTCCGTGTCGGCCACGACGTTGCGCGAGCCACTGCCCGATGTGGAGTATCCGAGCCGCCGCTGCTACCTACTCGCTCAGCTGCACGCGTAGTTCCGGCAGGCGCCAGGTGGCCGGGTCGGGGATCCGGGTCGGGCCTTCTCCGGCGACGACCAGCCCGGGGTAGCGGCGGAACAGCGCGGTCAGCGCCACCTCGGTCTGGATCCGGGCCAGCGGCGCACCGAGGCAGAAATGTGGCCCGTGTGCGAAGCCGAGATGGTTGTTCGACGCCCGGTGCACGTCGAAGCGTTCCGGGTCGGTGAACGCGCGCGGGTCCCGGTTGGCCGCGGCGAGCAGCGCGGTCACCGGGTCGCCCTTTTTGACCAACTCGCCGCCCAGCCCGACGTCTTCACGGGCTTGGCGCGGGATGGCCAGCAACTGCGGCCCGCACCAGCGGATCAGCTCGTCGACGGTGCCCGGCGCCTGACTGGCGCGGAAGGCGGCGAGCTGGTCGGGGTGGTCGAGCAGGACCGGGACGGCGTTGGCGATCAGGCTGGTCGGCGTCTGCCCGGCCAGCACCAGGTGCCAGACGAAGGTGACCAGCTCGGCCTCGGTCAGTTGGTCGTCGGTCTTTTGAAGCCGGCTGAGCAAATCGTGGCCTGGCGCGTTCCGCTTGTGGTCGACGGCGCCCCGCGCGCCCTCGATGATGGCCGGGATCGCGGCGACGAAGGCGGCGCCGTGCCCCGCGGCTATCGCCTTCCCATAAGCGCGCCACTGTGGACGGTCGTCCGTCGGGACCCCGACCAGCTCGCAGATTATCTCCATCGGCAGCGGCGTCGCGAAGTGCCGCAGCAGGTCGACGGTGCCGTCCGGGTCGGCGGCGCGGGCGAGCTCGTCGAGCATCGTCTCGACGATCCGCTCCACCCGCGGGCGAAACTCGGCGCCGCGGCGGGCGGAGAACTCGGGCGTCACCAGCCGGCGCAGGCGGGCATGCTCGTCGCCCTCCAGGTGCTGCATGGTGCGCAGGTAGGGCCGGCAGTGCGCCGGGACGTCGAGGCGCTGGAAGCTGTCGTCGCCGAGCGCGAACCGCGGGTCGGCCAGCATGGCCCGCGACTCGGCGTGCCGGGTCACCGCCCACATCGGGCCGAACCCCGGTGCCACGAGCGCAGCGACAGGGGCCTGTTCACGGGCCCGCCCGTACCCGGCGATGGGGTCGCGCATCAGGTCCGGATCGTTGAGCTGGATCTCCAACGGCACTGGGTCCTCATCCTCTCGGATGTTAGTATCAGATGTTCTCATCATCTGAATGGTGGCGATATCTTGACACGGACATCCGGCGCGGCGCCAGCCCTGGTGCCGCCCCAGCGCGCGACAGGAGTGGCATGGCAAGGCTCAGCCGGGCGGAGGCGCAGGAGCGCAACCGCGAGAGGGTGCTGGCGGCGGCCCGCGCCGAGTTCGTCGAACGCGGCTTCCGGGCCGCCAAGATTGACGCGATCGCCGAGCGCGCCGAGCTCACCCGGGGTGCGGTCTACTCCAACTTCCCGGGCAAGCGCGCCCTATATTTCGCGGTGCTGGCGGCGTCGGCGATGACCGAGCCCGCCGACGCTGTTCCGACCGCGACGTCGCCCGGCGAGGCGCTCGCGGCCTTCGCCCGCGCCTGGGTGGCCCGGCTGCCGCTGTTCACCGACGACGACCGTTCCCCGGCGCGGCTCGGCGTCGACCTGCTGCCGGAGATCCTGGCCGACGAGCAGACCCGCCAGCCGTACGCGCAGCTCATGAAGCTCAACGCCCTGCTGCTGGGCCTGGCACTGGAGAACCTGGCGTTCGCCGACCTGCGCACCCGCACCGGCCGCCTGGTCCGGGTGGCCGAAACCGCACTGACCACATTGCACGGTGCCAGCCAACTCGCGGCGGCGGCGCCCGGGTTCCTGGAGCCGTTCGACGTGGTCCGGGCCTGCGCCCGACTGGCCGACCTCGACTTCGACGACGCCTGGCTGCCGCCGCACCTACCCTACGCGGTCAAGGCCCGCCCGGTCGACGAGCGCTGGTCACCGCCGCCCGGCGCACCCGCCGACGGGGTGGTGGCGATCCTGGGCCTGCACCGGTTGGCCTCCATCGAGGAGGCGGTCCGCACCGCACCCGCGGCCGTCCCGGTCAGCGCGGTGCTGGTGACGAGCTCGCCGGACGAACTCGCGGCGCTGGCACGACTGGCCTTGGCTGAGGTCTCGGGGTGTCTGCGGGCAGCGTTCCTGCCGACGGCTCTGCCGCGCTTGCGGGTGCTGCACGACGACACCGGGTCGCTGGCCGCGGCGGCGGGCATTCCAGGGGTCAGCGACGCCACCCAGGCCGCGGTGCTGGTCCGCGACGGGCGAATCGTCGCCCGCGCCGAGGGTTTCGGTGCCTGCTACGCGGCGGCCCATGCCGCTACCGCGTGACTACTACCTTGCCGATCGTCGCGGAGCTTTCCACTCGGGCGTGGGCTTCGCGGAGGGTGTTGGCGTCCAGCGGGCCGAGCCGGGTCGTCGCGGTGCTGCGCAGCTTTCCCGCGTCGACCAGCTTCGCCGTCTCCTCCAGCAGGTCGTGCTGGTAGGGGTCGTCCGGCAGCAGGACCGGCCGGGTGAAGATCAGCTCCCAGTGCCACGACACGCTCTTCGCCTTGAGCGGCAGCAGGTCGAGCCCTTCGGGCTCGTCGGTCGCCGCGATGTGCCCGAAAGGCCGGATCACCGCCGCGTAGTTGTCGATGTTGCCGCGGGAGAACGGGCTGACGATGTAGTCGACGCCGTCCGGCGCCACCGCGCGCACGGCGCCGACCAGGTCGTGCCGGTCGATGATGTGCTGTGCGCCCATCTCGGTGGCCCACCGCTGCGAGTCGCCCCGCGCGGCGGTGCCGAGCACGGTCAGATCGGTGCGCGCACGCGCGAGCTGAAGGACCATCGAGCCCACTCCGCCGGCCGCGCCGACCATCAGCAGTGTGCCGGTGTCGGCCTCGGCCAGGCCGAAGTGGTCAAAGAGGATCTCCCACGCGGTGACCGTGGTGACCGGCAGGGCGGCGGCGTCGGCGAAGTCGAGGCTGGCCGGTTTGTGCCCGACGATGTTCTCGCTGACCACCTGGAACTCGGCGTCGCTTCCGGGCCGGTCGGCCGGGCCCGCGTAGTAGACCTCGTCGCCGACCGCGAACCGGGTCACCTCGGGGCCGACCGCGGTCACCACGCCCGCCGCGTCGTTGCCGAGGATCCGGAAGCCGTGCGGGTCGGCGTTCACCCGGGTCTTGACGTCGGCCGGGTTGACCGAGACCGCCTCGACCCGCACCAGCAACTCGTGCCGCCCTGGCGTGGGCACCGGCACCTCGGCATCGACCAAGCTCTCCGGGTCGTCGACAGGCAACGACTTGCGGTAACCGACCGCGTGCATGAGATCGCCCATAAATTCACGGTAGCTCCGGATCTGCGCTCCGCTGCGTAGCTCGAATGCCGCTCGCCGGCCGACGCGGCTGGCCCGCAGTCGCGGGACCGTCGGAACGTAACGGTCCCTAGGTGAGGAGCTCACGATGTTGGCACAGGTCACGACCTACGCCGCCGACCCCGCATGGCACAACGGCCCCTGGAACCACGGCGGTCCCGGCTGGTGGATCGTCTTCCCGATCCTGTTCTGGGTCCTGGTGCTCTCGGTGATCGGATACGTCATCTGGCGCCGCTCGCCGCTCCAGAGTGCCCGCCACGCCGGCGAACAGACCCTGGCTGAGCGCTATGCCCGCGGCGAGATCGACGAGCAGGAACTCCGCGAGCGTCGGGCAACCCTCCGCGACAAACGCTGACCCCGCTTCAGTCCTCGGCTCGAGTTGCGCCGGGCCGCAGTGCGGTGTCGGAGTGGCCGGAGCGCGACGTGCGGGTGGTCTCCGATGAGCCGAACCGGCGTGTCGTGGCGGCCAGGTGGGGTCGCTGTTCGGGCGTACATGTTTTGTCGCGGGACGGCAACAGTTCCCCCGCGTTCGGTGCGGCACGATCGAATAGCATTCGCGCAGCTCGGGACTGCACCTGCCCGCCACCCATGTCATCGAGGTCGAGGCGTAGCCGCCTCACCTACGGCACGGCCACGTATCTGCCGGCGAGTGCGATCGGCAACCGCACGGACCTGCGCGGATCGGTGGTGTGATCTCGGCGGCTTCATACCGCGACCACCCAGATCCAGAAACCGAAACTCGCCCCGGATGGGGCGGCCTCGGCTGCTGGGATTGCCAGCCTGGGCGATTGCCCCTTGTCCTCGTCGAGTCAGAGAGGGACAAGCGAGGCAACCGCCGCATGTCCGGCTCAATCGACGGCACGACGAGCTTGCGGGTTGAGGAGTCAGACACTAGGCGGAGCCGGCGGATGCCGACTGGCGGTCTGGTCTCCTGATCTCTGGGCAGGTCCGTGCGGGCAGCCGACACCAGCGCCGCAATGTCATAAGGCATCAGATGGCATGCGTGGGAGGGATTGGGACAGATCGAGTAACGGATCTATTTATATGAAAGTTGCCCGGCCACGACACTGCACCACCCGGTCGTAATGATCTAGCGAGGTCCAGGTTCCGCCGGCTTCCGGCAGTTTCCGGGTGGTCAGGTCCCATAACTGTCTCGCGACTAGCCACGGTTTGCTCAAGTAGGCGGATCGCCTCGCCCGGATGACCCTGCACCAGGTAAGCGATGGCGAGGTTGCTTCGGCTACCGAAGACGTCAGGATGGCGGGGGCCAAGAAAGCGTTCGCGCTCGGTTAGCGCTCGTTCATGAAGACGCACGGAGAGATCGATTTTACCGGAATATTGCAAGGCGAGCGCCAAGTTGTTTAGGCTGCCCAGGGTGTTTGGGTGTTCCGGTCCCAGGACGCGATCCCGGTCGGCGAGTGTCTCGGTTAGAAGATCAACGCCTTGGTTTTGCCGCCCAGCCTGCAAGTACGCCAGTCCGAGGTTATTGCGCGCGCCCAACGTCGCAATGTGATATCGGCCGAGGATCCGCTCGCGGTCAATTGCGACGTTCTCGAGTAGGTCAATCGCATTATTGGTACGTCCCGCCTCTAACAGTGCCAATGCGAGATTGTTTCGGCTTCCTAAGGACTCAAGTGAGTCAGGGCCAAGCAAACCCTGGGTGTCCTCAATGTTCCGCATATGCATCTGGATGCCGGTGTCGATCTTTCCAAGATCGACGTACGCGAGCGCCAGGTTGTTTCTGCTACCGATCGTCTCGGCGTGTGCGGCACCCAACACTCGTTCCCGCTCTACAAGATTCTGCTCGAATAATTCGACCGCGCGGTGCAGCCTGCCGGCAATCCAGTACCAAATTGCGAGGTCATCTCGACTGCGAAGCGTGTCCGGATGATCTGTGCCCAGCACCGCTTCGAATTTCGTCATGGTTTCTTCGAATAGAGTCATGGCCCGACCGAGGCGACCAGCCTGTCGAAAGGCGGTTGCAAGGTCTTTGCGGGTATTAAGTGTGTCTCGATGGTTGCTGCCAAGCACCCGCTCCCGGTCGTCGAGAATCTGTTCATAGAAAGCGATGGAGCCGGTGAGATCTCCCCGTGACTGCATATAGTTGCCGCACGCGCTGCATAGATCAAGGACTTCCGGGTCGCTCCCGTGCGTCGCGCCTCGAAGTGCCTGCGCATGCGCGACCAACTCGTCGAGTTCTATGCTTCGGGGCGTGCCGGGACCCCGTGGCAGCTTGCGCAAATTGGCGCCTAGCAAGATCGTTGCGGCCTTAACTGCCTCGGCGAATGCCTCTCGCAGGGCACAGCGCTCGCGAACCACACGTGCCGTGACGCGATGGATCAGCAGAGTGACCTCTTCTTCGTCCGAGTTGGTGTCGCCATAGGAAAGCAAAGATGCGTCGGCCAGATCTCCAATGGCACCGTGGATTGCGCCCTGCTCGGTAGGGAACGCGGCATTGCCCGCACCGTTAAGCAGCATCCGCCGCCGCACGCCGTCGACCCCAAGAAGTGATAAAACCTCCAGCAATCGCTCGGCGAGGCTGTTGCGCCGCGCGATGTCGTCAATGGTGAGGATTGCGGCGCGAACGGCTCCTTGCGTGTGAGCACCGCCGGCTGTGTGTGGCAACGCCTCGGCGATGGTGTTGTTTCGAAGAAGACTCAAGTAGTGCGAGTAGGTATATCGCTGCCGGCGAATGAGCGCGGCGGCCTGCGCTAGCGCCAACGGCAGCCAGCCAAGTTCAACCCCTACATTGAAGGCGTCGTCGTCATCTGGCCGGTCGGTTGCCGCGCGCAAGAACGACCGGGCCTGCTCGACCGTAAACATGCCTACTGGAACAACCGTAACCCCGTCAGCATCGGCGAAAGTCTGTTCATTCGAGGTGATCACAACCTCGGCGTTCCCTACAGCCGGGAGGAAATGCATGATGGAGTCCGGATGATCGACGTCATCAAAGACCACCAATCGATGAACGTGGTCTAGGCGCTCAAGCAGGGGACGAATTTTCGCCGCCAGATCGGACGGAGACTCCTCGGGAGTGGCCCTTAAGTTGACGTCCTCAGCCAGTCGAGCCAAGCCCTCGGTTGGGACGCCGTCCGCATTGATCCACGCTACGAGCTCATAACCGTCTATGAGGCATTTTCGTGCATATGCCGCAGCCAGTTGTGTCTTGCCAACGCCGCGCTGGCCGATGAGGGCGACCAAGCCAGGGCGGGAGCGCGAAGCCGCAGGGCTGAGCGCGCTCCTCAGTAGACCCATCTCGAACGGTCGGGCCTGATAGGCGTGGGCCTCTTGGGGGATCATTCCAAAGAACACGTGCTCTGTAGGTATGTTCGGCGCCGATCTGGCTGTGGAGGCTGCCCGTTTGTCATCGGCGAGGATGATCCGGAAGATGGTCACACTTCCTGTGGCTGCGGCTAGCGTGAGCGCGATCGCGGCGCCCAGTATGGCGTCATCGGTGGGGCGCAGCTGCATCAGGGACGCGGCGTCGCGGGCGTACTCGTTTGTTGACCAAAAAACCGCGACGGCAACGCCCACTGTGACCAACGCGGTTACTGCGACCTTACCGGACGGTGACGTCACGGGGATATTGTTACATGGCGATACAATGTGGAGGCCCGTCGATCCCTGAGTGAACCCGGCCGTAGCGGCCAGCAGACGTAGGAGTCCGATGGCGGCCTTGATCGATATCGGCCGAGTTCGGCGCGTTCTTCGCGAGCGGGCCTTCACTACTGAACAGGTGGGGCGGATCGGGCTTGAACTGGAATGGCTGGTAAAGGATCCTTCGCGGGCGATTCGGCGGCCGCCAATGTCCGAAGTTATGATGGCCTTGGGTGATCTAGACACTCGACTCGTCAGCGGGGCATGCGTGTCGTTCGAGCCCGGGGGACAGCTTGAGCTGAGCACGCAACCCGCTCCCGATCTGGCTAGCTGCCTGCGGCAGACGATGGCCGACCTACGCCTGCTGCGCGATTCCATGGCGAGCGCCAACCTAAGGCTGGAGGGCCGCGGTATCGACCGGCGACGGGCCGGTCGGCTCGTAAGAAGCGAACGGTACGACTTGCTGGATCTTAACTACCGCAGGTTCGGGGACGCCGGGCGGCGGATGATGAACAACACGGCGTCGGTCCAGGTCAACGTGGACGCCGGCGACGGGTCGGACAGCTGGAAAGGGTGGCGCCGGCGGTGGTGGCTTGCGAACAAGCTTGGCCCGGTCCTGGTTGCGATGTTCGCGAACTCGGCCGGTTGGCGGCGCGGGCCCAGTCGTTCGCTCCGTCAGGAGCTGCGCTTCCACACTGACCCAACGCGAACCGACCCGGTTCCGTGGAGCGGAGATCCTCGGTCCGACTGGGCGGAATACGTTCTGGACGCGCACGTGATTGGAATTGAAGATCAACGTCTGCGCGGGGGGGCCACGCCGCCACCGCCGGGACTTACGCTGCGTAGGTGGATCGAGGGTGCGGGTCCGCGTCCGTGTGAGGAGTCCGATCTGGCCCTCCACCTTCGGACCGTGATTCCGCCAGTACGTGCGCGGGGATTTCTTGAGCTTCGGATGATCGATGCGCAACATGATGACAACTGGTTGGTTCCAGCGGTCGCGGTCGCGGCGGTTCTCGATGATGAGGTGACGTCGGATGCCACGATGGAGCTTCTCCGGGACACCCCTTGGCCAGCACATCGACGTGACTGGATCAAGGCCGCTCGCGACGGGTTGACCGATCCGGTCCTTGCAGGGTGCGCAGCCGACGTTATGTCGCTGGTTACCGCGGCGCTTCCTCGACTCGGCTTGCCGGGGGACGTCGCCGAGATCGTCGCAGCGTTCGCTCGCGTATACACGTGGCAGGGGCGTTGCCCGGCCGACGACGAGCTGGGACTCGATGGCTCTCGATGAGGCATACCTACCAGGGGTCACGCCGAGAGAGTTCATCCTCCAGTTGCGACGCGACCATCCCCGATGGGCTCGGCTGTTGGACTTTCGTGAGGCCGCTCTGCTGGAAGCTAGCACTTATACGATCAACAGCAATGAGTTCGAGTCGGATTCGGGCGGCCGCGGGGACTCGTACAGATGTGCCCAACGGGCGAGAAACGCTCGCCAGTTGGGGATCCACAGGCTGCTTGGCAAGGCATGTCCTGGATCGTTGAGCGCTCGCTTGGTAGATGTATTAGGCGGGGACGGCGTTATCGCTGACACCGCACGGCGATCGCCCGCATATCGACATATAGACGTCCTTACCGGGGATGTCAGCGCGACCATGGTGCGCGCAGCCCTGTCTGCGGGTCTCCCCGCAATCCGCCAGCCAGCGCAGCGGCTTTTGCTACGCGACGATGCGGTAGATGCGGTGGTATTCGCGTATGGTACACACCATATACCACAGAGCGATCGCTTTCGGGCGTTTCGCGAGGCTTACAGGGTATTGCGCCCCGGCGGCCGTATCGTGGTACACGACTTCGATCACAGCTCGAGGATGGCTCGATGGTTTTCCGATGTCGTCGACACGTACTCGGCAGCAGGGCATGATTACGAGCACTTCTCGGCTGTCTCGATGCGAAACCACCTGGCCGAAGGCGGCTTCCTCCGCGTCTGGGTCGAGGAGATGTACGATCCGTTGCGCCTCTACGCGGCGACGCCGAAGGCGGCAGTACTTGCGTTGTGCGAACACCTTAGGCTCATGTACGGCCTCACCGACGCCGCGAGACTTCACGGAGATCGATGGCTGATGAAGCAAATAACGACCTGCTTCAAGACACCTGCATCGGTGCCCCACAAATCGGGCACGCGCCTGACGGTCCGCAGAGCCGACATCGGCTTCGTCGCTGAGCTACCTCGTCTGGCTTTGGTGGCCGTAGGGATGAAGCCGTAGGGGTGAGTCATGCGTGATCATGATTGCACTGCTCTGCAACTAACCATTGTTTCCGTTTCAACGTTTGGAAGGCGATGAAGCACGGTCGGCGTTATGCCTCGTTCGCGACCACGGTCGCGGGAATGTACGACCACCAGCAAGGTCACCATGGCTGGTATGTGCTCTACCAAGCCTTGCAGGTCCTCGTTCGGGAACGCTGCCATGAGTTAGTGACCCTCCTTGAGGACTGCTGGGATCAGCGCCCCGTCATCAGCGATCCACACTTGGTCACGTTGCTTGGTATCGGCATACGCGAGCTGGGCTCGCACAGCTCGGACATAGATCGCTTGTTCGATGCGGAGGAAGACACCGCGAAGCGGGCGTCGGTGCTGCTGTCCATACTTGACGAACACGGCGCCGACCTCGCGGCCCTTGTGAGTTCGGCGTCCAACTCTTTTACCGGGGCGCGCCGGTTCGTCGTCCCGCAGATGATCATCGGTGCATTTGCCCAGAGCCGGGGACTCGACAATGTGCGATCTCTTGACTTGGGCACAGGCCTTGGCCTCCTTCCACGTCAGTTGAATAATCGCAACCTGTTCGATCGCTTCATCGGCGATCTCGCGTGCCCGGCCGGCCTGGGCTTCGCACAGATACCACTCACGAAACGGCACGGTGTGGACGTGTATCCGTTGCCGACTCTCGAATGGGTACGTTCGTGTTTTGGGCCGTCCGCGTATTACCAGGCGCGCTACGATGAGCTACTTTGGTCGCTCGACGAGTCGGCGCACTGCACGGACTTGGTAACCCTAGATCCCTTGGATCTCCTCGACTACCAAGAGCTCGGCAATTACATTCGGGACCACGAATTCAATGCCGTAACGTGTAGCTTTGTACTGTATCAGTACGGCGATGAAGTGCGCAGCGAGATAATTGGGACGATTGTTCGCAACATGCCAAATCCGGGACTCTTCTTGAGCATGGAACCAAGTCATGGCCTTTTGCAAAGTGGGTGCGCGGTGCTGGCGTACGAAGCTGGATCCCGGGTGCCGCTCCATGTTGCAGATATCACCGATGGCCATTTCTTAGGAGAGATGATCGCCGGTCCCGGGCTATGGCGTGCAATCACGGGTGGCGCGATGGCCAAAGTTGGTCCTGACCGATGAACGAAATAGCCGCGCGACGCTGGATTCGCGAGTTCTCTTTCGGCAGTCGAATGGTCGGCAGAATCGGCGCAGAGCTCGAATGGGTGCTGGTGGACGACGGCAGCCCGGGCGAACGAGTTAATCCGCAAAGGCCGGACCTAGCCGAGCTGACGATGGGGCGCCTGCCCGGCGGTGGCGTGGTGTCGTTCGAGCCTGGCGGACAGATTGAAATCAGTAGCCAGCCACAAAGCTGTGTCGAGCACCTCGTCGACGCGCTGATTCTTGACGTCGGGGCGTTGACTGATCGATTGAGTGCGGCCGGGATTCGACTGGCAGAGTTCGCGCTAGATCCTCGCGAGCCGCATCGCGTCGTTGACCATCCTCGCTACGAAGCGCTGGAGCGACATTATGCCCGCTTTGGCTCAAAGGGGCGATCACTTATGTGCAACGCCGCATCCATACAAGTCAATGTCGATTGTGGAGACGAATCCCAGTCGTGGACCGGATTGCGGCGACGATGGCGGCTCGCGAATGCGCTCGGCCCTGTTCTCGTGGCAATCTTCGCCAATTCACCTGGTACAGGTGAAAGCGTATGGCGGTCTCATCGCGAAATGATGAGACTTCAGACCGATCCCTTGCGGATCTTCCCATTGGCTGGGCAGGCGGCAGACCCATATACCCAATGGACTGATCGTTGTCTTGACTGCTTCGTCGTTGGGGTGACCAGCGAGGTCGGCGAGTGGATTCCTCCAGAAGAACCATTTACTATGCGTCAATGGCTTCGCGGTAGTGGACGCCGACCTGTGCACCGCGCTGACTTAGAACGTCATCTCAAGACGGTGATACCTCCGGTGCGGCCGTGCGGGCATCTTGAACTAAGGATGATCGATCAGCAGAAACGAGACGATTGGGCCGTACCCATATTGGTAGTCTCAGCGCTGCTCGATGACCCTGACGGGTCGGATGCCGTAGCGAAGCTTCTAGATTCTCGTGACCTGACCTGCGAAGACTGGGCATTTGCAGCGATGCTTGGCATGACAGCAGTCGGAATCCGCGAGCTTGGCTTTGCCTGCTTGCAGATCACGCTCGACGTCCTTAAACGTCGTCAGCTCCCAAGGTCCGTCATCCACAGGGTGGCCTCGTTCGCCGAACGTTATACGTACCAGGGACTTTCTCCTGCGGACGGCGCCTCAGTCATGGAGGAACGGACGTCCGTGTTGGTGCCAGCGGTTGACCTCATGCAAATTCCGGATGACCGTGCGGAATGCTGGCAGCAGACCTAGTCCCGCGCTTTCCTTGCAGGTGGACGGCCTTTGCTGACCTTGATCGGAGCCGACTCCACGTCTTGCACGAGTACACCGAGCGCGTGGAGCCGCACTTCCGCGCCCTGCTCTCCGGGGTCATTGATGCTGTCCTTGTTGCACTTGGCTCGTATTGCCGTCGCGGCTGCTGCTAGCAGCAACGTCGAACCCGCGAAACAAGCCCTTGGATCCTGTCACTCGTCATGGCATTGTCGACTACAGACGCGCCGGTTGGATCTCGTCGTGCCGGGCCCTCGTCCTCGAAGAGTTCGAGCGCAACCGGCCCCGTGCCGACAAGTCTGCGCGTGGTGACGTCCCACACTCGTATGGTGGCATCAGCACCCCCACTAGCAACCAGGCGTCCATCCGGGCTGAACGCCAAGTCACGGACCCAGCCCTCGTGATGTCCGCTAGGCGCGATGTTAACGGAGGTGCCATCTGCAATGTTCACAATCGAATGGAGCGATCCATCCCACAGCTTGCTAAGAGTCCGCCACTCGGACTAAAGGCCACTGCCGAAACGCCCCTAGTGTGTGTCCGATCAATGGAGGCCCGACCGGCGATCCGGAATCCACCCGCCAAAGACGCACCGTTTTATCTTCGCTTGCGCTCGCTAATAGCTCGCCATCTTGCCTGAAGGCCACTGAGATCACCGATTCGGAGTGGCCGAGAACAGGGCGGCAGAAGTCGTGCCCATCAAGATATCGCAATCGGACGGCGTTGTCATGCCCGCCACTTGCCCTGAAGGCCACTGAGATCACCGATTCGGAGTGGCCGAGAACAGGGCGGCAGAAGTCGTGCCCATCAAGATATCGCAATCGGACGGCGTTGTCATGCCCGCCATTTGCGATGACCCCACGCCCCTCGTGAAGAGCAAGGTCATAGACCCATTGGGTATGGCCCGGAATATCTATTCGGCTGCCCGAGGCTATGTCGAAGATGCAAACCATACCCTCGCCGGTGGCTGCCACTATGGTCTCGCTCCTCGAGCTGAATTCGACATCATATACTGTGTTGTATGGCGAGATTAACTGCGCTGTGGGCCTGCGGTTGACGAGGTCCAAAATGTTGATGGCACCTTCTCCTCCCCCGGTGGCTAGGAGCTTGCCGTCTGGACTGAATGCGACGCTGCGGACAGTTGTTGTGTGCCTAACGGTAGCTCGCCGAATTCCGTTACTATTCGACTCTTGGCTAGATAGATCTCGCCTTCGGAGCCATTTGCCCATCGCTGCGGAGACTGCTGGTGATGCCGTTGCCGCACCCGGGCAGCGGTGTAGTTGTAAGCCTCGTCAACCGTTATTAACCCATCGTGGTTCGCGTCAGCGGCCCCGGTCCGTAGGCCCTCGACGAGAGCGCCGGTAAAGATGGAACTGACGCCAGCAGCTTGTGATGATTCCCCTTCAAAGGAGAACTGATAGGCCCGGGAGGCCGTAAGGATGATCTGGCCTTAGCCACGGATCGGAAGATTGGCTTGCAGCCAGTCTTCTGCACCCTTTTTTCCGCGCGAAAAAGCTCCGCTGAAACACCAATCAAGAATGACTATCTGTCGAATCGCTCTGCACTCGTCCAGCACTTCCATGAGTCACTGAGACGGGGGCCCGATCGAGCGGAGCAGGCTCATGTCCGTGTCTGACGTCGCAAAATATAGCTGGCCTCGATTGCTCAGCACTCCGTGGCACGAGAGGTATACGAGTGCCACGTCGTCCCGGGATCTCTCCGCTGCAAACTTTTCGATGGCGATTCGAACGACTTGAACCGTTTCGTCGATTATCTTGGTGACGCCGAACTCACCCACCTGCGGATCGGCAAGCACCTCGACAAGATGGGCCGAATCCTGAGCCGGCGCTTGTAGCCGGTGCAGGCTTGGATCCTCGTATTTGCTCGCCGAGATCACCAGTGCAGCGCGCGTGCCCGGACTTGTGTCGAACATTCACCCGCTCCCGCGTCGAACCGTCGGACAACCTAGACTGTAAATGGCTCAGTATCGATAGCGCCACAGCCATGCGGCTGTCACTGTCCTAACTGAACAGGTTGTTGAAGGTCGATTAGTCGAGGTCGTCCGACCCGCAACAACATGGCGGATGGGCGGGCCAGCTGGCCGATGTTCAGGGGTGGCGGCGGGAAGAGCTTCGGACCGCAACCGCGACTCGGGCCAACCGCCTAAGCCATCGCCTGCTGGATGGCCAACGTGTTCTGGTATTCGCGCCAACGGGCGATCTTGCCGTCGCGGGCCGTGAGCACCGCGATGAAGGCCGCGCTCGCCTGTCGCGCGTTCGTGGTGGACGTGCCGGTGAGTTCGTATTCGACGACGATCGTGTCGGGGTCGGTCGTGTCGTGGATGGCGGTCGTGCGGCACGCGTCGAAGCGGACCGGGAACACGGCGCGCCGCGGGTTGGCGAAGTCGAGGAACTGCTGCCGGCCCTCGACGCGGTGCGGGCCGCCCGCCGCGAAGGGGCTCTCGATGACCACGTCGTCGGCCAGCAGGTCGCCGGTCAGCGCAGTGGCCTCGCCGAACCACTGCTGGCGCATCTGCTCGAACAGGTCGCGGGGTGTGCTGGACACGATGCCAACCTCCACAAGATGAGCGGTGACTCAGGAAACCCACGATAGTGAGTCGAGACTCATCTTGTCCACGCGGGTGCCTAGTCGAACTCGTCGGGCTCGGTCAGGTCGTCGCTTCCCCACAGGTCGTCGTTGGCCACGGCCACAGCGGCGCTTATGGCGGCAGGGGCGGCCATTGCCACGGCGGCGGCGGGCGCGGGCGCCGCGGCGGGCGCGGGCGCCTCGGCGGGCGTGGGCAGCGACTCGGCCAGCACGTCGAGCACCTGCTGGCCGTATTTGGCCAGCTTGTTCTCGCCCACGCCGCTCACCTTGCCCAGGTCGGCCAGCGTCCGCGGCCCGTCGTTGGCGAACTGGCGCAGCGTGGCGTCGTGGAAGATCACGTAGGCCGGGACGCCCTGCTCCTTCGCCGTCGTGGCGCGCCAGGCGCGGAGCCGCTCGAACGTGCCGACCGCATCGCCGGACAACGTCGCCGCGGCGGCAGCGGCCTTCGGGGTCGCGGAACGGGACTGGCGAGGCGCCTTAGGCGGGTCGCGGCGGAGCATGACCTGGCGTTCCTTGCCCAGCACGGCGCGGCTCGCATCCGTCAACAGCAGCGTGCCGTAGTCGCCCTCGACCGCGAGCAGTCCCTGCGCCAGAAGCTGGCGGACCGCCCCGCGCCATTCGGCCTCGGACAGCTCGGTGCCGATGCCGAAGACGGTGAGTTGGTCGTGGCGGAACCGGGTGATCTTGTCGGTCTGCCGGCCGAGCAGGATGTCGATCACCTGGCCGGCGCCGAAGCGCTGGTTGCGCTCGCGGTCGAGGCGCAACACCGCGGACAGCAGCTTCTGCGCGGCGACCGTGCCATCGAACGACGACGGTGGGGTCAGGCACGTGTCGCAGTTGCCGCACTGGGATTCGCCGGGCTCGCCGAAGTAGGCCAGCATCTGGGCACGCCGGCACTCGACGGTCTCGCAGAGCGCGAGCATCGCGTCGAGGTGTGCGGCCAGCGCGCGGCGTCGATTGCGGTCGGCGTCGGAGGTTTCGATCATCTTGCGTTGCTGGACCACGTCTTGCAGGCCGTAGGCCAGCCACGCGGTCGACGGCAGCCCGTCGCGGCCGGCGCGGCCGGTCTCCTGGTAGTAGCCCTCGACCGACTTGGGCAGGTCGAGGTGGGCGACGAAGCGCACGTCGGGCTTGTCGATGCCCATGCCGAACGCGATCGTCGCGACCATGACCAGGCCGTCTTCGCGGAGGAAGCGCGACTGGTTGGCGGAGCGGGTGCGCGCGTCGAGACCAGCGTGGTAGGGCAGCGCGGGAATGCCGTTGTCGACCAGCAACTCGGCGGTGCGCTCGACCGACGCGCGGGACAGGCAGTAGACGATGCCGGCGTCGCCCTTGTGCTCGGTGCGGAGGAACTCGAGGAGCTGGGTGGCGGGGCTCTTCTTGGGCACGATGCGGTATTGGATGTTGGGCCGGTCGAAGCTGGCCACGAACCGCTGCGCGTCGGTCAGGTTGAGCCGGGTGGCGATCTCGTCGCGGGTCGCCGTCGTCGCGGTTGCGGTCAGCGCGATCCGTGGCACGTCGGGCCAGCGCTCGTGGAGCACCGACAGCCCCAGGTAGTCGGGGCGGAAGTCGTGGCCCCACTGCGCGACGCAGTGCGCCTCGTCGATCGCGAACAGGGCTATCCTCCCGCGCTCCAGCAGGCGCATCGTGTTGGGCGAGCCGAGCGCCTCGGGCGCCAGGTAGAGCAGGTCGAGGTCGCCGCTGGTGAAGGCGGCCTCCATCGCGCGCCGCTCGCTCCACTCCTGGGTCGAGTTGATGAACCCGGCGCGCACCCCGAGCGCCCGCATCGCGTCGACCTGGTCCTGCATCAGCGCGATCAGTGGCGAGATCACCACCCCGACGCCGGTCCGGACGATCGCCGGGATCTGGTAGCACAGCGACTTGCCGCCGCCGGTCGGCATCAGGACCAGCGCATCACCCCCGCTCACGAGCCGGTCGATGATCTCGGCCTGCTGGTTGCGGAACGTGTCGTAGCCGAAGAGCCGCCGGAGCACCTCAACCGGCGCGGCCCCCACCATCTCCGCTGACGTTGCCACCCGGCGATTCTATGGGGCCGGCAACCCGGCGCGGTTCTGCCTGTGGATAACTCGATCGATACGCATGAGCGTACAAATTAAGGGGCTTGTCCGCGCAGCGCCGAGGGATATCGTCAGCATATGCGTACGGATACCGAGGTGGAGATCGCCCGCCGGATCAACGCCGGTGTCGCCGCCTACACCGAACGGGTCCGCGCCGAGCGCGCCGGCCTGCTGACCCTGACCCAGACGGCAGTGCTCGGCCAGCTCTACCGGCACGGCGCGATGACACCGGGTGAGATCGCCGACCGCCTGCGCGCCAAGCCGCAGACGCTCACCCGCGTCCTCGCCGCCCTCCAGGAGCGCGGCTACGTCGCCCGCACGCCCGACCCGAGCGACCGCCGCCAGTCGCTGATCACCATCACTCTCGGCGGCCGCGCCATCCTCGGCGAGGAGGTGCGTCCCCGCCATGTCTTCGCCGCGGCGCTGATGGCGCGCGAGCTCACCGAGGCCGAACGTGACGTGCTGGTCATCGCCGCGCGCCTTCTCGAACGGCTGGCCGCCGCCGGCGACCCACCGGTCCGGGCCGAGCCATGACCCGCATCCCGGGGGATACGCGCCGAGCAATGACACACATCGCAGGGGATACGCGCGACCGTGCGCGAGCCGCCCGGAGGAGCACGCGCGGCCGGGGCGGCGTACCCGATGAGCCCGATGTTCGTCCGCCACTGCGGCGGGTGACCGCGCTGTTCCACCGGCACCGCTGGTGGGTCGTCGCCCTGGTCCTCGCTGCCTGCGTGCTTGGCGCGGTCAACGTCGTCTCGCCGTTCCTGCTCCGCGCGATCATCGACCGCGCGCTGCCGGAGAAGAACGCCGCCCTGGTCTCCTACCTCGCCGCCGGAATGATCGTCGCGGCGCTGGTCGGCGCTGGCCTCGGCGTGCTGACCACCTGGCTGGCCAACCTCATCGGCCAGCGGGTGATGCACGAGTTGCGCGTCCAGGTTTTCACCCACCTGTAGCGGATGTCGCTGCTCTACTACGTGCGGACCCGCCCCGGCGAGCTGCAGTCGCGGATCGCCAACGACGTCGGCGGTGTGGAGAACGTGGTCGCCAACACCGCGGCCACCGCCGTGCAGAACGCGACCAGCGCCGCCGCGGTCGCCGTCGCCGCACTGGTGATGAGCTGGAAGCTGGCGCTGCTCTGCCTGCTGGTCGTGCCGCTGTTCCTGGTCGCGGCGATCCGGCTCGGCGGGCAGCGGCGCCGGATCGCCCGCCGCCGGCAGGGCCGGCTCGCCAACCTGACCTCGATCGTCGAAGAAGGACTGTCGGTGGCCGGCATGATGCTCGCTACGACGATGGGGCGGCGGGCCGCGCTCGCGGAGCGGTTCACCGCCGAGTCGAAGGCGGTGGCCGACAGCGAGATGCGCGCCGCGATGAGCGGCAAGTGGCTGCTGTCCACCAGGCGGGCGAGCCTGACGATGGTGCCGGCCGTCGTCTACTGGGTGGCCGGGCTCGCGTTCGCACACGGCGCGGTGGTCATCTCGATCGGCACCGCGGTCGCGTTCACCAGCATGCTCAACCGCCTGGTCGGCCCGGCCAGCGCGCTGCAGGGCCTGGGCCTGCAGCTGTCCACCTCGATGGCACTGTTCGGCCGGATCTTCGAGGTGCTCGACGAACCGGGCGACATCACCGAGAAGCCCGGCGCCCGCGCGCTGCCGTCGGTGACGGGTGAGGTGCGGTTCGAGGGCGTCGGCTTTCGCTACGCCGACGGCCAGCCGTGGACGCTCGACGGCATCGACCTGCACGTGCCCGCCGGCACGACGACCGCGCTGGTCGGCGAGACCGGCTCCGGCAAGACCACGCTGGGCTACCTGGTCGCCCGGCTCGTCGACCCCGGCCGCGGCGCGATCCGGATCGACGGCATCGACCTGCGCGACCTGCGCCTCGACGCGGTCGCCGGCGCGGTCGGGCTGGTCTCCCAGGACACCTATCTCTTCCACGACACGGTGCGGGCCAACCTGCTCTTCGCCGCGCCGGACGCGAGCCAGGAGCGGATCGAGGCGGCCTGCCGGGCGGCCAGGATCCACGACCTGGTCGAGTCGCTGCCGGACGGCTACGACACCGTGGTCGGTGCCCGCGGCCACCGCTTCTCCGGCGGCGAGCGGCAGCGCCTCGCGATCGCCCGGATGCTGCTGCGCGACCCGCCGGTGCTGGTGCTCGACGAGGCGACCAGCGCGCTCGACAACGAGACCGAGCGGGCGGTGCAGGCAGCCCTCGACGAGCTGTCCCGCGGCCGCACGACGATCGCGATCGCACACCGGCTGTCGACCGTCCGGCATGCCGACCAGATCGTGGTGCTCGACCGCGGCCGGATCGTCGAGCGCGGCCGGCACGACGAGTTGATCGTCCTGGGCGGCCGCTACGCCCGACTGGCCGCCGCGCCTGATGGGCCCTTTGTCCCAGGTCAGGAGGGCGTTTGGGTCGCCCGGCCCGGGGAAACCCCCAATGATGAGGCAGTTGCTGACCAGACTCGAACAGGCGTCCGGTCTCGACCGGATCAGTGATCCACTCCAGCGCGGACTGCAGGCGGTGCTCAAACCCCGCGCGCTCCGCGACGCGCTGCACGGCCGGCAGCTCGGCCACCCGCTGCATCCTGCGTTGGCCATGTTCACCGCCGGGTCGTACACCAGTGCCGGCATTCTCGACCTGATGCGCGGCCAAGAGGTGCCCGCGACCACCCTGCTCGGCATCGGCCTGGCCAGCTCCCCGCTGACCGCGTTGGCCGGCGCCAACGACTGGGCCGAACTCGACCATGAGCAGCGTCGGGTCGAGAATGTCCATCTGGCGTTCAACGCGGTGGCGGTCGGGTTCTACACCGCCTCCCTGGTCTCCCGGCTCAACGGTGATCACCAACGGGGCCGGCTGCTCGGGTTCGCCGGGTTCGGCGTGGTCAACGCGGCCGCCTTCCTCGGCGGCCATCTCGCCTACAAGCAGGGCGCGCAGGTCAACCAGGCGGCAACCCAACTGCACCGGATCAGCGACGGCTGGCATCCGGTCGCCGACATCAGCGCGCTGCCGCACGGCATGCCGGTCTCCCGCAACATCGGCGAGGTGCCGGTGCTGGTCTACCGCGACGGCGACCGGGTCTCGGTGCTGCTGGAGCGTTGCGGCCACGAGACCGGCCCACTCGGCGAGGGCCGCGTGGTCGACATCGACGGCGACGCGTGCGTCGAATGTCCTTGGCACGGCAGCACCTTCCGGCTCAACGACGGCTTGGTCATGCACGGTCCGGCCGGGTCCGACCAGCCGGTCCTGCGTACCCGCGTCGTCAACGACGTCGTGGAGGCCAACCTGCCGTAAGCGAGGTAGGCCCGCCGGGCATGGAATGCTGGACCGGTGACCGCCGCCTCGGAGACCGTGCCCGAACCGCCCCGCCAGCCCCGCAGGCGGTGGCGGTTCGTGCTGACGATCGTCACCATGCTGGTCCTGCTCTTCGGGGTGCCCTGGTGGCTGCTGGTGTTCTCCGGCCAGCACTGGCCGACCTGGGTGGAGGCGACCGCGAGCGGCGTCTTCCTCGCCTCCCTGCTGTCCTTCCCGCGGCTGATGATGCTCGGCCACGGTCGCCGGCACCAGGACTGGGCGGCCCGCATCGCCGACACCACGCTCGGCGTCATCTGGGTCCTGTTCACCTGCTCGATCCTCGGCAACCTGGTGCGGCTCGGCCTCTTCCTCGGCGGCGTCGACGATCCCGCGCGGTCGCGGATCATGGACGCGGCGGTGGCCGGTGTCGCGCTGGTGGCTCTGCTGTGGGGCAACCACGAGGCGATGAAGGTCTCCCGGGTACGCCGGGTCGACGTCACCCTGCCCCGCCTGGGCGCCGGGCTCGACGGCCTGCGGGTGGTGCTGCTGACCGACACGCACTACGGCCCGATCAACCGGGCCCGCTGGTCGGCGGGCGTCGTCGACGTGGTCAACGGCCTCGACGCCGACCTGGTCTGCCACACCGGCGACATCGCCGACGGCACCGTGACCGAGCGGGGCGGGCAGGCGGCGCCGCTCGGTCAGGTCAAGGCCAAGCTCGGGCGGGCGTACGTGACCGGCAACCACGAATACTTCTCCGAGGCGCAGGGCTGGCTCGACCACATGCGCGAGTTGGGCTGGGAAGACCTGCACAACCGCCACATCGTGGTCAGCCACGACGGCGCGAACCTGGTGGTGGCCGGCGTCGACGACCGCACCGCCGCGTCGTCCGGCACACCTGGGCATCACACCGACCATGCCGCGGCGCTGGCCGGCGCCGACCCGAACCTGCCGGTATTGCTGCTGGCCCACCAGCCACGGCAGATCGACGGCGCCGTGGCGCACGGCATCGACCTGCAGATCTCCGGGCACACGCACGGCGGCCAGATGTGGCCGTTCCACTATCTGGTGCTCACCGACCAGCCGGTGCTGCAGGGGTTGAGCCGGCACAGCGAGCGGACCCAGCTCTACACCAGCCGGGGCACCGGTTTCTGGGGCCCGCCGTTCCGCATCTTCGCCCCGAGCGAGATCACCCTTCTCACGTTGCGCGCTCCGTCAGGTCGATGAGCCAGTCGCGGCTGGCCAGCGCGACCCTGGCCGGCACGCCCAGGTCGTCGAGCAGCGCGGCCGATCGCGGTCATCGGGACGGCGAGGCCGAGGCCGGGCACCGGCGCCATGATGGCCACGTCGACGACCCGCACGCTGCTGCTGGCCGCGGTGGCCGCCACCGCGACGGTAGGCCGTGCCCCGTCGACCGGACAAGATGGACCCGTCACAGGTAGCAGACGGTGACCAGCCCGGACGCGACACCGAGGCCGAGCGCGTTGCGGAAGTTGCGGCCGAGGTCGCGGGCGCGGATGTGCATGGTGACCGCGATGGCGAAATAGGCGACCAGCGCCGCGCAGGTCAGCACCCCCAGGTAGGGCACGACCAGGCCGAGCAGCAGCCCGCTGGCGGCGGCCAGCTTGATGGGCGTGAGCAGGCGACGGACCAGCGGCGGCGCGTGCACGTCGTCGAGGCAGCGCTGGACCGCGCCGATCGGGCGAGCGCAGATGGCCGCGTCGACGCACTGGACCGCGGCGAGCGCCACGACCGGCCAGCCGGGGTCGGCGAGGATGGACATGGTCACAGGACGAGATCGCGGCGCGGAACGTGACATAGATTCGTCAGCGTGCGGTGGGTGATCGTAGGCGCGGGCGCCGTCGGTGGCGTGGTCGGTGGACGGCTGGCCGCGGCCGGCCATGACGTGGTGTTGGTGGCGCGGGGAGCGCACCTCGACGCCATTCGCAGCGACGGGCTGCGGCTGCACTCACCGGAAGGCCGGCAGACGCTGCGCGTGCCGGCAGTGGCCGCGGTGACCGACCACGAGTGGCTCCCCGGCGATGTCGCGGTGCTCGCGGTCAAGGGCATGGACACCCCCGACGTGTTGCGCCCGCTGGCGGCGGTCGCCCCGCCGGAGACCCCGGTCGTCTGCCTGCAGAACGGCGTCGCCAACGAGCGCGCCGCGCTGCGGCTGTTCCCCAACGTCTACGGCGTGCACGTGATGCTTCCCGCCAGCCACCTCGCGCCCGGAGTGGTCGTCGCGCACAGCGCCCCGACGCCCGGCGGCCTCGACCTCGGCCGCTGCCCGGCCGGCGTCGACGACATCGCCGAGCGGTTGGCGGCAGGTCTGCGTGATGCCGGCTTCGCCTCGGAGCCGTGCGCCGACATCATGCGCTGGAAGCACGCCAAGCTGCTGATGAACCTCGGCAACGCGATCCAGGCCCTGTGTGGCCCCGGCGCCGACGGCATCGACAAGGTCGACGCGTTGCTCCGCGAGGAGGGCAACACGGTGCTGCGGGCCGCCGGCATCGACGTGGCCACGCCGGAGGAAGACGCCGCCCGCCGCAAGGGTCTGCTCCACATCCAGCCCGTCGAAGGCACATCGCGCGGCGGCGGCTCGAGCTGGCAGAGCCTGGCCCGTGGCACCGGCACCGTCGAAGCCGACTATCTCAACGGCGAGATCGTGCTCCAGGCCCGCCTGCACGGCGTCGCCGCGCCGGTCAACGAACTGGCCCGGCAGTTGGTCAACCGCGCCGCCCGCGAGGGCACCCGGCCAGGCTCCCTCACCCCCGACCAGTTTCTGGCGATGCTGGGTTGAGCGACACGCTGTAGGTCAGGTAGGCGAACGGGCCCGCCTGCTCGGCCGCGGTCAGGGTCAGGCGCGACGACGTCAGGCGGCGGGGGAGCACCGGTGCGCCGGCGCCCAGGGTCGCCGGGGCGACGCCGAGGATGATCTCGTCGAGCAGGCCCGCGTCGGCGAAGGAGCCGACGAGTTCGCCGCCGCCGACCAGCCAGATGTTGCGGCCGCCGGCCGCCGCCGTCATCGCCGCGTGCACCGGGCGGACGTCGCCCGAGACGAAGGTGATCGCGGCGCCCGTGATCACCGGCAGGTCGCGGTGGGTGAAGACCCAGGACGGGCGGTCGCCATACCACTGCTGCCATTTCTCCGGCTGGTCGAGCAGTTTCTCCTGTTGAAGCACCCACTCGTAGGTGGTGGCGCCCATCGCGAACGCGCCGACCCCGGCCAGGAACGGGCCGAAGCGATCGTCGCGCTCGGTGACCTCGAAGAGCCAGTCGAGCGAGTTGTCAGCGTCGGCGATGAAGCCGTCGATCGACGCCGCGGTGTAATACTGCGTCAGTGCCATGGACCTAGCCCAGCACGGGCGTACGACAGAAATCAGAGCGGCGACGGGTCGGTGCGCAGCCGGCTGTAGAGGTGTCCGGCACGCCAGGCGCCGTCGCGGAACTCGCACGCGCGCATGACTCCCTCGAGCTGGAAGCCGGCCTTCACCAGCGAGCGCTGCTCGGCCAGGTTCTCCGCATGGGTGCCGGCCTGGATCCGCTGTGCCGGCGAGTGGGCGAACAGATAGTCACAGAGCATCGCCTGCGCCCGCCAGCCGATGCCGCGGCCCCGCGAGTCGGGCAGCAGAGCGATGCCGATCTCCCAGAAGCGCCCGCGGCCCGCGTACACGCCCTCGGTGTAGCTCACGAAGCCCGCCGTGCGCCCCGCCGCCTCGACGATCAGCCGCCCGTCGGTCTCGCCGAGGAAGCCGTCG